>Ga0134125_10005233_pt1 | contig 14759 bp, 12 predicted proteins | sample KB31751_FD_96464 | JGI IMG/M metagenome (GOLD analysis project Ga0134125, IMG submission 96464) | Terrestrial soil microbial communities with excess Nitrogen fertilizer from Kellogg Biological Station, Michigan, USA - KB3-175-1 | ecosystem: Environmental > Terrestrial > Soil > Unclassified ... | reverse complement strand
CCGCGCATGCTGAAGTCGCTGGAGAAGCTGGTGCGCAAGACGCCCGACAGCGCCGACCGGCTGAAGGCCCTGCGCGAAAACCAGCGCGCCATGGCGGCCCGCTAGGCGCGCGGGCCAGCGCCCGTTCATCAAATCCCGCCCCCACGATTGGGGGAATGGCGGTTGTCTTGTCCAGGGGCTAGCATGGGGGCCTGGCGCCCCATGCAGCCCCTTCTTTATGCGGCGCTGGCGCTGGCGCTCGGCATTGCCGCCGCGGCCAGCCTGCCGGTCAGCCTGCCTTCCGGGCTGGCTTCCTTTCTGGCGTTCGCTACCGCTGCCGCGGCTCTCTGGGCGCTCTCTGTACGCCGGCGGCGCGCGGCGGCCAGCCTGGGGCTGGCGCTCTGCCTGGCGTTGGGGTACGCCCGCGCGCAGCGGCAGCTTCAGCAACCGCCTGCTCCCGGACCCTTGCAGCAATGGGCCGCGGCGGCCCAGTCGCAGACGCGCTCGCGGGTGTTCCTCACCGGATATTTGCGGGACGCTCCCACGCCGCTCTACGACCACGGCCAGGTCGGCGCGCTGCGGCTCGATCTGGAAGCCACCAGCCTCGCCGCCTCGCCCGCCGATCCGCACATTGCCCTCGCCGCGGGCGGCGTGCGTCTGTACGCCTATCCTCCCGAAAGCAGATCCGACCCCAACTGGAGTGCCGCGCTGCTGCGCCTGCCGGCGGGCGCGGGTCTGGGCGTCACCGTGCATCTGCGCCCGCCGCGCCGCTACCGCGACCCGGGCGTGGGCGACTTCGGCGCCAGTACGCGCCGGGCCGGCATCCTCGCCACCGCCACGCTGCCGTTTGATGCCTGGCGGTCCTGGCCGGTGGCCGGCCGCGCCGGCATAACCGCGCAGGCCCGGGCGTGGCTATGGGGATGGCTCAGCGCCCACGTGGATCAACTCGTACCACCCGCGGGCGCGCCGCGCGTCAACGCCCTGCTGCGCGGCATGCTGCTGGGGGATGAGGCGCGGCTCGACGAAGCCACCCGCACCCAATTTCAAATTGACGGCGTCTTCCATCTCGTCGTGGTCGCCGGGTTGCACATCGGCGTGCTGGCCGCCGTCCTATGGTGGCTGCTGCGCTGGCTGGGATGCCGCCGCGACGGCGCGGCGGCCCTCACCCTGCTGCTGCTCGCCGCCTATGCCTGGTCCATCGCCGGCCGCACCCCCACCCTGCGCGCCCTGCTGATGCTCACCCTCTACTTCGGCGCCCGCCTGTGGTTCCGCGAGCGCCAGGGCCTGAACGCGGTGGGTGCGGCGGCGCTCATCCTGCTGCTCTGGCGCCCGCTCGATCTCTATGCCGCCGGCTTTCAGATGTCGTTCGGCGCGGCGTTGCTGCTGGCCGGTGTGGCCCATCCGCTGCTGCTCGCCTCCAGTTGCGCCTGGCGTCGCGCCGCGCGCGATCTCGCCAACCCGGAGTTGGATGACGGCCTCACCCCCCGTCTGGCCCAGTTCCGTCTGCGTCTGCGGACGGCGGCGGAGTGGCTGGCACAGCCCTGGCGGCCGCTCGGCGCCAGGGTGTTCCCGGCCGCCGCGCGGCTGGCGTTCCACCTCTTCGACGTGGTGCTGATCTCGCTCATCCTGCAACTGGGGCTGGCGGGATTGCAGACCGCCTACTTTCACCGCGCCAATCCCTGGACGGTGGTGGCCAACGCCCTGCTGGTCCCGGCGGCGGCCGTGCTGATCCCCCTCGCCTGGCTGGGCGTGCTGGCGGTGGCGCTGGTGCCCGCGGCGGGACATGGGATCGGCGTGCTGTTGGCCGGCTTCACCCATGCGGTGCTGGCGACAGCCGGATGGCTGGCGCGCTGGCCCGCCGCCGGCCTGCGCGCCCCCTCGCCTCCGGGATGGTTCTGGCTCCTGCTGGGCGCGGCCACCGCCGCCTGGATCGTCGCCTGCAGCGCCCGCCGCTGGCGCTGGGTGGCGGCGGCCAGTGTCACCGTGGCGGCGCTGGCGCTGCTCATGGCGCTGGGGCCCTTCCCGGCCCGGCTGCCTCCCGGCCTGGCGGTCACCATTCTCGACGTCGGCCAGGGCGATTCCATGCTGGTAAGTTTTCCCCAGGGGCGCACCCTGCTGGTGGACGGCGGCCCGCGCAGCCCGCGCTGGGACAGCGGCGACGAGATCGTGGCGCCTTTCCTCTGGTCGCTCGGCCTGCGCCACATTGACGCCGTGCTGCTCACCCACGCCCACAACGACCATCTCGGCGGTCTCGCCAGCGTATTGACCGACTTTCACCCCGGCGAAGTCTGGGTGACGCGCACCCTGCCCACCGACGCGCCCACCCAGGCCTTTCTGCGCGAGGTTGCGGCGACCGGCGCACGCCTGCGCCGGGTTGAAACCGGCGACATCTTCCGGGTCGGCGCCGATCGTCTATCGGTGCTGCTGCCTCCCCCCGGCTACCACGCCGGCGCCGCCGCCAGCAATGACGATTCGATGGTGGTGCGCATCACCGGTGGTGGCGGCGCGATGCTGCTCGAAGGCGACGCCGAAGCCGTCGGCGAACACTGGATGCTCGATCACCACCTTGACCTCGCCAGCGCCCTGCTCAAGGTCGGCCACCACGGCAGCCGCACCTCGTCCACGCCTCAGTTTCTGGCGGCCGTCCATGCCCAGGCCGCGGTCATCTCCGTCGGCGCCGGCAACACCTACGGCCACCCCTCACCCGCAGTCCTGCAACAGTTGGCCGCCGGCGGCGCCCGCGTCTTCCGCACCGACCGTGACGGCGCGGTGCAGGCGCGACTCGCCGACGGCAGGTTGCAAATCTTCCTGTTCCGCCCCCTCCCCGGCCGTTAACACCTCAGTGGGGGTAGGGATGGTTGGTGAGGATGGCGAGCGCCCGATAGAGCTGCTCCAGCGCCATCAGGCGGGCCAGCTCGTGGGAATAGGTCAGCGGCGAGAGCGAGATGCGCCCGGCCGCCGCCGCCGTCACCGCCGGCGAAAACCCGTCGGCGCCGCCGATGGCCAGCAGGATTTCGTGCTGCGGATGGGCGGTGGCCTCTTTCTCCAGCCAGCGGGCGAACTCCGGCGAGGTAAAGTTCCGCCCGGCGGGGTCGCACAGCCACAGCCGCGCACCGCCCGCCTGGCGCAAAAGCGCCGCCTGCGGGTCTTTCCCGGCCAGCTCCACCGCCCGAAAGCCCGCAAACCGCTGAAAACCTCCCAGCCGGTGAACGTATTCCTCCGTCCCGTCCGCCACCCCCGGCAGCTTCGTTTTGCCCGTCCAAACCACGGCCAACTTCATGGTCCATGCTAGCCTTGTTCTCATGACGGCGTGGGTACAGGTAGGGCTGAAAAAGACGGTTTTGGACCCCCAGGGCAAGGCCATCCAGGCGGCGCTGCGCCAGCGCGGCTACGGCGAGCTGGCCGAGCTGCGCCAGGGCAAGCTCTTCGAACTGAAGCTGCCCGCCGGGGTGGACAAGGAAACCGCGCGGCGGCAGGTCGAGCGCGCGGCGCGCGAAGTGCTCACCAACCCGGTCATCGAGGATTACTCCATCCGCTGGGAAGACTAGCGAGTCACACTATGTGCGGAATCGTTGGTTATATCGGTAAAAAAGGCGCGGTGCCGGTCATCCTCGACGGGCTGAAGCGGCTCGAGTATCGCGGCTACGACTCCGCCGGTATCGCCGTCATCCGCAATGGCAACGGCCGGCCGGGGGTGCTCGAAATCCGCCGCGCCGAGGGCAAGCTGCGCAACCTCGAGGAGAACATCCGCCTGCAGCCGCTCGAGGGCAGCTACGGCATCGGCCACACCCGCTGGGCCACCCACGGCCGCCCCACCGAGGAGAACGCCCATCCCCACCGCGACTGCACCGGCGACATCGTCGTGGTGCACAACGGCATCATCGAGAACTACCTCACCCTGAAGCGCGCCTTGATCGCCCAGGGACACACCTTCCGCACCGAAACCGACACCGAGGTCATTGCCCACCTGATCGAGCAGGCGGCGAAGGATGGCGCCCGGGATCTGGAAGCCGCGGTGCTCGCCGTGCTCCCCAAACTCAGCGGCGTCTACGCCCTGGCCATCCTCTCCACCCGCGATCCCGAGCGCATCGTGGCGGCGCGCAACGGCCCGCCGGCGGTCATCGGCCTGGGCCAGGACGAGTACTTCATCGCCAGCGACATTCCGGCCGTCCTGCAGCACACCCGCGACGTGTTCTTCCTCGCCGACGGCGACGTGGCCGTGCTCAGCCCCCAGGGCGTGCGCCTCATGGATCACCAGGGGCGGCCGGTGCAGCGCGAGCTGACCCACATCACCTGGGACCCCATCGCGGCGGAGAAGGGCGGCTTCAAGCACTTCATGCTCAAGGAGATTTACGAGCAGCCGCGGGCGGTGCGCGAAACCCTGCTGGGCCGCATCTCGCGCGAGCGCGGCGAAGCCTACCTGGACGAGATGGAGCTCACCGCCGACGACTTCCGCGCCTTTGAGTCGGCCCGCATCGTCGCCTGCGGCACCTCCTGGCACGCCGCGGTGGCGGGCAAGTTCATGCTCGAGCAGTTGGCCCGCATCCCCACCGAGGTGGACTACGGCAGCGAGTTCCGCTACCGCGACCCGCTGGTCACCGCCGGGCAGTTGACCGTGCTGGTCTCGCAGTCGGGCGAGACGGCCGACACCCTGGCGGCGCTGCGCGAGGCGCGCGGCCGCGGCTCCAAGACGCTGGCCATCGCCAACGTGGTGGGCAGCATGTTGATGCGCGAGGCGCACGGCACCCTGCTGACCCATGCCGGGCCGGAGATCGGTGTGGCCTCGACCAAGGCCTTCACAGCTCAACTGACCGCGCTGGTGGTGCTTGCCCTCTACCTGGGCCGCACCCGCGGCACCCTCTCCGCCGAGGCGGCGCAGCGCTTCATGGCCGAGTTTGACCGCATCCCGGCCAAGCTCGAGACCCTGCTCAACCGCGAGGAGGAGTTTGAGGGCCTGGCACGCCGCTTTTATCGCGCCCGCGATTTCCTCTACCTCGGCCGCGGCATTCATTACCCCATCGCCCTCGAAGGCGCGCTGAAGCTGAAAGAGATCTCCTACATCCACGCCGAGGGGTACCCGGCGGGCGAGATGAAGCACGGCCCCAACGCGCTGATTGACGAGAACCTTCCCGTGGTCGTGCTGGCGGCCCACGATCCCGACGACCCGGCCTCGGTCACCCGCTACGAGAAGACGCTCAGCAACCTCAAGGAAGTCAAATCGCGCCAGGGCGAAGTCATCGTCGTCGCCAACGCCGGCGACACCAACGTCCGCGACGGCGCCGACCACGTCATCGAGATTCCTAGTGCGCCGGAGCTGCTGCTCCCCATCCTGGAAGTGGTGCCGCTGCAGCTGCTGGCCTACCACATCGCCGTCCGCCGCGGCTGCGACGTCGACCAGCCCCGCAATCTGGCCAAGTCCGTGACGGTTGAGTAACAACCCTGCTTTTGAGGTGGTTGATCCCGTATCGGATTCGGTATATATATCTTGGGATACGTCACACGCAGGAGGTGCGCACGTGGCTACATCCCCCGTTGAACCCGTCTCTCCGGAAAAAGTCCATGCATTCTGCCTGAAGGTGGTGGGCGATCTCGCCGCCGCCATCTCCGGCCCCCTTCTTTATCTCGGCGACCGCGAAGGCCTGTTCAAGACCATCGCCGCCCACGGCCCCATCACCCCCGGCGATCTGGCCCAGCTCACCGGCCTGCAGGAGCGCTACTTGCGCGAGTGGAGCTCGGCCATGGTGGCGGCCGAGTACCTTTCCTACGATCCCGCCAGCGGCAAAATTTCGTTATTGCCCGAACGCGCCATGGTGCTCGCCAACGAGAACAGCCCGGCGTTCGTCGGCGGCATGGCCCAGATGATCCCCGATCATTACCAACTTCTGCCACGCCTGCGCGAGTGCATGCGCAACGGTGGCGGGGTGCCGTACAGCGATTTCAGCTTTGATACTTTCGAGGGCACCGAGCGCCTCTTCGGCCCGGGGTATTCCAACTTCATGGCTCAGGTCTGGATTCCGGCCATGCCCGAAGTCCACCGTAAGCTGCAGACAGGCGCCCGGGTGGCCGATGTGGGCTGCGGCCGCGGCCGCGCGCTGCTGGAGATGGCCAGGGCGTTCCCCAAGAGCAAATTCGTCGGCTTTGACAGCTACGCGCCGGCGGTGGAATACGCCAACCAGCAAGCGCTCGCGGCCGGCCTCGGCGACCGTTTGCGCTTCGAGGTGCGGGCGTCGGATGCCCTGCCTCAAACCCACGACTTCGATCTGGTGATGACCTGCGACAGCCTGCACGACATGCACTCGCCGGAGGCGGCGGCGCGCTCCATCGCCGGCGCGTTAAAGCCCGATGGCACCTGGTTCGTCATCGAACCCAATATGGCCGACAAGGTGGAGGACAACATCAACCCCATCGGCAAGCTCTTCTACTCGGTAAGCATGCTGCAGTGCATGAGCTGCTCGCTGTCGTCGGGCGGCGCCGGCTACGGGGCGGGCATGGGCGGAGGCAACGTGAAGAAGGTGGCGGAAGCGGCGGGGCTGAAGAAGTTCACCAAACTTCCGATTGAGCATCCGTTCAATCAGTTCTTCGCCATCGCAACATAAACAAGTACCCGTGGCCGGTGGCCGGTGCCATGATGGAGATGGCGGCACGGCTTGCAGATACTGGCGGTCAACACGGGGTCGTCGAGTTTGAAGTGGGCGCTGTTTGAGGACGAACGGCGGCTCGATGACGGACAGGCGGGAGGGCTGCACGACCCGCCCGGTTTTGAGCAAGCGCTGACGGCGGTCTTGCGCGCGCTGCCGGCGGAGCCTGAGGCGGTGTGCCACCGCATCGTGGCGGCGGGCGCGGACTGGGCGGGAGCGCGACGCTGGGATGCGCCGCTCGACGCCGAAGTCCGCGGCCTCATCCCGCTCGCGCCCGACCATCTCCCCCAGGCGCTGGCGGCCATCCACACCGCCGCCAAACTTCTGCCCCGCGCCTCGCAGTGGGCGTGCAGCGATTCGGGATTCCATCGCACCCTGCCGGAGGTGGCGCGCCGCCTGCCGCTGCCGCCGGTGTGGGAGAGCCGGGGCATCCGCCGTTTCGGCTACCACGGCCTCTCCTGCGAGTCGGCATTGGCGGTGCTGGAGCGCGAGGATACCGCACGGTCGCGGAGCCGCATCATCATTGCCCATCTGGGCAGCGGGTGCAGCCTGACGGCGGTGCGCGAGGGGCAGAGCCGCGACACCACCATGGGCTTCACGCCGCTGGGCGGGGTGGTGATGGCCACCCGCAGCGGCGATCTCGATCCCGGCGTGCTGCTCTACCTCTTGCGTGCGTGCGGTGTCGCCCCGGACGCTCTGGACCGCATGCTCAACCACCAATCCGGGTGGTTGGGCGTCAGCGGCATCTCCAGCGACATGAAGACGCTGCTCGCCGACCCGCGCCCCGAGGCCGCGGCCGCCGTGGAGCTGTTCGTCCACAGCGTGCGCAAGCATCTCGGCGCTCTGGCGGCGGTGCTGGGCGGCGTGGACCTGATCGTCTTCACGGGAGGCATCGGCGAGCATGCCGCGCCGATCCGCGAGCGCATCACTCAGGGAATGGAATGGCTGGGCGCGGCCGTGAAGGTGGTGACCAGCGATGAAGAAGGCGTGATGGCGCGCCACACGGTGCAAGCCATAAAGGAAGGGGCCGCGGATGTTTGAGTTTGACGAACAAGTATCGAGTGCGGTGGAACCAGGCCCGCTCACCGCCGCCGAGTTGATCGCCGTGGACCGCTATTGGCGGGCGGCCAACTACCTCACCGTGGGCCAGATTTATCTGCAGGCGAACCCGCTCCTGCGTGAACCGCTGCGGGCGGAACACATCAAGCCGCGCCTGCTGGGCCACTGGGGCACCTCGCCCGGACTGAATTTCATCTACGCCCACGCCGACTGGCTCATCCGCCGCCACGACGCCAACGCCATCTTCCTCGCCGGCCCTGGCCACGGCGGCCCGGCGGTGGTGGCCAACGTCTATCTGGAGGGCGCGTACACCGAAGTCTACCCCGAGGTCACCCGTGACGAGGCGGGAATGCTGCGCCTGTTCCGCCAGTTCTCGACTCCCGGCGGCATCCCCAGTCACGTCAGCGTTCCCACGCCGGGTTCGATCCACGAAGGCGGCGAATTGGGATACGTGCTCACCCACGCCTTCGGCGCCGTGATGGACAACCCCCGCCTGCTGGCCATCGCGGTGGTGGGCGACGGCGAAGCCGAAACCGGCCCGCTGGCAGGCTCATGGAAGAGCATCGCGTATCTCGACCCGCGCCAGGATGGCGCCGTGCTCCCCATCCTGCACCTGAACGGCTACAAGATCGCCAACCCCACAGTGGACGCCCGCACCGCGAACGGCCGCCTCTTCCAGTACTTCACCGGCCTCGGCTACGAGCCCGTGCTGGTGGCCGGCGATGATCCGGCGCGCCTCCACCAACGTCTGGCGGCGGCGCTCGACTGGTGCTGGCACCGCTGGCAGGAACTGCGCGCCGGCGCGGCCCGCCCCTGGCCGATGATCCTGCTGCGCACCCCCAAAGGCTGGACGGGCCCGAAGGAGTGGCAGGGTAAACCCATCGAGGGCACCTTCCGTGCCCATCAGGTGCCGCTGGCGGCCGTGCGCACCGACGCCGGGCAGTTGCGGCTGCTCGAACAGTGGATGCGCTCCTACAAACCCGAAGAGTTGTTTACCCCCGCCGGCGCGCCCACCCCCGACATCCCCGCCTGGGCGCCCGCCGGTGTGCACCGCATGGGCGCCAACCCCCACGCCAACGGAGGACGGCAACTCGAACCCCTGCCTCTGCCCCCGTGGCGCAAATATGCCCTGCCGGTGGCGCAACCCGCGGTCGAGCGGCATGAATCCACCCACGTGCTCGGCGTCTGGCTGCGCGACCTGTTCACGGCCACCGACACCAGCCGCAACTTTCGCATCTTCTGTCCCGACGAGTTGGCCTCCAACCGTCTGCAGTCGGTGCTGGAGGTCACCAGCCGCCGCTTCGGCCTGCCCATTCTGCCAATTGACGATCACCTCGCTCCCGACGGCCGTGTGCTGGAGGTGCTGAGCGAGCACCTGTGCGAGGGCTGGCTGGAGGGTTACGTGCTCACCGGCCGTCATGGCCTCTTCGCCACCTACGAGGCCTTCGCCATGATCGCCGCCTCGATGGTGGTGCAGCACACCAAATGGCTGGAGGCGGCCCTCGCTCTCCCCTGGCGCGCCCCGGTGGCCGGCCTGAACCTGCTGCTCACCTCCACCTGCTGGCGCAACGACCACAACGGTTTCAGCCATCAGGGGCCGGGGCTGATCGACGTGGTGTTGACCAAGCGTGGCTCGGTGGCCCGCATCTACTTCCCGCCCGACGCCAACTGCCTGCTGGCCATCGCCGAGCGCTGCTTCGAATCCCGCAACACCGTCAACCTGATCGTGATTGACAAGCAGCCGCAACTGCAGTGGCTCTCCGCCGAGGCCGCCGCCGCCCACTGCCGCGCCGGAGCCGGCGCCTGGGAGTGGGCCGGCACCTCCGGGTCCAGCCAGGCCGGCCAGGATACAGACGTCGTGCTGGCCGCCTGTGGCGACATCCCCACCCTCGAAACCATCGCCGCCGCCTGGTGGCTGCGCCGCAACGCTCCCGAGTTACGGCTCCGCGTGGTCAACGTCTGCGACCTGATGTGCCTGTTCGTGCCCGAGGTGCATCCCCATGGCTTGCCGGAAGAGGAGTTTGTGCGCCTGTTCACCGCCGACAAGCATGTCGTCTTCGCCTTCCACGGCTACCAGCGCGCGGTGCACTCGGTGATCCACGGACGTCGCAACGCCGACCGCTTCCATGTGCGCGGCTTCAACGAACAGGGCACCACGACGACCCCGTTCGAGATGGTGATTTTGAACGGCATGAGCCGCTTCCATCTCGCCGCCGAGGCGGTGCGGCGCGCGCTGCCCGATGGCGAACGGAAGCAGCAGCTCACCAACGCCTGCCGGGACGAGATCGCCCGCGCCACCGCCTACGCCCATGAACATTTCGTGGACGCGCCGGAGATCAGCGACTGGACGTGGGAGAGCTGATTAGGCCGCTTTTTTGAACAGCTTGCGCAATTCCGGCTTGGCGGCCTCGAGGGTGCGGATACGCTCCGCGGGCAGGTTGCGGCCGGCGCGGTTGATGTAGAAGTTGAGCATGGACATCGCCGACTGCAGAGCCGTGCCCTTGCGGCGCCTGCTGGCCAGCGCCGAGCGTTGCAGCGAGCGCGCGATGGCCCCGGGTGAGCGCAGGGTAAACACGCCCTCTTCGAGATCGAGCGCGTTGCTCTCGCGCGTCACCCGCGCCGACCAATAGCGATTGGCATCCGGCTTGGCCATGGCATTCCTTTAGAGGCGTGCGAGGGCTTCCCCGGCTGCCCGGCGGCCGCTGGCGACGGCGCCTTGCACCGTGGCGTGGTGCCCGGTGGCATCGGTGGCCTCGCCTGCAAAGAAGAGGGTGTCGCGCAGCGGCTCTGCCAGGGCGGCGAAGGCCCCGGAGCCGCCGACGGTGGCGTAGCTGTAGGCTCCCAGCGACCAGCCGTCGGTTTGCCAGTCGTGAACGTGGGTGGCAAGCACCTCGCCCGCCACCGTCGCGGGTTTCAGGCCCAAGCGGGAAGCCAGGTCGGCGCAGGCCAGATCCGACAGCGCGGCGGCGGAGCGGCCCGCCAGCGCCCAAGCCTGGCGACCACCGGCCCAGCCGACAATCTGCGCCCCCTGCGCTTCCTGGCCGATGTGCGTCCACCAGGTGGGGAGGTGGCCGGATTCTGGGCTGTCGCCGAAGAGGAAACGCAGGCCATCCAGCCGCTGGCCGTCGCTATCGCGCAGGTCCTGCCAGAAGGCGCGGCGCAGGCGCAGGGTGATCCGCAGGGCGCCCCCCATGGCGAGGCGGTCGAGCGCCGCACGCTTGGCGTCGAGCGGGGGATCGAAGCGGATGGCCCCTCGTTGCAGCAGGCTGAGCGGCAGGGTGAGGATGGCGCGCCGCGCCGCGACCGATTCGCCGCCCGGCCCGGTGAGCAGCACCTCGCCCTCGCGCCAGTTCACCGCCGCGACCGGCCAGCTCAGGCGCGTGCGCCCAGGGGCGTGCAGCTTCGCCAACAGGCGGTCGTAGCCGCCCAGCGGCCGCCGCGGCCACGGGCCGTGATCGCTGCTATCGGCCGCGAACTCGCGGTTGAGCGCGGCAATGCTGATGCGCGTCAGATCGGCGGCCTCGTAGCCTTCGATGAAGGCGGCAGCGCCGGCGCGGGCGCCGGCATCGAGGTCGCGGCAGGTATCGAGGAAGGCGGCGAAGGAAAGGTCGGGACCCTCCCAGCCCGCCATGCGCTCGAACACCGCCTCGGCGCCGCCGGCGAATTCTCCCGCCGCCCGCAGCCCGCAGCCGCGGCTGGACCAGTCGCGGCCGGGCGGCACCGGCGCAACTTCGATGCCGAGGCCGTCCGCCGGGCCGTGGATGAACTCCGCGCCCAACTCCACCGGCAGCGGCCAGCCGTGTGGGTGGAGCGTGTGGATCCGGCCGCCGAGCCGGTCACGGGCTTCGACCAGAACGGCATCGCAACCGGCGGCGCGCAGTTGCTGGAAGGCCGCCAGGCCGGCCGCCCCGCCACCCACCACTACGACCTCGGCGGATTCCATCCCTTTAGCGTAATCCCGCATACTGATCCCCATGCAGGAGACCCGGTTCGTCGTGGATATTGACGGGATGGATGTGCCGGCCGTGCTGACCACCCCGGCCCAGCCACGGGCGGCGCTGCTGCTGGTTCCCGGCTCGATGAACGTGGACGTCGAAGGCAACTTCGCCCCCATGTTCCCCGGCCAGGTACAGGTGAATACCTGGGTGTACAAGCAGTTGGCGGAACAGTTGACCGCCCACGGCATCACCGTCCTGCGCTTCTCCAAAACCGGGCCGGGCACCGGCTGCGTCACCCGCGACGAAGCCCGGGTCAAGGAGCATTACGGCGAGTTCCCGCACCGGGTGGCGGCGGCGGACCGGTTTCTCGACGAGTTGCGCCGGCGCGCGCCGGGGTTGCCGCTCGTCGCCGCCGGACACAGCGAAGGCGCGGTGGTGGTGACGCAACTGGCACGGCGGCGCGATGAAGTGCAGGGCCTCGTATTGCTTTCCGGCCCGTCCAAGCCGCTGCTGGCGCTGATGATCTGGCAGCAGTACGAGAGCCACCAGCGGACCGAAGGCGCGGATGCGGCCCGCACCGCCGAATACGAGCAGGCCCTCGCCTGGGCGCGCGACTACGCGGCGGGCCGGACCATCCCCGAGGACCGTCCGGCGAACCGCTTTGGCCAGATGTTCACCTTTTTCCAGAACCCGCAGGCGGTGCGTTACCTGCGCGGCGTCGAGCAGGTGGACCCGTCCGCCGAGCTGGCGCAGGTGCGCCAGCCGGTCCTCATCGTCCAGGGCGGGCGCGACGAGTCCGTGCATGAACCCAACGCCGCTCTCTTGCAGGCGGCGCAGCCCCGCGCCGAGGTGGCGCGCTTCCCCGAGCTGCAGCACTTTTACAAGCAGGTGTCCGCCGGGCTGACGCCCATCGAATCCTTCCAGGTCTCAACCGTTTCCGACCCGGCCGTCGCCCAGGCCATCGCCGACTGGGTTGTTCGCACTGTTCCGGCGTCATAATCGCTCATGCGGTTTGCCATCTCCCTTTGCCTGGCTCTGGCGTTTGCTCCCCTGCTGGCCCAAGGCCCGGGGCCCGACTACGCCGCCCGGGGCCGGGCGGTGGTGGAGAACATCGCCGCCGGCAAGACCGCGCCGGTCGCCGCTGACTTCGACGCCCAGATGACCGCCTCGCTCCCGCCGGAGCGCCTGGCCAGCATCTGGCAGCAGATCTCCGAGCACGTCGGACCCTACCGCGGCATCGCCGGCGTCACCGTGTCGCGCGAAGCCGCACGGCACGTCGCCGTGGTCGAGTGCAGGTTCGGCGACGCGGTGTGGGAGACGCTGGTCGTCTTCGACAATCAGAACAAAATCGGCGGCCTCTTCTTCCGCCCCAAAGCGGAAGCCGCTGCCGGCCCCGAGTGGTCAGCGCCCGCGTATGCCCAACCGGCCAAGTTCCACGAAACCGCCCTCACCGTCAGCGATGGCCAGTGGCAACTCCCCGGCACGCTGACCTTGCCTGACGGCGCAGGTCCATTTCCGGCGGTGGTGCTGGTTCACGGCTCCGGCCCGGAAGACGCGGACGAAACCATCGGACCGAACAAGCCGTTCAAGGATCTCGCCTGGGGACTCGCCAGCAAGGGCATCGCCGTGCTCCGCTACGAGAAGCGCACGAAGAAGTACGGCGCCGCCAGCGCGCCCCCCGGCCAGCCCCTGACGGTAAACGATGAAACCGTGAACGACGCCCGCGCCGCGGTGGCGCTGGCGGCGCAACAGAAGGAGATTGACCCGCGCCGCGTCTATCTGTTGGGCCACAGCCTGGGCGGCTATCTCGCCCCGCGCATCGCTTCTGGCGATGCGAAGATCTCCGGCATCATCCTGCTGGCCGGTTCGGCCCGCGGCCTGGCGGATGTGATCGTGGACCAGATGCGCTATCTCGCCACCGTCGCGCCCGGCGAAGGCGGCGTCACCGCGGCGACAGAGGCGTCGGTCGAGGCATCAGCGAAGCAGATCCATGACCCCGGATTGAAGCCCACCGACACCATCACGCTGCTGGGCTCGACCATCCCCGGCGCCTATTTCCTCGACCTGCGCGGCTACGACCCCGCCGCCACCGCCGCCCGGCTCACCATACCCATCCTGGTGCTGCAAGGAGGACGCGACTATCAGGTGACCCAGACCGACTATGCGCTCTGGCAAAAGGCGCTCAATGGCCACGCCAACGCGCATTTTCAGTTCTTCCCCGCGCTCGACCACCTGTTCATGACCGCCCCCGGCGATGGTCTGGTCACCCCCCGCGACTACCGGCTCGCCGGCCACGTTGACCCGCAGGTCCTCACCGCCATCAGCAATTTCGTGAACCCAAAGTCGTAAAGGGGTCGCGCAGCGAGCGGGCAGGAGCCTACAAAGGGCGACGCCGCGGCGGCGTGCGCAGGTCGGGTTCGCTCCCTCCAAGCCGCGCCAGCCGGCGCGCGGCTTCGCGCTCGAGCAGCGCCTGTAATGCCGCGCGCAGCAAGTCCGATGTCCTTTCAATGCCGGTGTAGCGGCGTGCCGCAGCAACCAACTTGGCGTCCAGGACTACTGTCGTCCGCATTCCGACCTCTCGAATAGGTTGGATGCCGCTTCCCTAATTAGTGTCCGCCGTCGGAGCCGCCCACCGTCTGCTTCGCCCCCGTCGCCGGAGTCCCGAAGCGCTGATGATAGTTCGGGTACGGCGGCACCTTCGCAACCACCGGCGGATGCTGTTGCAGTTGCTCCATCGCCACCTGCACCGCCTTCTCCAGTTGCGGATCGTGGCCCTGCCGCCAGGCGTAGGGGTCGAGGTCCACGGCGACGTCGGGGTCCACGCCGCGGTTTTCCACATCCCACTGCCCGCGCATGTTGTAGAAGGCCTCGCGCGGCGCGGTAACGGTGCCGCCGTCCATCAGCACCGGATAGCCGCCGATGCCCACCAGCCCGCCCCAGGTGCGGGTGCCGACCAGCGTGCCCACCTTGGCCTCGCGGAACATCCACGGCATGGCGTCGCCGCCCGAACCGGCGAAGGCGTTGATGATCATCACCTTGGGTCCGAAGATGGCGCCCGCCGGCTCCGGCCACGGCGCGCCCTGGCGGGTGAGGAAGCTGGCGAACTGCGGCCGGTGCAGATGGTCAATGATGTAGTCGGCGATAT
>Ga0134125_10005232_pt1 | contig 14760 bp, 11 predicted proteins | sample KB31751_FD_96464 | JGI IMG/M metagenome (GOLD analysis project Ga0134125, IMG submission 96464) | Terrestrial soil microbial communities with excess Nitrogen fertilizer from Kellogg Biological Station, Michigan, USA - KB3-175-1 | ecosystem: Environmental > Terrestrial > Soil > Unclassified ... | reverse complement strand
GGTGAGGTCGGCACCGGCAAAACGCTGGTGCTGCGCTGCCTGTTGCGTTCGCTCGATCCCGCCACGACGGTGTGTTGCTATGTGTTTCATAGCCGGATCGGCGCGGAGGAACTGATCCGCTACCTGCTCTCGGATCTGGGCCAGGAGCCGCGCTCGACCTCAAAGAGCGACCTGCTGCTGCAGCTCAGTTCCTATCTGGTGGCGCTTTTCCGCAAGGGCGTGACGCCGGTGCTGATCGTGGACGAGGCCCAGAACCTGGGGGCGGAAGCCCTGGAGGAGGTGCGGCTGTTGACCAACCTGGAGACCGCCGAAGCCAAGCTGCTGCAGGTGGTGCTCGCCGGGCAGCCGGAGTTGGACGCGAAAGTGGATTCGCACGAGTTGCGGCAATTGCGGCAGCGCATCATGCTGCGATTTCACTTGCGTCCCTTGACCGCGGAGGAGAGCGCCAGCTACGTGATCAGCCGGCTGCGCCTGGCGGGGCATGCGCACGGGCGGCTGTTCTCGGAGGCGGCCTTGCGGCGCATGTACGCGCTGTCGGGCGGGATTCCACGGTTGATCAATGTGTTGTGCGGCAATGCGCTGCTCTCGGCCTACGCCACCCGCGCGGATGAGGTGGGCGAGGAACTGGTGCGGGAAGTGGCGGCGGATCTAGGAATGACGGAAGCGGAAATTACGGCGCCGCCGGCGTGGGCGGGGCGGATGTATGCCAGCGAAGCCAGCTTCAGCGAGGGAAAACGATGAGCCGAATACTGGAAGCCCTGCGGCGGGCGGAAGCCGAGCGCGAAATGGACAACGGCGGCGAGCGGCGGGAACAGGAGCCGGCGCTGGAGGTGATCCTGGGAGCGGCGCAGCGCAAGCCGCGGGCGGAGCTGAGCTTTGCGCCGCTGGAGTATCACTACAACCGCGAGCATCTGCGCGCCGGCAGCCTGGACCCCAATACCCATGCCGCGGCCGAGCGCTTCCGCCAACTGCGCTACCGGTTGGAGGCGTGGCGGGCGCGGCAGCCCAACGGCGTGCTGCTGGTGACCAGCGCGATACCGGGGGAAGGCAAAACGCTGGTGGCGACCAACCTGGCGGAGTCGCTGGCGCTGGCCTCCGCGCGGGTATTGCTGATCGACGCCGACATGCGGCGTCCGGGAGTGGCGGAATCGCTGTCGTTGGAACCGCTGCCGGGGCTGACCGAGGTGCTCAAAGGCGAGTTGCGCTGGCAAGACGCGTGCCGGCACCTGAACCCGCTGGGGTATGACTACCTGCCCGCGGGCACCGCCACCGAGAAGGCGGCGGAATTGCTGCACGCGAACGCGCTGCAGCAGTTGCTCGGCGAGGTGAGCGAGGAATTTGATTGGGTGATCATCGACTCGGCCCCGCTGGCGCCCTTTGCGGACAGCCTCTATCTGGCGGCGGCGAGCCGGGGGGTGCTGCTGGTGGCGCGGGAGCGGTTTACGCCAACCGATGTGCTGGAAAAGGTGCTGGCGTCGCTGCGCGAGTTTCCGCTGATCGGGATGGTGCTGAACGCGGTGTCGGAGCGGGAGCGCGACGGCTATTACTACTACTACGGCAAGCGCGGGGAGGCCACCCGCCTGGAGACCGCCAACCGGCATGAGTAGGCTGCTCGAAACCTTCGTGCCCAAGCGGCTGCTGCTGCTGGCGGCCACCGATGCGCTGCTGATCGGCGGGGCGCTGTCGGCCACGAGTCTGGCGGCGGCTTACGTCTGGCCGGCGCGCGAGGGCCGCGGCGCCACATGGATGCCGATCGCCATCGCCTGCGCCGTGGTGCTGGCCTGCCTGCACTGCTTCGACCTGTACGAGGTGCGGGTGGCGACCAATGCGCGCGAGTCCGCGATCCGGCTCAGTCAGGTCCTGGGCACGGCTTGCGTTGTCCTGGCGCTGGTGTACTACGCCGATCCGGCGGTCTTGCTGCATCGCGATGTGATCCTGGCGGGGACGCTGGTGATGGGCTCGGCGCTCCTGCTGGACCGGCGGGTCTTCCTGGCGGTGAGTCATTCGCCCGCGCTGGGGCAGCGAACGCTGCTGCTGGGCAGCGGGCAATTGGCAAGCACGCTGGCGCGGGAATTGGCCCGCCGCCCGGAGCTGGGGGTGCGGACGGTGGGCTACGTGGGCGCCAATTCGAGCTTGGCGGCGGGGCTGCCGCGGCTGGGCGAGTTGGAGGACCTCTTGCGGGCGGTGGAGGCAACCCGGGCGGACCGGGTGATCGTGGCGCTCGACCCGGCCCAATTGGCGGAGCGGCTGCCGCTCGAGGCGCTGGTGGAGCTGCGCAGCCGCGGCGTGCGGGTGGAAGGCGGGGCGGAGGCCTATGAGAGCGTCACCGCCAAGGTGGCCCTCAATGCGTTGAGCCTGGAGTGGCTGTTAACCCTGGACCGGCGGCGCTCGCGCGTGAACAACCTGGTGCAGCGGGTATTTTCCGTGTTGGTGGCGGCATCGGCGCTCCTGGTGTTTCTGCCGCTGATGGGGCTCATCAGCCTGGCGGTCAAGTTGGACTCCAAGGGGCCGGTGATCTTCCGCCAGCCACGCATTGGCCAGGGGGGGCGGACCTTCACGCTCTACAAGTTCCGTTCCATGACCGTGGGCGCGGATGGCGCCAAACCCTGTGAGGCGGGCGATCAGCGGGTAACGCGCGTGGGACGCTGGCTGCGGCGCTGCCGCTTGGATGAGCTGCCGCAACTGTTCAACATTGTGCGCGGCGATGTCGTTCTGGTGGGACCGCGGCCGTTCGTGCCGCAGCAGGAAAGCGACCTGGTGGCGCAGATTCCCTATTACCGCTACCGCTGGACGGTTGTGCCGGGGATCACCGGGTGGGCGCAGATTCATCGCGGCTACTGTTCCACGCTGGAGGACAACGTGGAGAAGCTCTCCTACGACCTGTTCTACATCAAGCACGATTCGATCGCGCTGGATCTGCTGATCCTGCTGCAAACGTTCAAGATCATGCTGCTGGGGCGGGGGGCGCGGTAAGGGGGAGACGGATGCAAGGCTGGCTGGAATTGGTGTTCTGGGCGGGAGCGGGCTGGTGCGTGTATACCTACCTGTTGTATCCGGTGCTGCTCTGGCACGCGGGGGTGTGGGCGCAGGTGCGGCGGGACTGGCAGGGCGGGGGAGGCGAGGAGCGGCGTCGCGGGCGCCGGCATGAGGACGAACCGCCGGCGGTGAGCGTGGTCATTCCGGTGCATAACGAGGCGGAGTTTCTAGCGGAGAAGATCGCCAACCTGCGGGCGCTGGATTATCCGGCGGAGCGGCTGGAGGTGATCTTCGTGTGCGACGGCTGCAGCGACGACAGCGCGGATCGGTTGCGGCAGGCGGGGGCGGGATGGCAGGTGCTCGAGGTGCGGCAGCAGGGCAAGTGCAGCGCCTTGAATCAGGGAGTGGAGCGGGCGCGGCACGCGCTCTTGGTGCTGTGCGATGCCCCCACCTTGCTGGCGCGCGACGCCATCCGGCGGTTGGTCAGCCACTTCGAGGATCCGGCGGTGGGGGTCGTGTGCGGCGCGGTGCGCTTCCGTGCCAGCCAAGCCTCGGCGCGGACGGAAGGGGTGTACTGGCGTTATGAGTGCCTGTTGCGCGTGCTGGAAGCGCGGCTGGGTGCGACGCTGACCGCCAGCGGCGCGCTCTACGCGCTGCGGCGGGAGGGGTTTGAACCACTGGCGGCGGACGCGCTGATCGACGATTTCATGATCCCCATGACGGCGCGCGAGCTGGGCTACCGCGTCGTCTATGACGCCAGCGCCCGGGCCACGGATTATGCCGCCGCCGGGGTCGAGGGCGAGTTTAAGCGGCGGGTGCGGCTGGCGGTGGGCAGCTTCCGGGCGCTGGGGCAATTGTGGCGGATGCCGCTCGATCCCATGACGCGCTGGGCGCTGGTGTCGCACAAGATCTGCCGCTGGCTGCTGCCCTGGGCGCTGCTGGCGGTGCTGGTCTCAAGCGCGCTGCTGGCGGGCAAGGGCTGGTATGGCGCGGCGTTGATCGCGCAGCTTTTGTTTTATGGCTGGGCGGGGGTCGGGTTCGCGCTCCGGCAAGGGCCCCGAGCGCCGCGTACGGCGGCGTTGGCGTACTATCTGACCGCGATGAACGCGGCGTTCCTGGTGGGGCTGGCGCGGGTGGCCACCGGACAGGGGCAGCCGAAATGGCGGTGAGGCGCTGGTGGACGGGGCCGGTGGGAGCGTATCCGGTACTGCTGTATCACGGCATCGCGGAGGCGGCGGCGCGGCCGGCGGAAGGAGCGAAGTTCTGGGTGGCGGCGGCCCAGGCGGCGGCCCAGTGGTGCTGGCTGCGGGATCAAGGTCCGGGTGTGACGACGCTGGCGGAAGCGTGGGCAGGGCGGGGCGAGGGACGGGCGGTCATTACCTTCGACGACGGCGGCAGCAGCGACTATGAGGCAGCCTATCCCGCGCTGCAAACTTGCGGCCTGAGCGCAACTTTTTTTGTCAATCCAGCGCGGGTTGGGCAGGTTGGTTTTGCCTCCTGGGCGCATCTCACCTCCATGAGCCGAAATGGGATGGCGATTGCGTCGCACGGTTGGGACCATGGCGACCTGACGCAGCCGAGCGAAGCGGGGCTGCGGGAGCAGTTGCGGCGCTCGAAACAGGAGATTGAACAACACACCGGAGAGCGGGTCCGGTTTCTCGCCGCGCCCTATGGCTATTACGACCGGCGCTTGGCGCGGATCGCGGGCGAAGAGGGTTTCGACGCCGTGTGCACCTCGACCAACCGTTGGGCGCGGGCGGGAGGGGCGGAAGTGCCGCGGGTGGCGGTGTACGGCCGGACAACCTTGGGGCAGTTCGCGGCTTTAGCCGCCGGCCAGGCGGGCGCGTACTGGCGGCGGCGGGCGCGCACCTGGGCGCTGGCGCGCGCCGGGCACGCGCTCTACCGCTGGCGGCAGGCGGAGGCGGGACGGGCATGAGCCGCCGCATCCACATTTTTGTCTTGATCGACGCGCTTGGGGCGGCTTGCCGTCCGGCGCAAACGCTGTTGGCCGACCGGCTGCCGTACCGGCGGGCGCTGCGCACGGTGCTGGGGTTCAGCAGCGGGGCGGTGCCCACGATCCTGACCGGCCAGTACCCGGCGCAAACCGGACATTGGAATCTCTTCTATTACGACCCCGCGGGATCGCCCTTCCGCTGGCTGCGGCGCTGCGGCCTGGTGCCGGACGCGGTGATGGATCACCGCGTGACGCGCAAGCTGCTCAAGGAGGCGGGGCGGCGCTGGCTGGGGATGGGGCCGTTGTTCGAGTGCGCGGTGCCGCCGCGCCAATTGGGCCACTTCAACTACGTGGAGAAAAAGAACGTGTACGCTCCCGGCGGCATCAGCGGAGCGGCCTCGATCTTCGACCGGCTGGTGGCCGCGGGCGTTCCCTACCGGGCCTATACCTACCATCACTATAGCGACGCCGAGGTGCTGGCGCAGGCGCAGGCGGACCTGCAAGCGGGGCAAGCGCAGGTGTTTTTCCTTTATCTGTCGGAGATGGACGCGTTCCTGCACTTCCATTGCGGCGAGGATGCGGCGGTGGCCGAACGGTTGCGGTTTTACCAGGAGAAGCTGGCGGAACTGTACGACCGGGCGCGGGAGCTGGATCCGGAGATGACGTTCAGCGTCTTCTCCGACCACGGCATGACTCCGGTGCGGGAGCGGTTCGATCTGGCGGGCGAGGTGCGGGCGCTGGGCCTGCGGCCGGAGGAGGATTACCTCGCCGTCTACGATTCGACCATGGCGCGCTTCTGGTTTTTCCAGCCGGGCGTGCGCGAGCGGATGACGGCGCTGCTCGACCGGCTGCCATGCGGACGGCGGCTGAGCGACCGGGAGTTAGAGGAGCACGGGGTCTACTTTGCGGACCATCGGTTTGGGGAGGTGGTCTTCCTCCTGCATCCCGGGTGGCTGATCGCCCAGAGCCACTTCAACGGCAAGGGTTGGAACCCGAGCGGGATGCACGGCTACCACCCCGACGATGCGGACTCCAGCGCGGTCTTTTTCAGCAATCGCACCCGGCCCGGGGAGATGCAAACCATCGCGGATATTTACCCGGCGCTGGCGGAAAGCGTGGAGGCGCGGTGACGGCACCGATCTCGATCGTGCACTTCACCAACGAGCGCGAGCGCGGCGGAGTGGAGGAGCACGTGCTGACGCTGCTGCGCGGGCTCGACCGGCAGCGGTTCGCCTTGCGGCTGGTCTGTACGCCGGAACTGCACGGGGCGCTGCGCGCCGATCTGCCGGCGGATGTGGCGGTGAGCGAGATCGCGCTGCGGGGGCTGGGGGATGGCGGCGCGGTGGTACAGCTGGCGCGGTTACTGCGCCGCACCCGGCCGCAGGTGCTGCACGCGCACTTGTTCTACGCCAGCCTGTTGGCCGCCCCCATCGCGCGCCTCTGCGGGGTGCGGGCGGTGGTGGAAACGACCCATGTGCGCGAGCACTGGCGCCGGGGCTGGAAGGCAAACTACGCCATTGACCGGCTGGCGGCGCGGCTGGTGGACCGCTACATCGCCGTATCGGCGGCCAACGCCAAGTACTTGCGGGAGGAGAAGCGGATCCCGGCGGCGAAGATCCGGGTCATTGCCAACGGCTGCGACCTGCGGCGATGCCAGGCGTCGCCGGGGGAGGAGCCCGCGCTGCGGCGGCGGTTGGGCATTGCCGCCGGCGATCCGGTGTTGGTGACGCTGGCGCGGCTGGAGCCGCAGAAAGGGCACGGGCTCCTGCTGGAGGCGATGGCGGAGGTGCAACGGCGCCATCCCCGGGTGCACTTGGTGTGCGTGGGCGAGGGCCGCCTGCGCAGGGCGTTGGAGGCGCAACGGCAAGGCTTGCCCGACCCGGCGCGGGTGCACTTGGTCGGGTTTCAGCGCGAGGTGGCGGCGTATCTGGAGATGGCGAGTGCGACCGTGCTGCCCTCGCTGTATGAGGGGATGCCGCTGGCGGCGATCGAATCGCTGGGGGCGGAGCGGCCAGTGTTGGCCAGCGCCGTGGACGGGACCCCGGAAGTGGTGCGGCACGGGGAGAACGGGTTGCTGTTTGCGCCAGGCAGCGCGGCGGCAATTAGCGACGCGCTGTGCGAAGGGCTGCGCGATCCGGCCCGACTGCGGGAGTGGGGGCGGCGGGGGCGCCGGCGGGTGGAGGCGCGGTTCAGCCAGCGCGCCCAGGTCGTGCAGACCGAGCAGTTGTATCGGGAAGTGTGCGGGCATGCCTGCCCCGCGGCGGACGGGGTGGGGGTGCGGGGCGCGGTAGAGAGGGAGGCGGCATGACCAGCCGGCTGCCCTTCCCGTTGCGGAGCGAGTCGAGCTTGAGCCGGAGCCCTGGGAGCAGGCTCCGCGAGGAAATCAGTCAAGCGGTGGCGCGGCAATGCGCCCGTGCCTTCGACACACGCTTAGGGGCCGTCCTGCTGACCGGAAGCCTGGCGCGGGATGAGGCCACGGCGGTCTGGAGAGAGAGCGGACTCGAGGTGTTGGGAGATGCGGAGTTCCTGCTGGTTTCGCGCGAGGGAGCCCGGCTGCCGGCTCGGGCGCAGGTGATGGCGGCGGCGCGGCAAGTAGAGGCGGATCTGGCGCGCCACTCCATTCATTGCCGGGTGGACATGACCGCGGTGGCGCCGCGCTATTTGCGGCAGAACCCGCCGCACATCTTCGGCTTTGAATTGCGTCAATCCGGCCGGGTGATCTGGGGCGATCCCGGGATCTTGGGGCTCATGCCGGGATACGGCAACGCCGAGCTGCCGCGGCGGGACGCCTGGTATCTGTTGTCGAACCGCATGATCGAGGCGATGGAGGCCCTGGCGGCGGCGCCGGTCCCGGACGCCGCGACGCTGCCCACGGCCTCCGCCTACGCGATGGTGAAGCTCTGTCTGGATATGGCGAGCAGCTACCTGGTGTTTTGCGGCCGCTTTGCCGCGGGCTACCGGGCGCGGCAGCAGGCCCTCGGGCGGGTGGCGCTGGCGCGGCTGCCGCGGCGCGATGCGCCGGTCGAGCTGGTGAGTTTCGCGCGGCGCGTGGCGTGGTGCACGGAGTGGAAATTGTCGGGGGGCGCGGGCGAGTTGGGAATGGGGGCGGAGGTGGCGTTGGCGATCCTGCGCGACGCGGCGCGGCTGTGGTACTGGGAGCTGCGGCATCTGGGCCGGGACGCCGCCGGACAATTGCAGTTCGGTGACGACGCGGCTTGGCTGGCGGCGGCGCGCTCTACGCCCGGCAGAGCGCGGAGTTGGCTGGCGGCGGTTCGGCAGCGAGGCTGGATCCGAAGCTGGCGAAGATGGCCGGATTGGGCGCGGCACGGAGCGGCGGCTTCGCCCCGGTTTTGGGTCTATGCGGCGGCGGGGCGGTTGGAGGCCCGGCTGCCCGAAATCCTGCGCGCGGAATGGGCGGGCGGCGCCAGCCGCGGCGGCCCGGCGCCACGTTCGTGGCTGCCGCTGGATACAAGCGAGGCATTGGAGTACGAGGAGGGATCGCCTTGGCGCCGGATCGCCAGGGAGATCGCGGACAACTACCACGCGCTGGTCGAGAAGACGCGCTCCTAGCGGGTAGCGGGGAGGCACGGAATGGATCTCTTGTTTGTGTGCATGGACGCCAGCTATCCGCCCAGCAACGGGTTAACCTTGCGTACCTGGTCGGTGGTGAGCGGGCTCAGCGCTTGCGGTCACCAAGTGGACGTTTTGGGGTTTGGCCCCGAAGCGGACGGGGCCCGGGGGGCGGCGCCGTCGCGCGATCGGGAGGCGCTGGCGAGCGCGGCCGCAAGTCTGTCGCGGCCGGGCTCGGCGGTGGCCCGGCTGCGGGCGCTGGCCGGCGGCCACGCCTATAGCGTCACGCGCTTTGCCCATCCCGGCATGCGGGAGGCGGTCGCGCGGAAGTTGGCGAGCCGGCGCTACGATGCGGTGGTGGCGGACACGGTGTTTGCGGCGGTCAACCTGCCGCAACCTCTGTCAGCGCCCCTGATCGTCAACACGCACAACCTGGAGCACGTAATCCTCCAGCGCTACGCCGAACACGAGTGGCGCCCAGCCTACCGCGCCTATGCGGCGATGGAGTGGCGGCGGCTGCGGCAATGGGAACAGCGCTGCTGGCAACGGGCGGCCTTGGTGCTGGCTTGTTCCGAGGTGGACCGGAGGCAAATCGAGCGCTTGTGTCCGCAGGTGGCGACGGCGGTCGTACCCAACGTGATCGAGACGGCGCGCTACGCGCCGGCGGGCGGCGCGGTGGCGCCCCGGCTGGCGCTCTATACCGGCAGTCTGGACTGGCACCCCAACCGGGACGCGGTGCTGTACTTCGTGGAACAGATTTTGCCCAAGCTGCGGAAATTGGCGCCGGGCACGCGTTTCGTGGCGGCAGGGCGGAATCCGCCCGCCGAGCTGCGCCGGCAACTGGCGCGGCGCGCCGGGGTGGAGTGCATTGGACCGGTGGACGACATGCGGCGGCTGTTGGCCCGGGCGACGGTATGCGTGGTGCCCCTGCGCATGGGCAGCGGCACGCGGTTGAAGATTCTGGAGGCGGCGGCGATGGCCAAGCCGATCGTGAGCACGCCGCTGGGCAGCGAGGGGCTGAACTTCCAACCCGGCCGCGACCTGCTGTGGGCGTCCACCCCGGATGAGTTTGCCGCCCAGACGGCGCGGGTGCTGCTCGAACCCGAACTGGCGGAGCGGTTGGGGCAGGCGGCGCGGCGGATAGTGGTGCGCGAGTACGGCCAGGAAACGCTGGTCGCGAGTTTGGGGCGGGCGCTAGAGGGCTTGGTCGGCGGCTCCACGGCAACCGCGTTGCCGATGGCGGCTTAGGGACCGGACGCGGGGAAAGGGTACGGCTTGATTCTGTTCTACATCCTGGTGGCGGGCATGCCGCTGGTCAAACAGCCGCTCTTCGCCACCTTTGTCAACGATCTGACGATCACCAAGTACGTGGGGGCGGCCTGTGTGGCGTATGCGGCGCTCCACTTGGTGATGCGGGGGGCCATGCCGCGCGCGTACCGGTCGCGCATGAGCATGCTGCTGCTGGGCTTTTACGCGGTGGCGCTGGTGTCTTTCAGTACGCGCAGCCTGCCGGTGCTGTGGGAAATGAGCCCGATCCTGAGTCTGACCTCGTTCGTCCTCCTCTACTTCATCGTCATCGCCGTGGTGGATACGCCGCAACGATTGCGTTGGACCTATCTGGTGGCGACCGTCGCGATCACGGTGGGATCCCTGTACATGGTGCGGGAGTGGAAGGAGTATCACTTGGTGTACCGGGACTTCCGCCCGGGCTTCGTGGTGGGGGATGCCAACTACTTCACGCTTTCGGCGCTGCTCATTTTGCCGATTGCTTTCTACCTGATGATGTCGCGCCCGGGCTGGTGGGAGCGGCTTTTTCTGGCTGGGAGCCTCGGTCTGACGCTGATCGCGATCATGCTGGGAGCCTCGCGCGGCGGCTTTGTCGGTCTGGTGGTGGAGGGCGGCTTCATTCTGTGGCACGCGAAACACCGCGCGCGGGGGATCGCGCTCGCGGCGCTGGTGCTGGGACCGCTGTTCGTGTTTTCGCCGTCCTCTCCCTTGCGGCGCTTGCGGGACCCGAACTATAGCGACAACAAGGCGGAGCAGGCGCGGCTGGTGACTTGGAGCGCGGGCGGAAGGATGTTCCGCGAGCATCCCTGGGCGGGTATTGGGCTGGGGAACTTCAAGCCCATGGTCGAATCCTACGAGGAGCCGGGGCAGCATGTGCTCAATTTGGCGCACAACACATATATCGAGCTGGCGGCGGAGTTAGGGGCGCCCGGATTGTTGTTTTTCCTGGCCCTGTACTTCACCGCTTACGGGCAAGCGCGAAAGGCCGTCGCGGCGGGCGGCGAGAGCTGGATGGGGCGCTCCGCCCTCGGCCTGCAGGCGGGACTGATCGGTGGCGCCACTGGGATATTTTTCTTGTCGGCGGAGCAGCAGAAGCTGCTGTGGCTCATGGTGTTTTTGGCGCCATGCGCGGCGGCGCTGGCAGGGGCGGCGCGGCCGGTCGAGGCGCCGCGGGAGGAGCCTGCGGCGGCGATGGCCGCGGCTCCGGCTCAGGAAACCCTGGCGGAGAGCTTGCAATGACGGGAGCCGCCGCCATGCCGCGTTGGGTGGCCCTCGGATTGTTACTGGGGGCGCTATGGTGGGCACGAGCCGGTGCCAGCCATGCCCCCGCGGTCACCCCAGCGATTCCCCGGGAGCCTCCGCACGACATCTACGGCGGATTGTTGCCGGCGGTTGCGCCGCACACCGGAAACTTCCGCGTGGTTCAACTGGGAAAGCGGTGGACGCTCCTGTCGCCCGAGGGTGGAGCGCTCTGGTTGCGGGCGGTGTATGGAGTGGACTGGTCCAATGGCGGCAGCGCGGCGGCTGCGGCGTTTGCCAGCAAGTATCACGGCCACGAAATGGAATTTGCCCGGCACGCGGTGGAGCGGCTGCGGCTGTGGGGCTTCAATGCGCTGGGCACGTACGAGAACGTCTACACCCTTCCGGTGCCGACTTATGGGCGCCGCGCGGGTAATGCCGCGGCGATGCCGTTTTTGCGGAGCTTGAACGTGGCCTGGTACGGTGAATTGAACGATGGCCACTTAGCGCCCGCGCCGTTCAAGTCGCTGCTCGCGGGCGGCGTGGACCCGGAGATCTATCATGACTGGAAAGGCAACGTTCCGGACGTCTTCGACCCTAACTTCGCGGCATATGCGCAGGCGGCCGCGGCTGATCAGGGCACCGCCTCGCGGCCGAGCGAATTTCGGGCAGCGGAGCTAACGCAGACGCCGTGGCTCATCGGCACTATCGCCGACGACAGCGACGATGTGTACGGCTTCGGGCCTGGACCGGACCTGCCGGGGGACGGGAACGTGGTGCATCCGAACCTGGGGTGGGTGATCGCGGTGACCCGGCCAGAACAGCAGAGCAACGATAGCGTAGGGGCCTTCCTGGGCAGCGCTCGCCGGGTGGAGTACCGCGATCCGACGGTCTACAGCAAGCTGGCCTGGAGCCGGTACCTGCGGCAAGAATACAAGACCATTGCCGCACTGAACGCCGCCTGGGGGTCGCATTACACCACGTTCGGCTCCGACGGTGGATGGCCCTCGGGCCGCGGGTTACTGGACGAGAGCGGAAGAAACGGCTGGATCGGCGCCGATCCCTATGCTTTGCGGGGGGCGAGCGCGGCGGCGAAGCACGACATGGACGCGTTCGTGGGCATTTTTGCCGATCGCTATTATCAGGTGACGAGCGCGGCGATCCGCGGTGCCACACCGCGGCAATTGGTCTTCAGTGGGATGTTGGACGGCTTTGGCGGCATGACCCGGCCGGCGATCCTCGCAGCCGCCGCCCGCTACTGCGACGTCGTGCAATTGCAGATCGAGTCGTCGCGGCCGGAGGTGCTGGACCACACCTACGCCCTGACGCACAAGCCGCTGCTGGCATGGCTGGGGGTCCGGGCGGACGCCGACTCGGCAGTGCGGGGTGGGGAGATCCACGGCGCGGACAGCGGCAGCCAGGCGGCGCGGGGCGCCGTCTACGCCGCCGATCTGCAGTGGATGTACGCGCGCCGTGAGCCGGATGGGGTGTATCCGGTGATCGGCTTCGACTGGTGGGAGTACATGGATAAGCCGGGCGAGCATGCCAATTGGGGGCTGGTCACGGTCCGGGACAACGCCTATGACGGACGCGAGGACCGGATAGGCCGCGGGCAGGACGCCTGGGGTTATGCCACTGGCGGGGAAAGCGGTAACCACGGAGACTTCCTGACGCGGGTGACCATCGCCAATCTCACCATCGCGCAGGAAATGCGGGCGCATTTGCCGGCGCCCACGGGCGGGATGACGGCCCCTGGGGACGGCCGGCCATGATTGGCCGCAGCATCCTGTCGAACGGCGCCGGGTTGGTGGTGGCGGGGGTGGTCTCGTTCCTGATCGCGCCGCTGATGATTCACCACCTAGGGGCGACTTTTTATGGAATCTGGGTGCTGGCCGGGTCGCTGCTGGATTATTCGGGGCTGATCGACACCGGGATGCGGACGGCATTGTTCCGTTTCGTGGCGGGGTATCACGGCACTGGCGACCGCGAAGGGCTCAACCGGACGCTGGCCAACGCGCTGGCGCTGACCGGCGGCTCAGCCGTCATTGTGTTGGCCGTGCTGCCGGGGCTGGCGGTGTGGACGCCCGGGTGGTTCGTGACGGGAGCGACGGCGCGGGCGGAGTTCCGCGAGACCGTGGTCCTCGTGGGGCTGAGCTTGGCGTTCACGTTTCCGGCGCGGGCGCTGGGCAGCTACATGAGCGGGGTGCGCCGCTTCGATCTTTTCAACCTCGGGACAATTGCCACACTGCTGGTGAGGAACGGGCTGATCGCCCTGCTGCTGATCGAGGGCCGGGGCATCGTCGCGCTGGCGGCGGCCACGCTGGCGGCGGCAGTGTTTGGACTGGGATTCCAAGCGGTGCTCCTGCGCTGGGGCGATCCAGGAGCGCAGTTGCGGTGGCGGCTGGCCACCTGGAACGGGGTCAAGGAACTCATTGGATACGGCGCCTACGCCTTTGGAGCGCTGTGCGGCGAATCCCTGCGTTCGTATACCGATGCGATCGTGATCGCGCGGGTGTTGTCTGTGGCCCTGATCACGCCATTCAACATCGCCACGCGGTTGATCGAGTACATGAAGTTCCTGTTCTCCGCCGCGGGCTCGCCGCTGATGGGATTGATGAGCGAATTGGAGGGGCGGGGGGAGCGAGCGTGGCTGTGTCAAGTATTCCTGCGCAGCACCCGCTACTTCGCGCTGGGCGCCTTTTTCACCGGCGGCCTGTTCTGGCTCGACGGGCGCGCGCTGATCGAACTGTGGGTGGGTGCGAGCTATAGCTCGAGCTACCCCCTACTCTTGGCGCTGGCGCTGGGTTACGTGTTTTCTTGCGCGCAACTGCCATCCAATCTCCTGCTGTTCGCCACCGCACGGCACCGCTTTCTCGCCTGGCTGACGCTGGCCGAGGGCGGAGTGAATCTCGGTTTGAGCGTGCTCTGGGGCCGGCAATACGGGCTGATGGGGGTAGCCCTGGGCACGACCCTGCCCTTGCTGGCGGCGTGCGTGCTGGTAGAACCGGTCTATGTGTTGCGCGTGACCGGCATTCCGCTCCGGACTTACGTGTACGAGGGATTTATGCGCCCGGCGGCGGCGGCGGCGCTGTTCCTCGCCGTGGCGAGCGTGCCAGGGTGGCCGGAGGCCGAGGGGAGTTGGAGCCACCTGTTGTTGGCGGGAACATGCCAGACCGGGATTTTCGCCGCCTGTGCGGCCGCCTTGGGGCTTGATCGCCGGGAACGGCGCGAGATTTGGAAGAGCAGCCGCGGCGCACTGCAAGGGCTGCGAACCGCGGCGGTGGAGGCGACACGATGAGTGAGAGGGACGAGTTCGATTTAATCGCCATGATCCCGACCAAAGACCGGCCCGAGGATCTGCGGCGCACGCTGGCGGCGTTGGCGCGTCTGCGGCGGCTGCCACAGGAGTTAATCGTGGTGGATCAGAGCGGTGACGCGTGCAGCGCGGAGGTCACCCGGCAAGTGTGGAGACAGTCGGCGCGCCTGCGCGCCGCGGTACGCCTTCGGCATGACCGCGTGCCGGAAATCAATGGAGTTCCGGCGGCGCGTAACTATGCCATCGCCCTGGCGGAAAGCAGTCCAGCCGGGCCGGGACGGCGGGCGGTGTGGTGGTTCCTGGACGACGACGTGGAGATGGAGCCGGATTTCAGCGAAAAGCTGTTGGCCGCCTACCGGGAGCACCCGCTCGCCGCCGGCATTTCCGGCGTCATCACCAACTACCCGCCCCCTCCCCG
>Ga0134125_10005231_pt1 | contig 14760 bp, 13 predicted proteins | sample KB31751_FD_96464 | JGI IMG/M metagenome (GOLD analysis project Ga0134125, IMG submission 96464) | Terrestrial soil microbial communities with excess Nitrogen fertilizer from Kellogg Biological Station, Michigan, USA - KB3-175-1 | ecosystem: Environmental > Terrestrial > Soil > Unclassified ... | reverse complement strand
GCGCTGCAGCGCGAAAAGTTCGCCGTCAAAATCCGCGAGCGCGCGTTCGCGATCGCCGTGGGCGCCGCCAGCGTCCGCGAGATCGACCGGCTGAACATCCGGCGCGCGTCGATCCTCGCGATGGAGCGGGCGCTCCGCCGGCTCGGCTTCGCGCCGGCTCACGTGCTGGTCGACGGGCTGCCGTGTCCCGAGCTGGGCTGCGAGCACGAAGCCATCGTGGACGGCGACGCCCGCTGCCACTCGATCGCCGCCGCCTCGGTGATTGCCAAGGTCATTCGTGATGGTCTGATGGATCGCCTGGCGGCCCGCCATCCCGGCTACTGCTGGGAGACCAACAGAGGATATGCAACGCCCGAGCACCTCGAGGCGATTCAGCGACTCGGCCCCACGCGGCATCACCGGTTCAGCTTCGAGCCGGTCGCGCAGATCGAGCTGTTAACGGTTTCGGCTTCGGCGTAACCCCTTCAAGAATTCGTTCAGCGGCCGAGTATTGAGGATGTCGGCCGGCTCGAGCCACGCCCGGCGCGCCACCGCCACGGCGAACTTCATGAACCCCAGCTCGCGCGTGTTGTGCGCATCGGTCGAGAGCACGAACCGCACGCCGTGCGACTTGGCGGCGGCCGCGAGCGTGTCGGGCAGATCGAGCCGCTCACTGCCGTTGATCTCGAGCAGGCACTTGGCCTCGGCCGCGGCTTTCGCGACGACGTCGAAGTCGACGGGATAGGACGGCCGGTCCGGGAGACGCCGGCCCGTGGGATGGCCGATCGCGTCCACCCAGCGGCTGCCGATCGCGCTGAGCAGCCGGTCCGTGAGCTGCTGTTCGGTCTGCTTCAGGCCATAGTGGATCGTGGCGACGACGTAGTCCGCTTCGGCGAGGAGGTCGTCGGGCAGGTCGAGCTTCCCGTTCTCCAGGATGTCCATCTCGACACTCTTCAGCACCCGGAAGCCCCGCATTCCCTTATTGAGCCGGTCGATCTCTTTCCACTGCGCGCGGATCTCGGCCGGCGTCTGTCCCGCCATCGACGTGCGCGGGGAGTGATCGGTGATCGCGATGTACGCGTAATCCAGCGCGCGGGCCGCGTCGATCATTTCGGCGAGCGTCGCTTTGCCGTCGCTCGCATCGGTGTGCATCTGCAGATCGCCTTTGACGTCGTCGAGCGACACGAGCTGCGGCAGCTCGTGGGCTTTCGCGAGCGCGATCTCGCCGCGGTTCTCGCGCATCTCCGGCGGAATCCAATCGAGCCCCAGCGCCTCATACACGTCCTGCTCGGTGCGGCCCGAGACGCATTTCTCACCGCGAAACACGCCGTATTCGTTGAGCTTGAGCTTCTTGGCCTGCGCGATCTTGCGCAGCTCGATGTTGTGCGCCTCTGAGCCCGTGAAGTACTGCATCGCGGCGCCGAAACATCCTGGCTCGACTACGCGCAGATCGACCTGCAGCCCGCTCGAGAGCCGCACCGTGGCGCGCGTATCGCCCCGCGCGGCGACCTGGGCGACCTCGCTGAACTTGCCAAAGCGCTCGATGACGGCTGCGGCCTTCTTCGGCGCGCACGTCACCACGATGTCGAGGTCGCCGATCGTCTCCTTGCGGCGCCGGAAGCTGCCCGCGACTTCGATTTCGTCGATGCCACCGCCGGCTTTGAGGTATTCGACGTAGGCGCGGGCATATTGCTCGGCGTCATGCAGCACCATGCGCCGGGGTCCGGTCGGGGCGCCGGCGACGCCCTCACGCAGCTTTTCGAGCAGCTTGGGTCCGAACCCGGGCAGCTTCGCGATCTTTCCGGAATCGAGCGCCTGCTTGAGGTCGGCGACGCTGTTCACCTTCAGCTCATCGTGAAACAGCTTGACCCTCTTGGGGCCGACGCCGGGAAGGTGGAGCAGGTCGAGCAAGCCAGGGGGGATGGTGGCGAGCAGCTCCTGGCGCTGCGGCAGCGTCCCGGTCGCGACGAGGGTGGTGATTTCCTTCGCGATGCCCCCGCCGATGCCGGGCAGATCGGTGAGGTCGAAGTCGCCGCCTTGCACGAGCTCCCCGAGCGGATCGGGATGATCCGCGACCGTGCGCGACGCGTTGCGGTAGGCGCGCACTTTGAACGGATTGGCGGCGGAGATTTCGAGCAGGTCCGCCACCTCGCCCAGGAGACGGGCAATCTCGGTGTTCTGCACATCGAAAGCTCGCCCTTGACCGGCCTTTTTTCGAGTGATACGCTAGCCGTCCCGAAGCGTTGTTCTTCCCACCCCGTCGGAGGCCGACAGCATGGTGCGCAAGGTTCTTGGACTGGTCTTTGTCGCCGTTGCGTTCCCGCTCGTTCTCGCAGCGCAGTCGCAAGCCACGACCGGCATCATCCGCGGCACCGTCACCGACCCCTCGGGGACGCCCGCCGCGAACGCGACCGTGACGCTGCGCGAGACCCAAACGGGCTTCGAGCGCCAGACGGTGAGCAACGAGCGCGGCATTTTCGTCGCTGCGGTGCTACCGCTCGGCATCTATGATGTCTCGGCTCGCGCGGTGGGCTTTAGCGAGACACGCCAGACCGGCATCCGGCTGGGCCTCGGCGAGACGATCAATCTGACGCTCCAGCTTGCGGCGGTTCAGCTCCAGGCCGTGACCGTGGAGGCCACGCAACCGGTCGTCGATGCGACCAGGATCGAAAACTCGACCAAGATCCCGGATGCCGCGGTCGCACGCCTGCCGAACAACGGCCGCAATTACCTGAACCTCACGCTCCTCACGCCGACGGTGGCGATCGTGCAGGGGCCGGACGGCGACGAGCTCTCGATCGGCGGGCAGAAAGGCATTCACAACAACGTTTCGGTGGACGGCGCCGACTTCAACAATCCGTTCTTCGGTGAACAACGCGGCGGCCAGCGGCCGCCCTTCACATTCAACCTCGACGCGGTCCAGGAGATCGTGGTCACGGCGTCGGGCGCGAACGCCGAGTTCGGCCGCTCGTCCGGTGGATTCGTCAACGTCGTGACCAAGTCGGGGACCAACCAGCTCCACGGCTCGCTGCACTACTATGGAAAGGACGGGGCGCTCTCCGGCCAGCCGAGCCTGAACGGCCAGTCGTTTCCGACGCCCGATTTCACGCAGCATCAGTTCGGGTTTACGCTCGGTGGGCCGATCAAGAAGGATCGGGCGTTCTTCTTCGTGGCGTACGACCAGCAGATCTTCGATGAGACTAAGCAGACCGACATCAACCGGATCGATCCTGCGCTGCGCCAGTGGATGGATACGGCGTATGCCGGCGCCCTGGCGGGCGACTACGGGGCCATCAAGCGCACCAACGACGCCCGCGCGCTGCTCGCCAAGGTCGACTTCCGGCTGTCGCCAAGCCACACCGCGTCGCTGAAGTACAACTACACCTGGTCCGAGCAGGCGAACGGCACGTTCGACGTCGACAGCTGGGGTCGCAGCGCCAACGGTCTGGAGCAGGATCACTCGAACGCGATCAACGGCAGCCTGTTCTCGTACCTCAACCCGCAGGTCTCGAACGAGTTCCGGTTCCAGTATTCGCGCGAAGACCGGCCGCGTCCCTACGACGGCCCGCGCTCGGCGGCCCTCGGCTCCGATCCGACGAACACGGGACTCCGGCCGTTCCCGGACGTCGCCATGGATTTCGCGGGCGCCTACCGCCTGGGTATGCCGTTCTTCCTGCCGGTCCAGTACTACGACACGCGGGTGCAGTTCCTGGACAACGTGTCGTTCGCCAAGGGCGATCACTTCTTCAAGGTGGGCGGCGAATACAATCGCGTGAACTCGGTGCAGACGTTCATCGGATTCGCGAACAGCCGCTACATCTTCAGCTCGGTGAACGGATTCCTGAACTACGTCGCGAACGACTCGAACTACGTGGAATGCTCCAACGGGTCCAGCAGCCTGACGGGGTCGTGCCCGGTGGGCACGTCGATCACGGGTCCGGTCTTACTCTATCTCCAGCAGGCTGGTATCAACCGATCGGTGGCTGAAGCGGGCACGCAGGAGATCCCGCAGACGGAGCTGGATTTTTACGCGCAGGACACGTGGCGGCCGAGCGCGAAGCTGACGCTGAACTACGGCCTGCGTTGGTCGGCGCAGATCGAGCCCGCCATTCTGTCGCCGGTCGACTCGACGGCGTACGCACCGCACTACGGCGAGACGGTCACCAACGCGAAGGGCTCGTTCAGCTTCCCGTCGGACGGCACGATTCCGTCCGACAAGAAGATGTTCCAGCCGCGGATCGGGATTGCGTACGATCCCCGCGCCGATGGTCGGCAGGTCTTCCGCGCGAGCGCGGGCCTCTTCTACGCTCGCATCCCGGGGCTGAACCTGGCCTCGACCCGCAGCACCGACGGCTACCGCGGGGTGACGCTGTTCGGCTCGAGCGGCACGATTCCGTTCGGCCTCCCGGCGCCGTCGTTCCCGAACCTGTTCCCGTCGAATGTGCCGCTGTCGTCGGTGTTCAACCCCAGCGTCTTCGTGTTCGACAAGAACTTCCGCAACCCGCGGACGTTCAACGTCACGCTCGGGTATGAGCGGCAGATGGCGGCCGATCTCGGGCTGCTGCTGAGCTTCACGCACGCCAAGACCGACAATGTGACGCGCTTCATCAACCGCAACGACTCGCTGTTCGGGGTGGCCAACGCGGGACCGTGGACCGGTATCGGAACGCTTACGACGGTCGAGTCGAGCGCGCGGTCGGTCTACAACGGCGTCACGATCGGCCTGAAGCGCGTGCTCGATCCCAACTTCCAGTTCCAGGTGAACTACACGCTGTCCTGGGACAAGTCCGACGACGACAACGAGCGCGATCCGTTCACGTTCCGGTACGCGCGCGCCGACAATCTCGCGCCCGAGTACGGCTACAGCGATCGCGATCAGCGCCATCGCTTCAACGGGTGGGCGGTGAAACACATCGGCGGCGGCCTGTTCCTGAACAGCCGCCTGAGCATCTACTCGGCCCAGCCGACGTCGGCGAGCTGTGGACCGAGCCCGCTCAGTCCGTTCGCGCCGCCCGCGGGCCAGCGTGCCGCGTCCCCCACCGACCGCAACTGCGCCGACGGGTCGGTGCTGCAGCGCAACACGCTCCGCAAGGACAACTCGTACGTGTCATGGGATCTCGGGCTGACGTGGCCGATCAACATGGGGAGCCGCGGCCGGCTCGAGCTGATCGCGCAGATGTTCAACGTGCTCGGCAACGAGAACTTCCGTGATCCGGCGGCCACGAGCCTGCTGTTCAACTTCGACGGTACGATCCGCAGCGGCCTGGGCGATCCGCAGCAGACGCAGGTCGGAGCGCACTGGGTCTTCTAACGGACGGTAGGACGGTAGGACGGTAGGACGGTAGGGACGGTAGGGACGGTAAGGCCTGGACCCTACCGTCCCTTACCGTCCTACCGTCTTACCGTCTTACCGTCCTAGCTCACGGTGATCTCCTTCACCATCCCATGCACCAAATGCGGCGCCCCATCCTTCTGATCAGGCACGTAACAGTTCAGCAGATACGTCCCGGGCGTCAGGGTCACGGTCAACCAGCCAACCTTCCCCTTGTCGGGCCCCGTGAACCCGCCCACCGGGATCGAGACCGGCGCTCCCTTCATGCCGCCCGCCAGCCAGCGCTGGAAGTCGGCGAGCGTTTTCCCAGGAGCGAGACGCTCGATGGTCAGCTCGTGAACCTGCGGGCCAATGTTTTCGATGCGAATCGTGTGCGTACCGGCGCTGAGCGGGGCCGAGGCGGTGAACGCGTAGTCGGACAGCGTGACGGTGATGTCCGACTTGGGCTCGGCAGCGGTGGCCGTACCCGCAGGCGCTGGGGTTACGACCAGGCGCCGGAACATGCCTTTCTGCACGTGCCACTTCCCGTCGGGGCTTGGAATAAAGCACGCGATCAGGTAACTGCCTGGCGCCAAATTCACGGTGACGATCGAGCTGTCGCCGCTCATGATGACGCCCGGGCCGCCCGGAAACGTCGGCTGCATCTGCAGAACACCGCGCCACCATTCGACGTCGGAGCCTCGCGGCACGGCCGCAGCTTCCAGCTCGGCGAACGACTTTCCGGGCGCTCCGAAGATCACCGCCTGATGCGGCTCCCGCCCCGCATTCAGCAGCCGGAACTTCGTCAGTCCCGCGGCTACGGTGTCAGGGGCGGCGAATGTGTAGTCGGTGGCGGTGATGGTCACGACCGTTGGTGAGGGCGGTGTTGCCGGCGGTTTCGCCGGTGAGCATGCAAAGCCAATGAGCAGACATGAGGCGAACCATGGGCGCACGGAGAAGCCTCCAGAGGGTGTAGGAGGTGGTTATACTATCTCTCGCCTTTACGAGCCGGTAGCTCAGTTGGTAGAGCAACGGACTTTTAATCCGTAGGTCCCGGGTTCGATCCCCGGCCGGCTCATGCAAGCAGTGGTTCCCTCATCACACGACGGCGAGGATCACACCGCGAGGGTTGTCACCAGGGGGCATCGGAGGCACATTTCCCTCGATGCCCTCCATGGTGTGGATCGACGGGTCCTGGTACGACCGCGACAGCGCGGTCGTTTCTGTCTTCGACCACGGCCTCCTGTATGGTGACGGCGTGTTCGAAGGCATTCGTGCCTACGGCGGCCGCATCTTCCGGCTCGACGAGCATCTCGACCGACTCTACGACTCCGCCAAAGCGATCTGGCTCGACATCCCCATGTCGAGGAAAGACATGGCCCGGATGGTCGAGGAGGGTGTCGCGAAGAGCGGAATCAAGGACAATTACATCCGGCTTGTCGTCACGCGTGGAGTGGGCGACCTGGGCCTCGATCCTCGCAAGTGTGAAAAGCCGACGATCTTCTGCATCTTCGATACGATCAAGCTGTGGTCGCAGGATCGCTACGATAAGGGTCTCACCGCGCTCACCGCCGCGACCCCGATTCTGCATCGCGAGTCGTTGTCACCGCGCGTGAAGTCGCTGAATTACCTCTCGCACATCCTCGCGAAGGTCGAGGGCATCGCCGCCGGCGTCGACGAAGTGATCATGCTCGACTCGGCTGGATACGTTGCCGAGGCGAGCGGAATGAATCTCTTCGCCGTGTCCAACAGCACACTGCGCACCCCCCCGCCGTACGCCGGCATCCTGCGCGGCGTCACGCGCGACACCGTCATCGAGCTGGGCAGGGAAGCGGGCTACGGCGTCGAGGAGTTGCCGATGAACCGCTACGACCTGTACACGGCCGATGAGGTGTTCCTGACCGGAACCGCCGCCGAGATCATCGGGATCTCAAAGCTGGACGGCCGCTCGATCGGCACCGGCGCTTCCGGGCCTGTCACGCGCGATCTCGCCACCCGCTTCCGCGCCTACGTCACCCGCGACGACTGAAATAGGCTTAACCCATTGACGGTGTTGTAGCTAACTCCCATATTGGGGGCCCTTTGCGCCTCTTTCCCCGCTTGAGGTGAGCCATGTCATGGCGAGTGATCGCGCATGGGGACCAGGTTTGGCACGTAGATGCGGTGGCCGAGCGGCGAGCCAATACAGCCGCGTGGCAGCTGGTCTTGTCGTTCCGCGCCGCTTCTGAGTCGCTCCCGGGCCAGCGCCGCTCGTTCTGGACGCCGTACCCGTTGGAGGCCACCTCGAAGTCGTCGCTGTTCATCCAGGCCGAGCGGATTTCCGACGCCGCAATCGTCCAAGTCCTCGCGGAGTGTCTGGTATGAGCTCCGCGGACCTGCAGGATCTGCGGCGCGTCGTTCTGGCTGTGACGCGATTGAAGGGTGAAACGGTCAAGCAAGTAACCGTGCGGTCGGATGTCCGGCACGTGAAGGTCGAGTTCGATAGCGGATTGATTCTGGTCATTTCGTCCGAGCGCGACGCGCAAGGACGGCCCCGGCTCGAGGTCGACGTGGTCGAAGCGACACAGGACGCGGGTGCCAAGCAGCAGATCGAAGTCCGATTCGAGTAAGGCGCGCGCGTGCCTGACGAGCGCCTGCGATTTCAGGAGTTCGGATTCCAGCGTCTGGCCAATGGACGCTGCCGAGCCAAGGTCGTGCTGACGTGGTCGGATGGCCGGCGCTTCGAAGGGTCTTCCGACGGCGTGTCGTCGCAAACGGGTGAGTTGCGCTGCTGCGCCATGGCGGCCGTGAACGCGCTGGAACAGGCCGTGCAACCGCAGCTGACTTTCGAGTTGTTGGGTGTGAAAGCGGTCCGTGCGTTCGATGCGACAGTAGTGATCGTTTCGCTGTCGGCCCAAGCGGACGCCGCCACCAGGTTGGTGGGGTCGTGCTTGACTGAAACGGATCCGCCGCGTGGCGCGGCGCTTGCGGTCTTGAATGCGACAAACCGTCTACTGGGGAATTTCCTGGCGAACCGATGAAACGTTGCACGGTCGTACTTCTCTCGATGATGGGCGCCGCCGCACTGTCCGGCTGCGCTGGCTCACATACGCGTGTCGCTTCCGCTCCAGCTCCCGCAGCCGCGCCGGGCTCGAATCCTGCCGTCACGTCCACGACCGACAGCTCAGCGGTGCAGCTTGGCACAGCGCTGGCGAGTGTCGAGCAGGACTCGGCCGCGGACCAGACGGCGCTCGACAGCCTCCACCAGCACGACCCCGCCGCGCCTCGCACCAACCAGCCTCTGGCCGGTGAGGACGTCCGACACGAGGCCGAGCAGCTGTTCGGTTCCGAAGCCACGACGACGTTCGATATCGACGTCGCGACCTTCGCCGGGAATCGCCGCGTCCTCGAGTACCTCGAGTTCTTCCAATTGGACGCGCGGGACCGCTTCGAGATCTGGCTCTCCCGTCTTGGCCGATATGAAGGAATGATCCGCGAGCGCTTGCGCGCGCGCGGGCTGCCTGAAGACCTGGTCTATCTAACGCTGATCGAAAGTGGACTGTCCAACACCGCCGTCAGCCGGGCGCGTGCCGTGGGCATGTGGCAGTTCATGGCGTCGACTGGGCGGGGCTACGGCCTGCAGATCGATCCGTGGGTCGACGAGCGCCGGGATCCGTTCAAGGCGACCGACGCCGCCGTGTCGCACCTGAATGACCTCGTGCAGCGGCTCGGCAGCGTCTATCTCGCCGCCGCGGCCTACAATGCCGGCGCGGGCCGCATCGAGCGCGAAATCCGTCGCCTGCCCGGCGAGCCGGACACCGTCGACGACCAGACGTTCTTCGAGATCGCCGACCGCCGGAACCTCCGCCGCGAGACGCGCGACTACGTCCCGAAGCTGATTGCCGCGGCGCTGATCGCGAAACAGCCCACGCGTTACGGCTTCACCGATATCGAGCGGCTTCCGCCGCTGGTGTTCGACGAGGTCTCAGTGCCGGACGCGACGGGCCTGGATGTGCTTGCGCGCCTTGCAGATACGACCGTTGCAGCGATGCTCGAGCTCAATCCTCAGTTCGTGCGTGGCATAACGCCGCCGCAGCGGGCGGTCATCGTGCGCGTTCCTCGAGGCGTGGGAGCGCGCGTCGCGGAACGCTACGCCGAGCTGCCGGTCAACGAGCGGGTCACGTTCGTCGATCACTACGTGACGTCGGGTCAGACGATGTCGTCGATCGCGCAGCGCTACAACGTGACCGTCACGATGCTCCAGGCGGCCAACCCGCACCTGCGCGCCCACGCGCTGCGTATCGGCCAGCGCGTCATCGTGCCGATGAGCGGCCGCGTGGTTCCGCGGGGCGCTTGGAGCACTCCGCCCGAACCCAGGGCGCGCCGGACGTCCACTCGTTACCGGAACGTCAGCTCGACTGGCGCGACGCGGCATCGCGTCGCGGCCGGCGAAACCGCGAGCGGCATCGCCCGCCAGCATGGTATCGGGCTGGCGGCGCTGCTCGAAGCGAACGATCTGACGATGCGGAGTGTGATCCGGCCCGGTGACGTGCTGCGGATTCCGAGCCGGTAAATCGACCGGCACCCGAGGTTAGTGGTGCCGGAATCCCTTCATCACTTCAGCTTCATAGCCATTGGCAGGGTCGCGGCCGGCGCCCAGCAGCTGCTCGACCTTGGCCGGCCCACGGTTATAGGCGAGTAGCGCCAGCGACATGTTGGACGGATAGCGGTCCAGCAGGTCGCGCAGATAGCGGAAGCCAATCCGCAGGTTCGTATCCCGATCATACAACTGCTGCGTCGTCAGCCCCGGCTCGTACAGACGGGCCGTGCTGGGCAGCACCTGCGTGAGCCCGACGGCACCGACGTGACTAGTGGCGCGCGGGTTGAAGCCGGACTCGACCTTGACCAGGCGGAACGCCAGGCCCGGATCGATCCCTTCGCTCAGGGCGACGTCGTATACAGCGGTCGCCATGTCGGCCGGCAGCTTGTAATGCGACGAATACTGCATGATGGCATCCACGCGATCGAGCTGGAGCCGGGCGACTTCCAGCTCGCCCTGCTTGGCGTCCAGCTGCTGGCGGAGCGCCCGTAGCTCACCGAGCAGCTCCGCGCCGGAAGCAGGCGCGCGCTCGGCGTCGGTCGTAGTGCCACCCGCCCACCCGCCCACGGTACTGACGAGCAGAGCGGCCAGCACGATCATTCCGCCGCGAAGGACCAGACGTTGAGTTTTCGTTTGCATACTCCTCTCCATTTCCGACTCCGGTAAACCTACGGCTGCTGCTTCAATTCTCATTCAAGCCTCGACCGGGGCTTTTTGCTTCTCGATCAGCTGCACATCCCCGATCACCAAGTTCCCATCTACCGCTTTGACCATGTCGTACACCGTCAGCAGAGCGACCGCGACTGCCGTCAGGGCTTCCATCTCCACCCCGGTCCGACCAACGGTCCGGACCCGGGCCCAGACCCTCACCCCGGGCAGCGAATCGGCCAATGATGCCTCGACCTCGACATGGTCCAGGCCCAGTGGGTGACAGAGCGGGATCAGCTCCGCCGTCCGTTTCGCCGCCAGCGTCCCTGCCACTTCACTCACGGCTAGGACATCGCCCTTTGCCAGCGCCTGTTCGGCCACTTGCCGAAAGGCATCAGCCGACATCCGAATCGTGCCCGTCGCGACCGCCGTCCGATCCATCATCGGCTTGTCGCCAACGTCCACCATCCGGGCCCGGCCGGCCTGATCCAGGTGCGACAGCTTCATGACCGCCGAATCCCCCGCAGATCATCAGCCAGTACAGCCGCCAGCAGCTGCGGGTTCACATTGCCCTGCGCGAGGTCGCGCGCGTCCATCACCAACGCGATCGCCTCGACGAGCTTCTCTGTATCGCCACCGCGCTTGACTTCACTGCGCAGCTTGTCAGCTAGTGCGTCCAGCATGTCGGTGAATCCGCCGCGGGCCTGGAATGGCACCTGACCCAACGCGTACTGCAGCGGCGCATCCATGAACCGGGCCGCTTGATCACCCTGTCCTGCACGGGCCGCCTCTATTGCAAAGAGCTTGCCAATGCACCCTTCAACGGCTGCAACTCGTTGTGACAGCTCATCTTTGCCCCGAATTGCAGGCGTCTGCTGCAAAAATGCTGTCACGACGGTGTCGGCGAGTCGTGCCACACGAACGAGCACAACACGGGACAATACCGTCGGGAGCAGGGCGTTCGGATCCGCGGCGGTCAGAATGATGACCGAGTCCGCCGGTGGCTCCTCGAGCGCCTTCAGCAGTGCGTTCGCGGCGACCTCGGTCCCGAGCTGCGGGATCAGGCGCTCCGCGTCCCCGACAATGAAGACCTTTCGTTTGCCCATCGCGGGCGTCAGCGCGAGCCGCTTCAGCAGCAGCCGCACGGACGCTACCGGATGGCTCGCCAATCCAACCACGGGGGCATACAGCGGCTGCTCCCGCCGGGCGGCCATCTCTTCGCCCAAGGCCTCAGCTACCAGTTCGACCTGCTTATCGGCGTCACCGGTGCTGCCACCTCGTTTGCTCAGCTCGACCGGTACAAACCAGTGCACGTCAGGGTGCTGCAGGTTCTGCACAAGGCGACAGGAGCGGCATTCACCGCACGGTTCCTGGCCTGGTGCTTCGCAATGGATCAGTTGTGCGAGCCACAGCGCGAGACGCTGTTTGCCGACACCACGTGGCCCGGTCAGCAGGATCGCTTGAGGTAGCTTTCCGGAGGCGTGGGCGCCCGCAAGTCTGGTCTTAACCCCTTCGTGCCCTATCAAGGGCGGTAAAGGCATGGGGGCAAATCTAGTGGCAGGGTCGGTGCGCGCCGCCACTTCCTTTGCTAAGTTATTGAATATCAAGTTAGTACGATTGTTCGGAGGGCCTTGCGCGGTATTAATCCCAGCGAGAGTAATGAGTTATGTATTGAAGTGAGCACACACTCGCCAGATAATGCCGATTTTGACTAGTTTTTTCGGGTATTATTCGGGTGATCGACCCTATTGCGGCGGATGGTTCAGCAAAAGCCAGTACAGTCCCACGTCCGATACGGCTCGAGCGAATGCCTCAAAATCCACCGGCTTTACGATGTAACTGTTCGCACCGAGCGCGTACGCCTTCTCAATGTCGGGCTCTTCGCGCGATGAGGTGAGAACCACGACGGGGATCGTCTTGGTGCGAGCGTCGCGCTTGAGCCGCTGGAGAACCTCGAGACCGTCGACTTTCGGAAGCTTCAGATCCAGCAGGACGACCTTGGGCGTGGTGCCCGCGCCGACATCGTCGAAAAAGTCGATGGCTTCGGCACCGTCGCGACAGACGTGCACCCGGTTCGCCAGATTGCGCTGCTTCAGCGCTCGCAGCGTCAGCTCGGCGTCCTGGGCGTTGTCTTCGACCAGCAGGATCTCGACACCGTTGGGGGCCATCAACTCTCCTTGAAGGGCAGCGCGAAATAGAAGGTGGCGCCTTCATTGGTCTTGCCCTCTGCCCAAACGCGGCCGCCGTGGCGCTGCACGATACGCTTCACGATCGCGAGCCCGACGCCGGTGCCCTCGAACTCTTCCGCGCGATGCAGTCGTTGAAAGACGCCGAATAGCTTATCGGTGTAGCGCGGGTCAAAGCCGGCACCATTGTCCTTGACGTAGTAGACCGTCTGATCCCCATTCGTGGTGGAACCCACCTCGATCCGCGGTTGGGGCCGTCCGCGCGTGAACTTCACAGCGTTCTGGATCAGGTTGCTGAGCACTTGGCGCAGCAAGGCGGGATCGCCATAGGCGTGGCGCAGGTCCGCAACCTGCACCTCGAAGTGACCGTTACGGCCCGCTTCTGACCGCCGAATCTCATCGACCACCAAACTAGTCAGCTCGTTCATATCCACCGTCGAGCGGCTGATCGACTGACGTCCGAGCCTCGAGAACGCGAGCAGATCATCGATGAGCTGGCCCATGTGCCGCGTGTTCTGGTCGATGACGCCCAGAAGTCGCTGCGCCTCCGGGTCGAGATTGGTCTGATGGTCCTCGAGCAGAATTCGCGCGAAGCCGTGGATCGCTCGGAGCGGGGCACGCAGATCGTGCGACACCGAGTACGAAAACGACTCGAGCTCGGCCGTTCGCTCCGCGACTTTGTCTTCCAGCTGGTGATGGGAGCGCGCGACTTGATCCGCCATCGTATTGAACGACTGTGCGAGTCGGCCTAGCTCGTCATCCCGACGCACGCGAACGCGCTGGTCCAGGTGGCCCGTGGTGATGGCTTCCGCAGCTTTCGTGATTTCGCCGAGGGGTCGAGTGACCTGCCGGCTTCCCCACCACGCGACGAGTGCTCCGAGCACGACGATAACCAAAGCGATGGGCGCCATGCCGCGGATGTACGCGCGTGCGGGAGTGGCGATGAGCCGACTCGGTAGTTGGGCAACGACCATCCACGGAGTCCCGGGCACCGGCGCGGCGCTCGCTCGCAGCATCTCACCACCGCGGACGTAACGGATCGGTTTTTGGCTCGTCCTGACACTGTCGGGCGGGGCTGGGACGATCGTGGCGAAGTCGGTCCATGGCTCACCGTTCGCATTGCCGAGCAGGAGGGTGATATCGCCTCCGGCGAGCCCAGTCAGCGTCTTTCGCGTGCGCTCGTTCAGCTGGACTCGTGCGACGAGCTGAACGATTCCACCGCTGTGCTCCGCGCCGGTCGCGGTGGCAATGGCGAAGTAGATCGTGGTGTCCCGGCGGAGCAGGGGACCATAGCGTGCCGAGTCGGTGCCCGGTGAGACGAGGACGCTGTCGGCAATCGAAAACCGGCCCGAGCGCAGCAGCAGGCGGCCACCGAAGTCGCGGAGCTCCAGACCCAGGTTCGATGCGGTATCGGCGGCAATACCCCGCATCGCGGTGAGTGCCTGCTCGCGGCCGCGCTGTCCGCCCGAGCGCATGTATTCGACGACCGCGGGGTTATGGGCCAGCGCGGTCACCCGCATCCGGGTCTGGCCGAGCTGAAAAGCGTCGGCCAGGACTCGGCCGGCGAGTGGGAGCCGCTTGTCGACGAGGTTGCGGCTCTCCTGGCGGACTTTGCCGTATCCGATCGCGAGCTGCGCGGCGGCGACCCCGAGGAGCAATACCGTCACGAGCAGCGGCAGCTTGCGTTCGATCGAGATCATGACGCCAGGACCTCCCGGACTTTGCGGACGATCGCTTCGGTCGTAAACGGCTTGGCGAGGTAGGCCGCCCCGGACTCCAGCATCCCGTGATTGGCGATCGCGCCGTCCGGATACCCCGACATGAACAGCACGCGCAGTCCGGGCCGCGACGCGCGGAGCATGTCCGCCAGCTTGCGGCCGTTGGTATCGGGCATGACGACGTCGGTCAGCAGCAGATCGATCGGCCCTTTGTGCCGCCGCGCGATGTCCAGCGCCGTCCCGGCCCGGTCCGCCTCGAGCACCGCGTACCCCTGCATCGCCAGCGCGCGATGCGTCAGCCGGCGCAGCTGATCATCGTCCTCGACCAACAGCACGGTG
>Ga0134125_10005230_pt1 | contig 14760 bp, 10 predicted proteins | sample KB31751_FD_96464 | JGI IMG/M metagenome (GOLD analysis project Ga0134125, IMG submission 96464) | Terrestrial soil microbial communities with excess Nitrogen fertilizer from Kellogg Biological Station, Michigan, USA - KB3-175-1 | ecosystem: Environmental > Terrestrial > Soil > Unclassified ... | reverse complement strand
GTACGCGCCCATGTAGGCGGCGCCGATGGTGACGCCGGTATCGTTCGGCGTCGGCGGCACCCACAGATGCACGCGGCCGGCCCGGCCCATTTCGCGGCGGAACCAGTCCTCGTCGAAATGCTCGAGCAGGCGCATGTTGGCGAGCGCGTTCAGCCCCAGGCCGCCGGTGAAGACGAGGCGCTCGCATTGCGTGGTCTTGATGTAATGCGCGAGCACGTGCATCAGCGCGTCCTCGAACACCATTTGCGTCGCCGCCGCGACGTCGAGCCGGTCCTGCGTGTTCTCCTTGTGCTTGATGTCCTCGACGCGCAGCACCGCGTCCGGATTCCACATGTCGTTGTAATCGATCGGCTCGCCGAGGATGCGAATGAGCCCGAGCTTGTAGGGCCGGTGCAGGATGTCGCACTGCCAGTTGGCGAGGTCGCGGTCGACATGCACCGCGCCGTCCTCGCCGAGCACGAGGATCGGCTTGAGCGCCTTGTAATAGGCGTTGGTCGCGCGGTCGTTGTTGCCGTAGGCGGTCGCGCCCATGTAGCGGCCCTCGCTCGACAGCCAGGTCCAGCCACCCTGCGTCGAGGAGATCACCGAATAGAAGATGCCGAGTGAATCCGCGACGCTGTCATTGCAGAAGAGGCGTTCCATGCGCGGGCCTGCGCAGCGGTAGAACGAGATCGAGCCGGTGTCGCCGACGCCGTCGAGCACGGCGACCAGCACCGGCTTGCCGTCTTTCGCGAAGGGCGAGGCGGCGTAGGAGAACCAGGCGTGATTGTCGTGATGGGCGGTGGCGATCAGCGGCACCGGCGCGCGGCCAAGCTGCTCGCCGATGCGCCGCGCCGCGCGCATGCCTCGGTCGAGGTCGCGCAGCGAGAACACCGGCGTCGGCTCGTTCTTGAGCATCGGCAGCGTGCCGGGGAATTCCTCGATGATTTGCCGCACGAGCGTGGCGCAGAACACCGCGCTGTCCCAGGACGCGAACCAGCCATCGATGTCGGCGGCGGAAAGCCCGCGGCGCCTGAGCGCCTCGATCATCGCCGCGATCGACTGGCGCGGATATTCGGTCGTGTGCTTGGTGCCGGAGAAGCGTTCCTCCTCGTTGTTGAGGAGGAGACGGGGGCCGTCCGCGCGCGTCACTTCGACGAGCGCGACGCCGGCGTTGTGCATGCCCGCCGCCGAGACGCCGGCGAGATAGGCGGTCTCGCCGCGCTCGATCTTGGCGCGGATCGCGGCGATTTGGCGTCTCGCGACGTCGCTGCCGGCTCCGTGGATGTTGCGGCGCGCGTAGAACGGCTCGAACAGAGCCTTCGCCAGCTTGAATCCGGCAGCCCCCAGCCGCGGATGGCGTGGTCCGATCCGCATGCCGCGGCGCCCCCTTTTACGTGATCCCGATCGCTGGCGGCTTTTTGGGCGAAGGCGGCGCGAATGGCAACTGCCGCCGGAGCGGCTAGATCAGCCCGCCGAGGCGCACGCCGGCGCGCAGGAACTTCTGCGGATCAACCGCCTCGCCGTCGATGCGCGTCTCGTAGTGCAGATGCGGGCCGGTGGAGCGCCCGGTCGAGCCGACCTTGCCGATCACCTGGCCGATATGGATGGTCTGGCCGACCTTGACGTCGATCTCCGAGAGGTGGCCGTAGCGCGTGGCAAAGCCGTTGCCGTGGTTGATCTCGACCATGTTGCCGTAGCCGCCCTCGCGCCCGGCGATCGTCACGCGCCCGGCCGCGGTCGCGTGCACCGGATCGCCGACGTCGCCGCGCATGTCGAGGCCAGTGTGCATCGCCGGGCGATGCAGGAACGGGTCCATGCGCACGCCGAAGGCCGAACTCATGTCGACCTCGCCAGCGACCGGCTTTCGCACCGGCACGGCGACGAGCGCCTGTTGATAGCGGTCGGCGTCGGCGCGGGCGAGGTTGACGCGGTAGAGTTGGCGGTCGAAATCGCTGGCGTGCGCGCCCGGGGCCTTCAGCGGCACGAACGGCCCGCCGATCCCGTGCGGATGCGCCTTGGCGACATTGACGCCGAGATCGTCGAGCACGCCGCGCATGCGCCGCACCTTGGTGTCGGCGTGCTCCTCCATCTCGGCGAGCACCGTGTTCTGGCGCTTCTCGACTCGGTCGAGCGCGGAATTGATGCGCGCCAGCACGCCGTCGACACCGCCAGTTTTTGCCGCCGCGAGCGGGTGGCCCACGGATGCCATGGCGACGTTGCGCGATTGCAGCCGCGCCTCGCGGTCGGGCGGCGCGACGAAGATGACGGTGTCGCTGATCGGCGAGGCCTTCGGCCGCGCCGGCTCCGAGGGCCCGTGCGTGCCGCGGATCGAGCCGGTGGTGATGCCCTCGCCGGTGAGCGCGGAGGTGCGGCTCTCGAGCACGGCCTGGCGCTTCATCAGCGCGTTGAGCTTCTGCTCGAATTGCTCCTGGTCGAGCAATTGTCGGCTCATGATGCGGTCGACCTGCGCGCGCAACTCGGCGATGCGGTCCTCGTAGGCGTATTGCATCTGCGCCTGCCGCCCCATCAGGTGCGCGAGCACGCTGTCGCGGAAGGCGAAATAGGTGCCGGTGCCGATGGTCCACACGCCCATGACCACTGCGGTGCCGACCACGATCCAGAACGCCACCGGGCCGATGCGCACCTGCCGCCCCGCGTGCACGAGCGTGTAGTCGCCGCCGTGCGGGCGGCTCAGGGACCGGGAAACCGATGCGGCGGTCTGGGAACGGTTAGGGGCGTGCGCCGCGCGCGGATGGGCCGGATGGGAGGGGTGCGACAAAAGACGCTCCGCGCGGAGGAACAACGCGCCGATATCGCCCAGATATGGTTAAGGAACAGGTAATACGAATCGGGCGATCACCGAATCTGACGCTACCACCTAGACTTATAGTGCACGGACGGTTTCGAGCACCTCTTCGGCGTGGCCCTCGACCTTTACCTTGGGCCAGACCTGCCGGATGCGCCCGCCGCCGTCGATCAGGAACGTCTTGCGGATGACGCCCATGAATTTGCGCCCGTACATCGATTTTTCGCCCCAGGCCCCATACGCTTCCAGCATGGCCTTGGTCTCGTCGGAGGCGAGCGGGATCGACAGCCTGTGCTTGGCCTTGAACTTGTCCTGAGCGGGAACGGGGTCGGCGGAGACGCCGAGGATGTCGGTTCCGGCCTTGGCGAAAGCGGCGCGCAGCTTGCTGAAGGCGATTGACTCGCGGGTGCAGCCGGGGGTGTCGGCCTTCGGATAGAAATAGAGGACGAGATTGCGGCCCTTGAAGTCCTTCAGCGACACCTTGCCACCGCCGTCACGCGGCAGCGTGAAGGCCGGAGCCCGGTCGCCGGCGCCGAGTTCACGGTCCATTCGCCTTCCTTTCGTCGTTTTCGGCCCGTCAATGTCGCTGATGCCATTTGCGTCGGAGGGGCGCAACCGGCTCCATGACGTTCAGCCGACAGGCCGCGCCGCGTGCAAGTTGAGGCACTGGCGGGCCGCGGTGCGCCCGGGGAGGGGCGCACAGAGGGCATGACACCGACCGCGCACAAGCACAGGCATAAGGCACGTCGCGTCGCGCAGTGGAGCCGCGCCGCGCTGCTGCGCCGAGTGCGGCAGCTGCGCCGCCGGTCGTGGACCTTCCTGCATCGCAAATGGATATGGCGCATCGCCATCGGCTCGGCGGCGACGCTCGTCATCGGCGTCCTCGCGGTCGCGGGCCTATGGTTGCGCCTTGCCAGCGGCCCGATCGAACTCGACATGGCGACGCCGTGGCTCAAGGCGGCCATGGAGGAGAATTTCGGCGGCAAGCACACGGTTTCGGTCGGCGGCACGCAGATCGAGCGCGACGAGAAGGGCCGGCCGACCTTGCGCATGCGCGACATTGTCGTGCGCGACACCGATGGCACTGTGGTGGCGAGCGCGCCGAAGGCGGAGATCGGGCTGTCCGGCGGCGCGCTGTTCTCCGGCCGCCTCGTCGCCGAAAGCCTCAACCTGGTCGGAGCCGAGCTGTCGATCCGCATCGAGAAGGACGGCCGCGTCACCGTCTTCGCCGGCGCCGACAAACGCCCGATCGCCACCACGCAGGCGCCCGTCACCTCCGCCTCGCCAGGCGCGTCGGCGCAGGCCGGGGGCGGCAAGTCGCAGCGCGCGGGTTTCGACGACATCGCCGGCGCGCTCGCCTGGCTCGACAAGATCGGCGAGACCGGCCTGGACGGTCACGATCTGCGCGAACTCGGCCTGAAGGACGGCAGCCTCGTCGTCGAGGACCAGCGCGACGGCAAGCGCTGGACCTTCGAGCGCATCAACGCCAGCCTGATGCGCCCGCCGCAGGGCGGCATCATGTTCAAACTGGAATCCGACTCCAAGTCGCGGCCCTGGGTGATCAACGCCGCGATGCGGCCGCTCGAGGGCGGCGTGCGCGCGGTCGGGCTCGAGGCGCGCAAGGTCTCGACGCGCGACCTGATGCTGGCGCTGCGGCTCGACGAGGGCGGCATCGAGGCCGACCTGCCGGTGTCGGCGAGCATCCGTGCCGAGATCGCGCCGGACGGCAAGCCGCAACGCGCCAATGGCGAGTTGCTCGCCGAGGCCGGCGATATTCTCGATCCGCACGATGCCAATTTCGGCATGCACGTCGACCGCGCCGATGTGCGCTTTTCCTGGGACGCGGCGCGCGGCCTGCTGCTGGTACCGTTCCAGGTGCATGCCGGCGGCAACCAGTTCACCATGCGCGCGGTCGCCGAGGCGCCGAACGCCGGCAGCAGCGCCTGGACCGTGTCGCTCACGCGCGACGATCCCGTGATCGATCCGATCATCCTGGCGCCGCCGCCGGGCTCGGACGAAGAGAGCCTCGCGCTCAACCGCGCCAACCTCAAGCTGCGGATCGATCCCGCGAAGCACCGCATCGATCTCGAGCAGGCGGACCTGCGCCGCATCGACACGCGGCCGTCGCACAATGTCGGTGTCGCCTTCTCCGGCAGCCTCGACATGTCGACGGCCGACGCGCGGCTCGCCTTCGGCGTCGCCGGCAACCGCATGCCGACCTGGGCGATGAAGCGGCTGTGGCCGCCCTTCATCGCGCCCAATGTGCGGCGCTGGGCCGGCGAACACGTCAGCGGCGGGACGGTCGAGCGCGTCGTCGTCGCCGGCAACGCGCCATTGTCGGAGTTCAGCCCTGGCGGTGTGGCCATGCCGGACGACGGCCTGTCGGTCGAGATAGAGACCAGCGGTACGACGCTAAAGCCGCTCGACAATCTGCCGGCGATCCGCGACGCCGATCTCGCCGTGCACGTCACCGGCCGCACGGCCACCGTCAATCTCGGCCGCGGCACGGTCGAGGTGACGCCGGGCCGCAAGCTCAACATCGCCGGCGGCTTGTTTCAGGTGCCGGACACGCATCCCAAGCCCGCCCCGGCGCACGTGAACTTCCGCGTCGACGGCACGCTGCCCGCCGCTATGGCGCTGCTCCAGAGCGACGGCCTGCGCGACAAGGTGGGTCTGCCGCTCGATCCGGCGACGACGCGCGGCGCGATCAGCGCCGAGGTCAAGCTCGACTTTCCGATCGGCAAGGACGTGCCGGCGAACGCCTTCACCTACGCCATCGCCGCCGACGTCACCAATTTTGCCACCGACAGGGCTTTGCTCGGGCAGAAGGTCGAGGCCGCCGCGCTCAAGGCGGCCGCCTCCGGCAACGGCTACCAGATCACCGGCGACGTCCGCGTCAACGGCACGCCGTCAAGCGTGGAGCTGGTGCGCCGGAAGGGCGATACCGACGCCGAACTGCATCTGTCGGCCAAGCTCGACGAGGCTGCGCGTCACCGTCTCGGCTTCGACGTCGGCAGCGCCGTCACCGGCTCCATCCCGGTGCGGCTGACCGCGCGCGTCGGCGACTCCGACGCCGAGCAGCGCATGGCGGTCGACGCCGACCTGACGCCGGTCAAGATCGACAACCTGCTGCCCGGCTGGGAGAAGGCGGCGGGCAAGGCGGCGCGCGCGACCTTCACCCTGGTGAAGTCGGCCAAGGAGACGCATTTCGACGACCTCAATATCACCGGCGACGGCGCCAACGTGCAGGGCTCGGTCGATCTCGACGGCTCCGGCAACATCGCATCGGTGAACTTCCCGAGCTTCGCGCTGTCGGAGGGCGACAAGCTCTCGCTCAAGGCCGACCGAACCAACGACGGCGTGCTCAAGGTCACGATGCGCGGCGACGTCTACGACGGCCGCGGCTTCGTCCACACCTCGATGGTCAACAACGAGGCCGGCCGCAAGCGACAGGGCGACATCGATCTCGACGTCAAGATCGGCACGGTCGCGGGCCACAACGGCGAGACCCTGCGCGGGCTCGACCTGTCCATGTCGCGGCGCGGCGGCCACATCCGCTCATTCTCGCTCAACTGCAAGATCGGCCGCGACACCGCGCTGATCGGCGACATGCGCGTGCGCGCGCGCGACAACCACCCCGTCATCTATCTCGAGACGCAGGATGCCGGCGCGCTGTTCCGCTTCACTGACCTCTATCCGCGCATGTATGGCGGCCAGATGTGGGTGGCGATGGACCCGCCGGCGCAGGACGCGGCGCCGCAGATCGGCACGCTCTACGTGCGCAATTTCGTCGTGCGGAACGAGCCGACGCTGGCGCGGGTTGTCTCCGGCGCGCCGGGCGCCAATGCCAATGCGGTGGAGTTCTCCGAGGCACGCGCCGACTTCGTGCGCGCCAACGGCCGCATGTCGATCCGTGACGGCGTCGTGCGCGGGCCGCTGGTCGGGGCGACGATCGAAGGCCAGATCGACTACCTGCGCAACGACGTGCACCTGCGCGGCACCTTCGTGCCCTTCTACGGCTTGAACAACATGTTCGGGCAGATCCCGATCGTCGGCCTGTTCCTCGGCGGCGGCAGCAACGAGGGCCTGCTCGGCATCACCTACGAGGCGGTCGGCCCGCCGTCGGCGCCGCGCATCACCATCAATCCGGTGTCGGCGATCACGCCCGGCCTGCTGCGCAAGTTCATCCCGTCGCCGGGGAGCTTCGATCGCAACTTCGTGCCGCAGACAAGGTAGTGATCCCTCCCCCGCTTGCGGGGGAGGGTGCCGCCGAAGGCGGCGGGCGGGGGCAATTTCAATTGCGACGTGACCCCATCCCCGGCGCTAACGCGCCGGGCCCTCCACTTCCAGGGGAGGGATAAGAGCATCACACCGGCTTCAGCAGCACGTGCTTCTTCTTGCCGAGTGAGAGCTTGATCACGCCCTCGGGCGTCAGGTGGCCCGCCGTCAGCGTCATCTTCTCGTCGGAGATCGGGGCGTCGTTGACGCGCAGGCCACCGGCCTTGATCTGGCGCCGCGCTTCGCCGTTCGACGCGACGAGCTGCGTCTTCTCGGCAAAGGCGATGAGCACGCCGAGGCCCTTGTCGAGCTCGGCGCGCGGGATCTCGACGGTCGGCAGAGATGAGGCGAGCGAGCCTTCCTCGAAGGTCTTGCGCGCGGTCTCGGCCGCTTGTTCCGCCGCCGCGCGGCCATGCACCAGCGCGGTCGCTTCCGTCGCCAACACCTTCTTGGCCTCGTTGATCTCGGCGCCTTGCAGCGCCGTGAGCTTTGCGGTCTCGGCGAGCGGCAGCACCGTGAACAATTTGAGGAACCGGCCGACGTCGCCGTCCTCGGTGTTGCGCCAGTACTGCCAGTAGTCGTACGGGCTCATCAGGTCGGCGTTGAGCCAGACCGCGCCGGCGGCGGTCTTGCCCATCTTGGCGCCGGAAGAGGTGGTGATCAGCGGCGAGGTCAGCGCGAACAATTGCGCGTTGTTCATGCGCCGGCCGAGATCGATGCCGTTGACGATGTTGCCCCACTGGTCGGAGCCGCCCATCTGCAGGACGCAGCCGAGGCGTTTGTTCAATTCGACGAAGTCGTAGGCCTGCAGGACCATGTAGTTGAATTCGAGGAACGAGAGTTCCTGCTGGCGGTCGAGGCGCAGCTTTACCGAGTCGAACGAGAGCATGCGGTTGACCGAGAAATGCCGGCCGACGTCGCGCAGGAAGTCGATATAGTTGAGTGTGTTCAGCCAGTCGGCGTTGTTGGCCATGATGGCGTTGCCGCCCTGACCTTCGAACTGGAGGAATTTGGAAAAGATCGCGCGGATGCCGGCGAGATTCTGGTCGATCATCGCGTCGGTCAGGATGCGGCGGCTCTCGTCCTTGCCGGACGGATCGCCGACGCGCGTCGTGCCGCCGCCCATCAGCGCGATCGGACGGTGGCCGGTCCGCTGCAGCCAGTACAGCATCATGATCGGCAACAGCGAGCCGACGTGCAGTGAAGCGGCGGTGCAGTCGAAGCCGATATAGGCCGTGATGGCGCCCTTGGCGGCGAGCGCGTCCAGCGCCTCCGGTTCGGACACCTGGTGGATGAAGCCGCGCGCGGCCAGGACGTTAAGGAATTCGGACTTATAGGCGCTCATTGACGATGCTCGGCACGGCCAGTCGCTTCTGTTGCGCGGGTGGTGTAACAGGTCCGGCACGGGATTCAACCGACTGGGGACAGGGGCGTAAGTGTTGGTGCGGGCGATCGGCCTGATGAGCGGGACCTCGCTCGACGGCGTGGACATTGCGCTCCTGGAAACCGACGGGGAACGGATCGCGGCCTTCGGCCCGACCGGATACCGCCCCTATACCGACGACGAACGCGGGCTCTTGCGGCAGGCGCTGGCCGAGGGCGTTGGCCTCACCGCGCGCGATGAGCGGCCGGGCGTGCTGGCCGAGGCCGACGCTTTCGTCACGAACGCGCACGCCGAAACGGTCGAGACCTTCCTGCGCGACACCGGCATCGCGCGCAGCGACGTCGCGGTGGTCGGCTTCCACGGCCAGACCGTTCTGCACCGGCCGGCGCACCGCCTGACCGTGCAGATCGGCGACGGCGCGGCGCTGGCAAGGCGTCTCGGCATGACGGTGGCCTTCGACTTCCGCGCCGCCGACGTCGCCGCCGGCGGGCAGGGGGCGCCGCTCGTGCCGGTGTTCCATCAGGCCCTGGCACGCACGCTCGATCGCCCGCACCCCATCGCCGTGCTCAATGTCGGCGGCGTCGCCAACATCACCTGGGTCGACGGTGGCGATCCGATCGCCTGCGACACCGGGCCCGGCAATGCGCTGATCGACGATTTCATGCGCGCGCGCACCGGCGCGCCGCTCGACCGTGACGGCGACCAGGCGGCGCGCGGGCGTGTCGACGAAGCTTTCGTCGCGCGCGTGCTGGCGCATGCCTTCTTCAATCAGCCGTGCCCGAAATCGCTCGACCGCAACGCCTTCGCCTTCGCCAATATCGGCCTGCCGGACTTCTCGGTCGCCGACGGCGCGGCGACGCTCTCGGCGCTGACGGCGGCGGCGGTGGCGCGTGTCGTGCCGCTGCTGCCGCAGGCGCCGCAGAGCTTCATCGTCGCCGGCGGCGGCGCGCGCAACCCGACTCTCATGCGCATGCTCGCCGAGCGGCTCAAGCCGGCGCGCGTCGAGACCGCGCATGCGATCGGCTGGGCCTCCGACTCGCTCGAGGCGCAGGCCTTCGCTTATCTTGCCGTGCGCACATTGAACGGCCTGCCGATCACCTTCCCGAAGACGACCGGCGCGCCGCGGCCGATGACCGGTGGTGTCGTCGCGCGGCCTTGAACGCAAAAGGAGCCCGCCCGATGCCGAATTTCGATCTCACCCAACGCGTCGCCTTCGTCACCGGCGGCAATGGCGGCATCGGCCTCGGCATGGCCAAAGGCATGGCGGAGGCGGGCGCCACGGTGGTGATCGCCGGTCGCAACAAGGCCAAGGCGGATAAGGCGCTCGCCGCGCTGCGCGCCTTCGGCGGAACGGCCGATTTCGTCACGCTCGACGTGCTCGACGAGGCCTCCTGCCGCAAGGCGGTCGACGGCGTCGCGACGCGGTTCGGACGTCTCGACATCCTCGTCAACAATGCCGGCACCTCGGTGCGCAAGCAGCCGCAGGACCTGACCGCGGCCGACTGGCACCACGTCATGAACACGAACCTTACCAGCGCTTTCGTCTGCTCCCAGGCCGCCTACCCGCACATGAAAAGGCAAGGGGCAGGCAAGATGATCAATATCGGCTCCATGATGTCCATCTTCGCCTCGTCCTATGCCGCGCCTTACGCGGCCAGCAAGGGTGGCATCGTGCAGATGGCGCGGTCGATGGCGACGGCCTGGGCGAAGGACAACATCCAGGTCAACGCCATCCTGCCGGGGTGGATCGACACCGAACTGACGCAGAAGGCGCGCGAGCAGGTCGAGGGGCTGAACGAGCGGGTGCTGGCGCGCACGCCGGCCGGGCGCTGGGGCGCGCCGGACGACTTCGCCGGCATTGCGGTGTTCCTGGCCTCGCGCGCCTCGGACTTCGTCACCGGCGCGGCCATTCCGGTCGACGGCGGCTTCTCGGTGCAGAGTTGAGTCGTCGCGTCTATAGGTTGTATTTCTGTTGAACTAACCGCAATGGTTGTTATTCTCCCCGAGGGCAACTTCGTGGAGGACAGCCATGGCCATTCGGACCTGCGCCGCCGCTGCGGCGGTCGCTTTCGCGCTCACAGGCGCCGCCACGGCCGCAGAGCCGCCGGAACTGGTGCCGGTCAATCCGCTCCTGTCGGCGCATACAAACTGGTTCGAGCCGGTCCACGTCTACGACCTGCAGCGCGAGCATTTCCCGCTCGCGCAATACCCGCAGGGGCTGACCTATAAAGTGTGGAGCGCGGTCGGCTACGACCTCGCCAACACCATCGTCCTGCAAGGCCCGAAGAAGACCGCCGACGGCACGCCGGAACTCGTCATCGTCGACACGCTCGGCAATCCCGGCATCACCAAGGACACCATCGCGGCGCTGCGCAAGGCAGGCGCGCTGCCGCCCGCGCCGGCCAAATTGCCGATCCGCGCCATCATCTACACGCATAACCACATCGACCATGCTTATGGCGTCGACGGCTATCTCGCCGAGGCCGACCGGCCGCCGTGCCAACCTGCCGATCCGAAGTCGCCCGGGGCCGATGGCGTGTTCGACGCCGACGCCAATGCCAATTGCGTCGCCATCATCGGCCAGGCGGAGATCGACGACGGCGTCGGCAACACCGCCACCGTCACCGGCACGATCATCGACGCGCGCTCGAGCTACATGTACGGTGCGTTCATCCCGCGCAATCAGGTCAATGACGGCATCGGTCCGCAGGAGAAGTCGAAGCGCGGCTACGAGCCGGCCTACCGCATGCCGTCGCGCACCTTCAGCCAGCAATTACTGGTGAAGGCCGCCGGCATCGAGATGAAGCTCATCTACGTGCCGAGCGAGACCAACGACGAGCTCGCCGTATTCCTGCCCGACGCCATGAACAGTGCGCACCATCCGGGCACCACGGTGCAAGGCGACGGCTGGGGCGGGCCGGGGCTCCTGCTCTCGGCCGAGGTGATCCAGGGCCCGTCCTTTCCAAACCTCTACAGCCTGCGCGGCACGACCTACCGCAACCCGGCGACCTGGTTTCGCAGCGTCGACACGCTGCGCACCTTCCAGTCGTGGTGCATGGTGCCGAGCCACGGCCCGCCGCTGTGCGGACCGAAGAACATCCAGACGCTCTTGCGCAATTTCCGCGACGCCATCCAGTTCACCCACGACCAGGCGATCCGCTGGATGAACAAGGGCTACACGATGGACCAGCTCGCGCCGATCGTGGAGGCCTTGTACCTGAAGAAGGGCGAGGAGGAGCGCATCATGCGCGGCCTCGACGAGGTGCAGCCGATCCAGAACGTCGACCGCAAGGTGGTCGATCCGCGCGACTACCTGCGGCCGTTCTATGGCTCGGTCACGCAGGCGGTGCGCGAGATCTATGTCGGCTCGGTCGGCTGGTTCCAGGCCGACCCGACCTTCCTGCGGCCGACGCCGCCGGATGAGTTGGCCAAACGTCTCGTCGCCATGATGGGCGGGCCGGCGCGCGTCAACGCCGCGGCGCGCAACTGGCTCGGCAAAGGCGATCCGACCTTCGCCGCCGAATTGACGACCAATGTCATCACCGCGACGCTCACGGCGACCGATCCGGCGCTCGAGCGCGAGCTTGCGGCGGCGAAGGAGATCAAGGCGCGGGCGCTGCTGCAACTCGGCGCCGCGGCCGAGAACCCGAACTGGCGCAACTGGTACATCACCGGCGCCTTCGAATTGCAGGGCTATCCGTTCCCGGACGCGATCAAGGGCGGTCTCGTCGCGCCGGGCGTCATCGGCGCGCTGCCGGCGGGCGCCTGGGTCAACTCGCTCACCATGCGGCTGCGCGCGGAGGACACCGCGCGCATGGTCGGGCAGAGCACGATCGGCTTCTGGTTCCCGGCCGAGGGCCCCGTGGGCGACCAGGGCTACGGACCGCTCGGCTACGAGCTTGTCGTGCGCGGGGGCATCGCCGAATTCGTCGAGGCAAAGTCCGACGGCACGCCGCTCTCCAAGGCCGATGTCAGCCGCGCCGATTACGCGATCCAGATCGACCGGCTGACCTTGCGGGCGCTGATCGGCGCCGAGGCGGAGGGTCCGGCCGCGTTCCGCGCGGCGCTCAAGAAGGCCTATGACGACGGCCACATTGTCATGCTCGCCGGCACGGTGCAGGACTTCGACAAGGTGTTTTTCGACTGGTTCGATCCGAAGCCGGTCGGCAAGCCGCCGCTCGTCACCGGCATTCCGATGCCGGCCTTCGCGCGCGCGGAGAATTAAGCGGAGGCGTGCCGCTCGAGCCAGTCGCGCGTGACGCGGCCGGCGATCCTGCCGCGCTCGACGACGGGCAGGTGGGCGTATTGGCGGCAGGGCGCCTCGAGGCCGAGCCGCGCGTCCGCCGGCATCGCGGCGAGGAAGGCGGCGAGCGGCAGTTCGCCTTCGCCCGGATAGAAACGGCCCGTGCGCGCCTCGTTGCGCAACGCGGCTTCGTCCGCCGGGGCGGCGAGCGGACCGTCGCACAGATGCACGTAGGAGACGGCGGCGGCAGCGAATGGCGCGAGCGTTGCGAGATCGACGCCGCAGCGGGACAGATGCAGCGCGTCGATCAGCAGCCGCACGTTCGGCTCGCCGGTCGCCCGCGCGATGCGCAGCGCCTGCTCGAAGTTGGAAACAGCGACGAAGGACATGAACTCGAAGGCGATCTCGAGACCGTATTGACGCGCGGCGCGCGCGATGCGGCCGAGATTGTCGGCGGTGCGCGCCTCGTCGGGATCGTTGCCGCAGATGAGCGCGTATTGCGCGCCGAGCGCGCCGCCGATCGCCAGCGCGCGCTCGATCTCGCTCGGCTGCGTTTCGGGCGCCAGCCAGATCGCCTCGATCATGCCGACGGCGACGCCGGTGTCGGCGGACTGCTTCTTGAGGTCGTGCACAAGCTGCGCGTCGTTAAAGCCCGGCATTAGCTCGTTGGGCGGCTGCGGCGGCACGACGCGTAAGCCCACCATGTCGAAGCCGCCCGCCGCCGCCGCGTCGATCAATTCGCGCGGCGAAGCCTCGATGATTGTCAGATGTTCGAGGGAGAGGGGGCGCACCGGCGGTTCCTTTCGTCGATGCGCGAACGCGTATTGCGTTCCTTTACGCCGCCGCGGTCGGCTTGCGCGTCACGTTGAGACGCTTGTCGAGATACTGGCCGACCGACGTCAAAAGCGGCTCGACCTTGCCGTCGAAGAAGTGGTTGGCGCCTTGCACCACCTTCTGCTCGATGACGATGCCCTTCTGCGTCTTCAGCTTCTCGACCAGCGTGTTCACGTCCTTGGCCGGCACCACCGCATCCTTGTCGCCGTGGATGATCAGGCCCGAGGACGGGCAGGGAGCGAGGAAGGAGAAGTCGTAGAGGTTCGCCGGCGGGCAGATCGAGATGAAGCCCTCGATCTCGGGGCGGCGCATCAGCAGTTGCATGCCGATCCAGGCGCCGAACGAGAAGCCGGCGATCCAGCACGACTTCGCTTCCGGATTGATGGTCTGCGCCCAGTCGAGCGCGGCCGCCGCGTCCGAGAGCTCGCCGGTGCCGTGGTCGAACGAACCCTGCGAGCGGCCGACGCCGCGGAAATTGAAACGCAGCGCCGAGAAGCCGCGGTGCACGAACTGGTAGTAGAGCTGGTAGATGATCGGGTGGTTCATCGTGCCGCCGAACTGCGGGTGCGGATGCAGCACGATGGCGATCGGCGCGTTCTTCTGCCGCGCCGGATGATAGCGGCCTTCGATGCGCCCGGCTGGACCGGTGAAGATGACCTCTGGCATTGCGAACCTCGAATTCAGGCTTTGCCGCCCATGTGGGCGCGGCCTACGTCCGTCACCACGCCCGAACCCGGGCAGTTTAGAAACGTTCTAACTATAGGATTTCCTGCTGTTCTTTGCCGCGGCGCGCGCTATAAGCAGCCACGGCAACGTGCGGCTTCTAGCACGGGTGGCAGGGCAAAAAGCAAGCATTTTGCGGGCCCTAGACGGCGAGCGGAACAAAATTGACAACCGGGCGGCATTATTTCGACTGGAACGCAACCGCTCCGCTGCGGGCGGAAGCGCGCGCCGCCGTGCTGGCGGCGCTGGATGCGGCCGGAAACGCCTCCTCGGTGCATGGCGAAGGCCGCTCCGCCCGGGGGCGAATCGAGGCAGCGCGGCGTCAGGTCGCGGCACTCGTGCGGGCCGAGGCGGCGGGGGTGATCTTCGTCAGTGGCGCCACCGAGGCTAACGCGCTGGCGCTCCAGCCCGGGATTGGCGACCGGCTCTTCGTCTCGGCCGTGGAGCACCCGTCGGTGCTGGCAGGCCATCGCTTCGCGCCGCAGGACGTGGACATCCTGCCGGTCGATG
>Ga0134125_10005228_pt1 | contig 14762 bp, 7 predicted proteins | sample KB31751_FD_96464 | JGI IMG/M metagenome (GOLD analysis project Ga0134125, IMG submission 96464) | Terrestrial soil microbial communities with excess Nitrogen fertilizer from Kellogg Biological Station, Michigan, USA - KB3-175-1 | ecosystem: Environmental > Terrestrial > Soil > Unclassified ... | reverse complement strand
CCGCCAAAGTTTCTACCTCGGCCTTTGAGGCGTATGAATTGGGAATATTACGGCAAGGCATAGACGAAATAAGCATGAACCAGTCGAGAAGAATTGCTGAAGCAAAAGAAAGTGTGATTGAACTGTATGATCGCGGTTACTCGCAACTGGCGCCAAGAAAAGATATTAAAGTACTCGGGCGTTCGGGTTTGGGAATGTTGTATGCAGGTATTAACGGAATGTTCAAAGGTAATTACATCAGCGAATACGATGTAAAAATAGCAAAGAAACTGGCTTATGTAATGTGCGGGGGCGATTTGAGCGAGCCCACCTTAGTAAATGAACAATATTTATTGAATCTGGAACGGGAAGCATTCTTAAGTCTTTGTGGCGAAAAGAAAACTTTGGAAAGATTACAGAGCGTTTTGAAAACCGGAAAGCCAGTGAGGAATTAATTGGTCTGACCGTCCCGGGTCTGACCAATTAATTCCGAAAAAATGATTTGACCGTCTCGGGTCTGACCAATTAATTCCGTAGTGAAAAAATGATTTGACCGTCCCGGGTCTGACCAATTAATTCCTAAAGACAGGAGTTCCAGACCCGAGAAACCTGGTCAGACGGGGACCGTCAGACCAGGTTTCTCGGAAGTTCTCAGACTGATTAAACAGTAAGATCATCTAATTCATTCTTAATAATATTTATCTTTTCAAATTCCAGGATATGGATTTCTCTCCCGAAAATGTTTACCATATTTACAATCAGGGCAACAACCATCAAAAAATATTTTCCTGTGATGAAGAATATGAAATATTCTTAAATCTTATAAGAACAAATATTTCCGGTCATTGTGAAATTATCAACTGGTGCCTTATGCCCAACCATTTTCACTTTATGGTTTATACAGATGAAAGGGTTCTAAATCTTAAGAAACAAGGAGGGTTAGAAATAGATGTACTTACAAATGGAATAAGAAAATTATTAAGTGGTTACGCACGAATTTATAATTCAAGAAATGGCGCTTCTGGTTCTTTATTCAGGCAAAAAACAAAATCAAAATGTTTATCACATACTAATTTTTTGATTAAGCCTAAACAATACAATGATTCTTATTTTAATTGCTTTCATTACATTCATCAAAATCCTTTTGTGGCAGGGTTAGTTAAGAAAATGGAGGATTGGAAGTTTTCTTCTTTTAGGGATTATGCCGGATTGAGAAATGGAACACTTTGTAATAAACCGCTTGCGATTCAATTTTGTTCGTATGAACCTGCAACATTTATAAAAACATCTTACCAGATTATTGATGATATTGGTTTTTTATAAGTCTGACGGAGACCGTCAGACTTATAAAAAGCGTTGATTTCCGATATGACCGTTCCTTCTATAATGAAAAGGTTCATATCAAGTCAGACGAAGACCGTCAGACTTGATATGAACCTTTTACAATCTGGTCAGACGGGGACCGTCAGACCAGGCAATTTTTACTTTACTAAAACCGGCACTTTCAGATTTTCCCATAAAAGTGAAAAACCTTTTTTACCTACCTCAAATTTCATGCGTTCATTAAAAGAAGGCGATTTTTCAGACTTCACTGTTACGCGTAATACATCGTTTGCAGGATCCTCTGTAGTACTACCATCGTTTTTAATACCCCATTGCCCCGTTTTCGAGTTAAAAATAAAAGTCCATTCTTTTTCTCCCGGGATAGCATATAAACTATAAGTTCCGGCAGGAAGTTTTTTCCCTTCTACAGTTATGTCCTTGCTCGTTTCAAATGTGGTGGCTTTATTAGCTCCAAGTCGCCATACCTGGTCATAAGGTACCAGTCCTCCCCAAATCTTTCTTCCCTTTACAGCGGGGCTGCTGTAATTAATGGTAATGGTTGCCCCGGAAATAGTACCGGTAGCGGTTTCCGGCGGGCTGGCCGGTTTTTTATCCATTTGTGCATACATCACAGAAGTCACTAATATCCCAATCAATGTTAAAAAAATCCCTTTTGAGATCATTGTCTTTTTCATTGTTGTAAAAATTTAATTGTTTAAATAATTTTTAATTACCTAAAATTAATCATTTCCATTATGCATGGCTATGAAATATTTTAAACGGTAATATATTAAAAGACAAACTTCATGCCGCCTATGAATGCATTACAAAAAATTAAACTCCCTTAATTGTAAAAGAGCAGTAAACAAATAAATTCCGGAGATTTCTATTTCTTAAAACTTTAGATATTTTATATAGTATAATATCTCACAAAGTTTCACATCTTAATACTCATCATTCAACGCAAATGTCGGTTTGCGATACATCCATTGTCCACCTGTAAAATCAGGAAATTCCACAGTTTCATTTCCCAACTCAATAGACTGCTCACTCAATGGCGTAATGGCGCTCCACGCTGCCGCATCATACACATCCATAGGCGTAGGCGTTTTCCGTTTGATGGATTCAACAAAAGCATGTATCACAAAAAAGTCCATACCACCATGCCCGGCTCCCGCGGTTTCTTTGCTCCATCTTGCCCAAAGGGGATGATCGTATTTGTCAAACCAATCTTTTATATTATCCCACTGATCATTCTTTTTTGATTTATCCTGTATATAAACGGTGTCGCTCACATCCATCCACAGTCCTTCGGTACCCTGCACCCGAAAACCAAGTGAATAAGGGCGCGGTGAATTGGTATCATGTTGCAGCAAAATGGTTTCTCCGTTGGCACAGTTGATAGAGGTAGTAATTACATCGCCGGCTTTGAATTGCACTTTCGCATTAGGATGATTTTCTCCTCCAACTTTCACGATATGATTGTGCAGGCCCCTTGCCTTGGACGCAAAAGAACAAAGCGTCAGAAAACGGTTGCCCCTATTGATGTTAATGTAATGACCTATCGGCCCTATTCCGTGTGTGGGGTAAAGATCTCCGTTACGGTGTACTGAATGATCTGTCCGCCAGTGTGCTTCTGAATAACCTTTTTCACCAAATTCTGCCCCACCGCCATAGTCCTGGCTACCATTGTTAAATAACACTTCACGAAGATCGTGCTGGTAACCACCCTGCAGATGAATCAGCTCGCCAAACAAACCCTGGCGCACCATGTTCAAAGCCGCCATCACATCCCTGCGGTAGCAAACATTTTCAAGCATCATCACATTCGCCTTATTTTTTTCCGCGGCTTTCACTACGTCCCAGTGATCCTGCAGCGTGATGCCCAGAATCACTTCCGTGGCCACATATTTAAGTCCTGCATCCAGCGCACCCATTATCATTGGCTTATGCAATTCCCAGGGAGTAACAATGATAACACCATCTAATTTTTCCTTTTGTAATAAAGTTTGCCAGGCATTCTCATCGCCGGTATAAACCTGTGGCATCTTTTTTCCGCTCTTGCTTATCAGATCTTTCGTTCTCTGGAGCGCTCGTGGTTCTACATCGCAAATAGCTACCAGGTCGGTATCATCTCTTCGTAGCACCAGGTCCACATGGCTGATACCCCTGGCTCCAACGCCGATGATGGCAAGCCGTACTTTAGGCCCTGCACTCATGCCGGCAAAAATATTGGTAGTAGGAAATAATGAAAATGATACTCCGGCAAGGGCCGTGTTTTTGATAAAATCTTTTCTGTTCATGGCAATTTTTTATGGTGATAAATTGAAGACCCGTTAAAGTGGATGAATATAAAACCATTTTTTGATTAATGATTATGCAATCGTTTGAGTAAAATAATAAGAATAGAAGACAAATAGCAGTAAACGAATAAAAAAGATAAATTTCTCTTTTTTAGTAAGGGGAATTAAAAATACTATCTATACAGTCTTTTTTTAATTTATAAAATTGTTACCTTGGAGGCTGATTGCAAAAGAGAGAAACTAATTGTGTGTGGATTCCAATATATTATATAGAAAAAAGCTCCACGAAACGCAGAGCTAAGAATTTCTTCGGCTTATAGCCTTATTGTGATAAGTCTTTCAAAACTTTAAGCGAAAGTAAAAAATAAATTATAAATTGACAAATATGGAAAATAAAATATTATCAGTTGATTTAGGTTCAAATTCGATAGGAGCTACAATAAGGGATTTAAGTGATAAAGAAAATCAGTTCAAAAAAACTACGGTAATAACCTTTAAAACTGGAGTAGGAAAGGATGATTATGGAAGGTTTACGCTTTCTCATGCAGCAGAAAGGACAAGTAAAAGAAGCCTGAGAAGATTATATCAATCCCGCAAATACAAACTTTTACAAACGCTTGAAATTTTGAGGGAAGAAAAGTATTGTCCAATAGAGAAACAGAGTTTAGAAAGATGGAAACATTATGACAAAGACGAAGCCATTAAAGGTAATGATGGAAGGGCTTACCCAATAAATGATGTATTATTTAATAATTGGATTAAACTCGATTTCAATAACGATGGAATACCAGATTATACAAGCCCTTATGAATTGCGAGAAAAATTAGTAACAGAAAAATTTAATTTCACGATCGAGAAAGATCGGTACAAATTAGGTAGAGTTTTATATCATATTGCTCAACATCGAGGTTTTAAAAGCAGCAAGAAAATTCAAAATGCAGATGATGAAAAAGATGATAATAATGGTGAAAGTTATGATAAAGACAAGGGTGCAGAGGTAAAAAAGAAGAAGAAGTTTTGGGAGGCAATTGAAAAATTAGATTTAAAAATAGATACTACAATAACTATTGGAAAGGTATTTAGTATTATCGAAAAAAAGAATAAAGTAAACAAAACAAACATTAGAATAAGAAAGGAACTGCATCAATTTGTTACAAGAAAAATGTTAATGCAAGAGGTGGAAGATATCTTTAAATTTCAAGGAATTTCGTTCGGCTCCATTTTCAAAAATAAAAAAGGAGAGGCACTTAAAGTTAGTCAATCACCCATGTTTTGGCAAAGACCTTTGCGGTCCCAAAAAGGTGCAATAGGAAAATGTACTTTAGAACCAAATAAATATCGTTGCCCTACGAGTCACCCAGCATTTGAGGAGTTTAGAGCATTGAGTTTTTTGAACAACATTCAATTTAAAATTAAAGATGAAAAAGAATCTGAGTGGCAACAAATACCTTTTAAATTTAGAAAAGAAATTTATGACGACAAATTCTTTAGAGTTTCAAAAAAAGATTTTGATTTTTATGAAATAGCTGAATGGATTAAAAAGAAAAATCAGCATGATCAATGGCAATTAAATTATAATGTCAAAACAAATGTTTCGGCCTGTCCTGTAAGTGCTAAACTGAAAGATATTTTTGGTGAGGATTGGCAACATTACCAATTAACAACTAACAAACCTAAACAGGTAAAAAAGAAAGATGGCACAATCAAGGAACATAAAACTTCCTATAACATTGATGATATTTGGCACATCTTATTTGATGGCGATGATGATGATATTATTGAAGAGTTTGCAACGGGAACGCTAAAATTAGATGACAAAAAAGCGAATAAATTTATTGGTTTGTACAAGTCAATGCCAGTAGCATATAGTATGCTTAGCCTAAAAGCTATCAATAATATTTTACCTTTTTTAAGAGATGGATTGATTTACACCGAAGCAACACTTTTAGCAAAAGTTCCAAAAATTTTAGGTAATGAAATTTGGCACCTAAATAAAAAAAATATTCTGTCGAATCTACAAACTCATGTCATAGATAAAAACAGAGAAGAAAAGAGAATTTTAAATATTGCCAACAATCTGATTGCGCAATACAAGGCACTTCCCAGAGATGAAAAATTTGCTGAAAAAACCTTTAGTTATAAACTTAGTGAAACTGACCACAAAATTGACAAAGCCAGTAAAGAAACAGATACTAACCAAATTTTAAGTGCAATTCAAGACGCTTTTGGAAAAAATACATGGAGTGAAAAGGAAGATATTGAGCAAAAGCAAATTATTAATCAAGTATCAGATGTTTATCAATCATTCTTTTTTGATAAAGAAAGAAGATTTAAAAAGTTGCCACATTTGCAAAAATCAATGAAACAATTTTTGGCAGATAATTTTGATTTTTTACAGTGTCCAAACACTTTTAAAGAATTAGAAGATGGAGAAAAAAAATGTGACTGCATTGCTTGTAAAAAATTAAACTCACTTTATCATCCCTCGCAAATTGATATTTATCCACCTGCTAAAGAAGGCTATTACAGATATGGTGATATTCAAAAGAAAATGGTAATGCTTGGCTCGCCGAAAACAGGTGCATTTAAAAATCCAATGGCAATGAGGGCTTTGCACGAATTGAGAAAATATATTAACTACTTAATAGCTACTGAACAAATAGATGAACAAACCAGAATTGTCGTAGAAATTGCTCGTGAACTTGATGATAATAATAAACGCTGGGCTTGGAAAGAATATCAAGACCGACGAGCATTAGAAAATAAAGAGTTTAGAGATGCAATTTATGAGCTATTGAAAGACCCTGAAGCATCAGGTTCAATTGTAAATCCTGATAGTGATTCTGATATTGATAAGTTCAGAATTTGGTATGAAATGATTGAAGGAAATGATGCTATAGAAGGATTCGAAGAAAAGAAAATATTTGTTCCACTTGAGAAAACAACAACCAAAAAGAATAAAAAAGGAAAGGAAGAAGATGTGGAAGAATTTAATGAGAATAACTATTTGAAAATAAATAAGTCTTTATTTTTCAAATTACAAAAAGCAAAAGAGAACATTGAAATAAAATATCGACTTTGGAAAGAACAAGAATATTGTTGTCTTTATACAGGAAGAATGATAGGGATAACAGATTTATTCCAAGAAAACGAAATTGATTTTGAACATACAATTCCAAGAAGTAAATCCTTAGACAATAGTTTAGCAAATCTTTGTGTTTGTGACGCAAATTTTAATAGAAACATCAAAAAAAATAAAATTCCATTCGAGTTAGATAATTATGCTGAAATAGAAAAACGTTTAGAAAAATGGAAACAAAAAGTAAAAGACTTAGAGCTGAATGTTGATTTTTGGAGAGCTGAATCAAAAAGAGCTACCACAAAAGATAGAAAAGACCAGTGCATCAGGCAACGGCATCTATGGCAATTTGAATTAGATTATTGGAATAATAAAGTTTCACGATTTACAATGAAAGAAATAAAAGGGGGGTTTAGAAAGAGCCAATTGGTTGATACGCAAATTATTTCAAAATATGCTTTTCATTTTCTCAAAACATTTTTCAATACAGTAGAAGTCCAAAAGGGGAGGGTTACTGCAGAATTCAGAAAAATATTTGGCGTGCAAGAAGTTGACACTGAAAAAGACAGAAGTAAACATAGTCATCATGCAAAAGATGCAATTATTTTAGCGCTTATTCCATCAACTGCAATAAGAGAACAAATGCTTACTACATGGTATGAAATTAAAGAAACAAGAAATTTGCTTTTATCAGATACAGAAAAAGATAAAACTAAAATCCAGGAAGATATTTATCTCTTAGAAGAAAGATTAAGGCTTTTAAAATATCAATGTAATCTTCCAAATGTGAATGCTGTAATCGATAAAGTTGATGGGCAAATCTTGATCAACAATATTACTAAAAACAATACGCTTGTAGGTGCAAAAAGACGTATTAGAAGTAGAGGAAAAGTTGTTCCATCCAAAAATAATGATAGCAGTATTATTTATCAAACTGATGAAAATGGAAATCCAATACAACGAAGGCATAAAGACGGAAATTTGGTTTGGAAAAATGATGAGTTCGGTAAACCACTATTTGATAACGCCGGAAATAAAATTCCTGTCTTTATTGTAAAAGAAATGTGGGCAAAGGGTGATGCAATAAGAGGACAGTTACATAAGGATTCGTTTTTAGGTGCAATTAAGTTAGTAAAAAAAGATGATAACGGTAAGTGGATTAAAAATCAAAATGGAGAATTTGAATTTGAAGAAGTAAAGTATGTAATAAGGGAAGATTTGGTGTATAAGAAAAATGCACAAAGCCCAGGATTTAAAGACTTGGATGATTTAAAAAATCAAATAATTGACAAAGCACTTTTCAATATTATTGAAGAGCAAGTTAAAGAGGTTGGTAATTTTAAGGATGCGTTAGAAAAAGGAATTTGGATGGTAAATAGAAAAGGAGAAAAGGTACATAAGATTAGAAGGGTGCGTATTGAAGTTTCAGCAATGAATCCTATTTCAATAAAGGAACAGACTTATAAGAATACAAATTTTTCAACTATATTACCGGATAGAAAACACAAGGAACAATACTGGGCCGTTAATGGTGAAAATATTATACTGACGTTATATCAAAAAGAAATTGCCGGGAAAGAAAAGCCGGAAAGAGAATTAGAAATTATTTCGTTAAAAGATGCCGCTGCTTTACTTGCTCTTGAGCAAATAGATAAAAATAGAGAGATTGAACTATACAAAAAAGACAAAAAAGGAAAAGCCGTTTTGAATGAAAATGGCAATAAAGAAAAACCCTATGCTCTTTTAAAACCCGGCATGAAGGTTATTTTTTTTGATGAAAAAATTTCTGAACTTAAACAAGAAGATGATGATGAAGAAATTGATTATTTGAAACGATTAAATTATAGAATGTACTACGTTATAAAATTTTCAGGTGGGAGAGTTACATTCCAACATCATCTTGAAGCAAGGGATGACAAAAAATTAAAACTCGCATATCCGAAAGATAAAGTATTCATAATTGAAGATGGCAAAGAAATCAAATATGGTGTTGGTGGTACAAGTGGTTTTTCAAGACCAGTAAGTGATGCCTTAAAGTTAAATGGCCCGAATAATTATGAGCCATGGCCACGTTTATTGTATTCAAAGGATGCTTTAAACATCGCGATTGAAGGCAAGCATTTTGAAATAAACCCGGATGGGGAAATAAATTGGATACTTTAATCTATTCTGATTCAAAAATGCAAATGGAACTTTTTTGAATCTGGAAAACCAGGTTTTAAAAACCTGGCAGGTGTAACAGTAAACTGATAAATAATCAATTTTTCTGTTTTCAAAAAAGAAAAAACATGGACCAACTTCTATCTTCTACCTACTACCATATTTTTAATCATGCCAACGGCGATGAAGACCTTTTTCGAGAGCCGGAAAATTACCGGTACTTTTTACAACAATACCATAAGCATATTGATAAAATAGCGGATACTTATGCTTATTGCCAGATGCCTAACCCCCGCCTGACCGGACGGGCAGGATTTCCATTTGCTGGTAAGAATAAAAGCCAAAGAAGCGATAACATCACATCTGCCAGGTTTTGAAAACCTGGCAGGTGTGGACACCTCTAACTTTCTGAGCAAACAATTCTCCAATTTTTTTAACGGCTATACCAAAGCTTTCAATAATAAATACGATCGAACCCGATCCTTATTTTTAAAGCCTTTTAAAAAGAAAGCAATATCAGATAGAGAGTATCTGGCTGCCTGCATTTTATATATTCATTTTAATTCAGTAAAGCATGGTTTCAGGAAGCATCCGAAAGATTGGGAGTGGTCATCATACCATTCCTTACACCTTGAGCGTTTAGATTTTATAGATTCACTTTTTACCAACCAGGAAAAATATTTTCAGGCATACGAAGAAAAAATAAAATCTTATGATGACTACAATAAACTTGAAAGTTATTTTTTAGATTGAGGCTTACAACACACCCGCCAGGTTTTAAAAACCTGGCGGGTGTTGCCGTTTAATTAAATTATGATCAAACGCACATTATATTTCGGCAATCCTGCTTATCTCAAAACCAAAAATGAACAATTGGTTATTGAAATGCCGGATACAGGTGAAACCAAATCTGTTCCAATAGAAGATGTTGGGATTGTTATTCTTGATCATCAGCAGATAACCATCACGCAGGCAGTAATGGCAAAGCTGCTGGAAAATAATACGGCGCTCATTACCTGTAATCAAAAACATCATCCCGTTGGGCTTCAGCTTTGCCTCGATGGCCATACATTACAAAGCCAAAAATTCAAAGCCCATATTGCTGCTTCGGCGCCTCTTAAAAAACAATTGTGGCAACAAACGATAGCAGCAAAAATTGAAAATCAGGCTGTTCTTTTACAGACTGAAAAGGTGGAGGCAAAATATTTAATCAGGCTTGCTACCACCGTAAAAAGCGCCGATAGTACCAATAACGAAGCCAAAGCTGCTTTGTACTACTGGAAACATATTTTTCCCGATTTTCTGCAATTTAAAAGAGATCCTGAAGGCTTGCCGCCAAATAACCTATTGAACTATGGCTATAGCCTGTTACGCGCCATCGTAGCACGAAGCCTTGTAGCGAGTGGCCTTTTGCCTACGCTTGGTATTTTTCACCGCAACCAATACAATGCCTATTGCCTGGCGGATGACATTATGGAACCTTACCGGCCCTTTGCAGATAAGGTGGTTTGTAATATTGTAAGGATGAACGGCCGGTTTTTGGAAATGACGCCTTTGATGAAAAAGGAATTGCTGTCCATCCCTGCAATGGATGTAATCATAGACGGGCAAAAAAGCCCATTGATGAATGCGGTTCAGCGCACCACAGCCTCGCTCGCCAAATGTTTTGAAGGAAGTACAAGAAAGATTTTGTACCCGGTATTGGAATGATTGAAAGACTACGATCAATAAAAGCCAGGCGCTAAAAAATAATTGGAAGAAAACATTCGTTCACTGTATATAGTAACCATTAAAAAATGTTTGAGCGGCTGAACGCATACCGTATTATGTGGATCTTAGTACATTTTGACCTGCCAACGGAAACAAAAACCGACAAGAAGAATTATGCCAAATTCCGGAAAAGAATAATGGCCGATGGTTTTACTATGTTTCAGTTCAGCATGTACATAAGGCATTGCAGCAGCAAAGAAAATACAGAAGTACACATTAAAAGAGTGAAAGCCATTTTACCACCGAAAGGGCATGTAGGCATCTTAACCATTACAGACAAACAATTCGGCATGATGGAAATTTTCAGGGGAATAGACAGCGTTCCTGCCCCGGAGACCTCGCAACAATTAGAACTTTTTTAAACAAAAACAGGAATAAAAAGATGAAACCGGTCCATTTTTTTATTCCTGTAAAACATGTTCTAACACAATACCAATAGGCCTTTCAACGAAACGTGATGTGAAAGAACTAAGTTATTAAAATCTTGAAAGCAAATCACAACCTAATTGGGCCGCTGCTTCTTCTTGTGTTTGATGTGAAAGAACTAAGTTATTAAAATCTTGAAAGCAAATCACAACCGGTGGTCTTGGGGTTATGGAACTGAGGTTGATGTGAAAGAACTAAGTTATTAAAATCTTGAAAGCAAATCACAACCTTTTAATGACCGTTGCCGCTGGCAATGACGATGTGAAAGAACTAAGTTATTAAAATCTTGAAAGCAAATCACAACCGATACTGGTGTGACTTCAATTCCAGCAAAGATGTGAAAGAACTAAGTTATTAAAATCTTGAAAGCAAATCACAACGCGGTAAGGTTAATCAAACCTTGGTAAACAGATGTGAAAGAACTAAGTTATTAAAATCTTGAAAGCAAATCACAACTCAATAGGATAAACAACGGTTAATACAGAGATGTGAAAGAACTAAGTTATTAAAATCTTGAAAGCAAATCACAACCCTTTTCTGCTTCTGTTCTAATCCTTAATTGATGTGAAAGAACTAAGTTATTAAAATCTTGAAAGCAAATCACAACTGTGTGCCCGGCGATCACATCAAAGGGCTGGATGTGAAAGAACTAAGTTATTAAAATCTTGAAAGCAAATCACAACTGCTAAAAAGCAAGGACAATTATTCAACACGATGTGAAAGAACTAAGTTATTAAAATCTTGAAAGCAAATCACAACCATTGCAGTTATCTTTTCTATTGGTACATGATGTGAAAGAACTAAGTTATTAAAATCTTGAAAGCAAATCACAACCATGTCTGTCTGCTGATAGTTTACGTTATAGATGTGAAAGAACTAAGTTATTAAAATCTTGAAAGCAAATCACAACCCGGCAATACGCAATTCCTTTTTCCTGATAGATGTGAAAGAACTAAGTTATTAAAATCTTGAAAGCAAATCACAACCATGTAAACAAAATCAGCTTTGTAAGTGCAGATGTGAAAGAACTAAGTTATTAAAATCTTGAAAGCAAATCACAACTTATGAAGGTAAAAGGGAAGTATTGAGTCAGATGTGAAAGAACTAAGTTATTAAAATCTTGAAAGCAAATCACAACTAAGTTCGGTACCAGTGATGTTATTTTATGATGTGAAAGAACTAAGTTATTAAAATCTTGAAAGCAAATCACAACTGATCAAAGTGTGCATTGCATTGTTACTTGATGTGAAAGAACTAAGTTATTAAAATCTTGAAAGCAAATCACAACCATAATGAGAAGGATGAGCCAGTAACCAAAGATGTGAAAGAACTAAGTTATTAAAATCTTGAAAGCAAATCACAACGTGAGCGCATCACTGGCATGTATTCCAAAGGATGTGAAAGAACTAAGTTATTAAAATCTTGAAAGCAAATCACAACATTGTTGCCTGACCGTCATTTTTTTCAAACGATGTGAAAGAACTAAGTTATTAAAATCTTGAAAGCAAATCACAACAAATTGCCTTTAGTACCATGCCATCCTTCGGATGTGAAAGAACTAAGTTATTAAAATCTTGAAAGCAAATCACAACGCAGTGGTTCAACTGGTAATACCTTGGGAGGATGTGAAAGAACTAAGTTATTAAAATCTTGAAAGCAAATCACAACCCATGTTGATGGTAGCACGTATGCTGTTGAGATGTGAAAGAACTAAGTTATTAAAATCTTGAAAGCAAATCACAACCCGGTTAATATTTTCCTGCAAAATGTGAAAGATGTGAAAGAACTAAGTTATTAAAATCTTGAAAGCAAATCACAACCCGTCCGGGTCGGTTCCCACCGTTGCCCTGATGTGAAAGAACTAAGTTATTAAAATCTTGAAAGCAAATCACAACCAGTATAAGGGTTCAAACTTCGGGACTTTAGATGTGAAAGAACTAAGTTATTAAAATCTTGAAAGCAAATCACAACCATTTTTGCAGGTTGCTTGGGAAAGTCTCAGATGTGAAAGAACTAAGTTATTAAAATCTTGAAAGCAAATCACAACTGAGAAAGTTTTAAGGTATTATCAACAATTGATGTGAAAGAACTAAGTTATTAAAATCTTGAAAGCAAATCACAACTCTTTTCTTCTAATAATTCAATGTACTTTTGATGTGAAAGAACTAAGTTATTAAAATCTTGAAAGCAAATCACAACTAATTCTTTTTAATGAAACTCTTTTCCTTGATGTGAAAGAACTAAGTTATTAAAATCTTGAAAGCAAATCACAACCATTAGTTCCGGCTGTACCACGCCTACTCCGATGTGAAAGAACTAAGTTATTAAAATCTTGAAAGCAAATCACAACGGTGTAGTATCAGATGCTTACGAAATCGTAGATGTGAAAGAACTAAGTTATTAAAATCTTGAAAGCAAATCACAACAATGGACACGACCCACACTACTTGGAGCCAGATGTGAAAGAACTAAGTTATTAAAATCTTGAAAGCAAATCACAACTGTTTATGTTGAGCACTTTTCCAAGCTGCTGATGTGAAAGAACTAAGTTATTAAAATCTTGAAAGCAAATCACAACATATATCCGTCATGGGGCAACGCTGTAAAGGATGTGAAAGAACTAAGTTATTAAAATCTTGAAAGCAAATCACAACAAAATTTAGTGGTTGTGTAAAAATTGAATGATGTGAAAGAACTAAGTTATTAAAATCTTGAAAGCAAATCACAACCTGTATCATCTTTTGCAATTTTCTGCCTGAGATGTGAAAGAACTAAGTTATTAAAATCTTGAAAGCAAATCACAACGAATAAACAAACATTTATTCAAATAATTTAGATGTGAAAGAACTAAGTTATTAAAATCTTGAAAGCAAATCACAACGTAAATTATGGACCTCCGCAGATATTCAATGATGTGAAAGAACTAAGTTATTAAAATCTTGAAAGCAAATCACAACCATCTACTGGCTCAATTACATTTGACCGATGATGTGAAAGAACTAAGTTATTAAAATCTTGAAAGCAAATCACAACGTTCTTCCTTGACTTTCATTCCTTCGACTTGATGTGAAAGAACTAAGTTATTAAAATCTTGAAAGCAAATCACAACTGCTCATGGTGGTTTGCAGAATCCTTTCAGATGTGAAAGAACTAAGTTATTAAAATCTTGAAAGCAAATCACAACTGGGGAAGTGAAGGGAAATATACAAGCGGTGATGTGAAAGAACTAAGTTATTAAAATCTTGAAAGCAAATCACAACGCGGGATTGGCAGGCGCGACCGGCTACATTGATGTGAAAGAACTAAGTTATTAAAATCTTGAAAGCAAATCACAACATTATTAAAATCTCATCAGTTAACCTTTTAGATGTGAAAGAACTAAGTTATTAAAATCTTGAAAGCAAATCACAACCTTTGACGTTCATTCCTTCTACGTCTGTTTGATGTGAAAGAACTAAGTTATTAAAATCTTGAAAGCAAATCACAACGCTATTGGTACAATCTCTTATTTAGATCAAGATGTGAAAGAACTAAGTTATTAAAATCTTGAAAGCAAATCACAACTACCCTCTGTGGAGGGTTTCAGTAGTACCGATGTGAAAGAACTAAGTTATTAAAATCTTGAAAGCAAATCACAACGCGGGATTGGCAGGCGCGACCGGCTACATTGATGTGAAAGAACTAAGTTATTAAAATCTTGAAAGCAAATCACAACGCAGTGG
>Ga0134125_10005227_pt1 | contig 14762 bp, 11 predicted proteins | sample KB31751_FD_96464 | JGI IMG/M metagenome (GOLD analysis project Ga0134125, IMG submission 96464) | Terrestrial soil microbial communities with excess Nitrogen fertilizer from Kellogg Biological Station, Michigan, USA - KB3-175-1 | ecosystem: Environmental > Terrestrial > Soil > Unclassified ... | reverse complement strand
TCACTGCTTCGGCGCGATCGCGACCCTGGCAGATGAGCTTGGCCAGGAGCGAGTCGTAAAACGGCGGCACCGTGTAGCCGGCGTAGACGTGCGAGTCGATCCGCACGCCCGGACCGCCGGGCGGATGAAACACGTCGATGCGCCCCGGCGACGGCTGAAAATTTCGCGACGGATCTTCGGCGTTCACCCGCACCTCGATCACGTGCCCCCGCAGGGGCGGCAGCTCGGTGATCGACAACGGCTCGCCCGACGCCACGCGCAGCTGCTCCTTCACCAAGTCCACGCCCGTCAGCATCTCGGTGACGCCGTGCTCGACCTGGATGCGCGTATTCATTTCCATGAAATAGTACGAGCCATCTTCGTCGAGCAGCATCTCGATCGTGCCCGCGCCAACGTAATCGATGGCCTTGGCGCCGCGCACGGCGTCCGATCCCATCCGCTCGCGCAACGCCGGCCCAACGGCCGGACTCGGCGCTTCTTCGATGAGCTTCTGGTGACGCCGCTGCACCGAGCAATCGCGTTCGCCTAAATGAATCACGTGCCCGTGCTTGTCGCCCATGATCTGGAACTCGATGTGCCGCGGACGCGCGAGATATTTCTCGACGTACACGTCGCCCGAGCCGAAGGCCGAGAGCGCTTCGGAGCGCGCCAACTGGAACGCGCGCGAGAAGTCTTCCGGATCGTTGGCGACGCGCATGCCCTTCCCGCCGCCACCCGCCGCCGCCTTGATGATCACCGGAAACCCGATCTCGCGCGCAAAGCCTAACGCTTCGTCGGGATCCTCCACCGGGCCCGGCGTGCCGGGCACGATGGGGACGCCCACGGCGGCCATCGCTTTCCGCGCCGAAGCTTTGTCGCCCATCACGCGGATCTGCTCCGCGGTGGGTCCGATGAACGCGATGTTGGACGCCGCGCACGTCTCGGCGAATTCGGCGTTCTCGGCCAGGAAGCCGTAGCCGGGATGGATGGCGTCGGCGCCCGTGATCTCGGCCGCCGCGATGAGGCGCGGGATTTTGAGATAGGAGTCGCGCGCGGGCGGAGGGCCGATGCAGACGTCGTCGTCGGCGAAGCGAACGTGCAGCGATTCGCGGTCCGCCTCCGAGTACACGGCGACCGTCTGGATGCCTAACTCGCGACACGCGCGAATCACCCGCAGGGCGATCTCGCCGCGGTTCGCGATCAACACTTTCTTGAACATGCGCGACGGTTAGTGGACCGGGAGTCGGGACGCCCTTGGGCGTCCCTTACGAGATGGCGTCACCCTGCAGCGCATCCCAGCTCTGATCGCTGGATCCCTCGATGCCCTGGACGCGGAGCGCGAACTCGCTCGGATTGGTCGCGAAGAACAGCGCGCTCTCGTACGAGATCGCGCCCTTCTTGTACCACTGCATGAGCGATTGGTCGAAGCTCTGCATGCCGTACTGCACCGTGCCTTCCTTGATCAGGTCCGGAATGTTGAGGGACTTCGTCATGTCGCGGATCTGATCGCGCACCGCCGCCGTGTTGATGAGAATCTCGCACGCCGGCACGCGGCCGGGCTTGTCCGCGCGCGGCACCAGTCGCAGCGACACCACCGCCGACAACGCGCTCGCGAGCATGAAGCGCACTTCGTTCTGCTGGTGCGGCGCATAGAACGACAGCACGCGGCTGATGGTCTGCGTGGCGTCGGTGGTGTGCAGCGTCGAGAACACGAGGTGTCCCGTGTCCGCCGCCTTGAGCGCCACCTCGAGCGTTTCGATGTCGCGGATTTCGCCGATGAGGATGACGTCGGGATCCTGCCGCAGCACGCGCCGCAGCGCCGCCCCGAAGCTGCCCGTATCGGCGCCGACCTCGCGCTGATTGATGCTCGAGTTGATGTCGCGATGCAGGAACTCGATTGGGTCCTCGATCGTGATCACGTTCGCGTGGCGCTTCTCGTTGATGTGCTGGATCATCGCCGCGAGCGCGGTCGACTTGCCCGAGCCCGTGATGCCTGTGACTAACACCAGCCCGCGCGGACGCAGCGCGACCTCGGAGATCACCGGCGGCAGATTCAGCTCTTCGATCGTGCGCACCTGGTACGGCACCGACCGCAGCGCATACGCGATGGTCCCGCGCTGCTGGTACACGTTCACGCGAAAGCGTCCGATGCCCGGAACGCCGATCGCGAAGTCCGCCTCCTTGAGCTCCGCGAATTCCTTCACTTGCTTGGGCGTCATGATTTGTTCGGCGAGCGCCTTCAACTCTTCGGGCCTGAGGGGCGGCACGTCGAGCGAGCTCAGGTCGCCGTTCACGCGCAACACGGGAGGACGTCCGACCTTCAAGTGCAGATCGGAGCCGTTCTGCTGAATCATGCGCTGCAGAACCGCCTTGAAGTTGAAGGCGGGCGCGTGCGGCGCGCTCGCCGACTCATTTGGTGTCGAGACGGCAGGGTTAGCCATTGGGATCGATCCGGAAGAGGACCTGTCCGTACTCCACCGGATGCGCATCGCTCACCAACACTTCGCGCACGGTGCCGGCGTACTCGGACTCGATCTCGTTCATGATCTTCATTGCCTCGATGATGCAGAGGATCTCGCCCTTCGAGATGCGCGACCCTTCGCTCACGTACGACGCGGCACCCGGCTCGGGCGAGCGATAGAACGTGCCCACCATCGGCGACTTCACCTCGAGCAGCTTCGGCTTGGCTTCCGGCGCCGCGGGCGCCGCTTCCGGCGTCGTCGCCACGCCGTCGGCCGGCGTCAGGTGCACGGCCGGCATCTGCGTCGGGATCAATGTCGGCATCGACATCGGTGCTGCCACTTGGACCGGCGCCGCAGTCGTCGCGATCCCCCCCCTGTGCTGCGGCGTTTTCGAGATGCGGATCTTCATGCCCTTGTCGGACGAGATCTCGATCGAATCCACCGTCGACCCGTCGAGCAACTCGACGAGCTTCTTCAGGTAGCGCAGGTCAATCATAGGTGTTTCAGAGATGACTCCCTCCCGACGTCAGCCGACCTCGAGGAGCTCGCGCGAAAAGCTGGTCAGAATCGTCGCGCCATCACGGCCGAGCACGACGTCATCCTCCACCCGTACTCCACCCCATCCGGCGCGATACACGCCCGGCTCGATCGTCACTACCGCGTGCTCGGGCAGCACGGCTTCGGTCGTGCGCGCCAAGCGTGGAGCTTCGTGCACCTCTATTCCGATGCCATGACCGAGGCTGTGCCCAAACGCCTCACCCAAACCGCGCTCCTCAATGTAGCGACGAGCCAATGCATCGGCATCCCGCCCGCTCATCCCTGCACGCACGAGGCTCGACGCCCGTTCGTTGGCCCGGCGCACGACGCCATGCACGTCGCGCTGCTCGCTGGTTGCGCGTCCGACCACCACCGTGCGGGTGATGTCGGAGCAATAGCCGTTGACGATGGCACCGAAATCGATGAGAAGGAAGTCGCCTTCCCTCACTTCCCGGTCCGCCGCCCTCGCGTGAGGCAGCGCCGACCGCTCGCCCGACGCGACGATCGTCTCGAACGGGAATCCCTCGCTGCCCTCCTCGCGCAGCGCGCGTTCGAGAGCGCCGGCGATCTCGAGCTCGGTCTGTCCGACGTGCACCGCGTCCAGCGTGCGTCCGAGCGCCCGCTCGGCGACACCCGCCGCGGCGGAAATGTTCGCGATCTCGCCCTCGTCCTTCTGTTCGCGCAGCGTCTCGACGACGTCCGTGGTCGCGCGCCATTGCCAACGCGAGCCCGCGTTGAGCAGGCGCTCGAAATCGCGATGGACGAGATGCGCGGACTCGAATCCGACCACCTCGACGGAATTCATCTCACCGAGCTCGCGCCACACGCCGGTCCACAAGCTTTGCGGCTCGATCGCGACGCGCGCCAGATCGCCGACTTCGTCCTGCACCTGAGTGGCATACCGGAAATCGGTGACGAACACGAGGTCGTGCGGCGAGGCGACGACGATGGCGCTCGACCCCGAGAATCCGGTCAGATATCGAATGTTAGGCAGGCTCGTGACCAACAGCGCATCGAGATGCGCGGTGTGCAGCGCGGCGGTCAGCGCCGCCACGCGCTCGGATCGCCGGTCACTCACGCGACTTGAGCGTGGCGACGATCCCACGCAACGCGAGCTCGTAGCCGCGTGCGCCGAACCCGCAGACCATCGCCATGGCGCCGGCGGCGAGCATGGAGTGTCGTCGTTCGGGCTCGCGCGCGAAGATGTTGCTCAGGTGCACTTCGACGAACGGCACCTGCACCGCGGCGAACGCGTCGCGGATGGCAAGACTGGTGTGGCTGTACGCGCCGGCGTTGATCAAGGCGCCCTGTGCGCGGCCGCGCAGCGATTGAATGACTTCCACCAGCTCGCCTTCGCCGTTCCGTTGGGCGAACTCCAGATCGGCTTCGATCTCGCGGCCAACGACGCGGAGATGCTTTTCGATGTCGGCCAGGGACTCGTGGCCGTACAGCCCGGGCTCCCGGACGCCGAGGAGATTGAGATTGGGTCCGTTGAGAACGGCGATGCGCACTATTTCTTCAGCCCCTCGAGCCACTGGTGGAAGAGCTCGAGGTCCGCGTCATCGGCGCGGCGTGCGGCGACCGGCGCCGACGGCTGGTCGGTGCCGCTGTCGGGCGCGGACTCGGCGTGGCCGGCGCCGGGCGAGAAGAACTCATCGAACGTGACGGGCGCGCCGTCGTGCTCGTGGGCGCCGCCGCCAAAGACGTCATCCAGGGACAGCGCATCGGCCGCGGCGCGCGCCGGCTCGCCGGCTCCGTTAGTCAGTCCCGAGTCCGAGCCGTACGCGCTGGCGAGCGCGGCGGCGGCGCGCTCGTCGGCATCGGACGCCGGCCGGCCGGCGAAGAGCTCGGCGAAGGACGGGGTGCGGTCGTATTCCGGCGTGTAGTCGCCCACGCGCACCGGCTCGCCGGCCAGCTCGGCCGGCTCCCCACCATCGTGCGGCGCCGGCGTATCGTTAGGCGCGTGCGCCTCGGCGGGCGCAGCCAAGTCGTTAGGCGCAGGCAGGTCGTTAGGCGCAGGCAAGTCGTTAGGCGCAGGCAGTTCGCTCGGCGCAGGCAGGTCATGAGGCGCTGCGGCCTCGCCAGACAGCTGCGGCTCGTCGACCGCCTGCACCTCGTCCATCCGGGCGGCCACGGGCTCCGGTTGCGGCTCCGGTACCACCTCGGCCTCCGTCTCCGCCGGCGCAAAGTCGGCGATGCTCGGCTCCGGGAACAGCGCGTCCTCTTCCGTCGCCGGCGTGGCCGGCTCCGCCGCCGCCCGGGACTCCGGCTCCTCGTGCATGGGCTCGGCAGGCGCGGCCGCCTCGGCAACCGAGGCTTCCATAGACGTCCACGTGTCGGTGATCTCGAAGGCCATCAGCTCCGGCGCCGGCTCCGCCGTCTCGCGGCCCGCCGCATGGGCCTCGAGGCCGATCGGAGCGGCCTCCCCGCGCGCACCGGCTTCGTCACTGCCTAACGGAGACGGAGACGGCTGGGCGTCGATATGCCTAACCGGCGCTTCGTCGCCGGGAAGCGGCAGGTCCGCCGGGATCGGGGGCGCGGCGTCGGCCTCGACGTGCATGCCGGGCGGACGACGGTTCGCGAACCTTCCGAAGAACGCGCGCACCGTCCGCTCCACCGGCGCGGCCGGCGCCGCCTGCTGCAGCTTCGCAATGCGGCTGAGCAGCGACACGTCGCCAGGCCGCTGTGCGAGCAGCAGACGATAGATGTCGAGCGCCTGATCGCGATGACCCTGCTGCAAATACAACTCGGCCATCGTCTCGGTGATGAAGGCCGCCGGCAACGGCTCATCGCTCGACGACGCCCGCTCTCCCACGGGCGCCGGCGCCGGAATGATCACCGGGGCCGGACCCGTGTGCGCCGAACGAGGCTCGGGCACAATCGGCGGCGGCTCCTCGTGCATCGCCTCCGCCGGCACCGGCTGTTCGGCCGCCGGCACGCTGCTCGCATCGCCGAACGCCGACAATACGTCGTAGTCGAAATCGAGCGCCTTGGCTGCCGGTGGTGCGCTCGCCGGCGCAGCCGGAGCGCTTGGCGCGACAGCCGCCGCCGGTTCGGGTGCCGCCGGCGCCTCGGGATGAATGTCGTTCCACGACACCGCCTCGGGAGCAGCGGGCGCGGCAGGCGCCGGCGCCGCGGGCGCTTCGATTTCGCGGAGCACCGCCTCGACATCGTCGTTCTGCGGATCGACCTCCAACAGCCGCTTGTACCATGCGCGCGCACCGCTCAGGTCGCCATTCGCCCGCGCGATGTCGCCTAACTGACGAAGGCCGATCAGGTTCTCCGGATCGAGGCCCAACGCCGTCTCGAACGTGCTGCGCGCCTCGTCGAGCTGCCCCGTCTCGTACAACGCCTGGCCCAGCACGATGTAGCCGCTGATGTACGTCGGCTGCAGCGGCACGTGCGCTCGACAGATCTCGATGGCTGTGTCCAGCTCACCCCGCTTGCGATACTCGTTCGCGAGACGCGCAAAAACTCGCCGAGGGTTCTCGGCGAATTGCTTGAGGAGGTCGTCGATCAGCGCGGAACTGGCCATTCAATGCCCTCGGGAATGGCGCCCAGGCAGGCGGTTAGAAGCGGCTCAAGATATCACTCATGGACGATTCAAGTCAATCGGAAGTGACACGCTGTCTTGCTTTTACGCCACCGCAGCCGGTAGATTTCCGGGCCTTCGCGGAGGCTGGCCCTCAAGCTCCCTCGTCCGCGAGCCTTCCCTGTTCGATACGGAGTGATTTTCTCGTGCTGCACGTCTTTCGAGCACACGCCAAGTGGATTTGGTACCTCATCGTTCCGGCGTTCCTCATCTGGTTCGTCTTAATCGGGCAGTCCGGGTTGGGCGACCGCGGTCCGGTCACGCAGGGTACCACGATCGCGTCCGTGAACGGCACCAAAATCACCTACCAAGATTGGCTGCAAGTTCGCGATCAAGCCGTTCAACGCGCCCAACAACAGAGCTCGGGCCAGCTGTCGCTCGACGACCAACAGCGCGTCGAAGACGATGCGTTCAACGACATGGTGAACAACATCCTGCTGCAGCAGGAGTACAAGAAGCGTGACATCACGATCTCCGACCAGGAAATCCAGCAGGCTGCGCTCGAAGAACCGCCGCCGCAGATTCTTCAGGATCCGCAATTCCAGACCGAAGGCCAGTTCGATCTGAACAAGTACCGCCGCTACCTCTCGAGCCCGATCGCGAAGGAGTCCGGCATTCGTGTGCAGCTCGAGCAGTACTATCGTGGCGAGCTGCCGCGCGAAAAACTGTTCGAGCAGATCGCATCGCAGGTGTACGTCACCGATGCCCAACTGTGGCGCGCCTGGCAGGACACGCACGACTCGGCGCAGGTGTCGTTCGTGCGCCTCGATCCGCAATCGATTCCCGACTCCGCCGTCCACGTGAGCGCGGCCGAGATCCAGCAGTACTTCAACGAGCACAAGGCCGATTTCGCGGATCGGCCCGGACATGCGGTCGTGACGCTGGCCACCATCCCGCGGCCGGTCACCAAGGCGGACTCCGAGCGCGTCTACCAGCACGCTCTCGACCTGCGCAAGCAGATCATGGCCGGCGCCAAGTTCGACGACATCGCCAAGCGCGAATCCGCCGACTCCGCGTCGGCGGCCAAGGGCGGCTACCTCGGACGCGTCACCAAAGGACAGTTCGTCAAGCCGTTCGACTCGGCTGCGTTCCTGCTCAAGCCGGGCGAGATCTCGACGCCCGTCCTAACGCAGTTCGGTTATCACATCATCAAGGTCGACGAGAAGAAGGGCGACACGATCGCCGTCCGCCACATTCTGCTGCGCATTCAGCAGGGCGATTCATCGGCCGCGGTCAGCGACCGCCGTGCGGATTCGCTCTCGCACGCCGCCAATCTCGAGACGCCGGCCGAGTTCGACGTGCTCACGAAGAAGCTCGGCCTCAACACGGCGCGCGTCGATGTCACCGAGGGCAACACGCTGACGATCGGCGGCCACGACGTGCCGAGCGTGAGCGCCTGGGCGTTCACGGCGAAGGTTGGCGAAACCAGCGATCTCATCGACGCCGATGACGCGTACTACCTGGCGAAGTTGGATTCGCTCACGCCGGGCGGCAAGCCGACGCTCGCGTCGATGACCGACGACATTCGCACGCAGCTCATCCTTCAGAAGAAGCTCGAGATGCTCGTGCCCAAGGCGCAGCAGGTATCGGATGCCTACGCCAAGAGCCAGACGTTCGATCAAGCCGCGAAAGCCGCCGGCCTAACCGTAACGCAGAGCCCAACGTTCTCGCGCGTCACGCCGGTGCCCGACGTCGGCCAGGCGAACGAAGTGATCGGCACGGCGTTCGGTCTGCCGACGGGAACGGTGAGTGAGCCGGTGAAGTCGCGCGCGGCGGTGTACGTGCTCAAGGTCGACCGACGCGTGGATGCCGACCGCGCCGCGTGGGAAAAGCAGAAGGCGCAGCAGCGCACGCAGCTGCTCCAGCGGTTGCGCCAGCAGCGTGTTCAGGAATACCTGGCCGACTTGCGGACCAGCGCCAAGGTCGACGACAAGCGCAAGGAGATCGAGCAGCAGAGTCGCACGGCGTCGAGCTGACGCAGTCGGTCACGCCACGCAAAACGCCCCGCGCGCCATCTCGGCGCGCGGGGCGTTTTTCCATCCCGGAATTTTCCGTTAGTCCATCAACCGCTTGGGCTCCGCTCGCGCTTCTTCCGCGCGCGTCTGCGGCTCCGGCGCGCGCAGCCGGTCGTGATCATCCCGCGGCGACACTTCCTGCGCGATGGACGTCTGCACGTCGGTCATGCTTTTCTTGAACTCACGAATCCCCTTCCCCATTGAACCCGCGATCTCCGGAATGCGCTTGGCACCGAAGAGCAGGAGGACGATGAGCAGGATGACGAGGATTTCGCCGAAGCCGAGGTTTCCGATGCCCATGGTGACGCCTCTAGAAGAGGGATCTCGCGATCAAGTACGCGATCAGTACGCCGAGCAAGCTCAGAAGCGACACATCGAGCGCGATCGGCCCTACCGCAAACTTAATGATGATCAAGTCGATTGGCAGCGGGCCCCAGCTCGGTGTCACGCCCGACGTCAGAAATTCCTTCACCGCGCCGGCCGGCAGGAACCGCCGTGCGACCTGCGTCATGAGGCCGCCAACAATGAAGCCGATCGTGAGGACCAGCGCGTGAAATCCGGGGCGGTGTTTGGACGAGCCTTGTGCCATCAATGTCTCCGATCCATGGCGTACGCGATGGCGTCGTGCAGGGCCGCGAGGACGGGCGTGTCGGGCAGGCCTTCCAGCGCCCGTTCCGCCTCCCGCGCGTACTGGCCTCCGCGCCGGCGCGCGTAGTCGAGTCCGCCGTGCTCGACTACGATGTCGATGACCATCTCGATGTCGGCATCGGACGGCTCCGGCGCCGCGAACAACCGCTCGACGTGACGCCGTGCCGACTCGGGCATGGCGCGCAGCGCCGCGATGAGCGGCAGCGTCACTTTGTGCTCGCGCAGGTCGAGTCCGGTGGGCTTCCCCGTATCGGCGCTGGTGGCGGTGTAGTCGAGCAGATCATCGGCCACCTGGAACGCCATGCCGAGCTGCTCGCCGTAGCGCGCGAAGCGCTTGCGGTGCGCGCCCCCGCCGGCGATCGCGCCGATCTCGCACGTGGCCGAGAGAAGCGACGCGGTCTTGCAGCGGATGAGCGCTTCGTAGTCGTCCTCGCCGAACGCGAGGGCGTCGAGGGCGGTGAGCTGCCGCATCTCGCCGATGGTCATCTCGTTGGTGGCGCGCGCGAGGACGCGCAGCACGTCCCAGTTGCCTAACCGGGCCAGCTCGACCACGGCGCGCGAATACAGAAAATCTCCCATGATCACCGACACCTGGTGCGTGAACAGGGAGTTGATGGTCGGCATGCCGCGGCGGAGCGTCGAGTGATCCACCGAGTCGTCGTGCACCAGCGTGGCCAGGTGCACGAGCTCGACCACGGCCGCCAGCGTCACGGCGGCGTGGTCGGCGGCGCCGGCGACGCTAGCGGCGAGCAGCGCCAGCGTTGGGCGGAACATCTTGCCCTTCATGAGCAGCAGGTGTCCGTTGACCTCGTCGATCACCGGGAGGTCGGCGGTCACGATGCGCTCGAGCTCGTCGCCGACGGCAGCCAACGGCTCGCGCACCGGACGCTGCACATCGCCTAACGTCGGGCTGCGGCGCGAGCGGGATTCGGCGACGGCGGTCATCGCGCGCGGCGCTCCACCGCCGCCAACCGGTCGCCGATGTCGCGGAACTGGATGTCCACGGCGAAGACCCGCTCGTAGAACTTGAGCGCATCCGGGAACCGGCCGAGCGCCTCGGAGGCATAGCCCAACAAGTAGAGCACGCCCACCAGTTGGTCGTCGGTCGCGTGTTGATCGGTCAGCGCGCGCGAAAGAATCGTGAGGGCGATCTGGTATTGCCGCTTTTCCACGAAGCACTGGCCTAACGCTTCGTACGTGCGCCCCCGGTGCTCCGTGCCGCGCAGCGCCTTCTGAAATTCGGAGATGGCGTCGTCCAACAGCCCCATCTCCTTGTAGGCGACGCCCAGGTCGTAGTGGCTCTCGTGATCCGTCTCGTCCACGTTGGCGGCCACGCCCTGCTTGAACATGCTCAGCATTTCGGCGAAATCGACCTGCTGTTCCACTTTGGGCTCGCCGACGTCCACCACCATGCGGGTGCTCTTGGTCGCGTCGTCCTCGCGCAGCCAATCGGCGAGGTTCACGAAATCGGCGTCGGAGCCGCCGGCCGGCGTCGCATCGGCGACGCGGCCCGCCAACGCGCGATCCTGCGGACGCGCGCCGCGGACGGCCGGCGGCGCGATCGGGGTGGTGGACGACGGCGTGACCAGCGACTCGCCGCCTAACGCAGCCAACGCGGCGTGCGCGCGCTCATCGGCCGGATTCAGCTCGAGCACGCGCCCGTACACGGCGCGCGATTTGTCCAGCTGCCCGCTGCCGAAGAGACACTCGGCCAGCGACAGGTAGGCGTCGACGAGGCGCGCTTTGTCGTTCGCCCGCACGGCGTACTCGACGCGCTTCTGGTGAAAGCGCACGCTGCCCGGCTCGACGCGGATCATCTCCTCGGCGATCGCGCTCGCGCTGCGCAGATTTCCCGTCGTCTCGAACCCGAGCATCGCGTGCTCGAGCTCGGCCAGGCCCAGATCGCGCTCGCCTTCTTCGAGCAGCGCTTCGGCCAGCTGGCGCCGCACGTCGAAGTCGTTAGGCGCGCGATGCACGGCGGTCCGGAGACGGTCGACCGCCGCGCTGGCCGCCGGATGGTGGACCGGCACCGGCGTTTCGTCGAGCGGCGGGAGCGGCGGCAGCGTATCGCGCGCCGGCGCCGGTTCGATTGCCGGCAGCCCCGCCAATGGATCGACGTCGCCGTGGACGCGCGCACGCTCGAGCGCCGCGTCGATCGACTGCTCGAAGTCACCGACGTCCCCGAACGGATCGGACAGGAGCGGTGTGTTGCCGTCGAATCCGGCCTCGCTCGACGCCTGCGCGGGTTCGGCCTCGTCGAACTCGGAGGCGGCAGCCGGCTCGGGCTCGTCGTCGGCCACCTCGGGGGTGGTGTCGCCCGGATAGATGAACGTGAGGTCGCCGCCCACCGTCTCGGGGACATCGACGTCGTCGACGGGAATCTCGAGCAGCGGCAAGTCGGTCGCTTCGTCGTCCCCGGCCGCCGGCTCGTCGAGCAGCGCGCCGGCATCGGGGTCATCGACGCTCAGGTCGCCCAGGTCGCCTCCCAGGCCGGCGCCGAGCTCCCCGCCTAACTCCCCGCCTAACTCCCCGCCCAAGCCGCGCATCGCGTCTGAGCCTAACGCGTCGCCTGACGCATCGATGGCCCGGAGGTCGTCGTCGGTCGTTAGGCCCGTGTCGAGGCCGCTCAAGGGCGCGATGTCGTCGTTCGCCTCGGACACCGGCTCGAACGACGTCTGCTCGAAGCCGAGGATGATGTCCGAATCCTGGCGGCTCACGAGGTCGGACGCCGGGGACGCCTGGTCCGCCGATGAGTCGCGATAGTCCTCCGCCTGGTCGACACCGCCCACGGACGACGCGTCGGCCGACGGCTCCATCTCCGCCTGCGAATTGATGAACGGCAGATCGACGTCGAGCCCGAGGTCGTCAGGCTCCGGCGCCGGCGGCGGCGCGTCGGGCGTGGCCGGCGCCTGCGCGGCCGGCGGTGCTTTGGCCTGCGGAGATGGCGGCGCCTTTGCGCGCGCTCCGGCGGCCGGCGCCTGAGCGGGGGGGGGCGCGTCGAAATTGACGTCCAGGAAAACGAGATCGTTCGCCTTGGGCGTGGGGCGCCCCGCGCCGCTCTTGGGCTCGAGCTCGGGGTCCAACGCCTTCATCCGATCCACCGTCGCGCGCGCCTCGCGCGTGCGGCCCTCGGCCTGGAACTTCTCGTACAGCACCTGCAACTGCTCGATCGCTTCGTTCTTCCGATCCTTCCGGACTAACTGATCGGCGAGCATCAGCCGAATGTCGTCCTGGTCGGGACAGAGATCGGCGAATTCCTTGAGCGCGCGAAACGCTTCTTCCAGTTCGCCCGCGCGCTGCATGCGATCGGCGTACTCGAGGAAATTCTGCTTCGCATCGTTCACGAAGCCTTTCTTCGCGCTGATCTTGCCCAACTTGTAGTAGATCGACGTGCGCCCCGGCGCATTGCGGAGAATCTTGTTGCACAGGGCGATCGCGTTGTTGAAAAAGCCGCCGTCGGTGTACAGGTCGACCGCTTTCTCGTAGTGATCGACGGCCGACGTCACGTCGCCGCGCCGTACGAGCAAATCACCCACGCGGTTGTACAGGGCCACGTCGGCTTCATCGACGTGGTCCCCCAAGCCCTCGAGAATTTGCGCGTACGTCTCGAGCGCCTTGTCGAACTGCTTCTTTTGCTCGTATTCGAGCGCTCGTTTCTTGAGCTTCGCGACGTTCGACATCAGCGCGTGGTGGGCTCCCAAGTGCGAGGCGGCTTCGCCTCGCGCTCCGGCGTGGCGAAGGCCACGTAAGTTACCGGTAAGTTGCGCTGGCGACAAGGTTTGGCCTAATTCACCTACGACGACTCCTGCGGCACGCGCCGCGTAACGCGTTTGCCTCGCGCGCGAGCTTTGCGATACCCTGCCTCACGCCATGATGTCGCGCACCCGCGAGATCGAAAGCGGCGCCTGCGACTCGCCTCGGCACGCATAGAAGCAGGCATTGCAATCGATGGGCTGGTACGTGCGAAACTCCGTCCAGTGAAAATCGCTCGGGAAGTCCGGGCACCGGCGCACGAACCCCATGGGGTCCACGTGGATCGTGCGCTGCCCCGAGAGACACGGGTCGTGCATCTCGCCCCGCGCGTACCGGGGTATCGCGCGCAGATAGTGGTCCGAGTTGACGATGATCCCGCGCCGGCGCCGCTTGATCGACAAGAGCTCCGCGATCACCGCATCGAGCTCGGACATCTGTTCGTCGCCAATGCGGTGCGCGCCGTTGCCGTTCTTGAGATCCGTGTACGTGCTGAACGAGACGCCCACCCCCAACGCTTCGGCGTGCCGTACGATCGGCACGATGTCCGACAGGTTGTCGCGTTTGATGACCGTGTTGAATCGGATGCTGTCGATGCCCGCGCTGCGAAGGCGCGGCACGACATCTAGAATCTTTTTCGAGAGACCGGGCACGCCGCGCGCCGCGTCGTGGCGCTCATCCAGGAAATCGAGCGAGATGTTGAATTGATTGAGCCCGGCGTCCCACAACGATCGTGCACGCTCGACGGTGAGCATTCCCCCGTGCGTGATCACCGCGATGTATCGGAGGCGAACCGCGCGCGCGACGCCGGCCACCAAATCCTCGAGGTCGCGCCTGAGGAGCGGCTCGCCGCCGGTGAACGTGATCATGATGGGCGAGAAGAATCGCGCCGCTTGGGCGAAGCTGCGCGTCTCGCGCTCGCGCGCGCTCGGATCGGTTTTCCAGTAGTCGCAGAAATCGCAGTGCGCGTTGCACCGCATCGTGACCTCGAAGTGCACGAGGATCGGGCGATGGCGGAGCGTGAGCCACGCGTATTTGGCCGCGAACAACGGCACGTGCCACGGCGCGAACCGGGAGGACAGCATGGCGACGGCCCGCCCCGCGGCTCGTGCCTAACGGGACGCGGGGGCCGCGGGCGTGCCCGCGGCCACCGCGTCGAACGCGCCGGACGCGATCGCGTCGCCGAGCGCGGCGATGTCCGCGCTCAGCGCGCGATCGCGGTCGAGGGGCGGCACCACGCGCCGCACGATCGCCACCGCGTCGCCGACGCGCCGCGCGGCCTTGAGCGGCGCGCGCAATTCCACGGCCTGCGCCGCGCACATGAGCTCGATCGCCAACACGTGCCGTACGTTCGCGACCGCGCGACGAAGTTTCCACGCCGCGCCCATCGCCATCGGGACCACGTCTTCCTTCCCGCCGCCGGTGGGAATCGTGTCCACGCTCGCCGGATGCGCCAGCACCTTGCACTCGCTGGCCAGCGCGGCGGCCGTGACCTGCGCCATCATGAAGCCGCTGTTCACGCCCGCGTCGCGCGCGAGGAACGGCGGCAATCCATGATTCAAATCGGGATGCAGCAGCCGGTCGACGCGCCGCTCGGCAATCGTGGCCAGGTTGGCGAGCGCGATCGCCATGACGTCGAGTACTAGCGCAACCGCTTGGCCATGGAAGTTGCCGCCGCTCAGCATCTCCGCGCCGTCCATGACGAGCGGATTGTCGGTCGCCGCGTTGATCTCGCGCGCAATGATCGATTCCGCGAACGCGAACGCATCGCGAGCCGGC
>Ga0134125_10005226_pt1 | contig 14763 bp, 14 predicted proteins | sample KB31751_FD_96464 | JGI IMG/M metagenome (GOLD analysis project Ga0134125, IMG submission 96464) | Terrestrial soil microbial communities with excess Nitrogen fertilizer from Kellogg Biological Station, Michigan, USA - KB3-175-1 | ecosystem: Environmental > Terrestrial > Soil > Unclassified ... | reverse complement strand
TCGAAGCACCGGCGCGACCTTTACGCCGGATGGTTCCAATCCTACTCACCGGTCGAGTTGCGAAGGTTCTTAGAGCGACCGCCCTAAGTCTCAGCCACCTCACCTGGTCTTTGATTCCCACATTTACTACTACAATCAGAACTTGTCATCAGACCACCTCCTCTCCGGTGTAATCGCAGAATAGAACACATTCCCAGCCAGATTCAAGAGTCATCATTGCTCTTCAAAAAAAATCCTTGCTACTCGTGCAAAGTGATCATGAGCCATAACCCGGATAGGCAAGAGGACTACATAGGTTCTTTAAAATTCAGCGAGGCAGTGACGACAGATGATCCGCCCCATGCGTTACAACGAGTCTCAATGAGCTAGCACCGCAGGCGCGTTGCTGATAACCGGCGGTCGTGCTCCTCTTATGATGAGCCACAAAATCAACGCCAATTCTCCAAAGGTAAACGGGAAAACGACTGTGCCTACGGTTTCCTGATATGCGGGGAAAAGGATGCCGGTAACGCTCATTGCCAGGTAAGCAAAACAGTTGATCATCAGCCACACGCCGATAAAGCGGGGAATAAAGTGGGACCGGTAGGACAGTATTCCCAACGGAAGCAACCACAGACCCCAGAAGACTTCGTTGACCAGTACGCCGTGATCATGCAGCCGGAGGAACAACATGGTGAACGCTTCCCGATGCGGTTTCTCAAATACAGCCAGAAATTCTGCTCCGCGTGCAAACATCAGCGCGGCGACATCGTTCAATGTATTGAGAAAGTATATCGGCGTCACCATGAATGCGCCGAGGATCACCATCAGCACAGCCAGTTCCTTGTCAATTCCTTTGAACAGCCGGTACAGCGCCAGCATCAGAAAAATGGACATCGTTCCGGTGACGAGGTCGAAGAAAATGCCAAGGCGAAACAGCGTTTCGTGTGAAGCGATGTTGCTGGCGGTAGCAGCCGCGTCTCCTGGAACAATCAAAGTCTTGGGAATATAAATCAGCCGAAGAGGTGCGCCCAAAAGACACAGATAAAGTAAGCCTGCGGTCCTTCCTGGATTGCTACTCACCTTCATGGCTACTCCTGAAAGCCAGTATAAGAATGGAAAAAAGGTAGGACTATTGACCGCGAAGTGTCACGGGCGGACAATTCACACGCGGTTCCCATCGCGCGGGCAAATTAATGCTTTCCCGCTTTATTTCAGCGCCAGCACCGTGTGGCGATTCAACTCTTCCGCGGCATCCTCTACGGCCAGGTTGTCGGCTACGCGCTTGAAATTCGATTTGCTTTCATGCCGTTGGATGGCAATCGATTTCAGCAATAGCGCCTTCCCGTTCATGTCCACATTCAGACTCGTGATCTCCCAGTGGCCCGATCCAATATTGGTTCGCTGCATATTGAAGTGTCCACCGCTCGCCAGACGCCCCAACAATCCGCCGCCAAATTTGACGTCCTCAATCAGCCTGCCATTCACCGTTGCCAGCCTTTGATCCTTCGAGTCTATCCATAAATCTCCGGCCATCGCATGGAGCACGCGCGCTTGCCACGACGAGGAACGGAATGCCGGATTCGGGATAAATGTGAGATGTACAAGATCGCCTTGTTGCCCTGCGTAGGTGAAGATGAAAGTGGCGGGGATCATTCTGATCAGCGTCGCGTATTCGGCTGCATCCTTGCGTTGCTGCCGGCTCAGCTTTTCTTGCTCCGATGGATGACGTACCAGGGAAGTGATCCGTTCAGTCTCTTTTTGTTGTTGCTCCGCGCTCAACGATTTCCCATTGATTGCGATCAGGCGTTCAAGAGAGACATCCCGCGTTTGGACCACCCGCTCGGTCTGATTCCGCCCCTCCTCCAGTTTGGTTACTTCATAAGTCCAGCGGCTAGGATCATGCGCGGATACCGCCAACTCATTTGCGACCACCCGCCGCACAAGTTCACCAGCCGACAATCCTGGAGGAGACCCATTCTGCGCTAAGGCGAGTGTGGCCCCGAGAACCACCGTAATCCACCACGAGACATGCCCCATACATCTAACGCTATTCGGACAGAGCGGATGTGGGCCATACCCTATATATGGTAAGAAGACAACGCAGATTGCTTAGAATGTTAATTGGCATCGGGTAGCTCAAGATGACGTGATCTCCGTTGTGAAGGAAATAGACGGGTGCGCTCCGGCGTCTCGCACTTTTCGAAATGTGGGAATCTGGCTTTTTTCTTTTGACAAATCTAGAGTCGAATGTCTACCATCGCATTCCATCCGGAGGTCGAATCTCTACCATGCCAACAAATCCACCGCAGCGCGCCAACGTACTCCAGGGAACTTTGGACATGCTCATTCTGCGAACTCTTCTTTTTGGCCCAGCTCACGGCCACGAAATCGGCAAACACATTCAAAGGACCACCAATGATTTCCTGCAGATGCAGCACGGTTCTCTCTACCCCGCGCTGCACCGGCTGGAGCGAAAAAAATGGGTCGTTTCCAAGTGGGAAGTTGCTCCCGATCGCAATCGCGAATTCAAGTATTACCGGCTCACGGCCCAGGGAAGAAGACAACTCGCGGTCGAAGAGTCGCAATGGAAGCGGATGGCGGAAGCTGTCGCAAGCGTGATGTGGCCCACCGTCGAGGAGCATTGAGATGACGTTGTGGCAGTTCTGGAACCGCGCTAAAGATGTAGAGCGCGAAATACAATCCGACCTTGAGCTGGAAGAAGAAGAGCAGCGCGAACGTGGCGCGTCACCTGAAGAAGCACACTATGCGGCCATGCGCGCTTTCGGCAATCCCACTCTCATCGGTGAGCAAACCAGGGCTGTTTGGAGTTGGGATGCTTTAGATAATCTTTTTCGCGATGTAAGGATAAGCGCACGTACTCTATTGCGGTCGCCCGGATTCTCAATCATTGCCGTTCTCGTGATGGCGTTATGCATCGGTGCGGCAACATCACTGTTTACTGTGGCGCGGTCGGTGCTTCTCAGGCCGCTTCCTTTCCGCGATCCGGCGCGGCTCGTAATGCTCTACGAGCATTTTCGCGACCCCAACATGACTGCGAAAGGGGACAACTCTGTCGGCGTTTCCCCTGGCAACTACTACGACTGGCGCGCGAAAACCAACGGCTTTGAGGACATTGCAGCGTGGCGTGCGTGGCAATTCGACTTGACCGGGGAGCGCGGAGAATTGCCGGAATTGTTGGAAGCGCGCAGCGCAACCTGGAACCTGTTCCCACTGCTCGGGGTGCAACCTGCTATTGGTCGCGCATTTACTCAGAGCGAAGATCATCAGGACGGGGATCTTGCCATCCTTACGTGGAGCATCTTCGAGCGACGCTTCGGTGGAGATCAATCAATTGTTGGCCGACAAATCCATCTCGATGGGAAGCCCTACACGGTCGTGGGCGTTCTTCCAAAGTGGTTTACTTGGCCCGATGCGAAGGTGCAGGTCTGGGTTCCCTATGCGTCGGGGTTGCCACCGAAGGTCCTCGAGCATCATGACTATCACTTCAGCAGTGTGGTAGCGCGACTCAGACCGGACGTTACGCTGGCAAGCGCTCTAAGCCAGGTTGAAGCAGTGCAATACGCGCTTCATATGCAGAACCTGAATGCGTCGGTCGCGGAAGACGTTGTATCAAAAACTTTGATCGAGGATCTTGCCCGCGATGTACGAGAGCCATTGATCATCTTGCTATGCGCCGCCGGTTGCTTGCTGCTCATCGGTTGTCTGAATGTTGCCAATCTACAGGTGGCGCGGGCAGCGGCACGGCAGAAGGAAATCGCCGTACGGAGCGTGCTGGGGGCGCGGAGGGCGACGCTGATCCGTGTTCAATTGATAGAGAACCTTCTGGTCTCGATCATCGGCGGCGTGGCAGGAGTACTCCTGTCCCTGGCAGTCACGAAGTGGCTGGCAAGCGCGTGGAGAGATTTACCCAGCGCGCAGCGTATCCACGCTGATGGCGTAGTGCTGGCGTTTGCCTGTGCGCTCATATTTGCATCCGGGCTGATGGCAGGCCTGCTGCCGGCAATTTCATATACAGGCAAGGCGGCCATCGCGGCTTTGCAAGCTTCGTCGCGCAGCGCGGCAGGCAGCCGATCGCGCACGGCATTGCGCAAGACGCTGCTCACGGTCGAGATCGCAGCGACTGTGGTCTTGCTAATGGCCACTGGCCTTCTGCTCGAGAGCTTTTGGCGGTTGCAGAGCACCGATGTGGGCTGCTTGACCAAAAACGTACTCACGATGAGCTATAGCCTTCCCATCAGCTCAACGCCTGAAAAGATAAACGCATTCAACGAAGTGCTGCTCGATCGCGTGCGCTCGTTACCGGGCGTAAAGGCTGCCGCTCTCGGCACCACGCTCCCCGGCTCCGGATGGGGAGGCAACGACGCTTTCACTATTCCCGAGCATCCGCCGATCACGTCCGGTGCCCCGCCGGACGCACTTTTTCGCCGCGCCGATCCCGCATACTTCAGCGCACTGCACATACCGCTTTTGAGCGGGCGGTTCTTTACTTCCAACGACCGCGCGGGCCATCCGAACACGATCATCATCAGCCGCGAACTGGCGCGGCAGTATTTCCCCGGAGAAGACCCCGTCGGCAAGCATATTCGCGATCTTCCGCGTGGCAACACCGAATACGAAATCATCGGTGTTGTCGCCGACACGCTGTACCAGGTAGGTCAGCCCGCCAAGCCGACCATGTACTTCCCGATTCTCGAGGGCAGAACCGATGGGATGGAATTCACTCTCGCGGTACGCACAGAGTCTTCTCCCCTCGCCCTTTCCGTCCCCGTCCAAAAGGAAATCGCTAAGCTCGATCCGCAACTTCCGGTTTCCGATGTGCTTACCCTGCAGCAGATCATCGAGCGATCATTGGGTAACGCCAGGCTGAGCGCGAGCCTGGTACTTGCCTTCGCAGTGCTCTCGCTGTTGCTGGCGTCGATCGGACTGCACGGAGTTTTGTCCTACCTGATGACGCAGCGTACCGGTGAGATCGGCATTCGCATGGCGCTTGGCGCAGAACGCAAGCAGGTCCTTCGCCTCATGCTCGGCGATGGACTGCGTCCGGCGTTCTATGGACTGCTGCTCGGACTCGCAGCCAGCGCCGGTGCCGTACGCCTGATCCAGTCAATGCTCTACGAAACCCCGCTCCTCGATCCGGCGATCTATGCGGCCGTCGCCGCAACGCTGCTGGCGGTCGCGGCTCTGTCCTGCATTGTTCCAGCCTGGAAAGCGTCGCGTATCGATCCAATGCAGGCATTGCGAACCGAATAAGCAGACATATATTTTGTTTCAATTACTGAAACCCAAATATCCCGTTGTTTTTGGAATGAATGGGGTGGCCCACACCTCGCGCCTTTCGAGATGTGGGAATAACTGCAGCCTCAAGCTCTTAAAATTCAAAACGATTCCGTAGACGCATTCGCCGCCGCGATCTCATGGATCGTACTCTCTGCCGCGCGCAACGGCACCGCCACATGCACAACGTCTTCGAAGTCCTTCACATCCACGACAATCGACTGACCAACCTTGGCCACCTTCACATGCTCGCCCGGATCGATCACCTCTACAAACACGCCATCCGGACAAGCCTCGAGCGCCGGAATCGCCGCGTCAATGATCGGCATATAAGGGCGCAGCTTCTCCGAGGCGCGCGCAAGCTTTCTGTCGGGCACAAACTTCAGCGTGAGCGGCACCAGCGCCGCCGGAGCCACAATCGAAAAGTTCGTTCCGCCAGGCTGTTTCTCGTGGACCTTCACCGCCAGAAGCCCTTCGCTGCACAACATCGCGCCGCTCACTACTGCGGTCCCCATCAGTCCAATTCCAATCTTCGCGAGAACAATCATTTTGGTTCCTCTTTTTTCAGCCTCAGCGTACTAGACGTTTCCCATAAGCCGGTTTCAGGAAGAGCACGGCTAAGCCACGGTTGATAGAACCCCCGCTCCTTCCTTAAATCTTCGTATGCTTGTAGCAGGGCCCGTCATTCGTGGGCTCGCATTAGGGCACGGCTTCATGTTTTTAAGCCTGCCTTGAGCGCAGCCGAAGGGTGCCGCTAAGTCGTCCTTACAACGTGGGTTTTTAGCCCCTGCGGGATAGCGCAACTCTGGTCGATTACGAGGTGCCCCTCAGTCAGCAACGCTGTTCGACCCGCTGTTCGAATCAATCCAAATGCGCACGGTTTGGTCGTCACCGTTGACAGCCACAAGCGTCACGTCCCCGGCATTCTCCAAAGCTTTGATCGCCGCTTCCACATTAAGTTCGTTGTCGCTTGTGTTGGAAGCCAGCGCTTCCGCGACTGCCCAGGGAATCGTGACATCCACATTTTCTTTTCCCTTCCCGCTTTTGTCCGCGACGTGCACCACCAGCTGACCATGCTCTTTCGCCACGCGTACGTTGTTGTCGGTTTCCCGCACCGTAACGAATTCGCCTTCCGGTGCCGACTTCATTGCCTCCATAATTTGCTTCAGGTTCACGTCGTCCGCGTTGAAGCCGTGGATCTGAATTTTGCCGTTGCGCAGCTTTCCATGATTGATCGCCGGAATCACGATCTCTGCGAGCGACAATGGCACGTTGACGCTGACCATTTCGTTGTTCTTGATGCCATGCACCCGCACATGCAGATAACGCTGCGGCGTTGTGGCCGCGAACATCGCGGTCGCCGCAAAAAGCATCGCCAATACAGGAACTGTTTTTTTCACCGTATTCATCTGGATCGTTTTCATTTCGCAGTCCTTTCCGAACTGGAAACCCAGGAGGCGCTCGATCTCGCCCAGCGGGTTACGCCCTGTGACAAGGTTCCGGGGCTGGTCTGATTTACGCATCCCGCTCGAAGAAAGTTCCGCTATTCTTGCTATCTACATTGGTCTGTAAGGGCGACTCTAATGTAGAGTTTGGCAGGCTGGGCGACCCCAATTCTGGGATCTTCGACATGCCGAAAGGGAAAATAAGGGGGTGCCGATGGCCTGCCCTGAGCGAAGTCGAAGGGTCTCGCCTCTTTTGCGAGACACGGGAGTAAGAGACGTAGTTGAAGTCATAGAAATCTGAGCTGGCCGGAAATTGCCATGGAACGAAACCTCATCGCCGAACTCCTCAAGCCATTTCTGGCCCCCATATCACATAACACTGACAAGCTGTTTTGTAACCATCCAAGGCAAACTGTTTCGCCCGATCACGAAGTGCCAATCACGCTTTCAATTGAGCAACTGACATCTATATCGACATATATCGATCTACTAATACGCTGGAACGCCCGCATCAACCTGACCGCCATCCGTGATCCTGAACAGATCGTGACCCGTCACTTCGGCGAGTCCCTATTCGCCGCCCGCCATCTGTTCCCGTCGGCAAGCGTCACCGAAGGCTCAACCGTCCCCGACCTCCTGGACATCGGCTCCGGTCCCGGATTCCCCGCCCTCCCCATAAAAATATGGGCCCCGCAAATCCGCCTCACACTGGTCGAGTCCAATCAAAAGAAAACCACATTCCTCCGCGAAGTCTCCCGCGCCCTTACATTGACAAATGTCAATGTATTAAATTCCCGCGCTGAGGATCTCCCCGCCGCCGCTGCCGGCACCGTCACCTTCCGCGCCGTCGAACGATTCCACTCCGTCCTACCCGTCGCCATCCGCCTCGTGCGCCCCGGAGGCCGTCTGGCTCTCCTGATCGGCGACTCCCAACTCGAATCTGCCAAAACTGCGGCGGCCATAAACTGGAACCGGCCTATCCCGATACCCCAATCCGCATCTCGAATTCTGCTAATAGGGAACGTCCCATATCCAGCATCCAAGGAGTAAATCAGTAACCAAACTTGCAATAGTGGGAGTAAATATAAAGTTTTAGCAATCACTGATTAAAAAGTCGCATAAAATAGCCTAAAGTGGAATTAAATAGGACTATCTACAGGTTTTAAAGCCTTCTACCCAGTCACTTTGCAAAGTTTTCCACAGGTGTTCCGCAAGGAACACTATGAAGATCCCGCGAAGTGTTCCGCGCGGAACACTTCGAAGCATTTCAATCTGTCAGTCACGCTCCACCAAAAACTCACAGATGTTCCCCGCGGAACATCTGTGGAAATCTATTTCAAATCTGGTTTCGCCATCTTTAATTTCAATCGAATGCCCAAGTGACTATCCTGCACTGAAATCCGGCATTGCTATTGCACAATCAATGGGCATATTCTGCGTTCATCTCTGGGTTTCTCCTTAAAAATTTATGGGACGTATTATCGCGGTAGCCAACCAGAAGGGTGGCGTCGGCAAGACCACGACTGCCATCAATTTGGCCGCATCGTTTGCTGCGGCGGAAGTGAACACGCTGCTCGTGGATTGCGATCCGCAATCCAATGCAACCAGCGGCTTGGGACTCGTCAAGGATCCTGAACGAACCAACTCCTACCACGTGCTCATGGGCGCGGCCAGCGGCGAAGAAGCCTTGCAGCCAACGGAGCTGGAACAGCTATGGATTCTGCCAGCACATAAAAATCTTATCGGTGCCAACATCGAGCTGGTGGAGGGCGAGCGCAGAGAATTTCGTCTGCGCGACGCGCTCGCGCCATTGCGCGAACGTTTCCAGTTCATCGTTCTCGATTGTCCTCCCGCGCTCGATCTGCTGACGTTAAATTGCCTGGTCGCGGCCGATGCGGTCCTGATTCCCATGCAGGCCGAGTACTTTGCGCTTGAGGGAATTTCAGAATTGCTGGACACGGTAGAGCGCATTCGGGCGGGGTTAAATCCATCGCTGGGGATTGAAGGCGTGGTTCTCACCATGTTCGATGAGCGCACGAACCTCGCGCAGCAGGTGACACAGGAGTTGAAGCGTTATTTTGGCGAGAAGCTTTGTGCGACAACCATACCGCGCAACGTTCGCCTGGCCGAGGCGCCCAGCCACGGCAAGCCGGCGCTTCTTTATGATGTGCGCTCGAAAGGCGCGGAGAGTTATATACGGCTGGCCAAGGAGATTATCGCGCGCAATGTTCCGCAGGGAACACTTGTTGATGAGCAGGCGGTGGCTGAGGATGCTGCTGGGGTTTCGGCGGCAAGCTCTGAGCGGCAGCCTGAGGCTGCTACGGAAGAGATTCAGACGCAGGAAGCTGCGGCAACGAGCGGCGGAACGCAATCAGGCGAGGCGGGGCAGGGACAGGTTGGTCAGGGTGGAGAGCTCGGGAATTCGCCGGAAACATTGGACAAAACGGCATAGATTGACGGTTGTCTATGTAATAGATTTACGTTCGCCTATGTATTGGGCAGGGTATCACTTGGTGGGATTGGCGGCCTGGGCGGACTTGCTCGCAGCAGGAATTTGGGATGATGTCGTAAGGTCCCTCCTCCTTCGCTTCGCTCAGGGTCGGGATGACATTTCTTTAGGGGAATTGGATTGTGGCTCCATTCGACTGTGGCCACGAACGGGAGATATACAGCTACAAAAAGGGAGATGTACAAAGGGGAGATAAAAGGGGAGATAGATGACTACTGTGGGCAATCTGGCTGGGAAGTTGGGAGAGGGTTCTGGCGGGGACAAGGCGGCTCAGGAAAAGAGCGAGAAGCGGAAGGCGCTGGGTCGCGGGCTCGAATCACTGCTGCCTTCGGGGCCTCGCGTAGTCGCGGGGACGGCTGTGGCGGGAACGCCTGCTTCTGCTGCAAGTCCTGCGGTTGCCGAGGCGGGGATCGGTTCTGCTCCAATGGAAGACACGCGGACAGGAGCGTCCGCGCCACACCTTTCCACCACACCACAAAATCCCGTGGAGGGAGTGGTTCCGGAAATTCAGGCGCAGGCGGCACGGCGGCCAGGAGATGAAGTACGCGAGATCGCGCTCGATGAGATTGACGAAAACCCTTACCAGACGAGGAAATTCTTCGATGAAGAACTACTGACTGATCTGACGGAGTCTATCAAGGCCACGGGAGTGGTGCAGCCGATTGTAGTCCGGCCGCAGGATGGGCGGTACATCCTGGTGCTAGGCGAGCGGCGGTGCCGGGCATCGAAGATGGCGGGGAAGGCGACGATTCCGGCGATCGTGCGGCGGATTTCCGACCAGCAAGCCGCGGAAATGACCGTTGTCGAAAACCTGCAGCGCCAGGACCTGAACTGCATGGAGCAGGCTGCGGCCTTCGCTAAGCTGAGCATGAATTTTAAGATGACGCAGGATCAGATTGGGCAGCGCGTGGGGCTTTCGCGCGAATCCGTTGCCAACTACATGCGACTGCTGAGGCTGCCGGGAACGGTCATGCAGTATTTGCAGAGCGGAGAACTAAGCTTTAGCGATGCGCGAATCCTGTTGCAATTTGACAAGGAGCCGGAAACTGTTGCGCGACTCGCCGATGAGGCCGTGCGAAAGCATTTGACCGGCGACGGAATCAGCGAGCTGTGCCGGAATGAGTGGGTCCTGAAAGACCCAAAAGAGCCGAAGCTGGGGAATGCGCGCTGGGTGGACCCGAATGTTCGTGCCATACAGCGCAAGCTGGAAGAGACGCTCGGAGTGAGGGTGCGGATTTCAGACCGGCATGGCAAAGGCAAAATTACGATTGAGTACGGGACGCTGGAAGATTTTGACCGGGTGATTGAAATGTTAGGAAAACAGTAAGCCGGTTGCCAGTTCTCGGCTGGCGAGTTTATGAAAGTGGGAAATTCAGTTCATGGCGGCCTGCGGGCCGCCTTTTTCATAGGAGAACCTGCTTAGTAATTGTGGAATAGTGTCATCGAAAATTAGATCAAAATCGAGTCTGGATAATGAATTGGGCTGTCCAATTGGGATAGACACCTTGATTCAGGCGTTTCGTACAAGTTTGCTGTGTAGATACGGATTGACTTTGACACGAATCAAGAACGTAAATGTGGAACGTCTTGTGGGAATTTTTATGCATTTCTGGGTTTTAGGTGACAAATAATCGCGCCCGATGGGCGCGTGAGTCAAAATCTTTCATTCACCGGCACTGACTTGCCGGGCTATCATATGTCGCTTCTACGGAGCTGGTTCCTCTCGACACTTGGTTTTCGTGTGACTGCGACACAGTGAATCAAAATCCCCACTCAAGCCAAAACCGGGCTTGAATGGGGCACCCTCAGCTTAAAATTATCTTTTGGCCTTGACCGAAGATTCCAATTTGGTGCCCGAGCTTAATAAACAGCTCTCATCAATTGCGGCGCAGTTGATGAATGGGAAGGAAGTTCTGTTTGAAGATCAGAAGTTGAAGGTGGAGCGGGTGGGAAGTGGACGTTTGCGAACGGTGCGCGTGACGATCAACGGGCGGGCGCTGCAGGCGATTGAGCAGAATCGGGACAAGCCAAGCCATTGGGGAAAGCTGGCGCGGAAGGGGCATCAGGTGGTGCAGTTTCAGGATTTGGTGACGAAGAAATATGTGGCGGTGGTGGTGGATGGGGAAGTGCGGGAGTATTAGGCAGTTGCCGGTTCCCGGTTGTCAGTTGCCGGTTTACGGTACGGCTGAAGTCGTGCCCTTTCCGTTCGGTTTAAACTGCAGGACGTAAATTAAGTTCTCCGGGTGAACAGATTTCGTGTTTCGGATGGGAGTTCTCGGCAACATGCGGAGCCCGCAAGTTGCATGGGAGATTTACGCCGTCGTAAGATCCCTCCCGCTTGCGCGGTTCGGGATGACATGGTGTGAGGGTGGTCGGCGACCAACGTTGGGGACTGGCTTTACTCGTGCGCGGTGTTGCCGCGGATTAGTTGGACGGCGTGGGGGAGGAGATCTATGACTGAAGCCAGGGAGTCCGTGGCGCCGGCGGGGTTTCCGGGGAGATTCAGGACGAGGCTTTTTTCGCATACGCCGCACACTCCGCGGCTTAGGGCTGCTCGCGGGGAATTTTTGGAGCCTTCATAGCGCATGCGCTCGGGGATACCTTCGAGAAATCGGGTGCAGACGGCACGCGTCGCTTCAGGAGTGACGTCGCGGGGGGCGATGCCGGTGCCGCCGGTGGTGACGACCAGACCGGCGGAGGCGGCGAGGCGGCGGATGGCGCGTTCGATATCGGGCTGGTCGTCGGAAACGATTCCGGTGACGACTACTTTGATGTTTTTTTGATTTAGGAGTTCGACAACCGCGGGGCCGGAGGCGTCAGCGCGTTCGCCGCGGGCGCTTGAGTCGCTGACGGTGAGGACGGCGGCGACGAGATCAGGTGTCGAGGAGGACATCGTCTTCCTCAGGCTGCGCGTCGCCCTCGTCACGTTTGGATTCATCGAGCAGGCGCAGGCCTTCCATGAGTAGTCCCTGGGTGTTGAGCGTGGTGCTTTGTTCGCTGGTCTTGCCTTCGAAATTAATTTCGAAGTTGCCGCTGGTCCAGCGCAGTACCTTGAAGACTGCCGGGTCTCCCTTGAGCGAACCATACACCGCGTGAGTTGCCTGGCCTTCGGCGAAGTAGATTTCGCAGCGGTCTTTTTCGTGGGTGAAGACCATGGAACAGCTCTTGCGGCCCATTTCCACGGACTGCACAAGGTCAATCACGTTCATCTGGGAAAGGTTGCCGCGGATGACACCATCGGAAGGGGCGGTCTTGGCCATTTTTTCGAGCGCGATTTTGTCAATGACGCGCTTGATTTTTTGCGTGGCCTCGCGCAGGAAAAACGGCTTTTCCACGAAGTCGTCGACGGGATCGTGATGGGCAAGGGTGTCGGTGATGTCAGCTTTGCTGGCGAGCATGACGACCGAGATGCCGGAAGTTGCTGGGCGGCTTTTGAGGCGGTCCACCAACTGGCGTCCGTCCATGCCCGGCATGCGGTAGTCGGTGACGAGAAGGTCGGGAAGATCGTCCACAGCTTTGAGTAGGGCGTCAGCGGCATCGCTGGCGGTGGCGACATTGGCGAGCGAGGTGAGCGCGCCGCGGAGCATTCCGAGGACCATCGGATTGTCATCCACCAACAGGACTTTGACGTTGCCGGGCATTTATTTTGTTCGAGCTTTCCTTTTTCGGGCCACCGCAGAATGCCGGCGCTGATAGTCGCCGCTTTTGCCGCCTGATTTCCGTTCCAGGCGGACCTCGCGAATTTCAATTCCCTTATCGAGCGCCTTACACATATCGTACACGGTCAGGGCGGCGATGGAAGCAGCGACGAGCGCTTCCATTTCGACGCCGGTAGCCGCCGTCGTAGTAACTTTTGAGCTAACAGCGAGGCCATTCTCGCATAGCCGCAGCGTGACATCAATCTTCGTAAGCGGTAAAGGATGGCACATGGGAATGAGGTCGGCGGTTTTTTTGGCGGCCATGATTCCCGCGAAACGGGCTACTTCCAAAGGATCGCCTTTGGGATTGGCGGGCAGGGCCGCAAGGACTTCGGGATTGAGCACGACGAAGGCGCTGGCCTCGGCTTCGCGGCGGGTGGATGGTTTTTGGGAAACGTCCACCATTTTTGCCTGACCGGCGGAGTCGAAATGGGAGAGCTTTTTGGGCATGGGAAAAGAACTTTTATATTACTCCCTGAAAAGTGAAGGCGGCCCTGGAGGGCTCTAAATTTTGCGGGCGGACGCTGCCATAAATGGCATTGCTGACAACATAGACAATGGCCTAAGGGGCTAAAGCCCCTATTTATTCTGTGCCGTTACGTACGGGCTGAAGCCCGTACCTGATACGGATCCTGGATCTCGACACGGATCCTGGATTTCGTGGTGGAGCTGGATCTCGTAGTGGGAAGGCTGATTGCGCGCATGAGCAACTCTTACACATAGTAAGAATCTTCTAGCGCATCATGATGGGGACTAGTTCACCGGCTGGGATGAGATCGCGGTCGGGAGGAATGACGATGTAGCAATTGGCCAGGGCAGTGGCGGCAATGTCTCCGGAGCCTTGCCAGCGGACGAGTTCGACTAATGCGTTTTCAAATTCGCCGGAGAGCATGGCGGGAAGAAAACGCGTGAGTCCGGTCTTCGTTTTGATCTCTGACTTCAGCTTTGCGTTCAGGAATATCAGCTTATGCGATTGTGCTCCGGCGAGTGCGTCGAGAATCGGCCGAACAAATAATTTGAAGGTCACCATGGTAGAAACGGGATTGCCAGGGATGCCAAAAAAATATTTGGGGCTGCTTGATTGTTCGTCCGCATGGGCGGGGATGCGCCCGAAGACCAAGGGCCGGCCGGGTTGAATCTGAACGCCTGTAAATAAAAATTCCGCGCCGAGTTCCGCCAGCGCCGGTTCGACAAAATCGTATTTTCCCGCCGAGACTCCGCCGGAGAGCAGCAGGAGATCGGCATCGAGACCTTCGCGGATTAGTTCTTTTATGCGCGCGGGATCATCGGGTGCGATGGGTAGCAAAATGGGTTCGCCGCCAGCATCAAGGATTTGGGTTGCGAGGGAATAAGTGTTGGAGTTGCGGACTTGATTGGGACCAGGAGCGACGTCAATATCCACGAGTTCGTCACCGGTTGCGAGCACGGCGACGCGCGGGCGCGAATAGACGAGCAGGTGGAGGCGACCGGCTGAAGCGGCGAGCGCGATGGAGGCGTAGTCGAGCTTAGTGCCGGGTGCAAGCAGGCGCGCGCCGCGCTTGGCTTCCGAACCTGCTGCGACGATGCTTGCGCCAGACGCAACCGGGCTGTTGATGTTCACGCGCTGGGGTGGGTCTTCTTTATTGTCGAGCGAGGTGTTCTCGATCATGACGACGGCATCCGCGCCCGGCGGAACTGGCGCGCCTGTCATGATGCTGACGGCGTGGCCCGCAATTACTGGGATTGCGGCTTGTTCGGCAGAAGCACCGGCCTGGATTTCTCCGGCGATTTGCAGGGAGACGGGGACGTTGGTGACGTCGCTGGATCGAACTGCGTAGCCGTCGCGCGTGGAGCG
>Ga0134125_10005225_pt1 | contig 14766 bp, 13 predicted proteins | sample KB31751_FD_96464 | JGI IMG/M metagenome (GOLD analysis project Ga0134125, IMG submission 96464) | Terrestrial soil microbial communities with excess Nitrogen fertilizer from Kellogg Biological Station, Michigan, USA - KB3-175-1 | ecosystem: Environmental > Terrestrial > Soil > Unclassified ... | reverse complement strand
TCCCGCCGTCGCCACCTCGTTGACGAAGGACAGGCCGCCGAGAGGGTTGTACGCGATCGTGCCGGCCAGGCCCGTCACGTCCGCCCCCGTGAGCGTCATGACGTCGCCGTTGCCGACGGGATTGTTGGTCACGGTGATCGAGCCGTTCGTGACCGTGATGGTATAGGACGGCGAGACGATGGTGCCGGCCAGCGCGGAGATCGTCCCCGAGACGTTGGCGCCCTTCATGCCGCCGACGGTGATCGAGGTGTTGAGCGTCGCGTCGCTGCTGCCCGGGGTCAGGTTTCCGCCCGCGATCGCGATCGAGCCGCCCGTCGCCTTGCCGGCCGCGGTCACGCTGACCGGGGTGAAGACCGCCGTCCCGGCGATGCCGGGGACGTTGAGCGTGTCGACGCTCAATTGGCCGCAGATCTGGACGCCGTTGTTCGTCACGCAGGTCGGAGACTGTCCGTTCAGCGAGATGATCGTGGGGTCGTTCAGGAAGATCTTGCCCCACGTCGTGGTCACCGTCGGAGAGGAAAGGAGGATATTGCCGGCGACGATAGTGCCGGCGACCGGCTGGGAGAGGACCGTGAGCGGCAGCGGGAAGTTGGGGACGGGGGCGCCGGCGGAGACGACGCCGCCCGGCGCGTTGATGATCGACGCGTCGGTGAACGTCAGGGCCGGAGTGAAGTACGTGGTGGTGATGTTTCCGAGGCCTCCCCACAGCAGCACGTCGCCGTTGACGAGCAGGCTGGCGCTGTGGCTCTGCACGCGCGTGTTGAGCGTCGGGCCCGGGATGGTGTTGTTGGCGACGGGATCGTAGATCTCGAGGGTGTCGAGGATGCCCTTGTTCTCCTGCTCGTTGATCCCGTTGAATCCCCCCGCCACGAGGATGCGCCCGTCGCCCATCATCGTGGCGGTGTGGTTGGCGCGCGCCTGGACCATCGGACTGGCGGAGCTGAAGGCGCCGGCCCCGGCGGGCGGCGCGGGCGTGTACTTCTCGGTGGTCGGCACGAAGCCGGAGCCGTCCCAGCCGCCGGCGAACCAGACCTTGCCGTCTTGGAGCAGGACCGCGGTGTGGAGCGTGCGCGCGTGCAGCAGCGAGACCGCGCCCGCGCTGAAGGAGCCGCCGCAGGTTCCGGCGCCCATCACGCCGGAGGGCGTGAAGATGTCGCACGTGCCCGACACCGCCGTGCCGGCGAGGTTGGTCTGGCCGCCGCACAGGAGCACGCGGCCGTCGTTGAGCAAGGTGGCCGTGTGGTTGTAGCGGCCGGTCATGCCGCCCACGGTCGCGGTGATCGTGTTCGAGGCCGGGTCGTAGACGCGCGCGTCGTTGAGCACGGCCGCCCCGCTGGTTCCGCCCGCGATGAGCACGCAGCCGTTGCCCATGACGGTCGCCGTGTGCGAGGCGCGCGCGACGACGAGGCTCGGGCCCGCGACGGTCGTCCTGTCCAGCGAGCTCTTGACGAGGACGGTCGTGGCGAGGAAGGTGCCCGAGCCGTCGATGCCGCCGGCGACCAGGATGTCGTGCGTGGGCAGGAGCGTCGCCGTGTGGGCCGCACGCGTGGCCGCCGAGGACGGGCGCGCGCCGAGCAGACAGAGCGCGGCCGCGGCCAGGAGCGCGGGAAGGCGTCGCAAGCGGGATCCAGTCCTCATTCAAGTCCGCGTGTTTCTGCGGGCTCGGTGAGTGTAACGAAGGGGTGTTACAAAATCAAGACGAACCGTTCACCCTTTTTTGGCCCCCCGGGAGGGCTTTGTGGGGGCCGTCCGGGGGCTCTTATTAAGGTTAGGGGACGGTCAGCAGGGAGGCCCCCCGGTCCGAGTTGGGGTTCTCGGGGTCGAGGGTCTTCTTCTTGTCGACGGCGAAGAAGTAGCGGTACTGGCCGGCGTTCAGGTACAGCTTGAGAGTCCAGGTCCCGTCGGAGCCCTTGATCATGTCCTTGCGGCCGCCGTGGACGATGAAGGCGCCGACGAGCTGGACCGCGCCGGCGCGCGGGGCGCTCAGCTTGAAGACGACGGGCAGGGCCTTCCCGGGCGCGGCCGCGGCCGGGGCCGGGGCGGCCGCCGGCGCGGCGCCGGACGCGAGGCCGGGCGTCGTGCGCGGCTTGGGCGGCTCGTTGATCAGAGAGGGCTTCGGCGGGCGCGGCCCGTTGGGCGCGCGGGCGATCTTCGGCTCGGGCTTGGGCGGCTCGGGAGCCGGAGCGGGCGGCGGAGGAACCGGTTTCGGCGCGGCGGCCTGCTCGGCGGGCTTGGGCGGCTCCGGCGGCTTGGCCGCCGGGTGGCGCCGGACGGCCGGCGCGACCGCGGCGCCGGGGGCCTTCCAGTACTGATAGACCTTGAGCGCGACGGCGCCGCCGAACACGGCGACGAAGACCGAGTCGAGGACGAGAAGGAAAAGCCAGAGGCCGTGGGAGCCCGCCGGACGCGGCGGTTCGCCTTGAGGCTCGGGCTGAGTCTCGTGCTGCGGCTCGCTGGACTCCGGAGGCGTCGCTGATTTTCCCATGCCGAACAGATCGATCATCGTCAAGATTCTAATACCTTTTCAAGATGGGGGTCCACAAGTCCTGGGACTTGAGCAGGGCCTCCGTCAGCTCGCGGAACGCCCCCTCCCCCCCGCGCGCCTTGGTGACCCAGTCGGCGGCGGCCTGAACCTCGGGCCGCGCGTTCGCGGGCGCCACCGACAGGCCCAGCCCCGCGTACTTCATCACGGCGAGGTCCGGCAGGTCGTCGCCGACGTAGACCGCCTGCTCGGGCTTCAAGCCCTCGGCCTGGAGGATCTCGGAGAACACGTTGGCCTTGTCGAGCCGGTGCTGGTAGATGTGCTTGACCTTCAGGATTCTGAGGCGGGCGTCCGTGCCCTTGGAAACGCGCCCGCTGATGACGCCCGTGATCAGCCCGGACTCCGCGAGCCACGCGAGCGCGATCGAGTCCTGCGCGTGGATGCCCTTGAACTCCACGAGCTCGCCGGACGTGTCCACGAAGTGGTAGATCGTGCCGCCGGTCAGCACGCCGTCGATGTCGGTGACGATGAGCCGGACCTTCTTGAGCCGCGCCTGGAGCGCCTTCGCCGAGAGGGCCGCCTTCAACGGGCGGCCGCCTTGGCGTCGGGCAGGGCGTTGGCCAGCGCGCGCAGCGCCTCGGCCGGCGCGTCGCCGAGCTCGAGCCGGAGAAGGCGCCGTCCCGACGCCAGCGTCGCCGCGGCGTCGCCGCGGGCCTGCGCCCGGACCAAGGTGCCGAAGGTGAACTTCCGCCCCGGAATCGGAAGGCCGGTCTTGGCGGAGTCGGACAGGAACAGGAACACGCCCTTGCCGGAGCCGCCCTTGTAGAGCTGCCCGGTCGAGTGCAGATATCTCGGTCCCCAGGACACGGTGACCGGAGCCGTCGAGCGGGCGCGCGCGAGGCGCTTGACGTCCTCGAGCAGGCGGCGCGTCTCGTCGGTCTCCGCGAGGTACGCGAGGACGCAGACGTAGTCCCCGGGCGCGACGCGCGAGAGATGGGCGTCGAGCACCTCGCGCAGGGGCCGGTCCTGGCCGCCGTCCGCCTTCAGCGCGGACTTCAGACCCGCGTCGCTGAACGCCGCGAGGCCGCCGGCGCGGAAGTCGGCCTTCTCGGCGGGGAGCGCCCCGCCGGACAGATTGTCGAGGATCTCGACCGTGCTGGTCTTGGCGGACTGCACGTTCGGCTGGTCGAAAGGATCGACGCCGAGGAAGAAGCCCGCGACCGCGGTGGCGACCTCCCAGACGAAGAACTGCGCCCCGAGGTCGAGCTCGTCGGCGAGCTCCAGGCGCACGACGGGATGGCCCGTCAGCTCCAGGGCGGAGAGCTTCTTGTCGAGCGCGGCGTCCGCGCGTCCCTTGAGCGCGACGCGCACGAAGAGGCGGTCCTTGCCGTACTCGGACGGCGCGCCGAGCGGCTCGCCGACGACGGGGACGATCCCCTTCCCCTCCTTGCCCGTGGACTCGGCGATCAGCTGCTCGATCCAGAGCCCGAACGCCTCGAGGCGCGGGTCGAGCACCAAGGTGAGCTTGTCGCGGCCGTCGCGCGCGTGGCGGCCGAGCGCGGCGCCCAGGCGCAGGCCGGGATTGTCGCGCGTCGCCGTCTGCGGCGAGCAGGCCTTCGCGGCGTCGCGCGCGCGCCCGAGCAGGGCGGAGGCGTCGGCGCCGCCGAGCAGCGCGGGCACCATGCCGAACAAGGTCAGCGCCGAGAAGCGGCCGCCGACGTCGCTCGGGTTCAGGAACGTCTTGCGGAAGCCGCGCTCGCGCGAGAGCTTCTCGAGCGAGGAGCCGGGATCGGTGATCGCGATGAAGTGGCGGCCCGCCTTCGCGCCGGCGCGCGGGCTCATGACGCCCCAGAAGTAGTCGAACATCACGTTCGGCTCGATCGTCGAGCCGGACTTGCTCGCGACGACGAACAGCGTGCGGTCGAGATCGAGCTCCTTCTGGACGGCGAGCACCGCGTCCGGGTGGGTGCTGTCGAGCACGTGCAGGCGCGGCTTGCCCGCGTCCAGCGGCAGGCAGCGGCTCAGCGTCTCCACGCACAGGCTCGAGCCCCCCATGCCCAAGACGACGACGTGGCGGATGCCGTCTTGGACAAGGTCGTTGGAAAGAGCCTTGATGGCTCCCAGGCCCAGGGCGGTGGACTCCGGCGCGGTGAGCCAGCCGAGCGAGTGCTTGATCAGCTTCTGGTGGTCCGCGTCGTCCTTCCAGACGGCCGCGTCCTTGGCCCACAGCCGCTCGGCGAAACGCTTCTTCTCGAGCTCGCCCAGGCCCGCGTCGGCCGGGGCGTTCTCGACCTCGAGCACGGCGCGCTTGGCGGCCAGCTTGCCCATCAAGGTCTCGAAGGAGGCCGAGAACGACTTGAGACCGTCCTCGGTCAGCTTGTGCATGATCGCGGGAATATCGACGCCGTAGCGCGGCAGCGCCGCCCACTGCTCCTTGGCGGCGAGCACGTCCTCCTCCAGGCTCGGGCGGCCGGCGCCGTGGTCGCGGTACGCGTCGACGGTCGCGGGCGGCATCGTGTTGACGGTGTCGAGGCCGATGAGCTCCTCGACGTAGAGCACGTCGCGGTACAGCGGGTTCTTCGTGCCGGTCGAGGCCCAGAGCAGACGCTGGGTCTTGGCGCCCTTGGCCGCGAGCGCGGCGAAGCGCGGCGACGAGAACAGCGTCTTGTAGTGCTGGTAGGCCATCTTGGCGTTGGCGATGGCGGCCTTGCCGAGCAATGCCTTCGCCTCGGGCTCCGGGCGCTTCTCGAGGACGGCGTCGATCGCGGTGTCGACGCGGCTGACGAAGAAGCTCGCGACGGAGGCGATGCGCGAGATGTCCTTGCCGGCCGCGGCGCGGCGCTCGAGGCCCTTCACGTACGCCTCGGCGATCTCGCGGTAGCGCTCCTGCGAGAACAGCAAGGTCACGTTGATCGAGAGTCCGGCGGCGGTCAGGTCCTCGAAGGCGCGCACGCCCTCGGCGGTGCCGGGGACCTTGATCATGACGTTGGGGCGCGCGACCCAGTCGTGGAGGCGCTTGGCCTCGGACACGGTGCGCTCGGCGTCCTTGGCGATCGAGGGCTCGACCTCGAGAGAGACGAACCCATCTCCCCCTTTCGACTCGTCGAACAGGGGCCGGAACACGTCGCACGCCGCTTGAATGTCCTCGACGGCGAGGATCTCGAAGAGCTGAAGCGGCGTCTGTCCCGGGCGCGCGTGCTTGCGGATCGACGCGTCGTAGTCGGCGGAGCCGCCGATGGCCTTCTCGAAGATGGTCGGGTTGGAGGTCAGGCCGCGGATGCCGTCGTCCTCGATCAGGCGCTTGAGCTGGCCGGAGGAGATCAGCGCGCGGCTGACGTTGTCGTACCAGACGGAGACGCCGAAGCGGTGCAGGTCCTTCAGAGGGTTCTTGTGGGTCACGGTTCAGGCCTCCTTCGAATAGGCGCGCTCGATGGCGAGCACTTTGTTCTTGCGGCGCAGGTGCCGCTCCAGCCCGGAGAACTTCGCGTTCAGGAACGCGTTCACCACCTCGAACGCCAGCTCGGAGCCGATCACGCGGCCGCCGAGGCACAGCACGTTGAGGTCATCGTCCTCGACGCCCTGGCGCGCGGAGAAGGTGTCGTGGCACATGCACGCCAGCGCGCCGGGAACCTTGTTGGCCGCGACGCAGGCGCCGACGCCGGAGCCGCACACGACGAGTCCGCGTTCGGCCTTCTTCGATGCAACGGCCTCGGCGACCGCTTTCGCGTAGTCGGGATAATCGGCGGGAACGGCGTCGGTGTCCACGCCGAGGTTCAGGACCTGATGTCCCTTCTTCTCGAGCCAGGCGTGGAGGATTTTCTTGAGAGGGAAGCCGGCGTGGTCGCAGCCGAGGGCGATGATCATGCCCGGATTCTACTAAAAGCGGCGCGTCGAGAAGGTAGCCGCGTTATGACGTCTAGAGGCCCGCGGCGGCGCGCTCGGCGCTCACGCGCGGCTCGACGGCGCGCCAGCCGCGCCCGAGCCGGCGCAGGACCGCGCGGCGCAGGGCCTCGTTCTTGTAAAGGCTGCCGTGCAGGAACAGCGGCGCCGGCTTGGGCAAGGAGAGGCCGTCCGCGGCTCCGCGGGCGATGGCGGCCAGGTGCGCCGCCGCCTCCTCGCGCAGGCGCTTCGAGCCGCGCAGGACCTTCGGCGCGAGCGCGGCGGTCGCGCGCTGGGGATCGCGCTCGTGGGCCAGGTCGAGCGGGTGCGGCAGGCGGAGCGCGCGCCGCAGCTTCTCGTCGCGCGACGCCTCGCGTCCGAGCCAGAAGCCCGAGCCCTCGTCGCCGAGCAAGGGGCCGTAGCCGCCGGCGCGCTGGGTCCGGCCCTTCGGTCCGCGCGCGAACGCGGCGGAGCCGGTGCTCGCGACGAGTACGACGCCGGGCCCTTCGCCGAAGGCGGCCAGATGGGCGATCTCGTAGTCGGGCAGGACGCGGACCTTGCGCGCGAGCGCGCGCAGGGCCTTCGTCAGCGCCGCCCTGCCCTCCTCGCCGCCGAGCCGGGTGGAGCCGACGGTCAGGACGTCGAGGCGGCTGACGCCGCGCTCGCGGAAAAAGCGCGGCAGGAAGCGAGGGAGCCGGCGCCAGTCGACGGCGGGGACCCGGACGTTCCAGGCCTCGCGTCCGTCCTCGGCCAAGCAGGCGCGCAGCCAGGTGGCGCCGAGGTCGATGCCGAGCGACGTCACGGGGCGGGCGTGTACAGCGGGCGCTTGTCGGCCTCGGCCAGGATGTCGATCAGCGAGGTCTGCAGGCCTTGGGTCCAGGAGATGGCGCTCTCGCGCGCGTCGAGCGAGCGCGTCGGGTCCATCATCTCGCGAATCATGTCCTGGATGACCTTGCGCCGCGCCGCCACGCTGTCGTCGAGGCGCACGCGGATCTCGGGCGGGCGGCCGGGCAGGGCCGGCATCACCCTCGCCTCGATGATGCCGAGGGCCAGGATCTTCTTGGGCTTGATCGTGTAGGCGTCCAGGCGCTGGATGTCGCGCGGGAACGGGAGGCGGTAGCGGCGGCCCTCGATGTTCACGGTCATCGCCGGCTGGTAGAAGCCGAACAGCGAGCGCGTCGGGGCGAAGCGGTACGTGCCCGGCTCGATCAGATAGAGAAAGTTCTCCCCGCCCTTGACCGGCAGGCGGTAGACCTCGGCGCGGCTGCCGCCGTCGGTCTCGAAGTTCACGGCGGTGGTGCCGTTGCGGGTCTCGCCGCTGGGCAGGATCATGCGGGCGCCGATGACGATGGCGGAGATGGCCTGCTCCGGGGGCGCGTCGCGGTCCGGCACGGTGCCGCGGCAGGCCGCGAGGACCAGGACGGCGGCGAGCGGCAGCGCTCTGTTCATCCTCTGAAGGATAGCCGAAACTCGTCGCGGAAACAAGACGGGGCGGCTCATGGGTGCAAGGCCGCGTAGTCGAGGCTGGCCAGCGAGACGCCGGCGAAGTAGGCCTTCACGATGGTCTCGGCGTCCTGTCCGGCCTCGGCGCGCCCCATGGCGCCCGACTGGCACAGGCCGACCGCATGGCCCCAGCCTCCGCCGCGGAACACGAAGGTTTCCGGAACCAGGACGGGCGGAGCCGCCTTGGACTTCTTCTTCCCCTTCACGGGCGGCGGGTTCGACACGCGGTACTCGGTGTCCATGACGAACAAAGTCGAGCGCAGCGACCCGACGCCGAGCAGGCCGCGGATGTCGAACTCGTCCTTGAGCTTGACGTTCCGCCGCGAGCCGAGGATCAGGATGGTCTCGACGTTGCCCGTCGGGGCGCGGCGCAGGACGCGCAGGCCCTTGAGCTTGCCGATCTTGAACTTGCGGTTCACGCGCGCCTCGAGCTCCCCGGCGGACACGACGCGCGCCCAGCGCGAGTGCGACGGGTGCACGGAGCCCGACGGCTTGCAGAAGGCGTCCGGCCACGTCGACAGATAATGCCGCAGCTCGCTCGGCGAGGCGGGCGGGGCGACGGGCGAGGGCGTGTCGCTGGCGCGGGCCCAATACGGGACATGCCCCCAGCCGATGTCGTCGCCGCTTTGGCTGGAGCCGCCGCAGTTGGACGAGTAGATGGTGTGCGCGAGCTGTCCTTTATACTCGATGACGCGGGCGCGGGTGGCGGCCACGGCGGCGCGCGTGCGCTCGTTCTCGGCGTGGAGCCCGGCGTAGACCTGGCAGTGCTGGCCGTCGCATAGGTCGTAGCCGTCCTTGTGGTGGCGCTTGCTGATCGTCTTGATGAACAGGGCGTGGGTGCGCGCGATCAGGGCCTGGGCCTTGAGCGCCTCGAGCGGCGAGCTCGACGGCATCTCGGCGCCGACGACGCCCTCGGTGTAGTCCTCGAGGTTCAGGATGTTCACGAGGCGCAAGGTGCGGCGGCGGTTGAACAGCGCCACCTCGAGCGCGCCGCGCATGGAGCGGCCGAGGGCGAAGGGTCCGGCCTTGTTGGGATCGTCCTCGAGCAGCAAGGCGCCGTGGACGGGGTCTTGCGGCTCCAGCCGCACGAGGTCTCCGGGAATCTCGACGGCCTGGCCGTCCGGTCCGCGCATCTCCAGGTGCGCGGCTATGGTCTTCTTCTTTTTCCCCTTGGCCTTCACTCTCTGCGCCGGGACGAGGCGCACGGTCCAGGACTCCTGGGCGCCGCAGGTCGTGAGCTCGCGGCCGCTCTTGGGATCGAAGGCGTGCCAGGGGCCGGAGCCGCGCACGGTCACGGTCACGCGCGGACGCGGGTTGCCGAGGGCGGTGGTGCCGAGGCCGACGCGGATGAAGGGGATGCCCCCCTTCGTCTCGGAGTCGGTGGCGGGCGCCTGGACGGGCCTGGGGCCGGTCGTGACGGGGCGCGGCTCGGCGGACGCGGTGAGCAGGGGGCGCACCTTGGCCATCAGAGCGCGCGTCAATCGTCCGCTGGGCTCGGCCTCGGCGAGGCGCGTGAGCTGGCGCCAGGCGTCGTTGTAGCGCTTTTCTCTTATATAGGCGCGAGTGAGAGGGTCGCGACCCTCGTGGAAATAAGCGTCCGACGACACGGCCCGGCGATACGCCTCGGCGGCGGCGGCCAAGTCCCCGGCATCCTCCTCGGCGCGTCCGAGGTAGTAGTCCGCGAGAGTCTGTTGAAGCGCGAAGGCTTCGGCGCGCTTGAGCAGGGACACGGCGTCCTTGGGCTCACGGAGGGCCATCTTGGCGCGTCCCGCGCCGAGCAGGGCCCAGCCGGCGTCGGGCTCGTGCTTGAGGATGTCGGCGAACACGGCGTCGGCTTCGGCGGCTTGCCCCGCGCGCAGCAAGGTCCAGCCGAGCACGGAGCGCGTGCCGGAGTCGGCCGCCAGCGCCGCGGCCTTGCGCGCGTACTTGATGGCCTGGTCGGGGCGTCCCGCCTCGGCCCACGCGAACGAGCCGTCCATCCAGGCGGTGGCGTCCGTCGACGAGGTCTTCACCGCGGCCTCGAAGGCCGCCGCGGCGGTGAGGACGTCGCCGGAGAAGTAGAGCGCGCGCGCCTTGGCGAGCGCGGGCGTGGCCTTGCCGCGCGGCAGGACGGGCTCGGAGGCTTGGACGGGCGCGGAGGACGGCGCGACCCCGGTCGAGACCGTCACGGCGGAGGAGACGACGACGGGCGGGGCTTCGGGCGAAGGCGTCGCGGCGCGAGCGGAGGACAACGACGCCAAAATCAAAATCGCCGCTCGGATCACGCGGCGATTGTATCAATTGCGGCGCGAAGCTCCGAATGAACGGAAAAGCTATTTCACTTGCTCCGGAGCAAGTTCACTCTTGAGCGTTCGCGCGGGCGTAGACCCAGATCCCGACGACGGAGAAGGCCATGATCAGACAGCCGAGGATTTGGACGAACTTGCCGATGCCCTCGTCGTGGATGAGCAGGTGCGTCGTCTCGAGCAGGTAGGTCCAATCGTGAACGCCGCCCGCGACCAGATGGAGGCGCTGGGCGCGCGCGTCGGCGATGTAGTTGCCGATGCCGAGAAAGTTCTGGCCGAACCACCACAGCGCGACGGCGGTCGACACGCGCTCGCGGCGCCCGTAGAACTGCCAAGCCGCCGCGGCGGGCAGGATCAGCTGCATCGCGGTCCCCCCGCACACCATGATGAAGCGGTTGCCCAGGCCCAGGATCATGAAGACCAAGTGGCCGCCCTCGTGGAACGCGAGGTTCACGAAGTCGAGGAACCAGAGGGCGTCCATGACCTTCATGCGATAAGGGACGAGCGCGGCGAACAGGGCCAGCGCGGAGGCGATCGCGGGAGTATTCCAGTCGCCCGGAAGCGGGGCGGACGGCTTCGGGAACGGGGATGCGGCGAGGGCTGCCGCGCGAGGCTTGCCGAAGACCTCGTAGCAGACGCCGCAGTAGGCGGCGGCCGGGTCCGCGGGATTGCCGCATTTGGGGCAATTCATCGGGGATAAATGGAGCGGGTGATGGGAATCGAACCCACGTCTAATGCTTGGGAAGCACTCGTTCTACCATTGAACTACACCCGCGTCGGAAGGGACGACAGGGCGGATTGTACCGTCTACTCCGCCTGACCGTCAAGCGACGGCTGTTTGACAGTCCCTTTCAAAAGCGATAGATTGCGAACAGAGGCTCTTCCCTCAGGAGACTATAATGCCCAAACTCGAGTTCGCGTTCCGCTGGCTGCACGTCATCGCCGGCATCACCTGGATCGGCATGCTCTACTTCTTCAATTTCGTCAACGGCCAGGTCCAGGCCGCCATCGACGCCGACACCAAGAAGGTCGTGAACCCGCAGCTGATGCCCCGCGCCCTCTGGTGGTTCCGCTGGGGCGCCATGGTGACCTTCCTCTCCGGCCTCTGCCTGTTCACCATCATCTACCTCTATACGGCCGGAGTCGGCTTCGGCCCGAACGCCCTCATGCAGGGCATGGAAGGCGGCCTCGCGGACCGCGCGCGCTGGATCATGTGGGGCATGCTGTTCGGCACCATCATGTGGTTCAACGTGTGGTTCATCATCTGGCCCGCCCAGAAGGGGCTGCTCTCCGGCCGCATCACCGGCGACGCCGCCGTCCCCGTCCGCGCCCGCGCGGGTCTTTTCTCCAAGATCAACACCTACCTGTCCGGCCCCATGCTCGTCGGCATGCTGGGCGCCAACCACGCGAACATGGGCTTCAGCTACACCAAGCTCGTGATCCTGGTCGCCCTCGCGCTGATCGGCGTGCAGGCCGCGTTCTTCCACGTGGCGAAGGTCGGCAAGACCGTCTGATGTCCGGCATCCAGAACCGTCCCTACGTCTGCGAGGAGCAGCCGGGCAAGAAGGCCTGGTGCGCGTGCGGCGAGTCGAAGAACCAGCCGTATTGCGACGGCTCGCACGCGCGCCTGAACACGGGCAAGTCGCCGGTGATCTGCGAGATCGCCGAAGCCAAGAAAGTGGCCTGGTGCGGCTGCCGCCAGTCCAAGAACAAGCCCTTCTGCGACGGCACGCACCGCACGCTCCCGCCGCAGCCGTAAGACGAGGACGATGAGGTTCGAGGAGTTCCAGAAACGCTCGCGCTTCGGGCGCGACGAGATCACGGCCTTTTCCGAGGGCCGTCTCCTCGAGGACGCCCCCCCGGGACTCGCGCGCCTGCCCGGCTGGCTGCTCCTGCCGTTCCACGAGATCACCCGCCTGGAGTGGGACGAGGCGAAGGGGACCGGCGTCATCGAGGCCGCGCGGCACAACCGCCTCGACGACTGGTACTACGGCTGCCACTTCCTCGGGGACCCCGTCATGCCCGGCTGCTGGGGCGTCGACGCCGTGTGGCAGTGCCTGCGCTTCTTCGCCGCGTGGCGCGGCCTCGCGGGCTGCTCCAAGACCCTCGGCATGGAGAACGTGTCCTTCTTCGGCCAGATCCGCCCCCACGACAAGACCGTCGTCTACCGCGTCGAGATCGTCTCGGTGGAGCGCGACGGCGACGCCGTCCTGATGACCGGCAAGGGCTCCGTCGAGGTGGACGGCACCTTGGTCTACACCATCGCCTCCGCGCAGGTCGGGACCGATTTCTGGGAAGCGCCCGCTCCGCGGCCCGCGTCCCCCGCGCCGTCCGACGGCGAGCCGCTCAAGAAGCAGCTGGGATACCAGGAGTTCCGCGCGCGGCGCGGCCTCACGCGCGCCGAGGTCGTCGCCCTCTCGCGCGGCAATTTGGTCTCCGATCCTCCGGGCGAGATCGCCTTGCTCCCCTCCGACCAGATGCTCGAGATCGGCCGCGTGGAGAGCATCTCCGGCTCCATCGCCGCCGGCGAGGGCGAGATCGCGGCCTCACGCGAGAACCGCTCCGGCGAGTGGTTCTTTCCCATGACGCCCGGCGTCAAGCCGGCCGCCCTGTCCATCGACGCCGTCTGGCAGCTCATCGGCCTGTTCCAAGCCTGGGGCGGCAGCGGCGGCACCGGCCGCGCCCTCGGTCTCGAGCGCGTCGACGTTTTCGGCGAGATCGTCCCGCAGGATCGCGACATCCGCTACGACGTCAAGGTCGTGAAGTCCGTCCGCGCCGGCGACTCGGGCGACGTGTTCGTGCGCGCCGACGCGACCGTTTACGCCGACGGCCGTCCCATCCTCAGCGTCGTCAACGCGAACGTCGGCTGCCACAAGGACATCCGCTACGCGGACTACCCCGTGGCCAGCGAGATGGGCTTCGGCGGCAAGCTGAAGACGAGGAACCTCGGAGGCGGCCGATGAGCATCCTGACGCCCGCGCAAGTGCTCGCGATGGTGCCCCAGCAGAGGCCCATGCGCTTCGTCGACGAGCTGCTCGAGATCGACGAGGAGCACATCCTCGGCGCCTACACGTGGAACGCGGAGGACTGCAAGGGCTACCGCCCCGACGGCAAGCTCGTCCCGACGTTCAAGCTCATCGAGATGGCCGCGCAGATCGGCAGCGTCGCCTGGTGCATCTGGCTCATGTCGCAGGAAATCTCGGTCGAGGAGATCCGCCACCTCGTCGGCTTCTTCACCGAGATCCGCGCCGGCGAGTTCCTCAACCCCGTCCACTCCGGCGACCGCCTCCTCTGCCAGGCCACCTTCGACGAGGACGGCTACTTCCGCAAGAGCAAGATCCTGACTCGCGTCGAGATGCAGTTCGACGGCGGCCCCAAGGACGGCCAGACCGTCTTCACCGGAATGATCTCCGGCATGTGGGTCCCGAAGGAGCCCTAGCCGCCTAGACGGGCTTGGACTTGATCAGCTCGAGGAACTCCTTGCGGGTCCTCGGGTCCTTGCGGAACTTGCCGAGCATGCAGGAGGTCGTCGTCGGCGACAGGTGGCTTTCCGCGCCGCGCATCTCCATGCACAGGTGGCGCGCCTCCAGGACGACCGCGACGCCGCGCGGCTTGAGCTTCTGCGCGAGGGTCTGGGCGATCTCGAGCGTCAGGCGCTCCTGGACCTGCAGCCGCCGCGCGAAGACCTCGACGATCTTCGGGATCTTCGAGAGGCCTACGATCTTCCGCTCGGGCAGGTAGGCGACGTGCGCGCGCCCGAAGAACGGCAGCATGTGGTGCTCGCACAGCGAGTAGAAGGAGATGTCGCGCACGAGGACCATCTCGTCGTACGACTCCGTGAACAGCGCGTTGTTGATCAGCGCGTCGACGTCGACGTGATAGCCGCTGGTCAGATCGCGCAGGGCCGCCGCGACGCGGTGCGGCGTCTTCTTCAGCCCTTCCCGGTCCGGGTCCTCGCTCAAGTCCTTCAGGATGTCGCGGTAATGCGACTCGATCCGGTCGAGCCGCGTGGGGGCGGCGTCCTTGCGGCGCGGCGGCTTGGACTTGATCCGCGTCACAGCGCCCCCAGCCACTCCAGCAGCGTCCGCACCGGCGCGCCGGTCGCGCCCTTGGGCGAGTAGCTGTTGTACTCGCCGCCCGAGAACGCCGTGCCCGCGATATCGAGGTGGGCCCACGGAATCTCGTTGACGAAGTTCTCCAGGAACAGCCCGCCGATGATCGAGCCGGCCTCGCCGCGGACCTTTGAGATGTTGAGCAGCTCCGCGATGTTGCCCTTGATGGACTCGCGGTAGTCGTCGACGAGCGGCAGCTCGCAGTACGCCTCGTCGGCGCGCTTGCCCGCGGCCATGACGGACGCGACCACGCGCCGGTCGTTGCCCATCACGCCCGCGACCTTCGAGCCGAGCGCGACGACGACGGCGCCCGTCAGCGTGGCCATGTTGAGGATCATCTGCGGTTCCTGCTTGGCGGCCAGGCACAGCGCGTCGGCCAGCACGAGGCGGCCCTCGGCGTCCGTGTTGTTGATCTCGATCGAGACGCCGGACTTGGCGCGGACGATGTCCCCCGGCTTCATCGACGTGCCCGACGGCAGGTTCTCGGTCGCGCCGATGACGCCCG
>Ga0134125_10005224_pt1 | contig 14769 bp, 12 predicted proteins | sample KB31751_FD_96464 | JGI IMG/M metagenome (GOLD analysis project Ga0134125, IMG submission 96464) | Terrestrial soil microbial communities with excess Nitrogen fertilizer from Kellogg Biological Station, Michigan, USA - KB3-175-1 | ecosystem: Environmental > Terrestrial > Soil > Unclassified ... | reverse complement strand
GCTGCGCGCGGAGCCGTCGGCCGCCGCGGCCTGGGCGCCGCTGGTGACGGCCGAGGCCTACGACGCCCGCGTGGCGCCGGTCTCGCAGAAGCGCGCCGCGACCATGGGCATGGCGATGACCGAGAAGCAGGGCGGCTCGGACGTGCGCGCCAACACCACCCGCGCCGAGCCGCAAGCCGGCGGCGGCTACCGGCTGACGGGCCACAAGTGGTTCTGCTCGGCGCCGATGTCCGACGCCTTCCTGACGCTCGCCTACGCGCCGGGCGGCCTCACCTGCTTCCTCGCGCCGCGCTGGAAGAGCGACACCGAGCGCAACGAGATCGAGATCCAGCGCCTGAAGGACAAGCTCGGCGACCGCTCGAACGCGTCGGCCGAGATCGAATACCGCGGCGCCAGCGCGATCCGGGTCGGCGAGGAGGGCCGCGGCGTGCGCACCATCATCGAGATGGTGCAGCTGACGCGGCTCGACTGCGTCATCGGCTCGGCCACCCAGATGCGGCAGGCTGCGGCGCTGGCGAGCTGGCATGCCCAGCGCCGCGCCGCCTTCCAGCGCCGGCTGATCGACCAGCCGCTGATGCGCGCGGTGCTCGCCGACCTGGCGCTCGACGTCGAGGCCGCCGTCGCCCTGGCGTTCCGGCTCGCCCAGGCGCTCGACCGCTCCGCCGACCCGCGCGAGGCGGCGCTGGCGCGGGTCGGCCTGCCCATCGCCAAGTACCTGGTGACCAAGCGCGCGCCGACCGTGGTCGCCGAGGCGCTGGAGTGCCTCGGCGGCGCCGGGTTCATCGAGGAGCAGCCGATGGCGCGAATCTTCCGCCAGTCGCCGCTGAACGGGGTCTGGGAGGGCAGCGGCAACGTCATCGCGCTCGACCTGCTGCGGGCGCTGGGACGCGAGCCGGAGGGCCGCGACGCGCTGCTGGCGGAGGTGCGGGAGGCGGCGGCCGGCGAGCCGGCGTTGCGCGACATCGCCGCGGAAACCGAGCAGCTGCTCTCGGGCCAGATCGCCGAGCCCTCGGCGCGTCACGCCATCGAGCGGCTTGGCCTGGCGCTGGCGGCGGCGAGCCTCGCCCGCCATGCCGAGCCCGCCGTGCTGGACGGGTTCGTCTCGCGCCGGCTGCGCGGCCGAAGCCTCACGTTCGCCGCCGGCGCCGGGGCGATCGACGAAGCCGCACTCATCGAGCGCCTTGCGCTACGGGCCTAGCCGGGCGGCGTCTCAGGCCTCCTGGGCGCTGAGCACCCAGACGCGCCGGCTCTCTTCCCACACCTCCACCGAGGTGTGGTGATAGGTCTCCCTGAGCATGCGCTCGGCGAGCGTCCGAGCCTCGAACTCGTCGCGTACGCTGGCCTTGCGAACGGCGGGCTCGGCCGACCGATCATCCGCAACATGGAAGGCGAAGTGGCGCATCGCCGCCCCCGACTCACCCTTAACGATCCCTGATTGGCGCACAGCAAAGCCGATGCCGGCCGCGCCTGCAATGACGGCGCAGCCACACTGGAGCGGCATGCTGACGCGATGCTTGTCGAATAGACGGCCTTCGGCGTCATCGGCGAAGCCTGCGCGGCCAGGGGCCTCGTGGCAAGCGTGAGCGGGCGCTCTCTGGTCGCCCGCGTTGGCTTAGGGCCGGCCAACGGACCTCGGCCGCGAGCGTCGAAGGTGTCGTGGGTCTCGGCGCAATCAGCCGCCGGCCGCCGGAAGTCAGAACAGTGCGACAGGATTCAGCGGCGAGCCGGTGCCGCCCTCGATCCGAAGCGGCGCCAGCACCAGCAGGAAGGTCCAGCGGTTCAGCTCTGCGCAGGCCGAGGCGACGTCCTCGAGGTTGAGGTTGTCGAGCAGGTGAAGGCCCATTGCGACGAGCCCGATCATGTGGATCGGCATCGGCCAGTCGGCCGAGATGCGCGCGGGCGGGATCGGGTCGTGCACGCCGTCGCCGCCCAGGATCGCGGCCTCGCGCTCGTGCAGCCAGCCGGCCACCTCTGGGTCGAGGCCCGGAACGTTCGCGTCGTCATGCACGAGACGGCGCGCATCGCGGCCGAGCCTGATCAGCACGATGTCGCCCTTGCCGACCGTGACGCCCTGGGCCGCCTCGGCGCGCTCGAGGTCGGCAATGCCGATCAGCCGCTCGTGCTCGACATACGAAACGCCCAGCGCGCGCGGCACATCCAGCAGCACGCCACGGCCGGCCACGCCGTCTTTCAAGGTCATTACGGTGTTGCGCCGCGCGCCGGTGCTCTTCACGTCGGTCGCCGGGTGGCCGTTGTACATGCGGCCGCTCTGGAAGACGTGACAGAGGGCGTCGAGGTGGCTCGACGCCATGCCATGGAAGGCGATGCCGATGTAGTCGGTCGAGACCTACAGGCCCATTCCCGGCACGCAGGGATCGTCGCCCGCGATCACCATGTGGTGGTGCGCCGGCCACGGGTTCTCCGGACCGGGCTGGGTCGGAAAGTTGCGTGAAAGGCTGACCGTGCGCCCGAGGCGGACCAGAGCCGCCGCTGCCTTCGCTTCTGTCTCCGTGAGGTGGTTGAGCGTGCCGCGCTCGTCGTCGCCGCCCCAACGCCCCCAGTTCTTCACGCGCTCGAAAAGCGGCTCGAGCCCCTGCGCGTCCGTTCCCATGCAGCGCCCTTTCGGTATGGACTTACATAACGAATGTTACGTATTCTGGCGTCGCGAGGCGAAGTCAAGCGGGTGGAAGGGCGTGACGCGACGGGGGGCGCCTCGTAATGGATTGCCCAGTCGATCCGAACAACAAAGAGAGAGATATCGGGCCGAGATCATGAAGCGAGGCAATGGCCAAGTCCGTCGACCACAGTGAGCGACGCGAGATCTTCGCGGCCGCCGCGCTGCGAGTGATCCAGAAGGAAGGCATCGCAGGGCTGACCGTCCGCCGGGTCTCGCAGGAAGCCGGCTTCACCACCGGCGCGCTCACCCACTACTTCCAATCGAAGGACCAGCTGCTGGTCGAGGCCTCCGAGCAGTCGGCCAAGCTCGTGCGCGAGCAGATGCTGAAGGCCGAGGAGATCGCGCCGGCGCTGGAAGCGATCCGACAGGTCGTCGCGCTGGCGCTGCCGCTGACGCCGGTCCGACGCAGCTACTGGCGCATCTGGGTCGGCTTCTGGGAGCGTTCCAGCTACGACGATGGCGTCGCGCGGGTCATGCGCCTGCGCTACGCCGAGTGGCGCGAGCGGCTCGCCCGACTGTTGAAGCGGGCGAAGGTCGAGGGCGACGTCGCGCCGGACGTCGACATCCCCCAGGCGGCCAACGCGCTCGTGGCGCTCATCGACGGAATTGGGGTCGAGGTGCTGCTCGGCGTGCAGAAGATCTCGCCGGCCCGCCAGCGCGCGATGTTCGAGCTTTGGCTCGACACCGTGAGGACCAGGCCGATCGGCGGCGAGGCGCCCGCCGCCAAGCCGGCGCGCTCCAAGTTGGCGGCGGGCCGGCGCTGAGCCAGGCGGAAAAGGGAGTGTCATGGCTGACGACTGGGCGCTGGAGCGCTTCTATCACACGATCATCAACGCCAAGGACATCGACGAGACGGTCGCCTTCTACCAGGCGCTCGGCTTCGTGATCGTGCGCGACCGTCGCCGCATGAAGTGGCCGCCGGGTGGCGGCGTGGTGTTCGGCATGATCACCGACACCAAAGGTCACGGCGGCACGCTGATGGCGCTGCCGAGCGATCCGCCGCCCGACGGCCCGATGATCGACATCATCCAGTGGCTGGAGCCGCAGGCGACCTTCAACGAGATCTCGCCGACGACCGTGCCGCGCGTGACCGCGTTCAGGACCCGCAACGTCCAAGGCGCGCTGAAGGCGATGCAGGCGAAGGGGTACCGCACGACCACCGAGGACGCGTATACCGGCAATGCAGCCGCGGGCATCGTGGCGGTCGGCGGGGTCTATGATCCCAACGGCAACGTCATCGAGCTGATCGAGCTCGAGCCGGGTCTGACGACCTCGAAGCTGCAGGAAGTCTACGGGACCGAGGGGTGACGGTCGAGGCTCATGAGCCTTGGCCGCCAGCCAGCGCCTGGTTGGCGCGCGAGTGCCGCACCCCAGGCGCGAGTTCGATCATCTCGATCAGATTGCCATTCGGATCGCGGCAGCAGATCGACCCGAGGATGCCGAGCGCCGCGCCCGGCTCGTGCATTGCGCTGACGAACGGGACGCCCGCGCTCGTGAGCTCGCGCACTGCTTCGGCGAGATTGCGCGTGCGAAAGGCGATGATGCGCGGCACGCTATGGCCGCTCGCCGCCGGATCCGGGAACTCGGCCTTTGGCGTCACCCATTCGATCAAGTCCAGCATCGGACCTTCAGGGTCGGACGGCAGCACCATCAGCACCCCGCGCCCTTGCGCCTCTTCCAGGCCAAACAGGGTCGCGACGAACTCGGGCCAGATCACGTCGCGCCGATCGTCGAGCACCTCGAAGCCGAGCCGGCGATAGAAGGCGACGGACTCGTCGAGCTCCCGGCAGTTGACGACGGTGTGGTAGAAGCGGGTCAGCGTCCAGCCGTCGTGCGCCATCGGCTCAGCCTCCGACGCGGACGGCAAACCGGACACCGAAGGTGCGCGGCGGGAAGTAGGCGAAGTTGTCCGGCTCGATCGCCTGCTGGCCGAGCGAGATGGACTGCAGGCCGTCGTTGGAGATCACCGCGGCGTTCTCCAGGTTCTTCCCGAACGCCTCGATCCGATAGCGGCCATCGAGGCTCGCCCAGGTCAGGCTGACGTTGGTCAGGTGATATGGCTTCTGAGTGGACGTGAAGTAGTTGTCCGGCAGGAACTGCACCTTCCCGGAGAAGAACGCATCGACACGCGGGGTGAACGTGCCCACGTCCGTGTGGAAGACATACTCGCCGCCGAGGTCGACCGTGTAGGGCGGCGTCTGGTTCAGCCAGTTGCCCTTGAAATTGCACAGCAGGCTCACGGCGTTGCAGCCCGGGCCCGGGCCGCCGAACCGCGTGTCCGTCGTGATGTAGGTCCCGTAGCGGGCGTCGGTCAGCGTGATCGCCGCGTTGAGATGCAGGTCCGCGATCGGATTGTAGTTGATCTCGGTCTCGATGCCGTTCACCGGCGTCTTGCCGTTGACGTTGTTGATGCCCGACTCGGTCGAGCTCTGCACGAACACCTGCAGATGCTCGATTTCCTCGTGATAGGCGGCGATGTTGACCTGCAGGCGGTCGTCCAGGAACCGCGTCTTCAGGCCCGCCTCGTAAGACCACAGGGTCTCAGGCCCGTAGACATGGGCAAGGCCGATGATGTTGCCGCCGGCGAGATAGCCGCGCGAGGCCGACACGTAGGCCATCGTCCGTTCGTTGAACTGGTACTGCGCGCCGAGCTTGCCGGTAAGCTGCCCCCACTTGTTCGAGAACGGCCCCTGGGTGATCGAGCACGGACCGCCGCAGGCCACGGGCAACTCGTAGTCGAGATAGTTGAAGCCGTACTTGCGGTCGTGACTGTATCGCAGGCCGAGCGTGATGGTCAGCGGAATACCGACGCGCGTCTTCGCGAAATCGAAGTCTGCCTGGCCGAATGGCGCCCAGGACTCCGTCTTCGTGTAGCCGTGGCTGAGGAAGGTGAATTCGTCGAAGATCCCCGGGATCGGGAAGGTGTCGTTGTACCCGGTGTCGCGATAGCCGAAATCTTCGTAGTCGTTGGCATAGAAGTAGATGAAGCCGACCAGCCAGCGCAGCGGGTTCTGCTCGTCGCGCGAGGCAAGCCGGAATTCCTGCGAGACCTGGCTGTTGTTCATGATCCAGGGGGCGCCGATGGCGATCGGCAGGTTGGAGCCGTCGCCGTCGCTGTTCTGCGAGACATGGCCCTTCTCGTAGCCGGTCACCGAGGAGAAGGTCGCCCAGGGCAGCTCCCAGTTGAAGGTGGCCGAGTAGAGCTGCGTCTCGTTGGAGGCGAACTCGGTGGCGTCATGGCAGAAGACGCGCGGATTGAACTTCGCCGCCGTGCTGAAGTCGCAGGGCGAGCCGATCGGGATGCCGAGCGGCGGGTTGATGTAGCGGAACGGCGCTTCCCACCAGGCGGTCGTCGTCGCGGTCGGGTCCTCGCCGTGGCTGTAATCGGCGAACAGCAGCAGATCGGCGTTCGAGCCGAAGTGGAATTTCAGTTGCCCGCGCAGCATCCAGTAGTTTTCGGCGTCCTGGTTGTGCGTCGCGGTCGGCGCTGTGGAGAGGTTGGTCGCGTAGGGCCCATGATAGGCGTAGACGCCCGTCAACCGCCCATCCACTTCGATATTGCCGGTGTCGACGAGCGGGCCCGTCACCCAGCCCCGGAACGTGTGGGCGTCGTAGTTGCCGACCAATGCGTCCGCCGCCGCCCCGAACGCATGCGAAGGCTGAACGGTGATCACGTTGACGGAGCCGCCGACCGAGTTGCGGCCGTAGAGGGTGCCCTGAGGGCCCCGCAACACCTCGACCCGCTCGACGTCGTAGAATTCCGGGTCGACGGCCGTTGTCTGCTGCACGTAGACGCCGTTCACATTGTAGGCGACGGGCGAGTCGCCGCCCGGCGTGGTGTTCTGGCTCCCGAGGCCGCGCAGGGTGACCACGTTTTCGCCACCCGTCACGCCGGCCCCGAAACGCAGCGAGGGAATCCGCTCGCTCAAGTCGGCGAAGCTGACGACGCCCTGCGCCTCGAGCGCGCGGCCGGTCAGCGCGCTCACCGCGACCGGAACCTTTTCCAGGGCTTCCTCGCGTCGCTCGGCCGTGACGATGATCTCGCCGACAGATCCGCCGGCGGCGTTGGCCGCCTGGCCGGCTGGACCGCTGCCCGAGGTCGCCGGCGGTTGGGCCGCATTCGGCTGAGCCAGGGCGACCGGCGCTGCGCCGATCGCCAGAACTGCCAGCGAGGCGGACGCAAAGAGACGTGGAACCGCTATCACGGCAAAGCTCCTCCCGGATGATTCTTGCCCCCGAGGCTTCCCCGAAAGCCATCGGTCCTTTGACTTCAGCATAACACTCGTTCTGTGTCTGGAAAGATGTCACGTAACGAGTGATATGTGAAAATCATCGCTGCGTTGCGCCGGCGCCGCTACGGCAAAACCCCTTGAACACGTAACAAGCGTTATGTATCGGTAGGCGGTGGGGCCCGGCAACGCCCCGAGGCCAAGGAGCCGTGGGATGAAGTTCGACATTTTCTGCGAGATCCAGCGAGCGTTCCCATGGTCGGCCGGCCAAGACGAGGCGTCGCTGATTCGAGACACCATCGAGGAGGCCAGGGCGGCCGACGCCGCCGGCTTCGAGATCTGGTGGCAGGTCGAGCATCATGGGTCGCCGCAATTCAGCTACTCGGCCGCCCCGGAGATCATTCTCACCGCCATCGCGCTCGCCACGACGCGCCTGAGGGTCGGTCATGCGGGCGTGCTGGCGCCGTTCAGGATCAATAATCCGCTTCGGGTGGCCGAGCGCGGCGCAGCCATCGACATTCTGTCGGGCGGGCGCTTCGAGCTGGGCCTCGCCAAGTCGGGCGGCAAGGAGTGGGAGACCTTCGGCGTCGATCCCGAGACCGCACGCGAAGAAGTCCGCGAGGCCATGCACATGATCCCGCGCATGTGGACCGAGCCAGAGTTCTCGTGGGCTTCGCCGCTGATCAACATCCCGGCGCGCGAGGTGACGCCGAAGCCTTTGCAGAAGCCGCACCCGCGCCTGTGGCAGACCTGCGGATCTCCGGAGAGCTTCTACATGGCCGGAGAGATGGGCGTCGGCGCGCTCGGCACGACGCTCCTCAGCCCGGTGCCGGTGCTGGGTCAGATGATGCGCGAGCACGACCGCGGTCTTGCCGACTGCAAGGCGCCCGCCGGCCGCGTCATGAATCCCGGGAAGGGCGCCTTCACGTTCGTCCACGTGGCTGACAGCCGCGAGGCGGCCATCGAGAACGGGGCGGCCTGGTCGGCGCTCTGGTACGTCAACGCCGCCGCAGTCACCTTCAAGGTGCCGCGGCGTGTCTGGTACGACATGATCAAGGCGGGGCTGCATCCCAACTCGGCAGCCGAGACCGCGGCCAGGGCCAGTCTGGATCCGCAGGAGACGGTGATCGAGCCCGACGACCCGCCGGTGCTGGTTCTGCTCAAGCGCATGGCGCAGGGCCAGGATGTCAGCTTCGAGGAAGCCCATGAGACGCTGGAGGCGCTGGACTGTGTCGTCATCGGCGACCCAGTGCACTGCGCCGCGAAGATCAAGGGCTACCAGGCGATCGGCGTGGACCGGCTGATGTGCATGATGCAGTACGGCTCCCTCGCCCACGAAGCTTCGTTGCGCAGCATCGAGCTCGCCGGGCGCGAGTTGATCCCCTTGCTGTCCGGCGCGCCCAGCCGCGAGCCTGCGTAGAGCGGTCAATTCTGCCCCGCCAGCGGCGCGCTTGGTCTTCCTCAAGCGTTCGCTGGCGCCGAGAACCGAAAGCCCTCGTAGCCGTTGGCGGCGATCGCCTCGCAGCGCTCGCGGTAGCTCGAGAACCCACCGACGTAGACGCCGAACCTTCGCGGCTTACCCGGGATGTTGGCGCCCTGATACCAGGAGCTGGTCGCGCGTGGATAAAGCGTGCTCGAGACCACCTCGTCGGAGTGCGCGGTCCAGGCCTGCTCGGCCGCCTCCGTCGGCTCGATCGATTCGAGGCCGCGCGTTCGCATGTGGACCAGGCAGTCCCCAATCCAGTCCGCGTGCTGCTCCACCGCCGTCGGCATGTTGGCCAGCACCGAAGGGCTCAGCGGCCCGGTGATGGTGAAGAGGTTCGGAAAGCCGGCGACGCCCAGGCCCATGTAGGTCTTTGGCCCCTCGCGCCACGCGTCGCGCAGCTTCACGCCGCCACGGCCGCGGATATCCATGGCGAGGAGCGCGCCCGTGAGGGCGTCGAAGCCCGTGGCGAGCACCAGGTCGTCGAGCTCGTGGAGCGTTGCGGCCGTCCTGACGCCGTTCGCCTCGACCGACTGGATCGGGCAGGCGCGAATGTCCGCCAGCGTCACGTTCTCGCGGTTGAAGGTGTCGTAGTAATCGTCGTCGAGCGGCGGACGCTTCACGCCGATCGGGTGGTCGGCCGGAACGAGCTTGCGGGCCGTCTCGGGGTCGCGGACGGTGGCGAGGATGTGCGCACGGACGAACGCCTGCGCGGTTTCGTTGGCCGCCTCGCTCACGAAGAGATCGGTGAACGCGGTGAAGAAGCGCATGCCGCCCTGCGCCCACAGGCGTTCGTAGACCGCGCGGCGCTCTTCCTCGGAAACGTCGAACGCCGAGCCGAGCGGCGGATCGAACGGCACGCCGCCCCCCGAATTCAGGCAGCGAGCGCGAATGTCGGGATAGTTTGCCTTGTACCAGGCCGTGAACTCGGCGGTGGCGGGCGCGTTGCGCGCCGGCAGGACCCAATTCGGCGTGCGCTGGAAGACGGTCAGCTGGGCCGCTTGCCGGGCGATGCGAGGAATCGCCTGCACGGCCGAGGCGCCGGAGCCGATGACGCCAACCCTGCGCCCCGTGAAGTCGACCGCTTCGTGCGGCCACTGGGCGGTGTGAAGCAGGCGGCCCTCGAATGTCTCGAGACCCGGGATGTCCGGCCAGTTGACCTCGGAAAGGCACCCCACGGCGGTGACCAGGAAGCGCGTGGCCGTGACCTCGCCATCGCTCGTCGCCACGCGCCATGCCGAGCGCGCCGCGTCGTACGTCGCTCCGACGACTGACGTTCCAAATCGAATGAGCTTTTCCAGATCGAACCGCTGCGCGACGTGCTCCAGGTAGCTCAGGATCTCGGGTTGCTCGGAGTACCGCAGCGACCATTCCCAGCCTTGCTGAAGCTCCGACGAAAAGGAATAGCTGTAGTAGTAGCTTTCGCAGTCGCAGCGCGCGCCCGGGTAGCGGTTCCAGTACCAGACCCCCCCGACGCCCTTCGCCTTCTCGAATCCGCGCACTCGGAAGCCGAGCGTGGTCAGCTTGTGAATGGCGTAAAGACCAGCGAAGCCCGCGCCGACCACCACCACGTCGCAGTCCAGCGCCTCGGACGGTCGAGCGGCCTCGGGCATGTGCGCACCTCCAACATAACAATCGTTATGCCTGGCGCGCCCGAGGCGCAAGCCATGTACGCGTAACGAACGTTATGTCATTCTCGCTTCGAACGGTTCGGAGGCGGATATGGGAGTGCTCCAGGCAAAGGTCGGGCTGGTCACCGGCGGCGGCAGCGGAATCGGACGCGCCTGCGCTATGGCGCTCGCCCGCGAGGGTGCGCACGTCTTTGTCGGCGACATCGACCATGAAGGCGCTGCCGAAACGGTGGCCGCGATCGCGGGCGCGGGCGGCGCGGCCAACGTCCTTGCCCTCGACGTGACGATCGAGAGCGACTGGCGCGATGCGATCGACGCGATCGCGCGGCGCGGCGGCGGCCTGCACTTGCTCGTGAACAACGCGGCGCTCTGCATCCGCGCGCCGCTGTTGGAAATGGAGTTCGCGGCTTGGCGGAGGCAGAACGCGGTCAACCTCGACGGCGTCTTCCTCGGAACCAAGGCGGCTGTTCCCCTCATCGCAAAATCGGGCGGCGGCGCGATCGTCAACATCTCTTCCGTCGCCGGGCTGCAGGGCGTGCCGGGCCTGTCGGGCTATTGCGCCAGCAAAGGCGGCGTGCGGCTCTTCACCAAGGCGGTTGCGCTCGAGTGCGCCGCGGCTCGCAACAACATCCGCGTCAACTCCATCCACCCAGGCAGCATCGAGACGCCGATCTGGGTGAAGATGCTCAACGGCGGCGCGATGCCAAGCGAATTGAATTCGGCCGACGAGATCATGCGCGAGACGCGCGAGCTTTCAGCAAGAGTGACGCCGCTGGGATTCGCCGGCGTTCCCGAGGACATAGCCGAGGGGGTCGTCTACCTGTGTTCCGCCGCGGCCCGCTTCGTGACCGGCGCCGAGCTCGTGATCGATGGCGGCGTGTTCGCGAGCTGACCACGCGGCGGCGCGCAGCGCCGCGTGCGTGCAGATTGGACGCAAAAAGAGCCCTCGTTCCCGAGGCTTGGCGGCCCGCTGATCCGGGAGCCGCGGCCGATCCGGAGACGATTTGGCGCCTGACTGCCAGCACAGCCATTCAGCCCCCGCCGCGCGCCTCTTCGAGGCTCGCAATCTCGGCTATCCGGCCAATAAATTGCACTGTCACCGTATTCCCGGGGTCGTAGCTGCGGGAATTACGGAATTACGGTGACAGTGCACTCAATCTCCTCAGCGCCGACGTCCTGAGACGCGGAGTTACGGTGACAGTGCACTCAATCTCCCCTCAGCGCCGTCGTCCTGCGACGCGGCGCGCCGGGCTCGCTTGCCAGGTCTGAGCGCCCCACCGGTGTCGGCTCCAGTCGCGCGTGAACGAGTCCGACCCCAGCGGCGCCCGATGCCTGCGCCCGCCTGCAGAGGGTGGGACCAGTGACGGAATGGCTGGGGAACTAGGACTCGAACCTAGAATAACGGTACCAAAAACCGCTGTGTTACCATTACACCATTCCCCAGCAGGAACGGCCGTTCGGCGCGCCGATCGAGCGCCGGCCGGGTAGGCGCGGGGAGATAACTCAGGCGCCGCGAGAGCGCAACGGGCCCAGGCGATTGGCTGGCGATCGGCGACGATCGGCGCCGCCGCAGGCTGGCCGGGGACGGTTGCCGGCTTCCAAGCCCGCCGCTATATACCGCGCTTCCAATTTCGGAGTGTGGCTCAGTCTGGTAGAGCACCGCGTTCGGGACGCGGGGGTCGCAGGTTCGAATCCTGCCACTCCGACCATTGGTTTCCTTGGGAAAATCCGCAGACGATCGGCCGCCCGGGGCTGGGCGGCGCCGCCGCCGCGTTGTGCGCCTCCCAGCCGAACACGCTGCGGCCGCCGTAGCCGGGCGAGCGGGCGTGCTCCTCGGCGACCAGCTCGTCGAACCCCGGTCGCGTGGCGACGCGCTCCAGGCGGCGCGCCTCGGCGTCGAGCCGCTTCAGCGCATGCAGCCTGTCGGACTGGCCGAGCTTCGCCGCGGCGACGGCCGACTTCAGGACGCCGATCGTCTCGTCATAGACCCGGGTCGGCACCGGGAACGGATGGCGGTCCTTGCCGCCGTGCGCGAAGGAGAAGCGCGCCGGGTCGCTGAAGCGGCAGGGCGCGCCGTGCAGCACCTCGGCGACCAGCGCCAGCGCGCGCACCGTGCGGGCGCCGACGCCCGGGACCTGCAGCAGCTCGGCGAAGTCGGTCGGCCCGCGTTCGGCCGCCGCGGCCAGGCTGCCGCGCAGGCGCTTCATCACCACGTCGCCGGCGCGGACCTCGTGATGAGCGGGCAGGGTCAGGTGCGGCAGGGTCGGTTGCTCGGGAGCCGCAGAAGCGGAGGGCGACGGCGGCGCGGCGGCGCCCTCCAGCGCGACCGCCTCGCGCGCGACGCCGTCGGGTCCCAGCGCCTCCAGCAGCTCGACCTGGGCGGCGCGGGCCGCGGCGGCGCGGGCGTCGGTCAGGTTGACGATCCGCCCCTGCGCCGCCCCCTCGATGGCGCTGTGCGGCGCATCGACGAAGCTCGTCAGCCCCTCGGAGAGCCAGTGGTAGCGGCGCGCCTGCTTCGCCTCGCCCTTCATGCCCTGCTGCACCACCACCCAGTGGCCGTCGTCGGCGACGATGAAGCCGTGCAGGTAGAGCTCGTAGCCGTCCTGCACGGCGGCGCTGTCGACCTTGGCGACCAGACGGCTGGCGGCCGCCAGCGCCTCGCCGTCGAAGCCGGCGCGCGCGCCGGCCGCGACCAGCTCGGCCGGCGTCTTGCGCGAATGCCGGCCGCGCCCGCCGCAGACGTGCAGGCCGAGCTCGCCGGCCCTGGGCGCCAGGCCGCGCTTCAGCGCGCCCAGCACGCTGGTGGTGATGCCCGAGGAGTGCCAGTCCATGCCCATGACGGCGCCGAACGCCTGGAACCAGAACGGATGCGCGAGCCGCCTCAGCAGCTCGTCGCGGCCATAGTGATGGACGATCGCCTCGCAAATCACCGCGCCCAGCGCCGTCATCCGGTCGGCGAGCCAGGCGGGCACGCGCCCGCTATGCAGCGGCAGATCGGCGCTCCCAGTTCGCTGGCTCATGCTCGAGGCGTCTCCGCTCGTTCGCTGATTGTTCTAGCATCCGTCGGCCGTGGCTACAAACGCGGGCGGCGGCGTGCTAGGGGCGGGACGAGCTTCAGCGGGCGGCGCGGAGATGGACGCGGGCGGGCGGATCGAGCGGGCGTTGGCGAGTGCGGTGGCGGGCGGCCTGCCGGGTGTCGCGGCGGCGGCGCGGCTGCCGGACGGCAGCGTTGTCGAGGCGGCCGCGGGCGTGCGCGGGCTCGACAATCCGGCGCCGATGACGCCCGACACGGTGTTCTGGATCGCCTCCTTCACCAAGGCGCTGACCACGGTCGCGGTGCTGCAGCTGGTCGAAGCTGGCCAGGTCGGTCTCGACGATGCGGCCTCGGGCTGGCTGCCCGATCTGGCCGCGCCCAAGGTGCTGGCGGGGTTCGACGCAGCCGGCGCGCCGCAGCTGACCGACGCGAAGATGCCGATCAGGGTCCGGCATCTGTTGGCGCACACCTCCGGCTTCGCCTACGATTTCTGCCATGCCGAGCTCGCCCGCTACGGACGAGCAACGCAAGCTGCGCCGCTTGGCGCGGCCGCCGGCGTGCCGCTGATGTTCGAGCCGGGCTCGGGCTGGACCTACGGGGTGGGCCTAGATTGGGCCGGCGAACTGGTCGCCGCCGTCACCGGCCAGACGCTGGACGTCTATCTTGCACGGCATGTCTTCGCCCCGCTCGGGATGGCCGAGACCAGCTTCCTGCCGTCCGCGGCGCAGGCGGGGCGGCGCGCCTCGATGCACGCGCGGGGCGCGGGCGGCGCGCCGGCGCCGATGCAGTTCGCCCTGCCGCCGCCGCCGAACCCGGGCATGGGCGGCGGCGGGCTCTATTCCACGGCGCGCGACTACCTGAAGTTCCTCGAGGCGATCCTTGGCGGCGGCGCGCCGATCCTGAAGCCCGAGAGCCTCGCGATGATGACGACGAGCCTGTGCGAGGGGCCCGAGGTGGGCGTGCTGCCGGGCGTGAATCCCGCGCTCTGCGCCGGCTTCGACCCGTTCCCGGGCGAGGCGAAGGGCTGGAGCCTCGGCTTCCTGATCAACCCCAAGCCGGGGCCGAACGGCCGCTCGGCCGGGTCGCTGGCCTGGGCGGGGCTCGCCAACTGCTACTACTGGGCCGATCCTGCGACCGGTGCGGCCGGCGTCTTCCTGGCGCAGCTGCTGCCGTTCGGCGACCCGGCCGCTCTGGAAGCCTTTGGCGCCTTCGAACGCGCGGTCTATAGCGCCTGACGGGGCGCCGCGGCCCCGCTCAAGGGCGCGCCGATGAAGCAGTTCCTCCTCACCGTCGCCGGCGTGTTCGTGGGGCTGATGCTGTTCGCCGTGGTCGTGCCGATGGCGCTGATCGCCATCGCCGTCGGCGCCGCCAAGCCCGCGCCGCTGCCGGCGAAGTCGGTGCTGACGCTCGACCTGCGCGGCGCGCTGCCCGACCAGTCGCCGCAGGGCGGCCTGGCGATCTTCGGCGGACGCGGCCTCTCGGTCATGAGCGTCGAGCAGACGCTGCAGCGCGCCGCCCGCGACGCACAGGTGGCGGGCGTCATGGTGCGCCTGCCGGAGACCGGCATCGCTCCGGCGACCGCCGACGAGCTGCGGCTGGCTTTCCAGGCGTTCCGCGCCTCGGGCAAGCCGATGCTGGCCTATAGCCAGGGGCTCTATCCGCAGGGCGCCTCCACGGCGACGTACGAGCTGGGCGCGGCGACCGGCGATCTCTGG
>Ga0134125_10005223_pt1 | contig 14770 bp, 15 predicted proteins | sample KB31751_FD_96464 | JGI IMG/M metagenome (GOLD analysis project Ga0134125, IMG submission 96464) | Terrestrial soil microbial communities with excess Nitrogen fertilizer from Kellogg Biological Station, Michigan, USA - KB3-175-1 | ecosystem: Environmental > Terrestrial > Soil > Unclassified ... | reverse complement strand
GAGACGATTACCGACTGGGAGAAGCGGGAATATTTGCGGTTCTTCTAATCTGGGGACCCGGCCCCAAAGGCTCGAGCTTTTGACCATGGCAATGCCCTCGCCAGCGACCTCGACTTCGAGATCGGCCAAGCTGTCGGTGCGCGGCGTCGGCAAGCGCTACGACCTCGGCAACAGGACGACGATCGAGGCCGTGCGCGATGTGTCGTTCGACGTGACGGAAGGAGAGATCTGCGCGCTGCTCGGGCCGTCAGGCTGCGGCAAGTCGACCGTCTTACGCATGGTGGCTGGGCTCGAAGACCCGTCCAACGGTGCGATGTTCCTCGACGGCAAGGAGATCCACGGCCCTGACAAGTCGCGCGGCATGGTGTTCCAGCGCTACACCTCCTTCGATTGGATGACTGTGCAGAAGAACGTCGAATACGGGATGCGGATCAATGGCGTTCCGAGAGACGAGCGGCAAAAAAACGCCGATCGCTTCATCCAGCTCGTGAAGCTGACCAAGTTCAGGGACGCCTATCCGCGCGAGCTTTCCGGCGGCATGCAGCAACGGGTGGCCATCGCCCGCACGCTGGCGAACGGCCCGTCGATCCTGCTCATGGACGAGCCGTTCGGCGCGCTCGACGCCGAGACCAAATGGCAGATGCAGGAGCTGATGATCGGCATCGTCGAGAAATCGAATGCCACCGTGCTGCTCGTGACCCACGACATCGAAGAGGCGATCTTCCTTGCCGACCGCATCGTCTTCATGTCGCGCCACCCGGGCACCGTCCGCGAGACTCTCATGACTGAGTTCAAGCGCGGCCGTCGTCTGGCGAGCCACGAGGAGATGCTGGAAGCAGACGGATTCTACGAGCTGGCAAAGAAGATCATGCATCTGATGCGCGACGAGATGCGCGGCGACCTCGAAGAGTCGCCCGCGACACACTGAATATTCATCCGGAGGAGAACGACCCATGTGCGGCGTATGCGGTTGCAGCCATCAAGGCGAGCATCACCACCACCACGATGACCACCAACACGATCACCACCACCACGAAGGGCCAGCGGGTCATGCGCATGACCTCGTGCGCATCGAGAAGGACATCCTTGCCAGGAACGACGTCTATGCACGCGAGAACCGGGAGCGCCTGAGCGAGGCCGGCGTTTTCGCCATCAACCTCGTATCGAGCCCGGGCTCGGGCAAGACCACGCTGTTGGTCAAAACCATCGAGATGCTGAAATCCACGGTGCCCGTGGCCGTAATCGAGGGCGATCAGGAGACGTCGCTCGATGCCGCGCGTATCCGCGCCACGGGCGTGCCCACGCTTCAGATCAATACCGGCCGCGGCTGTCACCTCGACGCACACATGGTCGGCCACGCGCTCGAGAGCTTGCCGCTAAAGCGCAACTCGATCCTGTTCATCGAGAATGTCGGCAACCTCGTTTGTCCGGCCGGCTTCGATCTCGGCGAGGCGCTAAAAGTGGCGATCCTCTCGGTGACCGAGGGAGACGACAAGCCGCTGAAATATCCGGACGCCTTTGCCGCCGCGCGCATGTTGGTGTTGTCCAAGATCGATCTCCTGCCGCATCTCGACTTCGATGTCGGAAGCTGCATCGAGCATGCGCGCGCGATCAACCCCGATATCGAAGTGCAGCAAGTGTCGGCCAGGAGCGGCCAAGGTATGGTTGGCTGGATCGATTGGCTAATCAAGGGCGCCGAACCCATCGGGCGGACCGAGGCAGTGGTGCACGCCCATGCATGAGATGTCGATCGCAAGCGCGCTGGTCGATCAGGTCTGCGATCAGGCAGCGAACCTCGGTGCCGCGCGCGTCGCCGAGATCAACTTGAGGATGGGCGTGCTGAGCGGCATTGCCAGGTCGCTGCATTTCTGCTTCCCCTCCGCGTCGCGGGACACGCTGTGCGAAGGCGCGCGGCTGAACATCGACGAGGTGCCGCTCACGGTGCTGTGCACTTATTGCGACGCCGTGAAGACGCCGGCGGCGCTCTACAATTTCCGCTGCCCCGATTGCGGGCGCCCCACGCCAAAGGTGCTCACGGGACGTGAGATGCAGCTCGTGTCGATCGGGCTCGTGCCGCCCGCTGCCGGTATGCCGCCCACGCTGACAGGCGACGGCCCAGGCGAGACCACGCCGGGAGCCAAGCCATGACCTGGCAGCACGTGCCGCATCAGCATCAGGGACCCCATCAACACAAGGGCGCCGACGATCACATCTATTCGCCGAAGCTGCACAACGGCACCTTCAAGTCGCAAGGCATCGCCACCTTCATGGGCGCGCCCTATTGCCCGCCGGACCGCGACGCCATCCGCGCCATGGGCGCCAAGGTTTGCTTCATCGGCGTCCCCTGGGACCAGGGCCAGGTGGTGCGTGCCGGCACCTCGCAAGGCGCTGCCGGCATTCGCGAGGCCTCGACGCAATATTTCCCTTATATGTTCGAGTACGACGTCGATCTCCTGACCTTCTTCAGGGTCGTCGATTGCGGCGACATCCCCATCGTTCCCGGCAACAACGATAAGTCGCACGAATACATCTATCATTATCTGACCGAGTGCCTGCACGGCGGGGCCAAGGTGGTCTTGTGCGGCGGCGACCACTCGGTGCCGATCCCGGGCGCCCGCGCCCTCTCCGATTTTCACAAGAGCGGGCGGATCGGCTATCTGCACGTTGACTGCCATCTCGACGCGGCGCCGGATTGGGCGGGTAACGCCTTCACCAACTGCTCAGGCCCGTCGCGCGCGCTCGACCTGCCGAACTGCAACGCCAAGAACATGGTGCATATGGGCTCGCGCAACGGGCTCAACCCAAAGGACTGGCACGACTTCTTCGTCGACAACGAGGTGCGCTTGATCCCCATGCAGGAGCTCGTCGCCCGCGGCGTGATCGAGTGCACCAAGGAGATCTTCACCCGCGCCTGGGATGGGACCGACGGCGTGTATTTTTCCTGGGACACCGACTCGATCGACTCAAGCTGCATGCCTGGGACGACGGCGCCTGAATGCTTCGGGCTCAAGGGCCGCGAGATCATCCAGCTCGCGCGCACCGCCGGAACGTTTGGCGCCGACATCATGGAGGTGTCGGAGCTCTGTCCCAAATTCGACGTGAGCCACATCAGCATCAAGACCGCGGCGCTGATGATTTACCACTTCCTCGGGAGCCGGGCGAAGACCCTGCGCGACCGTGGCCAGCAACCCTGAACCGGTAGTGTAACGAGAAGAGCAAACCAGCCATGAACCCTGCGAAAAGCTACGCCCATCTGTTTTCGCCGCTTGGAGGAGAAGGCGGCGAGAACTACCGCGCGCCAGGTCAACTCACCTTCTTGCGCGCACCGCACGTGGCGCTCGAAACCGCGGCGCTGAAGGCGCATGGCGCGCGCTACGCCTTTGTCGGCGTGCCGTTCGACGAAGGCAATGTCGGCAAGCCTGGCAGCGAAGACGGCCCGCGCGAGTTCCGCATCGCCTCGCAGGAATATCTCTCCTACTGGTTCGAGTTCGGCGTCGACCTGAACGGGCTTGCCGTCGATTGCGGCGACGTGCCGATGCCGAAGGTCAATCCCGACAGCGCGCGCGAGCGCATCTACCGTGCCGTCACCACGGTGCTGAAAGCCGGCGTCACGCCGATCATCGTCGGCGGCGACCGGTCGATCTCCATACAGGCGGCACGCGCCCTCTCGGACCATATCGGCGCCGGCAAGAAAATGGGCTGTCTCCATTTCGGCGCGCATCTCGATCTCGCCGACAGCTGGGCCGGAGAGAAGCTGCTCAGCACCTGCGCGCTCGCCCGCATCACCGAGCTGCCCAATCTCAATTCTGCCAACGTGGCCCATATCGGCGCGCGTAACTCCATGAATCCAAAGGATTATATCGATCTCGCCAGGGCCCGTAACATCCGCTTCTACCCGATGTTCGAGATCTATGAGCGCGGCATCGACGCCGTGACCCGCGAGGCGGTCGGCAAGGTCTGGGGCGGCACCGACGCGCAATATCTCTCCTTCAACTTCAACGTCATGGACGCCTCGGCGGCGCCCGGCGTCACCGCGACCGAGCCTGGCGGACTTGAAAGCCGCGAGATGGTGCGCGTCGCCGATATCATCGGCGAGCAAAAAACTGCGAGCCTCATCGACGTGACCGAGCTCGCTCCGGTCTACGACGTGAGCGGCACGACCTCGCGTCTCGCGGTGTGCACCGTGCTGCGACTGATGGCGGCGATGGCGCGGGCGCGAGGCGAGCTGGTCGACCAGAGCTTGCGCCGGTCCGATCTCACCGCTGCCGAATAGCGGAGGCCGAGACATGATCACCATCACCGGGATAGTGGGCACGGCCAGCGACCCGCGTTTTGCCGGCAGGCTGCATCACCTCGAGCACGACGATCGCGTCGAGATTCTTGTGGTCGGCGAGGAGGACGCCTCGCGCCGGCGGCTGCGCGGTAAGACCGACAAGGGAACCGATATCGCCATTGCCCTTGAGCGTGGCGGAGAGCTGGTCGACGGCGCTGTGCTGCTTCTGGAAGACACCCGCGCCATCGTGTTGCGGAAAGCGCAGCAGCACTGGCTGCGCCTCACGCCGCGCGATGTGGACGCGGCGCTCGAGGCTGGTTATTGCGCAGGCAATCATCACTGGAAGGTGCTGTTCGAGGCAGGGGCTCTTTTAGTGGCAACGCAGGGACCTGCCGAGCACTATGTGGATCGCCTGAAGCATCTGATAGCGGCAGGACGGATCGCCTGGAGGACGGAATGAGTGACTTTGCCGACGCGCTCGCGGTTCTCCAGTTCGGCGACAGCTTCTTCCCGTCGGGCGCAGTCTCCTTTTCGTGGGGGCTAGAGGGCCTGTCGGACAACGGCGTGGTGACCAGCGCCGATGAGGTTCGCGGCTTCGTCATCGGTCAGCTACGCGCCCGCTGGGCTGAGTTCGACCGGCCTGTGGTCGTGGCGGCGCACCGTGCGAGGGTGGACCTCGATGAGGTCTCCGCCATCGACGCTCAGGTCGAGATGCAAAGTCCTTGCGCCGAATTGCGCTCAGCCTCGCGGCGGATGGGCGAAGCGATGCTGTCGGTGTTCGCGAGACTCGGCATCGGCGAGGCTGATGCCTATCGCGAGAGGGCGAAGCGAGGCGATGCCTTCGGGCATCTTCCGGCGATGCAAGGCTATCTGTGGGGGCGTGCCGGCTTAGGCGAGCACGATGCCGTCGCCCTGTCGGCGCATACCTTCTCGACCGGGCTGCTCGGCGCCGGCATCCGCCTCGGCTGCCTCAGCCATATCGACGCGCAGCAGATCCTCATCGAGGCGCGCGAGGTGGCTGTCAGGCTCGCCGCCCTGCCCGTGCCGCCAACAGCTGAGCTCAGCGCTTACGCCATCGAGGCGGAGATCACCGTGATGCAGCACGCCAACAACAGTCTGAAGGTGTTCGCCAATTAGGCTCCAGCAGAAGCGGGAGGTGCAGTGTGTTACTAACGCCAACGGAAATGGAGCGGCTGACGATCTATGTCGCGGCCGATCTTGCGCGCAAGCATAAGGCGAAAAGCCTGCCGCTCAATCATCCCGAGGCCGTCGCCTATATCGTCGATGAGATCCTGGAAGGCGCGCGCGAAGGCCGCTCGGTGGCGGACCTCATCGCCTGGGGATCGACGCTGCTCACCAGCGAAGACGTGATGCCTGGCGTCGCCCATCTCATGCCGATGATCCAGGTCGAGGGCACCTTCCCTGACGGCACCAAGCTCGTGACCATCCACGACCCCATCCGACCAGGCAAGCGCAAGGCGGCAAAGGACGAGGTGGTGCCGGGGGAGATCATCGCCGACGATGGCGACATCGAGCTCAACGCCGGACGGCGCAAGGCCACTCTAAAGGTGGTCAATACCGGCGACCGGCCGATCCAGATCGGCAGCCACTATCATTTCTTCGAGACCAACAAGGCGCTCGATTTCGACCGGGAGAAGAGCTTCGGCATGCATCTCGACATTCCGGCAGGAACGTCGGTGCGCTTTGCCCCGGGAGAGTCGAAGGAGGTTGTGCTCACCGAGTTCGGCGGCACGGGAGAGCTGCTCGGGCTGAACGGCCTCACCGAGGGCAATTGGCGAAGCGAAGCGAACAAGGCGGAAGCGTTGCAGCGTGCGCGGGCGCGCGGCTTCAAGGGAGCATGAGCCGATGGCCAAGATGAGCCGCAAAGACTACGCGCATATGTATGGCCCGACCGTGGGCGATGCGATCAGGCTCGGCGATACCTCGCTGCTGGCCGAAGTCGAACATGACTTCTGCGTGCCTGGCGAAGAGTGCCTGCATGGCGGCGGCAAGACGCTCCGCGACGGTCTCGGCCTGACGCCAGGCTACGACAGCGCCATGGGGGCGCTCGACATGCTCCTGTGCAATGCGCTGGGGATCGATCCGGTGCTCGGCATCGTCAAAGGCGATATCGGCATCAAGGACGGCAAGATCGTCGGCGTCGGCAAGGCCGGCAACCCGGCGACCATGGACGGGGTGCACCCGAACCTGATCGTCGGCGCCGCCACCACGGTGCGCGACGCCGAAGGTATGATCGCCACGCCTGGCGGCATCGACGTGCACGTCCACTTCGACTCGGCCCAGCTCTGCGAGCATGCCATCAGCTCAGGACTCACCACCATGATCGGCGGCTCGCTCGGCCCGATCACCGTCGGCATTGACTGCGGCGGCGCCTTCAATGTCGGCAAGATGCTGCAAGCGGCGGAAGCATGGCCGATCAATTTCGGATTCCTGGGGCGCGGCAACACCTCTCGCCCGCGCTCGATCCTCGACCAGATGAAAGGCGGATGCATCGGGCTCAAGATTCACGAGGATTGGGGCTCGATGCCGGCCGTGATCGACACCTGTCTCTCGGTCGCCGACGAGCTCGACTTCCAGGTGCAACTCCACACCGACACGCTGAACGAGAGCGGCTTCCTGGAAGACACTCTCGCCGCGATCCGCGGCCGCACCATCCACATGTATCACACCGAGGGCGCTGGCGGCGGCCACGCGCCGGACATCATCCGCGTGGCGGGAGAGATCAACTGTCTCCCCTCCTCGACCAATCCGACCAACCCCTACACCGTCAACACCTTCGACGAGCACCTCGACATGACGATGGTGTGCCATCATCTGAACCCGGCGATCCCCGAGGATGTCGCTTTCGCCGAGAGCCGCATCAGGGCGCAGACCATCGCCGCTGAAGATATCCTGCATGATCTCGGCGCCATCTCCATGCTCGGCTCAGACAGCCAGGGCATGGGGCGCATCGGCGAGGTGATCTGCCGTACCTGGCAGCTTGCCTCGAAGATGAAGGATCAGCGCGGCCGGCTGCCGGGCGAAAAGACCAAGCGTGGCGACAACGAGCGCATCAAGCGCTTCATCGCCAAATACACCATCAACGCCGCGCGCACCTTCGGCATCGATGCGTTCATCGGCTCGCTCGAGCCCGGCAAGATCGCCGACGTTGTGCTGTGGCGACCGGGATTTTTCGGCATCAAGCCCGAGATCGTGGTCAAGGGCGGCTTCATCGCCTGGGGCGCCATGGGCGACAGCGCCGCGAGCCTGATGACCTGCGAGCCGTTGCTCATGCGCCCGCAATGGGGCGCTTTCGGCAGGGCAAAACAGGCGCTCTCCGCCTGTTTTGTCAATCCGCTGGCGATCGAGGCAGACATCGCCGGCAGGCTCGACCTCGCCAAGAAGCTGCTTCCGGCGGCAGGAACGCGCAAACTCAACAAGCAGCATATGCTGCATAACGATGCGTGCCCGGAGATCAAGGTCAACCCGCAGACCTTCGACGTCTATGTCGACGGCAAGATCGCGACCTGCGAGCCGGCGCAGAGGCTTCCGCTCGCGCAGGCCTACATGCTGAGATGACAATGCAGCGCGCCAAGCTGCCGGGGGTCGCCCGCATCGGCATCGGCGGTCCTGTCGGCTCCGGCAAGACGGCGCTCGTCGAGCGCCTAATCCCGGCGATGAAGGCGCGTAATTTGGAGGTTGGCGTCGTCGCCAACGACATCGTCACCCAGGAAGACGCCGAGCGGATCAAGCGCTCGGGCCTGATCGATCCCGCCCGCGTGCTTGCGGTCGAAACCGGGGCCTGCCCGCACACGGCCATCCGGGAAGACCCGACCCTGAACATCCAGGCGGTCGAGAGCCTGGTCGAGTCGTTTCCGGAGCTCGACGTCGTGCTAGTCGAGTCAGGGGGCGACAATCTCGCCTCGACGTTCTCGCTCGAGCTCGTCGACTATTGGCTGTTCGTCATCGATACGGCGGGCGGCGACGATATCCCGCGAAAGCGCGGCCTTGGCATTCTGCGGTCGGATCTCCTGGTGATCAACAAGACCGACCTTGCGCCCTTTGTCGGGGCGAACGTCGATCTGATGGTGGATGAGGCGAACGAGGTCCGCCGCGGCCGCCCTGTGATGCTGACCAACTGCAAGACCGGCGAAGGGGTGGAGGCTGTGGTGGACCGTCTCGTCGAGGATGTGATCTTTGCCGCCTGACGGATCAGGGACGAGAGAGGCCGAGGCCTCGTCAGGCGCAGGGCGCAGGCTCGCGTCGGGTAAGCTCGAGCTCGCCTTTGCCGCCGATGGTAACGGCCGCTCCTATCTCCGGCGTCAATATGCCAGTTACCCGTTCCATGTCTGCCGGGCGCTCTACCAGGATCCAGACCATCCAGGTCTTGCCACGCTCTATGTGCAGTCTTGCTCGGGTGGCATTTACGAGGACGACCGGCTCGATGTGACGCTTACCACCACCCAAGGCGCGGAAGCTCATGTCTCGACGCAAGCCGCGACCGTGGTTCATTCCATGCCGTCGGGAAGTGCCAGCCAGCGCATGCATATCCAATGCGGGGGTGGGTCTTATCTCGAATATCTGCCCGACCCGCAGATTCTCTTTCCCGGATCCCGCTTCAGATCGGAGGTTGTCGTCAGGGTCAGCGGCAATGCCGTCGCACTCGTGTCGGACACATTCCTCAGGCACGATCCGGCGGGAGGAGACGATACGTTCTCAGCGTATGGCAGCGAGATCGTCGTCGAGGATGAAACCGGCAGAGCCCTCGCCATCGACCGGCTGAAGGTCGACGGTCAGGTGTTTCGCAATTCATGCCCGGGAATTTCAGGGCGCTTCGCGGCGCAAGGAACGATGATCGTCGCCGGTGTCGATTTTTCCGCAAATGACGTTGCCGGCGCGCTTCACAAGATCAGGCTCGATCGCGATGTGGCGGTGATCGGCTCTTCGCCGCTGCCGCACTCTGCCGGCCTGTTGGTGCGCGTGCTCGCCGCGGACGGCGCCGCGCTGAAGCTCGCCCTGCACCAGGCCTGGTGTGCCACAAGAGTCATATTGAAAGGCTCGATGCCCGTTGAGCGCAGAAAGTAGCAGCCCTATCCGCGTGCACCGTCTGCATGCGCGCGGAATTTCCAATTGGCCGGCGTACTGAGATTTGAAGGGGAACCGATGCCAAATTCGGCATGACTAAAGTCAACACTTAACTTTTCCGCTGACTTATAGTGCGCATTCGACTCCCGGGGGAAAACGAATGCGGACGCAAGTTACGGTTTATTTGACGCCTGATAGAAAGGCCTGGTTGAAGCGCTACGCCCAAAAGCAGGGCTTTAAGGAATCAGAGTTAATTCACTGGCTGATTGAGCGTGAGCGCAACGTGAGATGGCTTGAGCGGAGTCTTCGAGAGACTGACGCCCCGGCTCAAGCCATCGCACCAAAACCAAAAACGGGCCGGCGACGGCGCAAAATCTGACCTGACCGGCCCCGTGCCGGTGGCCGATCTCCTTGGTGCGCCCTTCCGGATGTTCCGGCAAGTGCTCGTCCTCCTGTTGAGCTCGGAGAATTCGTCGCAAATAATAAGTCTCAGATGCAAGAGTCTGGCGCGCATGCTCACTCGAGAGACCTTCTATCTATTGGCTGCTTGCTCCCTCCAGCGCCACTGACGCATAAAGAGCTGTGCTCAAGGTCGCCGAAAGATGGTTTGAGCTTCGTCGGATCGATGACGACATCACTCTCATCTTCGAGCCGCATGTCGTGCCGTTCCTTCGCTGCAACATCTGGCATGTGCGTGGACGCGACCGTGACCTGGTGATCGACACGGGAATGGGCGTTGCAAGTCTTCGCGAGTTCGCAAAAGACATTCTCGCCAAGCCTGCGACCGCCGTCGCAACCCACGTCCACATCGACCACATCGGAAATCATCACGAGTTTGAGGAGTGCCTCGTGCATTCGTGCGAGGCGGATGGGCTGACGCGCCCGGCAGGCGAGCACACGCTGGCCGGACCAGACTTCGATCCAACCGATGTCGCCACCCTTCTCGTGCCGCCTGTCGATGGATATGAAATGGCAGGGCCAATGCTGACCGCTCTTCCGACCGCGGACTACGACATGCGAAGCTTCACAATTCGCCCGACCCGGGTTACCCGGATCGTAGATGAGGGAGACATCATCGATCTTGGCGATCGAGCCTTCGAGGTTCTGCATCTTCCCGGGCACTCGCCAGGTTCCATCGGACTGTGGGAGGCGCGCACTGAGATCCTGTTCTCAGGCGACGCTGTTTACGACGGTCCTCTCGTCGACAATTTGCACCACTCGAACGTGACCGATTACGCGCGCACCATGCTGCGGTTGCGGGAACTCCCTGCACGGATCATTCATGCGGGCCACGAGCCGAGCTTCGGACGCGAGCGTCTCATTGCTCTCGCCGACGCCTATTTGGAAAATGCACAGAGGCAGGGGTATGCGGCACGCGCCGGGACTGTGGCTGGCCGGGAACCTGACCGATCCTAGCTGTTTGGGCTAGATCGCTCTATCTGAGGGTCGTATGGCCAAGTCGATCTCAACACCAAGCCCCTCGGGAGAGCCTCAGGATGGTGAAGCGCCGGCTATCGTGCGAACTCGATCCTGCGCGTCAACCAGGTGCCGGCGCATCAGCTCCGCAGCTATCTCCGCGTCGCCCTCGGCCATCGCCTCGAGTATGCTGGCGTGCTCGTTCCACACTTCTGCGGCGGGAACGAAGCGCAAAACTTGCCCATCCCGCGGCGGCATGCTCAATCAGAGTCGAAATCAGAAGCTGTCGCGGCTGCATCATCCCTTGCATGGCGGTCAGCCTTTCTTTGCGTTGGTATCGACGCCTCGCAGAAAATCGAGCTCAAAGTCGCCGATGACCGGCGCCGTCACATGCTCGGCGTCGGTCTCGCAGAACACCAGGTTCGCTCCTGACTGGCAGCCTTCAGCTTCGACGCAGTGCGGAGCCACCTTGGCGAACTTATCGGGGGTGCAGCCAAAGCATTTCGACCACCACAGGCTCGCCTGGTGCCCAAAATCGGGAAATAGCGCGTCGTTGCGGCCATGCACGATCATCACCCGCCGGACAGAGGGGCAGGACTGTGGCAACAACTCGTGCAAGATCCTGGCTGAAGGTCAGGATGATAGGCGCTCACCGATCGTTCCGTCCAATATAAATGGACCATCCTTTAGTACAGGAAAGCCATGTGCGGTTTCGGCTTTCGCCTGCGGAAACTTGGTGGCTGTGCTCGGAGTCTACAGCGAACGCGTCTCTCTTTCCCTGCTAGCACGAGTTAACAGCGAATCCTGCAATTTCGGTCAGGCGCGTTCAGCCGAATTCTCTCGTGAACTCAGTAAGCTAGCGCGACCAGGCTTCCAGTCCGTTGGCTCTGCCCACGCTGCTTCGAATCAAGCCCCTCCACCAGCCCGAAGCCCCGTGCGTCGCGGGCAATTTACTTCGTGTCGCAAATGGATAAGTTTCCGTCTCGTCCGGTCTAATCGCGACCGCGAGGCTCGCGTATTGCACTTCCGTCAGCCAAGCGATGACGTATCGTTATCCTTGAAAATCGCCAATCAGTCCGAGGGCCGCACGTGAAGCGGGAGTACTCATTCTGGTCGCTTTTCAAGCAAGGCCTCCAGCACAACGAAGGGTGGAAGCCGGCGTGGCGCAGTTCAGAGCCGAAGCCGTCCTATGACTTCGTCATCGTCGGTGCGGGCGGGCATGGTCTTGCGACGGCCTACTATCTCGCCAAGGCCCACGGTGCACGCAACGTCGCCGTCATAGAGAAGGGCTACCTCGGCGGCGGCAACACGGCGCGCAACACCACCATCGTCCGCTCGAACTATCTCTGGGACGAGGCCGCCCTTCTCTACGAGCACTCGCTCAAGCTCTGGGAGGGGCTGAGTCACGACTTGAACTTCAACGTCATGTTCAGCCAGCGTGGTGTCTTCAATCTGGGCCACACGCTGCAAGACATGCGCGACATCGAGCGCCGGGTCAATGCCAACAACCTCAACGGCATCGATGCGTTGGTGCTCGACGCTCAGGACGTGAAACGGCGCATTCCCCTGATCGATATTTCTCCCAACAAGCGCTATCCGATCCTTGGCGCGAGCTTTCAGCCGCGTGGCGGCGTCGCGCGCCACGACGCTGTGGCCTGGGGATTTGCGCGCGGGGCGAGCAAGCTCGGCGTCGACATCGTCGAGAACTGTGAGGTGACCGGCCTCGATATCGGCGATGGCCGCATCAAGGGGCTCGAGACGAGCCGGGGCTACATTGGCGCCGAGCGCGTCGGCTGCGTGGCCGCCGGCCATTCGTCGGTTCTGGCGCGCATGGCCGGCATCCGCATGCCGATCGAGAGCCATCCGCTCCAGGCGTTCGTGTCCGAGTCGATGAAGCCGGTGCTCGACACCGTCGTCATGTCGAACGCGGTCCACGGCTACTTGAGCCAATCCGACAAGGGCGAACTCGTCATCGGCGCCGGCATCGATCACTACAATAGTTACACGCAGCGAGGCAGCCCGCACGTGATTGAGCACACGGCGGCGGCAATCATCGAGCTCTTCCCGATGTTCTCGCGCGTGCGGCTCAACCGCCAGTGGGGCGGCATCGTCGACACGACGCCCGACGCCTGCCCGATCATCGGCAAGACTAAGGTCAAGGGGCTTTACTTCAACTGCGGCTGGGGGACCGGCGGGTTCAAGGCGACGCCCGGTTCCGGCAACATCTTTGCCTACACGATGGCCAACGACGAGCCTCATGCCCTCAATCGGGCCTTTGCGCTCGATCGTTTCTATACCGGACATCTCATCGACGAGCATGGCGCCGCGGGCGTCGCTCACTGACCAAGAGAGCCTTTCGATGTTCGTTTTCTATTGCCCGCACTGCGGCGAGAAGCGCGAGGAGGAGGAGTTCGCCTACGGTGGAGAAGCCTTTATCGAGCGGCCTGAGAAGCCCGAGGCGATTAGCGACGAGGCATGGGGCGACTATCTCTTCATGCGCAAGAACCCCAAGGGATGGCATTGGGAGATGTGGCAGCACGCCACCGGCTGCCGGAAGTTCTTCGTCGTGAGGCGCAACACTGCGACCCACGCCGTTCAAGGCACTTGGACGCTCGCCGAAGGGCGCAAGGCCTATGACGCGGAGGAAAGCGCGCCATGAGGGGCCACCGCGTAGACCTCGCCACGGCGCGCATCGATAGGAGCCGCCCGCTCTCCTTTACTTTCGATGGGAAGGGCTTCAGCGGCTACGCCGGCGATACGCTCGCCTCGGCGCTCCTCGCGCATGGGGTCAGGATGCTGGCGCGCAGCTTCAAGTACGGCCGGCCGCGCGGCATCGTCGGCGCCGGCCCCGAGGAGCCGAACGCCCTCGTGCAAGTCGAGACCGGCGCGCTCACCATCCCCAATCTCAAGGCGACGCAGGTCGAGCTCTACCAGGGCCTCGTTGCCCGCCGAACGACAGGGTGGCCCTCGCTCGCGTTCGATTTAAAGAGCCTCGGCGGGCGTTTTTCGCAGTTCATGCCGGCGGGGTTCTACTACAAGACGTTCAAGGCCCCCGGGATGCTGTGGCCCCGCTACGAGCAGGTGATTCGCCAGGCGGCGGGCTACGGCAGCTCGCCGCTCGAGCCCGATCCCGAGAGCTACGACTACGCCCATCGTCATGCCGAGGTTCTGGTGATAGGCGCCGGCGCGGCAGGATTGCTTGCGGCTCTCGGCGCCGGCCGCGCCGGCCTCGATGTCATCCTGCTCGACGAGCAGAGCGAGCCCGGCGGCTGGCTGCTCTCGACACCGCACGCCGAGATTGGCGGAAAGTCAGCGCGAGACTGGATCGACGGCATCCTGGCCGAGCTTCAGAGCCTGCCGAATGTGCGCATCCTCACGCGCACGAGCGCCTTCGCGCTCCAGGACATGAACCTCGTGCAGGCCGTCGAGCAGGTGGCAGATCACTTGCCCCCCTCTGAGCGGGTCGCCGGCGAGCGCCGCCAGCGCCTGCACCGCATACGCGCCGAGCGCGTCGTGCTGGCGACGGGTGCGATTGACCGCCCGCTCGTATTCGGCAACAACGACCTTCCGGGAATCTTCACGGCTGCGGCGATTACGACCTATCTCAACCGCTATGCGGTCGCCGTCGGCCGGCGCGTGCTGATCCTCACAAACAATGATCACGTCTATCAGGGCGCTGCTGATCTCGCCAAGGCGGGGTCCAGCGTGGTGCTGGCCGATACGCGCGAGCGCATCAACCCGGAGTGGCAAAAGCGAGTGCGCGCCGTGGGCGTCGACGTGAGGATAGGCTACGGCATAGGCGCAGCTCATGGGCGGCACGCGGTCGACGGCGTCCACTTGGTGCGTCTCGACGGCGAGAAGAACGCGGTCGCGGGATCGGGCCCCCAAGTCGAGTGCGATGCGGTGGCCAGCTCCGGTGGCCTGTCGCCGACAGTCCATCTCTATTGTCACGACGGCGGGCGCCCGCAATGGGAGGACGCCCGCCTTGCGTTCGTC
>Ga0134125_10005222_pt1 | contig 14771 bp, 10 predicted proteins | sample KB31751_FD_96464 | JGI IMG/M metagenome (GOLD analysis project Ga0134125, IMG submission 96464) | Terrestrial soil microbial communities with excess Nitrogen fertilizer from Kellogg Biological Station, Michigan, USA - KB3-175-1 | ecosystem: Environmental > Terrestrial > Soil > Unclassified ... | reverse complement strand
GGTGCGCGCTGATGATCGGCTGTGCGCCGTGGAGAAGCGGCTGTTGCATGATCTGCTGAATGAAAGCCTCCAGGTCCTGGCCTCGTTGCCATACAAATTGACTGCGGGCCATGCTGATGAGGATTTGTTCGGCTCCCGCCGCCTCATGGATGCGGATGGCTTCAGCAGTGGCCTGGCGAAAGTTCTTCTGGTCCACTTCATCACTGAGTTCGTAAAATGAAACGGAATCTCCGGAACCATCAATCGTGATTTGTCCGGACCCGCGATCGCGAAGAAACCAGATGAAGGTGCTGATGTAGGGGACCTTGGTCATTAACTCTTTATGCTGATATCCACTGGCCCACGGAAGCACGGAGGCAACAAACCCTGGCCCGAATGCCGGAATCTCCATGTAAAAGCCAAATCCGCCACCGGTGTTCACAAACTGTTCGCAATTGGTGGTCATGGGTGAACCCCACCAGGCAAGTTGTTTGTCCTTGTAAATGCCATAGACAGCGCCACCCGGTTGTACACGCAAGTTCCTGCCCACAGCAGGTCCGCCGATGCCGCTGCGCAGAAGCAGCGCGGGCGATTCGAGTGATCCACCGGCAACCACGACTTGGGGCGCGCGCACAAGTATGTTTGTTGTGCGCCCCTGATCGGAGTAAGTTGCTGTCACGCCGCTGGCACGCCCCTGCTCCACAAGAATGCGGTTTGCCCGGCAATGGCAGATGATCGTGGCGCCGTCCAGGTATGCGTCCACCAGGAAGGTCCGCCGCGCAGTCATTTTACCGCCGGTCTGGTCGCCCAATCCCGTATAGCCGGCCATCAGTGGCTGGAATATTTCAGGGTTCCAGTTAATCTGAGTCTGTCTGCTGAGATAACCAAGCTTCTTGCAGCCTTCCCGCATCCGCAGATTCTGCGAGTTGTAGTAGGCGGTTTGGCTGCTCACCAGAAGGCGGCGCTCCACGATATCGATGTAGCGCTCAAAGTCCGGGCCATCCACTCCCTGTAAACCAAAATTCTGGGCCCAATCCTGGCGCACCAGGTCCGGAGTGCGCACACAGTTCATCCAGTTGATCTCGGTCCCTCCGCCCAGGGTCGCGCCGGCAAGAAGAGTTACGTCGCCATTTGACGTTGGAGTTGCGCCGTTCCCGTGCCACAGATGATGGTAGCCCCAAATCTCAAGCTGGTGGAAGTCCATCGACGTGTAATGGCCTCCCACCTCAAGCACCACGACCCTCCGCCCGCTCGCAGCCATTCTTGCCGCAATGACCGCGCCACCGGCCCCGGAGCCGACAATGCAAACGTCAGCGTCCAGAGTGAGGTTATCGCCCTTGGGGATGAATGGCTGGATGGGTTCTTCCGGCTGTTTCGGTGGAACACTGACAGGGCCTGGATATCCGAGTACTTCCCAGTTCGGATTTTGGCCCTGAGGAGAGCCGTAAGTTACGTAATTTTCGTTTGGCTCAGCCGTCTCTGGCAGTCCGTAAGCAAAGAGGATGGTTTGCTTTTGGAAGAAAGTAACTCCTCCCGCTCCCTGAGGCGATGAGTTGTAAATCTGGTTGAGAATACCTTCACGCTGATCTTGGGAAGCGCCGACAAAATCCTGAGCGCCCAGGGCATCAAGAAAAGCGAGCAGCGGAGCCCGCTTTTCTTCTGGAACATATTGAAAGAGATATTCCGCCAAAGCGGTGTCAGTGCCCACGTCTGAGGCAGAGCGCGCCCAAAAGCCAGTGGGATCGCTTTCGACCTGAATTGAAGGGACGAAGGTATCGCATAGCGCTCGGAGCGTTGCACGTTGAGCATTACTAAGATTGGCAATCATCCGGCTTCCTCACGCATAGGCGGATTCGCGAGGGCCACGCAAAACCTTCCCTCAAACCTGCGAGCATTCAAAAGACCCGGCGGGTGTGTCACTGTAAGCCACTTTTGGATAGACAGACGCGAGATATGAATTTGCAGATTGGTCGAAAAGCCGGAATAACCGGAATAAGACGTCTCTGCGAGAATCGGATCCGGCAAGGGCAGGACCTGAGAGGCTGCACCGTGAACCCCTCGCCGCAAATAGCGATAGAGCCTCTGTCTACAAGTACGAGCACAGCCCGAAAATGCTTTCAATCGGGGAACTGTTGCCGGTGGAGGCCGAGATGGGAACGAGCCGCAGTGTTGTCGAGGCAATCGATAGATTGGGGGACCACGGCTCTGCAATCGGGTGCGGTCCCTGGTACCCGCAGTTTCGCACCGGTCCGTATGAAGAAGTCCTGGTCAGCAACAGTAAAGTTACGATCACTCTGAAGAAGGATGCGAGCGGCCAGCAGTACTTCAGCTCTGTCGGCAACCTCACCAATTTGTGCGGTGACGATCTCAATGGAAGCGCTGTCAAAACCGCGCTGCCAACGCTTATCACTCCTGATACGGCCAAGTATCTGTTGACCTTTCCTCCGGAACAACCTGCGCCTTTTGACGCGCTGCCCGTAAACACTGGCACTGGCCCGCTCGCCCCGGGCGAGATTCCACCGGGCAGCTATACCAAACAATTCTATGATTTTGGCGACGGCAGCACGCTGGTGACGGAAGGGCCGGCGTTCCCCAAATTAACGTACCTCGATGACGGCGGCAGCGCCCAATTCTGGGTGGGTTTCGTGGGGGCTATTACTCAGGGGACAGGAAGGTTTGCAGGCGCAAGGGGCATGGCAAGTTTTAACGGCAGCGCCTATTTCAAGCCATTCCCGCCGCCGCCGCAGTTTCCGGCGATTGTGGCGATTTTGGAGAAAGGCTTCCCGGCCAATGTTGCTGTTTGCATAAAAGTCATAACTGGAGACCACCTGGCAGGTGGTTCCTAGAAGTCATAAGGAGATGCACGTGGCTCATCCCAGCAGCAGTCGTGTAGCAGCACCGAGCAAGAGCGTTGTACAAGCAATCGACAGACTCGCGCGCGGGTCTGATGGGTCAGGACGGCCCAGCAAGAGCGTCGTGGAGGCGCTTGACAGGCTGGCTCACCGAATCGAACCTTTCAAGAATCTTTCGAATCTCGCGGTTGCCCCATATGAAAAGGTCCTTGCCTTGCAGGGCGAAGGCAACAGGACGTTGCACGGACCGTTTCCGCCGGACAAGGACTCCTATTGGTATTACGATCTCAAGGGTACGTTCACGGATTTGGGCGGGGCGATACCCGGCACAGGAAAGTTTGAGTCAGTGCTCTCATGGTTCACAGCGGAAGTCGGGCCAGTGGTTTTTCAGGTTCCAGGAGCTTCCTTGGCTGGTCCTCCTTATGACGCCCCGCCGCCGGATGGCTATGAGGACAAAACTTCCGCTGATATTGCGACATTGGGAACGACAAAATCGCGGCTTGAATTTCCTGATGGAAGCACAATCGTAAGCATCGGCGTCAACCAGACAAAAATCAGGATCTACGCCGACGGCACAGCCCAACTTTTTGAAGCAAATATTGAAGTGATCGCATCCGGTACCGGACAATTCGCAGACGCAGGCGGCCTGGTAACCATCGATCTGGGAGCATATTTCAACCCGCTGGTGCCGCTCAATCCTACAGAGGAACCCTACAAATCAGGCTATCCGGTGAAGGTATTTATGTTCATCAGACTAAGCACACGGCCAGGAGTGCCGCCGCCTTCACCGCCTCCTCCACCAGGCCCCAGTCCCAAAAAATCGGGACCAAAATAAGATCTATTTCCGCGGCCCCGCCTTCATTTAAGTCCGCGGAAATACATTTCCAACGGTTTCCAGTAATTCTCGTTCCAGCCCTGGATGTAGTGTTCGTATAACTCCGCTGGAACACCGTCTTGAGTGAAATTCAGGCGGGTGCCTTCAGGGGTTTTTTCCAGTTCATACTTCACCGTGGAAAAGTGTTCTCGCGGCCATTCCTTGTTTGCTGGTTGCCATGATTGAACAATCTTCTTGTCGGGAACCAGTTCCAGATTGCGAAAAACAAGGTGACCGCCATACGCGGTGGATTCAACGCCAATGTCGCGGCTGATTTTGGCTGGCTTGCCCGAAAATGCTTGATGCTTGGCCGAATCCAGGAAGACTTCATAGACTTCGTGTGGAGTTGTTGGAAGAATCATCGAATGGCGAATGGTCTTAACGTCCATAATCCCTCTCTAAGAATAAGATCCACTCTTTCATGTTAATCCTGTGGGAGTTCACTTCCACCCAACGATGTTTCCGTTTGTGGAAGCGCCTACAACAAATCCGCCGCGTTCCGGTTTGGCATTGAGATACGGTTGGGTCATGGCGCTCACCTGGGCAAAGCCGCTCTGGAAGAAGTTGTCGCCATCCTGTTTCGATTTCCAAAAACTGATGGCAGAAACGTGGTTTGGCTCGTTGTCTGAGAGCAAGATAATTTCATCAACAAAGCCGGGCGACGCGCGAATAATCTCCGGTATCGCCCGATCACGTATGATGTCCACCAAGGCTTTTGCCTGGCCAGGTTTCGCGGTCAATTCGATGATGTGACTATACATAGGGCCTTGCTCCTTTGCGATAGTGTTTCCCGTGCTGCTCGTTGGGTCAGCCTGCTCATAAGAGGACGCGCCGATATTTTCCAGCGGGAATGCTGTTAGGGGCGAGACAAAGTTCACGTTAGAGATTTCGCCGCCCGGCCCCACCTGGATTCCAACGTAGCGAGCTTCGGCAGACTCGTAAAACTGCCCGGCAGCTTGCGTTATCTCTTCCACACCATCCTTGCTCCACACGCCAAATCCGGAGAACGTAACCGTATCTATGCCCGCGCCGCCGGAGGAATTGCCAAAGTCAATCCAAGCCAGGCTGTGCATCTGGAACATGCCTTCCTGGGAGAAGTTCTGATATTCGAAGATGGCTTGCGTCGCGGAAGAACTCCCAGGCAAAACAAACCGGTACGAGAAGATTTGTCCGAGCGAGGAGACGGCGCGATCGCAGCCGCCAGTGGCCACGAAGTCAGGATTGCCGGAATGCTGGACTGCCCAAAGCCAAAGATAGGGATCAAGGGAGCCTCCGCCGGTGACCGGGAAACCTGTGGTGAGGTTGGGATCGGGGAAAAGCAATGGAGGCTGGTTCGGACTACTGTTGCCAAAGTAGCTCGCGTCGTACGGAATGTGGACCTGTCCAAAGAAGTTGAACACCTGTCCGGCACAGCCTCTCTTCAAGCTCGCCGGTCCACGGAAAAAGAAAGAGGCTTTGGGTGTGCGGGGTTCAACGCGCAGGAGCGCGAAGAGCAAATCCTGGTTGATGAACCCGCGATTGAGTAGTGGTTGCAATGTCTGGCCGGTCCGCAGGTCAATCGCGCCAACCGAAAGATCAAAAGGATCATCGATCACGGAAAGATCATTCAGCGAATAGGTACGCAAGGGAAAGCGAAGGCTTTCATAGAAGCCTTCAGGGCCTGGGCTCAGGCGGCCGGGAAATAACTGCTGAAGCGGAGTAGGGCTCAGCGGAGCGAGAAGCCCACCAGCGGCAGTCGAGGAAACGGCAACAGGTACGGAGTTCCGCGATGGCGGCCCGAATTGAATTTGGAGTCTTCCCAGCAAACGCGAGCGCCCCAACCCATGTCCTCCAAGCTGGCACGCAAGCAGAGTAAAGAGGTCTCCAAAAGAGCTTGCCGGAGAAAAGAGCGTGAACTCCTGTACGGTATTAAAAGGAATTTCTGCGGCCGCAGTGCATTGCTCAGCCGGTGCAGCCTGGGTGGTCAAGGAAAGACGTGGATGGAGCGCCGTCCCGCTGGCCGGAATGGTGGCAAATTGACGTGAAGGTCCAGAAAAGTTCAACGGAAACGCTGTGCCGGCGCCCAAAGGAACAAAGGTGCTTCCGTAAAAGATGAAATCCAGTTTCCCGTCCGGACGTTGCTCAAACCGCAGGGTGGCCGAGCCGTAGGGGCCGGGAAAGGAGAGCGGAAGCGTAGGAAAGTTCGGATTCACCCGCAACAACGCGAACAAAGCGCTGTTGAAAAAATTCACGTAGATGTTCAGTGCTCCGGGCGAGTGATCTACCTGGCCAGTACGAACATTTAACCTGCCGCTGGAAACAAAGCCTGGCACATCGCCTACGAGTTGTTGCTTTCCCGGCATCACAAAAAATGCCGGGGCCGCCAAATACGCGTCCGTTCCGATGAGCCCGCGTTCAAATGAGACCTGAAAAGTTGTCCAATCGTTTACCGGCGGAGTGAACTTGATGCGGATGTTGCCCGAGAGATGGCTATCCATCATTGCCAACCCTCGGAAGTAAAGCGCGCCGCAGCTCGCCCATTGAATGGTTTCCGGAGTCCGGCAATTCTGGGCGGACAACGCATCACCAAAGTAGCTGCCATCCGGATCAATGGGGAGGACCTGTTCGAGTCCCGGCGGCAGGCGCAGAACGTGTGATTCAGTATCGATGACCTGGCTTACTGCTTGCTGCGGCGGCGGTAAAGGAGGTCGTGATGCGGGAGGAGGCGGAAGCGGCAATGGCTGTGGCGAAGTCAAGTCCTTGCGCGTCCAATTGGGCCCGGCAGCTTTCTGATAGGCCGCGACGGGATCCAAAGCCATGACGGTCGAAAGATCGATAGCGGGAAATGAAGCCCCAAATTTCCGGTTGAGCAGATCCAGAATTTCGTTTGCAATTGCGGCTTGGCCTGTAGCCCCGGGATAGTAGCCATTCAAGGAATAGAATCCGCCTAGGTAGTCGCCAGCGATGGTCCGGTTGCCGATAGGGAATCCGCGATCGTGGATTCGCCTGAAAAAAGCGTTAAGGTCATAAACCACCGCTCCTGTTGCGGCGCCAATATCTGCAATCTGTTGGTTGAGCTGCCGGATACCTGACCGCAAATGCGTGGCGACATCGGCTGCGAGCGTGGCCCCAGATGAGAGCGTCGAGATTGCATCTCCTGTAGACGGGCCAATGGATGCTGCATAGAGCTGGTAAGAGATTTCGTTTAAACCGTTCGCGGTGATTAGCGCGTCCGCCGGAAGATGCCAAAGTTCACGTAACAATTGCGGCTCCAGCTTCACAATTGGACCCGCGGTCTGAATGGTCGAAAAGTATGCAGTATCCAGCGGATCGGGAATGGTCAGGAGCACAACTTCAGCTCTGGCCATGCGAAGCTCTTGCAGAAGCTTCAAGTAGTCGCCGCCGAATGAGGACACATCTGGAAATCGTGCTGGATCGCCATTTACCGCTGCCTCCAAAGCTTCTGTAAAACCCAACTCAATCAACACAAGAGTGGGTTTGAGCTGAAGCGCAGCTTCTAATTGGGTTGGCCACGGTTTTGGTGCGCCGTATGCAATGCTGTTGAGTCCGAGAATCAGGTTCGCCAAAGTTTGTTTGCCGTTGGCGCGATCAACCAGGGGCTCAAGCGGCCTCATGCGAATGGCGTCTGCAACAGTGAAACCGGGAACGGAGAGGTTGGCGGGTGGGGAAGGCGGAATCTGGTCCAAAACAGTAGATTGCAGCGGCGAAGGCGTCACCACTGACCATTTTGCAAAGCCCGGCATGTCGCCAACTCCTGGGGGCTGAATCACAGGTTGAACGAAGGGCGTGCGCATTTGCCGCGCGATCTGCGCAGGAAAGCTGTAACGCTGCGCATCATCATAGAGTGAAAAGTCACCCATCCCAGCAGCCAGTCCTTCTCCCAGGACGGCGAAAGAAGACGTATCAAGCCGCCCATGCTTGACAGGAGTATCTGTAGCCGAAGGCTGACGTATGACATCGCCAACTCCGGCGTAGCCTGGACCGGGTGACCCGGCAGCCCGCGACGAGTTGGCCGCACCGGACGAGGGGGACTGCTCTGCTGTGCCATACCCACGTGCGCCGCGTCCGCTAACGACATTCCGCTGCGTGCTTCCACGAAACAGCTCATCGGCCATTTGAGAGCCAAGGCGCAACAAGGCCAGCGGCCATCCCCACAGCGAGTTGAGTGAATCGTTCATGGTATCCAACTTCCCTGATCGTCAAGGATGCAGCCATTCGAGGAGCAATCGTGGTTCAACGCTTCGTCCTGGCCGGCTTCGATCATTTTCTCTATGCCGTTGACTGAAAAATCCAGAATGTCTAAGGTGCTTCCCAAAGAGACACCGGGGAAGTAATGATGAACGCGGATAGGTTTGTAATCCACCTCTCCGCGTTCGAGGATTTGGCCTACCGCACGCACGAAGTTGCGCTTTTCCGATGTAGGTAACTGTCCGGTCCGACGGAGGATATCGAGCGCCCGAATGCCGGCATTGATCCATGCGATGCTGGCAATGTCTTCCTGCACCTTGGTGGCAAGCAATACGGAATAAACCCGCAGCAAGGTCTCCAGAGTGTTGGCCTGCGCGCTGATGGGAATGAATTGAGCAGGCGGATTGTAATCGATTACGTGCAGGTCCGTTCCCCCCAAACGGATGGCGGGGTGCAACGGCGTGTTCTCCGCGGCCCCGCCATCCACGTATTGATCTGGACCGATGGAAACCGGAGGAAAGATGCCGGGAATTGCAGCCGACGCCAAAATCGCAAGTACGCCGCGATGGTCCCGAAAATCCGCGTTTGTAAAATGAGACACGCTGCCGGTGATCCAATTGGTGGCGGATATGCTCAGGCGCTTGGGATTTTGGCGGATGGCAGTTTCGTCGATTACCTCTGAGAGCAAGGCATGAAAGGGCTGACTGTCAACGAACGATTCCAGGTTCACGGTTTCCGCCAGGCGCGTGTCCAATCCACCTGGCGATGCAAAAAAATTGGCCGCGCGGCTGAGCACGTAACTGCCGAGCACGAGCGTGTCACTGACAAAGTACGAGGCCAGCGAAACCGGGTGGCGAAGGCAAGCCGGAGTGATATAAGGAGCGGGATTAGCTCGCAGCCGAAATACTCCGTTTCCACAATTGCCGGGCCCCTCCGCAATACGCTCAAGCCATATCTTTTCCAGCCGAAGCGCGTTTTGCAGGCTACTCTCATTGGGACGGCACAGCATCTGCGCGGCATTGAAAGCGCCAACTGAAGTGCCGCTAAAAATGTCCGCTTCAAGCGGTTGGTACTCTGTGGCCGGACTCTTGCCTGCAAAGAGAACGTTCATGACCCCAACCCCGAATGCGCCGAAGGCGCTGCCTCCGGACAACACCACCGCTGTCGCACCGTCTCCGTTCAAGAACCCACCCCCGAGATGACCCAGGCAGGGATATCCTTGGAATCCAGCCAATCACGGACTAAACGCCACGTGAGCAGAGAGCCGACAACAGTTTGATAGTGTTGTTGAAAGTGAATCAGGAGAAAGAATTTTTCCAGTTGCTCGATGGAGATGCAAAGGTTGCGGGCTGCATACCCTCCAGTGAGCAGGTTGGCAGCGGACACATAGTAACGCACCGGATCCAGGCTAATCTGCAGCGGAAGCTGTTCCAGAACCTGTTGTGCCGGGCTGAGAAAGCGCGACGTGGCACCCAGCGAAAAGAAATCCGCCAGCCGAAAACCCCAATTGACAGGATCAATTACCAAATTGGAGATTCCTGTGGGTCGGTTGGCGATAAAGACCATCCGAACACTGATGTAGCCGGTCCTGTAGATGCGAAAGTTGATGAGTTCCAGAGCTGCGTCAAATTCGCCGGGGCCATAGCGGAAGGGGCCGGATGCTGGGCTCTTCACAAAGGCATAACCCACGCCGTAATCACCCAGGACGCCGCCGTACTGGCTCCCCAACTCAGGCGGCAGATGCTCGTTGTAGGTAACAAAATTTTTGTTGATTGCCAGATAGCTTTCTTCATTCGCCCCAAAAACAAGCTCCGGACCGCTTTCCCCCAAGGGCCGGAGATTGAGATTGAAATCGAAGATCCTTACTTTCAGGACCAGCCATTCATAAAGCTTCCCGATCTCGCGCTGATCGACAATCGCGTGTCGATCGTATCCGGGAAAGGGTCTGACTTCACCCGAGCGGACGCTTTTGTGAAAAAGCTGCGTAAAACCGAATCCCACGCGGTCTGCTGTGTCTGTTGGACACCAGCTCAGCCGGGCCAGTGCGGGAGGAGGAATAGGGTAGGCCGCATCAACATAGGCCCCGGGTTGGCGGAAAGAAGTGATCCGCAAAAAGTATTTCATCACGAATTCCCGCAGTTGTTCGCGCATCCACTCTGCGGAGTCTTGCCCCAGGCTGGCCGGACCTCGTGTCTGGTCATAGAACATTTCCTGGACGTTGCCCATGACCGGCATGATTCTTCCTTCGACCGGGGCCTGGCCAAAAAATCCGAAGCTCCGTGTAGGGCGATTGAACGTCCGTGCAAGAGGAAACTGCTGGATTTGGGACGGCTTGAACCACCAGGTGGTTGAAGGATCCACTTCCCTCCACCACTTCAGGAGAGCCTCGCCACGGGCCAGGTATTTAGGGACGGTAGACAGCACCTGAGCATCTTGCTGCGCTTCTGCCGTCATGGCATTGGCAGAGTTCGCCGAATTGTTGACCGCCACTTGTGCAGCCATTGGCTTTTCTCCTGAGATCAGCTTTGCGCTCAAGTTGAAAACGCTGAAGAATGCTGATACCGAAAGAAATCGCTAACCGCCGTTTCGGGACCAGGAACTCTCTGGTAAGACAAGGCTTGTTGACAAGATTGCGTCACACAGCGGTCCCATAACGCAGCTAAAGATGCATTGGCATTGTCCGGAACATAACTTCGAAGCACGTCCAGGTAGTGATCGTCAGGTGATGCCATTCGCCAGACGGCAAGCCCTGAGCGCATTCCATTGGCAAATGCTTCATCACAGGCCGCGTCTCTGCCGCGATATCTCAAGAATGTGGCCAGGATTTCCGGTTGGCGGATATTGACCAATGTAAGCGCCCATGCCAGGCCGGCTACCGCATTGTGTCTCCCGATTTCGTGTTGCGGTTCGAGTCGGCACATCTCCACAGCGTTCCAGGGCGCTCCGCAAAATGGGAGAAGGTTTACGGGGTTAAAGTAGATCCCGCGGCCTATCCCATGCCAGAAATAAGCGAGGAACACTTCGCTTTGAGAAAGATAAGCGTCGATCACGGGAACCAAATGGGGATAAAGATTTCTTGTTACCAGCCCCAATGCCTCAAAAGCCGCGCCTGCATATCCATTCTGCGAATTGTCCCGGCAAAGTTGCGCGAATTTAGCCAGGAGCGTGAAATCGCGAGACTGATTCCCAGACATCGACTCCAGAACACGCTGGGCGAAAGCCAATCCCATGCCCGTGTGAAGAGGAACCAAGCTGGCTGCGGGGAGTCGCCTGGTTTTGTCTTCACAGAAGAGCCCGCCATGAGAACGAAGTCCTGCATAGCAATATCCAAGTCCCTCCATGGCCCAAACAGAACGATAAGGCCCGAGTTGGAGTGCTCGAGAAACAAGTTCGTGCAATGGGACACCCGGATTTCCCGCTACGCCCAACTCAGAATCAGCATATTCAAAGAGCGAGAACGCCTCGATCTTGTTTTGAAGCTCGCTCCAGACGGCATAACCATCGGGAGTGCTGGCCGATTGCAGAACGGCCGCTGATTGCCGCGCCATCTCCAGGGCTAACCTGAAGATGTAGCGTGGCGGAAAGGCCCGCCACCTGAGCATGCTATAGATTGTGTTGACAACCCATTGCATCCGCTCTCCGGTTCCAAAACTCTCTGAAGTAAATTATCCCCTCCTTCCCCCAGCCGTGGCACACCACAGCCTAGGTATGAGCAGGTTGGACATTGATGCCCGATCAGGCTGCGCAGCGCCCCCTGACTGGGTACGAGAGCATAGCCCCAGCACGCAGTCTAAGGCTGTCTGAGGTTGTCCCTGATCTGCTCCAGAACTTCGATCTGCCGTTCTGCGTACTTCGGATCCTGCCGCTGATAGCTGGCCAGCTGCTGAGAGTACAGTCGGAGAAACTTCTTATCATCTTCCGGCAAGCCGATGAGATAGATCGGGATATTCTTGTTGCATGTTTCCTCGATATCATCGACTTCACGGCCGCCAGCCGTATGACAATCCACCCGCCAGAACTTCTTTGGGTTCGGATATCGTTTCTCAATCCACTTCCCAGGGACCTGGATCTTGCACTGTCCCAGCTGCTGGATGAATTCCGCTATCTTCCATGCCGTGATATCGGTCACGTCATTTGGAATCAGGTCTTCCGCCTCGGGGAAGGCATGTTCCAAATCGCGTTTGATGAACAAGACCTTGTACCGCCAAAGGATCAGGCACGGTGCTGATGCGGGTTGATTGGGACTACAAAAAGCCTGGTTCGGATCAGTCATTTTGGGACCGTTGCCATTCAATTTCGTTTCCTCCTTGTTCGTGATTCGGTTGTCGCCACTATCCGTGTTGACTGCCATGGAAGCGTCCAATGGCGCTTCCAAAACATCCTTTCCCGCAGTCGTTGCGAGAAGCGCATCGGGGCCCATCATGACCTCCACGCCCTGGCTCGTGACCTGCTGCATACCCTGCATGGTCCTGAGAAGCATGTTCACGCCATAGAGGAATGCAGCTACGGGCGTCATTAGGAACTGTCCGAAGAGCCACATCATATTCCGCGAGTCTTCTCGGTCAGATCCTTCCCGCATTCTTTCATCCGATGGTGTCATGAATAACTCGGTTCAACTCCTACCTCTCTATTGCACGGTTGTTTGCAGTCCCTGGCTCGCGCTAGAAGCCTGCATGCCATGCGCGTGCGGCATCTGCTTCAATCGCGCAACAAGGGCGGCCAGATCCTGAAAACGGAATACGTCTCCCAGGGCACCGTGCTGCCTGAGCGCGGGATAATAATCGTTCAAAGCCGCAGTGCAGGGTTGCGCAACAAGCCGACTCCACAGGTCTGCAGTTTGTGGATTACTGGGACGGTACTGACAAAAGTTTGAAACCAACAACGGGTCATCGGGCGTTGTGTCATGGCGCATGATGATAGAAGACGCCACTCCGTTAGCAAAGCCTTCCTGAAGCGGCGAGTTCCGAACGAATGTCCGCAACGCCTCTTCCAGAATCTGCGGCTGACGCATGTTGAGCAACACGACTGCCCACGCCAGTCCAGCCATGGCGTTCAGACGGTCTGGACAGCCCCGCACTTCACTGTCAATCCCTGCCCACACCGTGCTCAGGGCGGGAAGGAGATAGCGGCGCGAGAAATACAGAGCGCGGCCCACGCCGTGCCAAAAATATCCGTTTAGTTCCGGCGCTACGCATAACAACTGTTGGTGGACACTGCCAACCATTTCCGGATAAAAGTCTCGCGTCACCAGGCCGAGTGACTCGATCACCGGACCCAGGCAGCCGGGCCTGGTATTGGCCTGGGCAAGCGTTACAAATCGTTCAACCACTGCGCGGAATTGGCTGGCCGGGGATTGCGGCGTTAGTGTGAGAGTACCGATGCCAAGAAGATAGTTGGCGAAAAATTTGCCCATGCCTGCGTGGAGCATCAGCAGACTTTTCTCTGGCACAGGAGCATTTGTCGCGAGCAGCAGGCCCTGGGGAGGCCCGTAGAATTTCCAGTAAGATTCGGTGTAGTACTGTCCTATTCCTTCAACTGCCCACAAAGCCTGAAATGGAGAGAGTGAGTAGCACTTCTCCACCAGGACAGGAAGCGGAACGAACGCATTCTCGCGAATGCCCAAAGTGGAGTTGATGTTCTGGACCAGGGAGACGATCTCAAATTTGTTGCGAAGTTCCTGCCATGCTAGCTGCGCAGTGCCAGGAGAAAGGAATAACTCCGAGGTCCGAATGGCCTGCCTTCCGACAATACCCGTGATGCGCGCAATGTTCGCAGGAGTCCACGTTAGAGGATTGACGAGACTAAAGACGCAGTTTGCGGCTGCTTGCTGAATTCCATCTCCCAGAAAAAATATCGTCTGGCCTGTAGCACCTAACTGATTGGTCGTCTCTTTCGTCAAGATATCCAGCATGGATGTGAGGCCATACGTGCAATTGGCCCGCCAATCTGAATCATGGGCGATCTGCGAATCAATCGGAACCGTCATTGCCATGCAACTCATCATTCATTGGCCAGCAAAAATCTTTCGTTGTAGATCGGGCCGCAAGAGTGCTTACTGCCAATTGCGGGGTGGTCCCCAGCCACAAGCTCCGCCGGGATTGTCTTGACTACTCGCAGGACCAGGACCGCCCGATGCAGACGCTTGTTGTGTACCGGGCGCTCCAGGCATTCCGGAGGCTGAGCACCCGCATCCTCCTGAGGTTTCTGCGCAGTTCATGACTGAACGAGTCCAGTTACTGGGATTGACCCAATTGGATGGATTGGCCCAATTGCTCACGTTTGTCCAACTACTGGGATTTAACCAATTCAGAGGGTTCAACCAGCAAAATGCCAGGTCAACAGCGCGAGATCCCAGATTGTCGCCCGACCGGTAAATGCCCTTCATGGATTCATCCAGTTGACCCACCGCCATTTGCGTTACAGGAGCAAACAGGTCACCGTTGCCGTTCTGCTGTCCTGGCCTTCCTATGCTTACCGCTTGCTTTACCCCCAGCAGTGATAGCGCCCACGAGAAACTCAAGGCAGATTTGGTCAGTTCACGAACCATGATGCTCCTCCCCTCGTTACTTCCATCTCATTGTTGCCACAGACTTTCGCACGTCCGGCAGTCTAGTACCAGAGATGGAGGAACGACCTATCCACATAGACAGCGGCTGGAAATGGATTTGCGAACCGCCCTAAATTGACGAGGTTCCCTCAGGGACGGGCATTTCGGCCCAAAAAGTTGCGTGAAACCCTAAATAAAGGATGTGGTCCAGGAGGATGCGGGCTACAGGCCCGCGGCGTACGTTTTGAGATTCAAAGATTAGAAAATAGCTCTTCTTGCTTCCGGCATCGAATTCCTGGCAAATTACCGCGCCGTTTTGTGATCCGGGCTC
>Ga0134125_10005221_pt1 | contig 14771 bp, 15 predicted proteins | sample KB31751_FD_96464 | JGI IMG/M metagenome (GOLD analysis project Ga0134125, IMG submission 96464) | Terrestrial soil microbial communities with excess Nitrogen fertilizer from Kellogg Biological Station, Michigan, USA - KB3-175-1 | ecosystem: Environmental > Terrestrial > Soil > Unclassified ... | reverse complement strand
CCCCCTCCGGCCAGTAGCCGCAGGAGCCGGTCATGCGCTTGTCGAGGGAGGCTTTGTACGCATCGGTCTCGCTGTAGTGCATCTTGGCCACCCGCCGGCTGCGGGCGATGGTCTGCATGTTGAGCACTTTCGCCTGGGCGATCTGCCAGAGCAGGTTGGGCGTGATCTTGAGCTTTTCGTTGAGCTTGCTGCGAAGGACCTTGTTGAAAAACTCGGCGAGGTCTTCGGCGTCCCACCAGCCGTCCATGTAGGCCTCGCCCAGCCCGAGCGAGCCCTGCGCGAAGACGCGGGTCCAGGTCTGTTCGTTGAGGATCTGGATGTCCCATGGATTGGGGCCGTTGACGGTCACCCCGGCGTCCTTGAGCAGTCCAATGATCCGGTCTTTCTCAGTCACGATTCGTACGCCCCGCGGGTTTTGCTGGTGGGGCGGACCCAAATCGCTGCGGCCGGTCCTGTCAATAGCATTGTCATGGAGATGGACGGCCGCGCCGCGGCGGCCGTCCGGTGGTCAGGCGTGTGCCGGGGGCGGTCCCTGATAGTGGCGCATTGCGCTGATCCCCCAGATCGAGATCGCCGCAACGAGAATACCCACGATCCAGCAGTCCCACGCCGCCGACAGGCTGGTGCCGGCAAAGCCGAGCACCCAAGGCGAGATGAAGAGCCAGGCGCCCAGGATGAGGTTGCACCAGTCTTCCCATTCGGTCACCTGGAACAGGGCGCCGAGGGACAGCAGCACAACGAGGATGCCGACAATCCAGGCATCGCCGCCGAAGGTGCCGACCGATGAACTCTGCAGCACCCAGGGCGATATGAAGAGCCATACGCCGAGGATGAGGGTCAGCCAGTTGGCCGTGGCCGCCGGTCCAGTTGCCATTTGTCTTGCCATGACATTCTCCTTCCGCTTCATCGCAATATGGACGGAATTTGAGCCATTGCCGCAGGTTCCGAGCCAGGGATCGCGGCGCATCAGCTTTTCGCGACTATGGGACCGGCAAATGGAACCGCCCGGCCGAACATATCGGACCGGGCGGGATGTCGCGGTAGACTGGAAGGTCAGGCCCCCAGCGTGATCCGGTAGTTGCCGAAGCCGTCGGCGGAGTCATTGACGTAGTCGATCTTGACGCCCTTGACGTCGGCGACGTGATCCTTGGCCTTGGGACCGGACTGGAACATCACCGTGGTGCCGGGAAGCGGCGCCAGCGACCAGTTGCCGTCGGCCGCCGGGTTGATCGTGCCGGTCTCGTGGATATAGCGCACGATGATGTCACGGTTGGTGTCGGGGCCCTGGAAGATGATGGTCTTGCCGTCGGCGCCCGGGAAGAAGCCACCGCCGCCGGCGCGGTAGTTGTTGGTGGCGACCACGAACTTGGCCGTCTCGTCGATCGGCTTGCCGTCATATTGCAGGTCGATGATGCGGTGGGCATCGGGATTGATCACCACGCCCTTCTGGTCGTAGCGCGAGGGCTGGCTGACGTCGATCTTGTAGGTCACCCCGTCGATGACGTCGAAGTTGTAGGACGGGAAGGTGAGGTCGATCAGGTCGGCGTCCTTCGATCCGGGCTTGATCTGGTTGAAGATGCCGGCCGAGCGCTCGAGCCACTCGCGCACCTGCGCGCCGGTCACTTCCACGGCGCGGATGGTGTTGGGATAGAGGTAGAGGTCGGCGACGTTCTTGATCGCCACGGGGCCCACTGGAACGTCGGTATAATAGTCCGGTCCCGGCTTGCCGCCGGCCTTGAACGGGGCGGCCGCCGAAAGCAGCGGCAGGTTCTCCCATTGCGAGCCCTTGAGGTTCTGCTTCAGGTACCAGGTCTGGGCAATGGAGACGATCTGCACCGAGGGATCGTCGGCCACTAGCGAGAAGTAGGAATAGAGCGGGGCGGCTGTCTGTCCCACCGGCCGGCGCACATATTCCAGCGTCGCCTTGTGGTCCGCCTCGACCGGCGCTTCGACCGAAGCGACGTCCTGTACGGTCGGCACGACCTTCTTGGTGGTCGCGTCGCGGGTCCAGATCGGGCGGGCTTCGGAGGTGTGCGAGACGATCTTCCAGCTGCCGCCATCCTTTTCGAGCAGCAGGTCGATCAGGCCCATATGCGAGCCCCAGAAGCCGGCCATCACGGCGGGCTTGCCCATCAGCGTGCCCTTGCTGAGATCGGCACCCTCGATGTTGGCGAAGTCGTTGGAGTTGGGGAACACCAGGTGCTGGTGGCCGGTCAGCACGACGTCGATATCCTTGACGCCGGCAAGGAACAGCGCGGCGTTTTCCATCATGTCGCCCTGCTGCCCATCGATGCCGGTGTGGGCGAGGGCAATGATCAGGTCGGCGCCCTCTTCCTTCATCTGCGGCACCCAGGCCTCGGCGGTCTTGACGATGTCGCGCACCGCCACCTTGCCGACGAGGTTGGCCGAATCCCAGATCATGATCTGGGGCGGCACGAAACCGATGAAACCGAGCTTGATGGTCTGCGGGTTGCCGTCGCCGTCCTTGAGGGTCTTCTGGACGATCTTGTAGGGCGGCAGATAGGTCTTGTCCTTGGTCGGATCGTCACCGGTGATCTGGGCGGCATTGACGAGGTTGGCGCAGACCAGCGGGAAGTTGGCGCCGGCGAGCGACTTGCCGAGGAAGTCGAGGCCGTAGTTGAACTCGTGGTTGCCCAGCGTCGAGACCTCGTAGCCGAGGGTGTTCATGGCGGCGAAGGTCGGGTGCACGTCGCCGTCCTTGAAGCCGCGCTCATAGGCGACGTAATCGCCCATCGGGTTGCCCTGGATGAGGTCGCCGTTGTCGATCAGGATCGAGTTGGTCGCCTCGGCGCGGATCTGGTTGATCAGCGCGGCGGTGCGGCCCAGGCCCATCGTGTCGTTGGGGGCGTCGGCATAGTAGTCGTAGGGGAAGATCGCGACGTGGATGTCGGTCGTCTCCATCAGGCGCAGATGCGCCTGGTTGGTGGATGCCATGGCGGCGAATGGGTGCATGACGATCAGCGCTCCGGCGCTGGCCGAACCGGCGAGAAAGGCCCGCCGCGACAACCGTGGTTGAAAATTCATGTCGTTCTCTCCCTGTGTGAGGCTTGCAGGCGGAACGGGCAGGCGTCAGTGCTTGTTGTATGCCGCAGGCAAGCAACCTCATGTGCCGTGTCGAGGTGACGCCGCGATGACCGGCGAGTCGTAGCGTGTCAAAATTGGACCGGTTGGTCAAATTCTGGATTCGCGCGTTGTGAGGTCGTAGAGTCGGGTCCGGCTTGGGAGATAAGACCATGAGATGGCAGGGTCGCGAGGAGAGCTCGAACATCGAGGACCGGCGCGGTGAGGGTGGCGGAGGCGGCGGCCTTGGCGGCGGGCTGGGCGGCGGCTTCAACAATGGCTTCCGCATCCCGATCGGCGGCGGCCGCGGCGGTATCGGCAGCCTCGCGGTCATCATCATCTTCGTCATCATCGCGATGGCGATGGGGATCAACCCGCTCGACCTGCTGACGGGCAACACGACCAGCGTGAACTCGCCCTTCGACAATTCGCAGGGGCAGACGACTCTGCCGCCGCAGGGCGCCGGCGAGGACCAATTGCGCCAGTTCGTCGGGGTGGTGGTCAAGGACACCGAGACGTTCTGGGGCAGCTACTTCCAGCAGCACGGCGGCACCTATAGCGACCCCAAGGTGGTGCTCTATTCCGGCCAGACCGCCTCCGGTTGCGGCACGGCGGACTCCTCTGCAGGGCCGTTCTACTGCCCCGAGGACCAGAAGGTTTACATCGATCTGAGCTTCTATCAGCAGCTGCGCGACCAGTTCGGCGCGCCGGGCGACTTCGCGCAGGCCTATGTGGTGGCGCACGAGGTCGGCCATCACGTGCAGGACCTGTTGGGCATCCTGCCCAAGTTCAACCAGCGGCGGCAGTCGATGAGCCAGGATCAGGCCAATGCCTATTCGGTGAAGGTGGAACTGCAGGCGGATTGCTTTGCCGGCATGTGGGCGCGCGGCGAACAGCAATATCTCGACAGCGGCGACGTGCAGGAGGCGATCAACGCCGCCAACCAGATCGGCGACGATACGCTGACGCACAACACCATCTCGCCGCGGCAATATACGCACGGCACCTCGGCGCAACGCATGCAGTGGTTCAAGACCGGCATGAACTCGACCGATGTGAGCCAGTGCGATACCGGCATTCCGAATTGAGACAATTCGAGTCGGGCTGGGATTAGGGCGCGATTCTAGAAGAACGGCGTCTTTGTGGCAGAATCGCCTGAGGCGCCTTATTGACCGCCGCAGATTGAGCCGAATTGTTACCGTCCGGCCCGCCAGCCCGACGCAACCAATCGCCTGCTGATTGGTTGAGCCGGCGACGCATCCATTTATAGCGTCTCAAGCGCGCCGCGGCGCTTTCAACCTCAGACGAATAAGAGGATTCAAAGATGAATAAGCTCGTACTCGTGGCTGTGGCCGCGCTCACCGCCGGCGCCTTTGGTGTCGGTGCTTCCTACGCCCAGGCGGGCGGTGACTTCGCCAAGGCCGACGCCAACCACGACGGTGCGGTCGACATGGCCGAAGCGCAGGGTGTCTTCCCGAACCTGACGCAGGACATCTTCAACAAGGCCGACGCCAACGGCGACGGTAAGCTCGACGAAGCCGAATACGGCAACCTGCAGGGTCTGGCCGGCGGTCTCGGCGATACCACCGGCGGCAGCTCGTCCTCGTCGGCTGAGGCCAGCAGCAGCTCGTCGACCTCGGGCGGCTGATCCACGGTCGCTGCAATCAAAAAGCCGCCCTCCGGGGCGGCTTTTTTGTGTCTCCGGCTCAGGCGGCGGCCGGCTTGTGCTCGGGCACCTGCGGTAGGCCCTTCTGCGCGCGCACCTGGTTGAGGAAGCGCGTGAACAGGTAGTGGCTGTCATGCGGGCCGGGCGAGGCTTCCGGGTGGTACTGCACCGAAAAGATCGGCTTGCCGTCGACGCTGAGGCCGGCATTGGAGCCGTCGAACAGCGACACATGCGTTTCGGTCACACCGGCGGGCAGCGATTTGGTGTCCACGGCAAAGCCGTGGTTCATCGAAGTGATCTCGACCTTGCCGGTAGTCAGGTCCTTCACCGGATGGTTGGCGCCGTGGTGGCCCTGGTGCATCTTGCTGGTCGTGCCGCCGAGCGCGAGGCCCAGCAGCTGGTGCCCGAGGCAGATGCCGAAGATCGGCTTGCCCGTTTGCATCAGCTCCTTGATCGCCGGCACGGCGTATTGGCCGGTCGCCGCCGGATCGCCCGGGCCGTTACTGAGGAAGATGCCGTCCGGGTTGTGCGCGAGGATATCCTTGGCAGTTGCCGTGGCCGGCACCACGGTGACGCGTGCGCCCTGATCGGCGAGCTGGCGCAGGATGTTGCGCTTGGCGCCGTAGTCGACCGCGACGATGTGGAATTGCGGGTTCTCGACGGTGCCGTAGCCCTTGTCCCACTGCCAGGGCGTCTGGTCCCATTTGTAGGTCTGCGCGGTGGTGACTTCCTTGGCGAGATCCAGCCCCTCGAGGCCCGGGAACGCCTTGAGCTCGGCCATGATCGAGGCCTCGTCGAACTGCCCGTCGGGCGCATGGGCGACGATGCCGTTGGGCATGCCGTTCTCGCGGATGCGGGCCGTCAGTGCCCGGGTGTCGATGCCGGCGATGCCCACGATGTTGCGCTTCCTGAGCCAGGCGTCGAGCCGCTCGACCGCCCGGTAGTTGGCGGGGTTGGTGATGTCGGCCTTGAGCACGACGCCGCGGACACCCGAGAGCGCCGCCATGTTCACCGTCTCGATGTCCTCGTCGTTGGTGCCGACGTTGCCGATATGCGGGAAAGTGAAGGTCACGATCTGGCCGGCATAGGAGGGATCGGTGAGGATCTCCTGGTAGCCGGTCATCGCCGTATTGAAGCAGACTTCGCCCGCCGCGTGACCCACCGCGCCGATGCCGCGACCCGTAAGGCGCGTCCCGTCCTGAAGGATCAGAAGGGCGGTCGCAGGCGTGGGTTGCCAGCCGGACATGGCGGGTCTCCTTGGAGTGGCGGTGCGGGTTAGAGGCTTCCCATAGAAGGGCGGCCGCGCGGGCGCAAGTGGCGGCGCGCCGCGTTACGGTCTATATGGGGCCAAACCATTGGATTTGAAGGGGTGACAGCCATGCGCGAGGCGATCAGCGAAGGCTACAAGACGGCGATGAAGGCGCGCGACCAGCGCCGCACGGCGACGCTGCGCGCCATCAATGCCGCCATCAAGGACAAGGACATCGCGGCCCGCGGCGAGGGCAAGGGGCCGCTGAGCGACCAGGACATCCTGGCGCTGCTGCAGAAGATGGTGAAGCAGCGCGAGGAGAGCTTTGCGATCTACGCCAATGCCGGCCGCAACGACCTCGCGACGGTCGAGAAGGAAGAGATCGACATCCTCAACGAGTTCCTGCCCAAGGCGCTGACCGACGCGGAGGTTGACGACGCGATCCGGGCAGCGATTGCGAAGACCGGTGCCTCGGGCGGCAAGGACATGGGCAAGGTGATCGCTTCGCTCAAGGCGGACTATCCGGGCCGGATCGACTTCGGCAAGGCCAGCGGCAAGGTGAAGGCGGCGCTGGGATAAGACACGAGATTGGTTCCGGATCGATAAAAATGCGACGGCCGATGTGGTGATGCCGAAAGCCTGATTCCGAAACGGACAAAAGCCTGACGTTGCTGTCAGCGGAACCTCAGGTTCGCTTGGCTATCTTCCGCGCCGTTCTGATTTGCGGAAGAGGCTAGAAAATGACCAATCGCTTTGCGGCGGCAATCGCACTCTGTAGTTGCGTTCTAGTCGCGGCACCGGGTGTCGTGGCGGCCCCCAACGCGCATGCCAATGCGCACGCGCAGGCCAACAGTTCGAACGGTAACGGCAATGGCAACGGCAACAGCAGCAACAACAATGGCAACGGCACGCCGCATTCGGTCGTGCGGCAATACGCCATCGCCAATGGCTTGAGGCAGGGCCAGGTGGCGAGCAGCCTCAAGTCCTGGAATTCGCTCAACGCCAATCCCAAGGCCTTCCTCAACAACCTCGACAATCCCAATTCGCTGCTCGGCAAAGAGGCGGCTTATATCTGCGCCAGCAGCACCGCCCAGGCGGCGCTGGGCGAGTTCACCGACCTGGCTGGACCTTCCGGCACTCCGCCGACCTCTGCGGAGGTCGACGCAGCGCAGGCATTCCTCACCGCCAAGGCTATGCTGGGCTCGCTCGATCCGAAGACGGTGAGCGGCGATCCGACAAACTATACTCAGGAGGAGGTGGACGCCGCCAATCTGCTGCTGGCGAATGCGAAGCTTGACACGCCGCTGACGACCGAAACCGCACAGGTGACGCTCGACGAGGCCGGTGCGTGGGCCGCCTACCAGAAAGCCGACCAGACCGCCGCCGGCGCCTTCGCCGCCGCCAGCGTCAGCCAGAAAGGCGACGCCGACCTCACCCAGTTGCGGGCCAGGGTCGATGCGATCGTCGCGCTCAAGGGTCTCGATACGACGAAGCTCTGCTCGACCTCGACCGCTTCGGCGCAGTAGGGCTGCACAGGATCGGCGGCTGCTCCGACGCCTGGGCGGCCGCTGGATCTATTGCCTTCGGTAGAACACGTCGCCCCAGACCGAGATGGTGGTCTGGTTGATCCAGACGATGTTGAACTGCACCTGGGCCGGGCCGCCGATGGTCGAGTACCAGATGGAGAGGATGCCGCCGCGGGCCGACGGGTTCCAGCCGCAACTGCCGCCGACATTGGTCCCGGCGGTGGCAACGAACGAGCAGAATGGGCCGGCCTGGACCAGCAGCCGCTCGCTGTTGTCGGCGGTGGTCCAGTAGCCGAGCGGCACCGGTGCGGCCTGGGCGAAGGCGGCAGCGGGCAGGGCGGCAAGCGTGATGGCAAGCAGGACGGTCGTCAGTCGCATGATGAAGTCCCCCTTAGACGCCATTCTAGCGCGGGGACGTGGGGCCGAGAAGCCCGCCGGCGGCGAGGAGGTCTAGGGCTGCGCCTTATGCTCCTCGTGCGCCGCTTCCCAGACCTCGCGGGCGGCGCCGAGGTTCATGAGCGCGATCGCCAGGCCTACGATTACGTCCGGCCAGACCGAGCGCCAGACGTAGGCGGTGACGAGCCCTGCGGCGATGATCGCGAGGTTGGCGATGGCGTCGTTGCGGGCCGACAGGAACGCGGCCTTGGTGAGGCTGCCGCCATGCGCGCGGAAACGGGCGAGCAGCAGGGCGCAGCCGGTGTTGATGACGAGGGCGCCAAGCCCGGTCGCGGAGAGGGCAAACGGCTCCGGCGGCTCCGGGTTGGCGAACTTGCCCCATAGCGACCACAGGAACGCCAGCGCCGGCACCAGCAGGATCGCAGCCATCGCCATGCCGATGCGCGCCCGCGTTTTCGGCGACCAGGCGAGCGCGAAGAAGATCAGCAGGTTCACCGACGTGTCTTCGAGAAAATCGACGCTGTCGGCGAACAGCGACACGGACCCGATATGCAACGCGACTGCGAACTCCACGCCGAAATAGGCGAGGTTCAGCAGCGCGACGATAAGGACGGCTGCACGCAGGCTCATTGTCATGCAGCTCTGCGTTCGCGCGCCCACGACACGCCCGAGATCGCGGTGGCGGCGACGGCGCTCGCAACGCCGATCCAGGGCAGGATGCCGTAGCCGAAGCCGCGGTCGATCAGCACGCCGCCGAGCCAGGCGCCGAGCGCGATGGCGACGTTGAAGGACGAGGGGATCAAGCTCGAGGCGAGGAGCGGCGCGTCGCGCGTGTTGACCAGGATGCGGGTTTGGGCCGGCGAGCCGAAGGCGAAGGCCAGCGAGCCCCAGAGCAGGACCAGCACGCCCATGATCCATGGACTGGTGTCGAACGGCAGCATCAGCGCGTAGACGACGATCTGCGCGAACAGGATGCCGGTCAGCGAGGCCATCAGCTTCCAGTCGGCGAGACGGCCGCCAACCAGGACGCCGATGGTCGAGCCGACACCGAACAGCAGCAGCAGCCAGGGCACGAAGTCGAGCTGGATGCCTGAGACCGTGGTGAGCAGCGGCGAGATGTAGGTGAAGAGGGCAAACTGGCCGATGGTCTGGACGATGATCACGGCGATCGAGGTCAGCACGGGCTCACGCCAGAGTGCCTTCACCTCGGCGAGCAGATTGCCGGCCTGCTGCGGCTCGGGCCGCACGAACGGGACGAGCAGCAGGATCAGGAGGAACGCGACGATGCCCAGGCCGCTCACAGCCCAGAAGGTCATGCGCCAGCCGAACGCCGTCCCGATGGCCGTGCCGAAGGGCACGCCGACAATGTTTGCGACGGTGAGGCCTGCAAGGATCAGCGCCACGGCGAAACCGCGGCGTGATGGCTCGACGATAGTGGTGGCAACGACCATGGCGCTGCCGAAATAGGCGCCGTGGATCAGCGAGATCACCATGCGCGCGACGAGCAGCGAGGCATAGTTCGGCGCGACGGCGCACACGGCGTAGCCGACGATGAAGATGCCGACATAGATCAGCAGCAGGAGTTTTTTGGGATAGCGGCCGGTGAAGGTCGCGAGCAGCGGGCCGCCGATGGCGACGCCGAGCGCGTAGAGGCTGACCAGCAGCCCCGCGGTCGGGATCGAGATGCCGAGGTCCGACGACACCGCGGGCAGGATGCCGGCGATCACGAACTCGGAGGTGCCGATCGCGAAGGCGGCGGCGAACAGGGCGAGAAGAGCGAGCGACATCAGGCGAACTGCGTTGTTTCGGAGGATTGCGGCAGGCGCAGCGAAACGATGCCCACGACGCCGGCGATGGCGCTGCAGATGACGCCGCAGGCGGGCAGCAGCGCGTAGTCCATGCCGGCGTCGAGCAGGCTCGCGCCGAGGAAGGCCCCGGCCGCGATGCCGACATTGTAGGCGGTGGAGACGAGGGTCGAGGCAAGACGCGGCGCGGCCCTGGCGCCGTTGAGCACGCGCATCTGCATCGGCGTGGAAAGGCCGAAGCCGAAGAGCGAGCCCAGGAACAGCATCGGCGCGACGAGGATGGGGCTGCGGATGGTGACGAGCAGGAGGGCGAAGCTGACGATCTGGCCGGCAATGATGATCATGATGGCGGGGCCGGGGCGCCAATCGGCAAGGCGGCCGCCGAGCCAGATGCCGGTCACCGCGCCGGCGCCGCCGATCAGCAGGTAGAACGGAACTCCACTGATCGGATCGAGGCCGGTGACGTTGACGAGGATGGCGACCTGGAAGGTGCCGAAGGCGAGTTGGCCGACCATGATGATGGCGATGGCGAGGTAGGAGAGCCAGACCTCCTGGTGCCGGAGCTGCCGGGCCTGCACTGCGAGCGGGGCATCGGCCTCCTCCTCGCCCTTGGCCCTGCCGGGCAGGGTCAGTGCGACGGCGATCACCGAGAGCACCGCCATCGCGGCGATGCAGACGAAGGCGACGCGCCAGCCATAGGCGTTGCCGATCGCAGTCCCGGCGGGCAGGCCGAGGATGTTGGCGACGGTGATGCCGCCCACGAACAGCGACAGGGCGGCGCCGCGTCGCTCGGGCGCCACGCTCTGCGCCACGGCGATGGCGGCGACGCCGAAGAACACGCCGTGGCCGCAGGCCGAGATCAGGCGGGCTGCGAGAAGGAGCTCGTAGCTCGGTGCGAAGGCGCACAGCAGCTGGCCGAGCGCAAACACCAGCATGACGGCAATGATCGCCGGTTTCAGCGGGATGCGGGTCGTGAGGAGCCCGAGGATCGGACCGCCGACGGCGACGCCCGCGGCGTAGCCGGTCACCAGCAGGCCGGCGGTGGGCACCGAGACGCTCAGGTCATGCGCCACCGGCAGGAGGATGCCGGAGATGATGAACTCGGTTGAGCCAATGCAAAAGGCGGCGAGCGCCAGCGCGAAAATAGCAAGCGGCATGAAAACGACCCGGGAAAGGGCCGCGACATGATCATCCGGCCTGCAAAAGGGCAACCCCCATCAGGCGCGTTCGCGCCGCCACGACCAGAAGGTAATGCCGGCTGCCAGCAGGCCGCCGACGATCCCCACCACCGGCAGCGACGGATAGCCGAGGCCGACGGTCAGAAGCACGGCGCCGATGACCGCGCCGAGCGTGTAGCCGAGATTGAAGGCGGTGGCGGTAAAGGTCGCGGCGACGGTCCCCGAGCCTTCCGAATGGTGCACGATGCGTGTCTGCGGCGGGATGCTGAAGGTCCATACGGCGACGCCCAGCAGCACCATCAGCACGAACATGGCGACCGGCGAATGCATGCCGAGGAGGATGGCCGCCGAGACCGCCGCGTAGGCGAGGGCGGCGCCAATGGTGGCGGGGACGAGCTTCCAGTCGGCGAGGCGGCCGCCGAGCACGATGCCGGCCACCGCGCCGGCCCCATAGGCGAAGAGGTAGGGCGGTGTGTTGTCCTCGGGCACGCCGGTCATGTTGATCAGGAACGGCACCTGGAAGGTGTTGAACGCCAGCGTGCCGATCATCAGCACGAAGAGCGCGGCGTAGCTCAGCGCCACCTGGTGGCGGAACAGCACCTTGATCTGCGTGCGCCACGGCACCGGATCGGCCTTTTCCTCCTCGATCTTGGGCAGCGTCAGCGCGATGGCGATGAAGGCGAGGGCGGCGAGGATGGCGACGCCCCAGAAGCTGGCGCGCCAGCCGAGCCAATGCCCGATGGCGGCGCCGAACGGCACGCCGAGGACGTTGGCGATCGGGACGCCGGCGAGGACGACCGAGATTGCGGCCCCGCGCCGCTCGAACGGGACAACGCTGGCAGCGGCGATCGTCGAGTTGCCGAAGAACAGGCCGTGGGTCAATGCCACCAGCACCCGGGCGCCGAGCAGGACGGCGTAGTTCGGCGCCATGGCACACAGCACGTGGCCGACGGCGTAGAGGCCGACCAGCCACAGGATCATCGGCCGGCGCGGCAGGTGCGCCGTCGCCAGCGCCAGGATCGGGCCGCCGACGGCGACCCCGATGGCGTAGCCGCTGACCAGGAGGCCGGCGGCGGGGATACTGACCGAGAGGTCGGTCGCGATGGTGGGAAGGAGGCCGGCAATGATGAATTCGGCGGTGCCGATCGCGAAGGCGGCCAGCGCCAGCGCGTAGAGGGCGAACGACATCGCGCCGACTCCGGTGAAATTTCCCGCATATTTCCTGCAAAACACGGGCTGCAAAAGCCATATGTGTGATGCATATTTATTATGGTTGCAGCGCTGAAGGAGCGTCCCATGGCCGGTACCGATCTGCAGAAGCGCTGGGGCCTGATCCTCGGCTTGCGCGCCCTCATCATGCTGCTCGGCGGGCTCTACGCGGTGATCTGGCCGGGCACCGCGCTCCTCATCCTGGTGATGGTGGGGGCGGCGGTGCTCCTTGTCGACGGCCTGCTCGGCCTGTGGGCGCTCACCTTCGGCGGCGCCAAGACCGGCAACTTCTGGTTCGACGTGATCCGCAACATCCTCGCCGTAATCGTTGGTGTGCTTGTGCTTTTGTCGCCTGTGCTGTCGGCGCTGCTGACCGTCTGGTTCTTCGTCTATCTCGTCGCCATCCAGGCCATCGTGGTTGGCGTGATGGAAATCATGTTCGCGATCCGCGAGCGCAAAGCCTACGCGCACATCTGGCCGATCCTGCTCTCGGGCATCCTTTATGTGCTGTTCGGCATCGTGCTGGCCTTCGAGCCGCTGATGGGCGCGATCTTCTTCACGATCTTCGCGGGCGTGATGATGATCCTGTTCTCCATCGGCCTGTTCACCCTGGCCTGGCGCATCTACAGCGGCACGGGTGCCCCGGCCTGAGCGCACCGCCTCGATCGCCCGGATCGCGGCTACAGAATAGAAAGCGGGTGCCGAGTGCGCATCGACAACATCCTTCCTGCCATTTCGGCGCGGCTCGCGACCATACCGCACGATACGCCGTTCCAGGATGCGGCCCGCCTGTTCGGCGCCGGCGCCTATCGGATGCTGGTGGTGTGCGGACCGGGCGGAGAAGCGATCGGCATCGTCACGCGTACCGACGCCTTGCGCCATGTCGGGCAGCATCCAGATCCGCTGACGGCGACGGTCGCCGAACTGATGATCCGGACCTTCACGTCCGCGCGGCCGTCCGATGACCTGCTGACCACCTGGCGGGTGATGGCTGCAGGAGGACTAAACCATGTCCCGGTTCTCAGTGAATCAGGCATGCCGGTGGGGACGCTCACGTCCGACGATGCGCTCAGGGCCTTGCTCGATGCCGAAGACTACGAGGAGCAATTACTGCGCGACTACATCGCCGGCATCGGCTATCGCTGAAGGACGCTAGCTCGAGGTCACTACGCCCGTCTGCGGACTCTCGCCGGCGTCCTTTTCAAGTACCGCATTGAGGGCAGCGCCGAGCACGAGGATCTGCGCCGAGTTGTACATCCAGAGCAGCAGCACCACGGCGGCCGAGACCGAGCCGAAGGTGGCGTTGTAGTTGCCCCAGTTCTGCACGTAGATCGAGAACACCGCGCCGGCGACGATCCACAAGACCGAGGCGAGCACCGCGCCCGGCCAGATGAAGCTCAGCTTGTGCGGATGCCGGTCGGGCCCGAAGCGGTAAAGCACTCCCATCACGATCGCCGAGATCACCAGGAGAACCGGCCATCGCAGCACGAGCACCAGCCATTCGCCGCCGGTCGGGAACGGAATGAGCGCCGGTAGGCCCGCGACCGTGATCAGCGCGATCACCACGAAGATCGAGCCCCCAATCGTAAGGCCGACCGCGACCAGCACCTCTTTCACGAAGCCGCGCCGTTCGGGCGCACCGCGGACGCGCGACATGGCAAAGAGCAGCGCCTCCACGCCACGCGACCCGGACCAGAGCGCCAGCGGGATCGAGATCACGAGGCCGATGCCCAACGTCGCGTGCGGCGCCGCGGCGAGCATCTTGAGCTGCTCATCGAGGATGCCAACAGCCATCGCCGGCAGGACGTAACTCAACTGGCCGGCTATCTTTACCGACAGCGGGCCGTTGGCCAGGATGCCATAGATCAGCGCAACCGTCGCAATGGCCGGAAAGAACGACAGGAAGCCGAAGAAGGCAGTGGCGGCGCAGCGCGGCGAGGTATCGGGGTCGAGCAGGACCTTGAGCGTATCGAGGACGACCCGCTTGAGGTGATCGAAGCGGGTTTCTTGCTGAGTTGCAGTCAATGCCAACGGACGGTCTCCGGTTTGGAGGTTCAACGGCGGCCTCTCCCGGCGGTTGCAGGGAACACGGCCCACCCTGCGGGGGTGTCGTCCGACCGGCGCTGCTCCGCAGCTCACCGTTGACCGCGCAATGCGCGAAAGACCGTTGCGACGTCGGGCGGATCGTTCTCGTTCGATCATGTCGCGGATGGCGACTATTTCGTCGTGGCGATGATTTTTCAGCCCGGCGAGTTCGTGGCGTTCCAGTTTCCGATCATGGAGCGGGTGAGCGTCCGGCACGGAGAGAGCGTTCGGGTCGTGATGCGCGGCTATTGAAGGGACAGCGGGGATAAGTCGCCTGGTCGCTGCTGACTTCGGCGCGCCTCGCCCCTACTTATCCGCCATGGTCCGCTTTTCCGATGCTTTCCTCGAAGAGATCCGGCAGCGCCTGCCGATCCATGAGGTCGTCGGCGAGCATGTCATCTGGGACAAGCGCAAGAGCCAGCCGGGGCGCGGCGACTTCTGGGCCTGCTGCCCGTTCCATGGCGAGAAGACGCCGAGCTTTCACGCCGACGACCGCAAGGGCATTTATCACTGCTTCGGCTGCGGCAAGACCGGCGACCATTTCCGCTTCCTGACCGAAAGCGCCGGGATGAGCTT
>Ga0134125_10005220_pt1 | contig 14772 bp, 12 predicted proteins | sample KB31751_FD_96464 | JGI IMG/M metagenome (GOLD analysis project Ga0134125, IMG submission 96464) | Terrestrial soil microbial communities with excess Nitrogen fertilizer from Kellogg Biological Station, Michigan, USA - KB3-175-1 | ecosystem: Environmental > Terrestrial > Soil > Unclassified ... | reverse complement strand
TTCGCGGCTTGCGCGCGCCGGTCCAGCCGCGTGAGTTGACCGTATTGTTTGTTGCGTACGAGTTTACCATGACCAACGTCGACATTCGCCCCGTCCAGAGTGCCGCGCCGGCTATTGCAATGGATGCCACCGGCGAAACGCGTCCGGCGAAGAAACCGCAAACACTGTCCCCGCAAGCGGCGGCCGTCGCGCAACGGCCGACGTCAGCGCCGATGTCGCCAATCGTGTTGGCGGGGACGGTGCGGATAACGGAATTTGTGTTCATCATCTTGATCGGGCTCGGCGTATTTGCCGCCTATCCGCCGCTCGAGGGGCTCCTCCCGCTCTACACGGTCGCGACGTTTGCCGTTGCGATTCTGGCGATGCTGGCCTTTCAGGTGGCCGACATCTACCAAGTGCAAGCCTTCCGCGGGCACGAGAAGCAGTACATGCGGCTTGCCTCGGCCTGGTCGCTCGTCTTCTTGATCGTGATCGGGATGTCCTTCTTCGCCAAAGCCGGTCAGGAATTCTCCCGGCTGTGGCTCGGCGCCTTCTATTTGATCGGCCTCGCCGGCCTGGTTATCGAACGCAAGGCCTGGTTCTACGCCGTCCGCCACTGGACGCGGGAGGGCCGGCTCACCCGCCGCACCGTGATCGTCGGCGGCGGCGACCCGGGAGGCCGGATTATCGAGGCGCTCAAGCGCCAAAAGGACTCCGGCGTCGAGATCGTCGGCATCTTCGACGACCGCGGCGACGAACGCTCGCAGGCCGAGATCGCGGGTGAGCGCAAGCTCGGCACGGTCGACGATCTCGTGGAATTCGGCCGCCGAACCCGGGTCGATCTCGTCGTGTTCTCGCTGCCGGTCTCGGCGGAAAACCGCATCTTGCAGATGCTGAAAAAGCTCTGGGTTCTGCCCGTCGACATCCGGCTTGCCGCGCACAGCAACAAGCTGCGCTTCCGCCCGCGCGCCTACTCCTACATCGGCCAGGTGCCGGTCATCGACGTCGTCGACCGCCCGATCGCCGATTGGGACGTGGTGATGAAATGGCTGTTCGACAAAACCATCGGCGGCCTCCTGCTTCTGTGCGCGCTGCCGGTGATGGCTGGCGTCGCGCTCGCGGTGAAGCTCGACAGCAGGGGTCCGGTCTTCTTCAAGCAGAAGCGCTACGGCTTCAACAACGACCTGATCGAGGTCTACAAATTCCGCTCGATGTATGTCGACATGAGCGACGCCAAGGCGGACAAGCTCGTCACCAAGGACGATCCACGCGTCACGCGCGTCGGCCGCTTCATCCGCAAGACGAGCCTCGACGAACTGCCGCAGCTCATCAATGTTGTGCTCAAAGGCAACCTCTCGCTGGTCGGCCCCCGCCCGCACGCGGTGAACGCCAAGGCCGAAACGCGGCTCTATGACGACGCGGTCGACGGCTATTTCGCGCGGCATCGCGTGAAGCCCGGGATCACCGGATGGGCGCAGGTGAACGGCTGGCGCGGGGAAACGGACACGCAGGAGAAGATCCAGCGCCGCGTCGAGCACGACCTCTATTACATCGAGAATTGGTCGGTGGTGTTCGACTTCACGATCATGGTGCGCACGCCGTTCGCCCTGCTCAAGACCGAGAACGCCTATTGATCTCCGCCGCCGAGCTCGGGATCTCGCGGCCGGTTCTACCGGCCCCGCAAGGCTTTTACATGCCGCGTTTGACAGCGGCGCCCGTCGTGCCGCGGCGCGAGCGCGTGCTACGTGGCACGCTCTTCGTCGCGGTGTTCGCGAGCTCCGTCGCGTTCATCGAACCGTCGCCGCATGACGCCTTGATGGGCGCGCTCGCGTTCGTCGCACTGATCGCGGGCCTGCGCTTCCCGCGCCTGCTCGCATTGCCGCTCCTGCTGCTCGTTCTGTTCAATGCGTCCGGGCTCATCGCGCTGATCAATGCCTACGGCAACGATAAATCGGTGCAGTACGCGGCCACGTCGATCTATCTTGCTGTCGCCACGCTCATCTTCGCTTGCCTGTTTTCCGAACCGGACACGCGCAGGCTCGACATCATGCGAACTGCCTATGTCCTCACCGCGGTGCTGGCCGCGCTGGAGGGCATGGCCGGCTATTTCCATCTGTTTCACGGCTCGGACTCGTTCCTGGTCGAAGCGCGCGCGACCGGCATGTTCAAGGATCCGAACGTGTTCGGCCCGTTCCTGATCTGGCCAGCGCTCGCGCTGCTCGAACGCCTGCTGATGCATCGGCTTCGGCTGCTCGATATCGGCGCCTTGGGCATCATCCTGATCGGGCTGATGCTGAGCTTCTCGCGCGGCGCGTGGTTTCACTTCGCCGTCTCCGGCGGATTGCTCATCGTGCTGTGCCTGCTGACTGCGCCGAGCACGACCGTCCGCTTCCGCATCGTCGGCCTGTCGGCAATCAGCCTTGTCGCACTCGCCGGTGTGGCAGTCGTACTTCTGTCAATTCCGTCCGTCGCTTCGATGTTCGCGGAACGAGCGCACCTGATCAATTCCTACGACATAGGCCAGGGTGGGCGCTTCCGCTTGCAGGAATTGGCCGTCACGGCGGTGCTCAATAATCCGGACGGAATGGGCCCGCTCGAATTCGCGCGCGTGAACGGCCTGCAGCAGCACAATGTCTATCTGCAGGCGTTTCTCGTCTATGGCTGGATTGGCGGCGCCGCCTATCTGCTGTTGCTCGGGGCGACGCTGTTCGTCGCGTTCCGCAACATGTTTCTGCGTACCCCGTGGCAGCCTTATCTGCTGACCGCAACAACAGCCCTGGTTGGCGAGATCGCCGAGGGGATGATCATCGATACCGACCACTGGCGGCATTTCTTTCTGCTGCTCGGCATCGTTTGGGGCTGCGCCGCAGCAACGGTCCAGTACCGGCGACAGATGCTCGGCTGTTCGCCAGTGCCTCCCCGTTCGATCCCCACGTACCCGCGCTGAGTGCGCAGCCCTCGTCAGGGACCCTCAGCGCCGATCGGAATATTCGTGGTGGCGGTGGTGGTGACGCGTGCTGTGATGATGCGTTGAGTGGTGGCGGCTGGTGTAGTGATGCCGCGCGGAGCCGTGCCGCACGTAATGCCCGTGCCGCTCGCCCGACGCCCGCCGTGTTTTGCCATACCCCGCCATGAGCTGACGGCAAGGGCTGCTCACCTGGCTGATTTTGCGCCGCATGCAGGCCTCGATGCGGCCTCGGTCGGGGACCGCGTCACCGCAGAGCCGGAATACGTCGTTGCCGCACAACTGCTGCGCCTTGGCGTCGAAATCGGATTGCGCCTGTGCCTGCGTGGCGAAGAGCGCCAAAGCGAACGCCGCGATGATGCCGAGCCCGGTTTTCATGGAGAATCCTCTTTGAGGGGGCTTGAGCGCCCTTCCGTCGCAAGGAAGCCAATGCAAGGCGCCCGAAAAAGTTCCAGCGACGGGAAACGGAAGGATTTGCGTTTCTAATTGGGCGAAAGGGATTTAAACCCACAATCGCGGTGCTCCAGGCGGCCGGCATGGGTTCAGCGACATCCTGGGACAGACAATCAATTTTGTTGTCAGCTTCAATCCATAACGGCGGACGTCAAAACACCATCAGCGTCGACTCAATCAATTCGGCCGAAGAGAACATCGCATTCGTCCAATTGACGCGCGGCTGAGCGTCAAAGTTTTGATCTGGCTGTGACAGCAACGCGACAATGCGGGAAAGAGCAAGCGGCGAATGTCCGCTTGGAGCACTTCCATCGGCGCTAGAGCCGGTTCGGCCTAATCAATCCTGGACAGTCAAGCCTTTCTACTTACCCCTGACGGGTAATCGACTGAAATGCGACTCCGTCTAAACTCGTGACAAGAATTCGCGATGGTAGGGGGCTGCCGTGCGATACGTCTGGGTCAACGAGTCGGCGCGACACCTGAATGCTGTCTGCGCCTTTGACAAAATCACCATCTGTGAGGGCTACGTACGGGAGCTTTCCACGGGCTTGCTCTACCACGACGCATGCTGTTTTGAATTTCACAAGATGGTTTGCGAAGAGATGATGCGTGACACCTTCGTCGCAGCCTGCGGGGGTGTGCATCAACGCGGTCCACGTGAAAATAGAGTGGCCGAATAGGTCTGAGTATTTCAACTCTCTCGGTTTCGGAGGCCATATGCAGCGCGTCCTTCGATTTCTTAGAGCCGGCCTTAAAAGGCTGATCCGCGGCGGCGCCGCCACCCGCGCCCGCGAACAGGCGGACGATAAGTCGAAAAGATGGCTGACTTATTTGGGAACCGGCGGTCATTGGGTCCGCATCCCGCCTGCCTGATTGCATAGATTACCGCTTTGTCTCCCGGAGAGGTACGGGCTGGCGCGCAGGCGCACTTTTTGCGCGTCAGCCGCATGGAAGAAATGCACGTGGAGGCTTCGACCTGACGCCACACCGTGCTAGGTCGGGCGGATCGAGCGCAGGATGGTTCAATGACAAACCCGCCACTCGGTCGCCGGCGCTTTCTCGCGCTTGGGGTTGGCTTTTTGAGCATGATTGTCGGCCGCGCACGTGCGACCGAAACTCAATCCCGCACCGGCCCTATCCTCGGCAAATCCCAACCATTCAGCTTCGAATGGCTGATTGATCATGCGCGAGGTCTTGCACAGCGGCCGTACGTGCACACGCCGCCGAGAGCGGCAGAGTTGATCAAAAGCATCGATTTCGACGCGGTGCAAAAGATCAAATTTCGCACCTCCTGCGGTCTCTGGAACGGCCGGCATTTTCCCATTCGTTTTTTTCATCTGAACAAGTTCGTCAACGAACCCGTCACGTTGCACGCCGTTCAAGGCGGTGAAGCGCGGCCGATCGTCTATTCCAAAGACTGCTTCGAATTCGGCAATTCCAATCTGGAAAGGATGCTTCCGGAGGACCTTGGCTTCTCCGGCTTTCGCGTGATGGACGGACCGGACAGCGAAACGGACTGGCTCGCCTTCCAGGGCGCAAGCTACTTCCGCAGTTCGGGCGAGAGCGGCCAGTATGGCGCTTCGGCACGAGGCATCGCCGTCGATACGGCCATGCCCCAGCCCGAGGAATTTCCCCGGTTTTCGCAGTTTTGGCTGCAGGAGGAAGAGAACTCGCGCAGCGTGACCATCTTTGCGTTGCTCGAAGGCCCAAGCCTCACCGGCGCCTATCGCTTCGAGGCTCGCCGCGGCAGTGGCGCGGTCATGGATGCTCATGCCGAATTGTTCATTCGGAAGGATATTGACCGCCTCGGAGTGGCGCCGCTGACGAGCATGTATTGGTATGCAGAGAACGCCAGCTCGCGGCCGGACTGGCGCCCTGAAATTCACGATTCCGATGGACTCGCAATCTGGACCAGCAGCGGTGAGCGGCTCTGGCGTCCGCTGACCAATCCAACCCGGGTCCTGACGAACTCATTCGTCGACCGTGATCCGAAGGGTTTCGGTCTTCTGCAGCGGGATCGCGACTTCAACGACTACCAGGACGACGGCGCGTTCTACAACAAGCGTCCAAGCATCTGGATCGAGCCGATCGGATCCTGGGGCGAAGGCGCCGTGCAACTGGTGCAGATCCCGACCGACGACGAGATTCATGACAACATCGTCGCGTACTGGACGCCGAAGGACATCCCAAAGACCGGTGCGCACCTCGCCTATAAGTACCGTCTCCATTGGCAGGACGACGAGCCCTACCCGCCGAACCTTGCGCGTGTGGTTGCCACCCGCATCGGCCGCGGCGGCGTCCCGGGCCAGCCCGTGCCGGAACACCGCTGGAAGTTCGTGATCGACTTCGAGGGCGGCCCACTCTCGAACATGCGGCAGCGCTACGATGTGAAGCCGATCGTGACGGCCTCGCGGGGCGACGTAGAGAATGCGTACAGCATCAAGGTCGTCGGGACACAGCGCTGGCGCGGCTTTTTCGACCTGAATGCCGAGCACGGAGAGCCGGTCGAACTCCGCTGTTATCTGCGGCTCGGCGATCAGACGCTCAGCGAAACCTGGACCTACGAAATGCTGCTTGGCTGATGCGGCGCGGACATGGAAGCGACAGTTAGGGAGCGCAGCCGCTGAGCTCTGAATTTTTCGATCAGGCCATCTGCAAAAACCTGCAGATTTGACTATCGGCGAGACTGCGGCACAGAGGCACCGTCATCAAAAAACTGGCGTCGCAGCGGCGCGACGCCAGCAAGCCTTAGGCCACACTCATCGGGCTCCCGAGGATCGTGCTCTCAGCCACCTCAGGCGTTATTCGAAATATCGTGGGCCCACACGGACACAGGATGCCGTTCGCGCCACTTCGGGCCCGGGCCGCGCATGTAATGGCGCTCGGGACGGTAGCCGGTCGAGTTGGGTAACAAGGCGAGAACAAGCCGCTTCCATCCCGCCTGACGGGGCTGCTTTCGCTTGCGGGCGCGGCCGGTCTTACCCTGCCCTTCATGTGAAATCACGGTCTGCATGCTTCACCTCCCCGATTCAGCGAAAAAGGGCCGGGACGATTGCCGTCCCGCACATAGCGACGATCACGTAGGGCAGCACGTTGAGGACGAAGTAGGATGTTCGCTCCAGCATGAGAGGTCCCTTTCCTGCAGCGGCCAACTTCATACGCTTATTTCAAACGCTTGTTTTAGGCCAAAAAATGGCGGAGCCTTGCCGCGTGCGACGCAAAGCCGCTTGCATCCCGGCAAAGCCCGCATTAGTTAGTCAATTCAAATGGTTGTTTGAATTGGAGACGAGATGCCCAGCGGGCCCGAGCAGACGCGCCAATCGATCGTCAAAGCCGCCGTCCGGCTGTTTGCGGAAAAGGGCTACCGCGGCACCAGCGTGCGCGACATCGTCGAGAAGGCGCAGGTCAATCAGGCGGCGATCAATTATCATTTCAAAGGCAAAGACGGACTTTATCTGCACGTCCTGGAGGCGGCGTTCGAGAAGCTGAAGGTGCACTCCGGGTTCGACGCGGAGAAACTCACGTCGCTGCCGCCCGAAGACGCCGTGCGCGCCTTCGTCGATCAGCAGCTGAGGCCACTCGCCTTTCGCGACGAACTGAGCCTGTACATCCGCATGTTTGCGTGGGAGGCCGGGCATCCAACCAAGGTCTTCAGCAAGTTCATCGGCAGCAGCAGCAGTTCATACATCACGGCGGCCGTGGACATCGTGCAGCGTTTTCTCGCCCCGGGAACCGACAGGCGTATCGCCGTGTACGGCGCGATCTGGCTCATGGGCCAGTGCAGCACGTTCGTCCGCAATCGCGAACTGTTCGCTCAAGAGCCGTTCGGCGTGTCCAGCGACGATGTGGAGGCGCTGACCGAATTGATCTCTCGGCTCGCACTCGGCGGCCTGCGGGCAATCGCGGTTCCGGCGGCGAGCCCGGCAGTCAAAAGGCCTGAGCCGGCCGCCTGAAGCGTTATTCCGCCGGATGGGGTTGCGCACGCGCGGGGCGTTCAGAGCCGCGCCAGCGCGCCACCCATTCCGATACACGATCCAGGTAAAGGTAGATGACGGGCGTCGTGAACAGGGTCAGCGCCTGGCTCACGATCAGGCCGCCGACCATCGCGTAACCGAGCGGCTGACGGATCTCCGAGCCCGTCCCCTGGCCCAGCATCAGCGGTACGCCGCCCAGGATCGCCGCCATCGTTGTCATCATAATCGGCCGGAAGCGCAGGAGTGCTGCGTGCCGGATGGCATCGACCGGTGACATTCCCTCGTCGCGCTCGGCGACAATGGCGAAGTCCACGAGCATGATGCCGTTCTTCTTCACGATCCCGATCAGCAAAATGATCCCGATCAGCGCGATGAGGCTGAAGTCGAAGTGAAAGATCATCAGCGTCAGCAGCGCCCCCACGCCGGCGGACGGCAGCGTCGACAAAATCGTTATCGGATGAATGTAACTTTCGTAGAGAACACCGAGGATCAGGTAGACCACAACGAGCGCAGCGGCGATCAAGAGCGGGACCGTGGAGAGCGATTCCTGGAATGCCTGTGCATTGCCTTGGAAAGTCGTATTGATCGTCCCCGGCATGCCGAGATCGGCTTTGGCCTGGACGATCGCCTGTGTCGCCTGGCCGAGCGCGACCCCGGGAGCCAAGTTGAAGCTGAGAGTGATCGCGGGAAACTGCCCCTGATGGCTGATTGAGAGCGGCTGAACCGGATTCGTCGACCACTTGGCGAATGCGGCAAGCGGGACCTCGCCTCCCGTGGTCGGCGACCGCACGAAGATCCGTTCCAACGAATCCGGCTTTCCTTGCAGGCTCGGCAGCACCTCCATGATGACGTAGTAGCTCGAGAGCTGCGTGAAGAACTGCGAAATCTGCCGTTGCCCGAACGCATCGTAGAGCGTGTCGTCGATGACCTGAGGCGTGATTCCATATCGGGCGGCTTGATTGCGGTCGATGGTGACCGTAAGCGTCGTGCCCGCGGTCTGCTGGTCGGAGGCGACGTCACGCAACTCAGGGAGCGTTTTGAGCTTCGCGAGCATTTTGGGCGCCCACTCGTTCAGCTGCGCGATGTCCGAGCCCTGCAGCGTGTACTGATACTGCGTGCGGGAAGCCCGTCCCCCGACGCGGACGTCCTGAGACGCCTGCAGAAACAGCCTCGCGCCTTCGATCTTTTGCGTTTCCCTTCCGAGGCGCGCGATCACCTGGTCGGCGGAAGCCGTTCTCTGATCGCGCGGCTTCAATGTGATGAACAGCCGCCCGGTGTTCGAGGGATTGCCATTTCCCCCCATGAACATGGCGACATGATCGACCGCCGGATCTTTGCGAACGATGTCGCCGAACTCCTGGAGGTGATGCATCATCTGTTGGGGGGATGCATCCTCCGACGTCTCCGCGATTCCGGTCAACAGGCCGATGTCCTGCTGCGGAAAGAAGCCTTTAGGAATGACGACAAATAAAGCCACCGACAGCGCGAGCGTGGCGAGGAAAACGCACAAAGTGATAAACCGGTGCCGCAGCACGACATCCAGTCCGCGCTCGTAGGCATGCAGTAGGCCGTCGAAAGCGGCTTCGCTCCAGGCATAGATCCGTCCATGCCGGACTTCCTTCGGCGGCTTGAGGAAGCGCGACGCCATCATTGGCGTGAGCGTTAAGGACACAACCGCAGAGACCGCAATCGTCATCGCCAGCGTGACGGAAAACTCCCGGAACAGGCGGCCGATGATGCCTCCCATCAACAGCAGCGGGATCAGGACCGCCACGAGCGAGATGCTGATGGACACGATCGTGAAAGCGATCTCCCGGGAGCCGCGCAGGGCCGCCTGGAAAGGAGGTTCTCCTTCTTCGACATAGCGACTGATGTTTTCCAGCATCACAATCGCGTCGTCGACGACGAAGCCGACCGCGATCGTCAATGCCATCAGTGAGAGATTGTCGAGACTGTAGCCGACAGCCCACATGAGCGCCGCTGCACCAAGCAACGCCAGCGGGACCGTGACGCTGGGGATAATCGTCGCCCAGACACTCCGCAGGAACAGAAAGATCACCATCACGACAAGTGCGATGGTGACGAGGAGCGTAAATTGGACGTCGCTGACAGCCGCGCGGATCGTTTGGGTTCGATCGCTCAATGTGAACACGTCGATCGCCGGCGGCATCGAGGCGCGCAGCTTCGGCAACGCCTTATTGATGCGGTCGACCGTATCGATGACGTTCGCCCCGGGCTGTTTGAAGATGACGAGGATGACCCCTCGCCGCCCGTCCGCCCAACCCGCCTGCGTCGCGTCCTGCGGGCCGTCGACCGCCTGCCCGATGTCGCGCACACGGATCGGAGCGCCGCCACGATAGGCGACGATCACGTCATTCCACTGCTTCGCTTTCGTCAGTTGGTCGTTCGTATAGATCGTGAACGAGCGCACGTCGCCGCGGACAGTCCCTTTCGGCGCGTCGACCGTGGACACCGACAAGGGCGTGCGGACGTCCTCGAGCGATAGACCCTTGGCCACAAGCTTGGCGGGATCGAGCTGAACGCGGACAGCCGGTTTCTGCTGGCCGCCCACGAGCACCTGCGCGACTCCGGGAATCTGGCTGATCTGTTGCGCAAGCTTCGTTTCGATCTGGTCGTCGACTTCCGTTAACGGCAGGGTATCGGACGTCGCTCCGAGCAGCAGGATGGGCGAGTCGGCCGGATTGACCTTTCTGTAGGTCGGCGGGCTCGGCAGATTCTTCGGAAGCTGTCCGCCCGCAGCATTGATCGCGGATTGAACGTCGTTTGCCGCCGCATCGATGTTGCGATCGAGATCGAACTGGATGGTGATGCTGGTCGACCCCACCACGCTGGTGGAGGTCATTTGCGAGACTCCCGCGATCTGCGCGAATTGGGTCTCAAGCGGTTGCGCAACCGCCGACGCCATAGTGCCCGGATCCGCGCCTGGAAGGCTTGCAGACACCTGAACGGTCGGGAAATCGACCTGCGGGAGCGGCGCGACGGGGAGTTTCGGATAGGCGACCAGGCCGACAAACAGAAGCCCCACCATCAGCAACGAGGTGGCGATCGGCCGGCGAATGAAGGGAGCGGAAATGCCTCCTTCCATCTACCTCTCCTGAGGCGAAGCAGAGTCCGCCGCGCTTGCACTTTTGTTCGGCGCAGTCGGCGCGTTGTTGTCCGGCGCAGTTGTCTGTCCGGATTCCTTCGGATTGACCCGTGCTCCTGGCGTCAGCCGATACTGCCCCGACACCACGATGCGCTCGCCCGGGCTGAGACCGGAGACCACGTGCGTTGTGGTGTCTCCCTCTTCCCCGACTTTGAGGTCGCGCACGCTGACCTTGTTCTGAGCGTCTATGACAAAGGCGAAGAGGCCATTGGGCCCGCGCTGCACGGCTTCGTTCGGAACGGCGACGACATTATGCAAGACGTCGAGCTGAAGCCGTGTCAGGACGGAGAGGCCAGGCCAGAGAGAGTTATCTTTATTCTGAAACGTCGCCTTCATCTGGATGGTGCCGCTTGCGAGATCCACCTGGTTGTTCACGATCGCAAGGTGGCCTTGCGCAAGCGTTTTTGTGCCATCTGACGAAAGCGCCGAAACCGGCACTTTGCCCGCGGCCAATGCTGCATTAATGCGCTGAACCTGCTCTTCCGGCGCGGTGAACACCACAGAGATGGGCTGCAACTTGACAATCGTGACGATCCCGCTCGGATCGCTTGCGTGCACGATGTTTCCTGGATCGACCTGCCGAAAGCCGACCCTGCCGGCCAATGGCGACTTGATCGTCGTATAACTGAGCTGCGTCTGGGCGTTGTCGATGCTGGCCTCGTCTCCCTGAACTTGTGCCGTCAGTTGATCGACCAGAGCCTTCTGGGTGTCGACTTGCTGTTGCGGGCCGGCCTGTTGCTTCGCAAGAGTGACTGCGCGATCTAAATTAATATTGGCGTTGCGCAAGTTCGCCTGGTCCTGGGCTTTCTTGGCTTCCGCCTCGGCCAGCGCCGCCTGATACGGCCTCGGGTCGATCTGGACCAACACGTCGCCTTTTTCGACCATCTGGCCTTGCTTGAAATCGACCTTCACAACTTGGCCGTCGATGCGGCTGCGTACGACGACGGTGTCATAAGGCTGAACCGTGCCCAGCCCGCCGAGATAGACCGGAAAATCGGATAGACGAACGGTCTGGAATGTGACGGGGGCTGCCGTCTGTGTTTTGGCCTGTTGCGCGCCCGCACGGCCTGACTCCTGCCCGCCTGGTCCCCAGAGACCGTAGCTATGGCTGAGCCAAATCCCCGCTCCGATCGCAACAACGACAAGGAACCCGACGAGGACCTTCCGGGTGAGCCCGTTCTTTTTCCGATCCATTCGGTCCTCAATGCCTTTCAAAACGGTCCCCGGAACCTAACGCCGCCATCATCGAAACGACCGCTGTCTGATAGCTCCCATGCATAGAGCGGACCGCTTGATCGTCGACGCCGCCACCCATGAGCAGTCCGATAACGGCGGAGCCGGATAGAAGAACGACGCGCGACCATGCAATATCCAGGTTCCATTGCAACAGGACGTCATCGAAGATCGAGAAACTCCGCACCTGCCGGGGCAGAGGCTCTAACCTTGCCAGGATCGCTTTTGTCATCTGAACCATGTGGTTTCGTTCTCGCTCATGGCGAAAGTAGCCGGTGACCAACCTTTCGAATTCGTCATTGTGCTCATGCATCGCGGCAAGACGCTCGGACGTTAGTTCGGATCGTGGCGCGCTCGTCTCTCCAAGATTGGAAACGCATCGCGCCTCCCGATCCGGCGGAACAATCGCCCACATCACGCAACTTTGAGCCTCTCAACGGACCACGAACGCCACGGCACGCTGCTCCGAATCATGCTGCACGCCGTGGCACAGGACATTCCCGAGCTCCGGCGCATGAGTCAGTGCTGTTCGTAGGGATTTTGGACGAGGGGCGATCAAGTCGATCGCGATCCACAACCGGAGGGCGATCTCTCGAACGGGCCACTTATAATTGGGCGCTGAACGGGCAGATGGCGCCCTGCGCGGGACGTGTGGCGGAAAGCTACGGTAGTCCCTGGCCAGCCACTCTGGCTTTTCGGTGCGCGACCATTCTCAAACGACGGGCTTTGGCGGCCTCTCCTTCATCGTTATTGAATTCGCGCAGCATCGTTAAGACATACGGACTGAGCTTCTTATAGATGTCCTCGATTGAATCGATCCGCACCGAGCGGCTGAAAATCCCATCCACGTCGGCTTTGATCGGCACGCCAATAACGTCGACGTGTTTCTCGGCTTCGATGAGGGCGACGACATCGCGAAAATAATTCGTGCTGGCGTTGCGAAGCTCATTATTTTTTTTGTTCACATACGTTCCGCTGATGTCGCCGTCGGTCACCACGAACAGCAAGCGATGTTTGGCGGGGCTGTTCTTCAGCCGGTCATAGGTCCACATCATGGCTTCGCCGTCGTAGCTCAAATAATGCATCTGCGTATCGAGAACGCTGCATAGGCGTTGTATCGTCAGCAAATTGTGCGGCTCTTCGCGTGTCTTGAAGAGAAGGTAAAGCATGGAGCGGTTACGCCCCCTCACCCGCGGGATAGCTTCGCCGGTCGTTGTATGGCCGATAATTTCGGTTGGAATTCCGCCACGGGTCAAAAGCTCGCTGAAGCGGTCGGCGACCATGAAGCTCAAGAGGTAGCGCTCTTCCTCCTGCATCGAGACGGACAAATTGAACAGAAAGATCGCCTCGGTTTGACGCTCCTGTTGCGCCTCTTCGATCAGCTTGACTTCCAGCGGCTGGCCGAAGGGATCGACGACTGTTTGAGCGAGGTGAAGGGGCCGGCTGCCTTCATCCGCAATCTGCCAACGCATGGCGGACTTGGCGGGCCATGTTTCCTTGGCATACTGATCCCATGCTCTCTGCGTCCTGCTTAGCTCCCGCGCGTGCTGAAGATAGAGATCCTTGATCGCGGCGGGCACGATGGGCCAACTGGCGAATTGATCGGGGCGCGTCACGCGATCCGTGACGGCGTCGGCGACCGGAAGGTACCGATCGAGATTGGGGACCTTGCCGTTTGCGTGACGCTTTTTGCGGGGCGCGGAGCGCTTAGATTTGCTTCCCGGCTGCTTGTTCGATGCCGGCAACTCTTTTGTTGCACCGGCGCCTGCGTTTTGGGACGCGGCGCGAATTCTTTCCATCAGCGCACGATAACCCAAGATGGTTTCGTCAGGTTCGTGCTGAAGCAGCGGGAAAAAAGCGGCCACCGCCTCGTTCAACTCGCTCAACGGATGAAAGAATTTTGCAAACTGTTGCCGTTTATTGAAAAGGCCGCGAAGCATTCTGGAAAATTCAGAGGGCCGTTTTCCGGATAATTGAAAAATCCGCTCTTCAGTCAACAAAGGCTCCAGATCCAGCGTTCTGGCGGCCAATCCGGGCAGCATCTCGCGTGCGGCGCGCAAACCGATCAGGAACGCCGCCAGATCATACTGCATGATCTCCAAATTTGGTGTTTGAAGAAGATATCTGTGCAGCGCCTGAAGATTTTTTTGGATGCCGGGAAAGTTGGCGTATTCGCTCGAGGCAAAGGCCACATAGCCCATAGCGTCGAGCCCTGCGTCGAACATATTCGCTTGCTCGGTATGCGCCGGCCTGATCGCCGTAACGAATTCGGTATCGAGAAAGCGCAACGCAAGCGCGCGCAAATCATAAAATCCCTTCAACGCTTGTTCGGCTTTGGGGTCCCACGGAATGGTGGGCAAGGATCCGACAGGCGTATTTCTCCTTGGCCCGGTCAGTCCGGCCAAGCTTCTCAACATGTCCTCCGGATTTACTGAAAGGCGCCTTTTTTTGGCTTGGCCGCGCATCGTCTGCCTGAGGTATTGAAGGGATTGGTGGCGGACGCAGCCGCAGTCGAGCCTGTCTCCATAGCAAATTCCCTGGTATCAGGGAAAAGAACAGGGATGTCGGCGGAAAAGCGCAGCGACCCAAGCCAGCATCTGGTTGAAAGTCGCTACAATTCAGAAGGTTACGTTGGAATTCCGTAGACTCGTGATCAGGGAAGTTCAGGCGCAATAACAGGGACCGTCGCTCACGGATCAGTGATCGCGCTGGCGCCGCATAAAGCGACCAAATGAGCTCGACAAAAAAGAAGCCGCGGGCCGGGCGCTTCAGGACGCCCAACGGGGAACTTCCGTGCGATAAATCAACTGGAACACGTCAATCGCCTGCCCGACGGCGGCGGCGTCGATATGCCGATGCGTGACCAGCCGCAGGGACGTCCGCGACCACGCTCCCGCCCGGATGCCGCGCAAAGCCAATTTTTCGATCCAGACGTCGGCAGGCATTCCCGTTGTGCTCACGTCGACCATGACGATATTGGTCTGCACGCGCTTCGGATCGGC
>Ga0134125_10005219_pt1 | contig 14773 bp, 12 predicted proteins | sample KB31751_FD_96464 | JGI IMG/M metagenome (GOLD analysis project Ga0134125, IMG submission 96464) | Terrestrial soil microbial communities with excess Nitrogen fertilizer from Kellogg Biological Station, Michigan, USA - KB3-175-1 | ecosystem: Environmental > Terrestrial > Soil > Unclassified ... | reverse complement strand
GATCGCCGCGATCAGCACGTCGCCGTTACCGATGTCGACGGCCTGCGGCGTTGGTGCTGCGACCCGGTCGGGCGTCGGCCGATTGTTCGCCATCTCGAGGTAATCGCGCGGCAGCCCGCTTCGCGGCGGATCGAGTTCCGCGTCGCGGATCTGGCCACGCCCCGCGACCATCGGCGACGTCTTGTAACGCGTGCGCAACCGATCGGCCGGTTGCGAAAAGCCGCTCTCGCCGACCGGCTTGCTGAAGAGGTCGGCAAACTTCGTCGGCAGCTTCGGGAGCTCGATGCGATCCTGCGGGCGCTTCGGGCCCGCGACCGACGGCGTGATCGTCGCGAGGTCGAGTCGCACGGTCTTCGTGTAGTCGATGTCGCCGGCGCGCGGCATGCCGAACAGGTTCTGCGCCTTGAAGTAACGCGCGAACGCAGCGATCGCCGCGTCGCTGCGACCCGTGCTGCGCAGATACGCGATGGTCGCGTCGTCGACGGGAAAGAAGCCCATCGTCGCGCCGTATTCGGGTGCCATGTTGCCGATCGTCGCGCGATCGGGCACCGACAGCGAGGCCGTCCCTTCGCCGAAAAACTCGACGAACTTGCCGACGACCTTTTCCCGGCGAAGCATTTCGGTGACGGTCAGCACGAGATCGGTGGCCGTCGCGCCTTCGGGCAGCTTGCCGGCGAGCTCGACGCCGACGACGTCGGGCGTCAGGAAATAAACCGGTTGCCCGAGCATGCCGGCTTCCGCTTCGATGCCGCCGACGCCCCAACCGACGACACCGATGCCGTTGATCATCGTCGTATGGCTGTCGGTTCCGACGAGCGTGTCGGGGTAGTAGACGCCGTCCTTCACGTGCACGCCGGGCGCCAGGTACTCGAGGTTCACCTGGTGCACGATGCCGATGCCCGGGGGCACGACCTTGAACGTGTCGAACGCCTGCATCCCCCATTTCATGAACTGGTAGCGCTCGGCGTTGCGGTTGAACTCGAGCTTCATGTTGAGCTCGAGCGCCTGCGGCGAGCCGTAGTGATCGATCATCACCGAGTGGTCGACGACGAGGTCGACCGGCACGAGCGGCTCGAGGAGCTTCGGATCGCGCCCGAGGTCGGCGGCCACGTTGCGCATCGCCGCGAGGTCGCACAGAAGCGGCACGCCGGTGAAATCCTGCAGCACGACGCGCGCAACGACGAACGGAATCTCGTCGGTGCGCGGCGCGTTCGGCGCCCAGTTCGCGACCTGGCGCACGTGCTGCTCGGTCACCTTCTTGCCGTCGCAGTTGCGGAGCACGCTCTCGAGCACGATGCGGATCGAGACCGGCAGCCGCGACACCTTGCCGATGCCCGCGGCCTCGAGCGCCGGCAGCGAGTAGTAGTGGCCGCTCGCGCCGGACGCGGGATCGAGTGGCTTCAACGTGTCGAAAAGATCGTGTGGCATCGCGTTTTCCGTCCTAGTTCTTCGGTGTCGCGCGCGGCGTAATCGTGCCGTGGGCGCCGTGTGCACCGTTCATCACGTCGCGCATGTTCATCGTCTGGCCGTTCGGCAGCACCAGGTCGCCGGCGCGCTGGCCCGGCTTGCACGGCCCGACGTTGCGCGCCTGCATTACCGTCTCCGTATGCGACTGGCCCATCAGCGGGGGATCGTACGTCGTGTCGATCTCGGTGCGGTAAGCGTGGTTACCGTCCAGCACCATCACCGACTTCGAATGCATCCGGCTGCCGCCAATGTTGCAGACGACGTCGCCGGTCATCCGGTTGCCGGTCAGCTTGAAATCGTGCCGGCTGCAGGCGCCCTTCATCGCGCCGCTCGCCATTTCGAACATCTCGCGCTGCACCGATTCGTCGAGGCACATGGTGGTGCGGTTCGACGGCATCGGACGGCCGTTCTTCGCGGTTGCCGGATCGGCGATGCGCTCCATTTCCCACAGGCCCGGCTTGAGTTTGGGGAAGTCCTGTGCGAAGGCGGGCAGCGCGACGAAGGCGAGCAGCGCGAACAAGGGTCTAGGATCGAGGATCGAGGATCGAGGGAGCATCCGGGCGCCGGGCGCAGCGCTGGCCGCGGCGTGAAGCCGAAGTGGGTCTGGATCGCGAGTCGTCGAAACCTGCATGGAACCAGCGCTCCCTCTATCCTCGATCCTTCAAACCATCAAATCCACGAACTCGTTCACCGCCATCTCCGGCAGCCGCTTCGTATCGAGCGCGGCATCGAGGATTCGCTGCTGCTGCTTCGCCGCGAAGCGTCGCGCGAGATTGACGCGAAACTTCTCGAGCAGCAACGGAATGCCTTCGGCGCGCCGGCGCCGATGCCCGATCGGATACTCGACGACGACCTCCGGCGTGCGGCTGCCGTCGTTGAACTCGACGGTGATCGCATTGGCGATCGAGCGCTTCTGCGGGTCGAGATAGTCGTTCGTGAACCCCGGATCCTCGACGCATACCATTTTCTCGCGCAGCGCATCGATGCGCGGATCGGCGGCGACGTCGTCCTCGTAGTCGGCGGCGACGAGGTGACCGAAGATCAGCGGCACCGCGACCATGTACTGGATGCAGTGGTCGCGATCGGCGGGATTCGCGAGCGGACCCTGCTTGTCGATGATGCGGATCGCCGATTCGTGCGTGCGGATCGTGATGCGCCGGATGTCGCCCAGTCGGTCGCGGACGAGCGGATGCAGCTGCATTGCACATTCGACCGCGGTCTGGGCGTGGAATTCGGCCGGGAAGCTGATCTTGAACAGCACGTGCTCCATCACGTAGCTGCCGTACGGACGGTCGAAACGAAACGGCTGGCCCTTGAACAGCACGTCGTAGAAGCCCCAGGTTTTCGCGGTCAGCGCGGACGGGTAGCCCATCTCGCCGGTCTTCGCGATCAGCGCAAGGCGCACGCCGCGCGACGTCGCGTCACCCGCCGCCCAGCTCTTGCGCGAGCCGGTGTTCGGCGCGTGCCGATAAGTGCGCAGGCTTTGGCCGTCGACGAACGCGAGCGACAGCGCGTTGATGACCTCGTCGCGCGAAAGACCGAGCATGTCCGCCACTACCGCCGTCGTTGCGACCTTCACGAGCACGACGTGGTCGAGGCCGACGCGGTTGAAGCTGTTCTGCAACGCGATGACGCCCTGGATCTCGTGCGCCTTGATCATCGCCGTCAGCACATCGCGCATCGTGAGCGGCGGCCGTCCTGCTGCCACGGCATTGCGCGACAGCCAGTCGGCAGCCATCAGGATGCCGCCCAGGTTGTCGGACGGATGACCCCATTCGGCAGCAAGCCACGTGTCGTTGAAATCGAGCCAGCGGATCATCGCGCCGAGGTTGAACGCCGCGTGCACGGGATCGAGCTGGTAGTCGGTCCCCGGCACTTTCGCGCCATTCGGCACGATCGTGCCTGGGACGGTGGGCCCGAGCAGTTTCGTGCAGGCCGGATATCCGAGCGCCTCGAATCCGCAGCCCAGCGTATCGAGCAGGCAGTAGTGCGCGGTCTCGTACGCTTCGGCGCTTTCGATCGCGTAGTCGGCGACGTAATCGGCGATGTCGACCAGGACCTGGTCGGGCGAGGGCCGGACGGTGCTGTGGGTTGCGGAGGACATCGTCTTCAGCGTTCCTCGATCGGCACGAACGGCCGATCCTCGGGCCCCACGTAATTGGCCGACGGCCGGATGATCTTGCCGTCGTCGCGCTGCTCGATCACGTGCGCCGCCCATCCTGCGGTGCGTGCGATGACGAACAGCGGCGTGAACATGGCCGTCGGCACGCCCAACATGTGGTAGCTCACCGCCGAGTACCAGTCGAGGTTCGCGAACATCCGCTTCGCGTCGTGCATCACGGCCTCGATCCGCTCGGCGATCGCGTACATTTTCGTGTCGCCCGCGCCGACCGACAGCTCGCGCGCCACCTCCTTGATCATCTCGTTGCGCGGATCGGACACCGTGTAGACCGGGTGGCCGAAGCCGATCACGACTTCCCGCGCGGCGATGCGGCGGCGGATGTCGGCCTCGGCTGCGTCGGGCGTCGCGTAACGCTTCTGCACTTCGAACGAGAATTCGTTCGCACCGCCGTGCTTCGGTCCGCGCAATGCACCGATCGCCCCGGTGATCGCCGAATACATGTCGGAGCCGGTGCCCGCGATCACGCGCGCGGTGAACGTCGACGCGTTGAACTCGTGCTCCGCATACAGATTGAGCGACGTATGCATCGCGCGCACCCACGCGTCCGGCGGCCGCTTGCCATGCAGGAGGTGCAGGAAATGGCCGCCGATCGACGCATCGTCGGTCTCGACGTCGATCCGCTTGCCGCTGTGGCCGTAGTGGTGCCAGTACAGCAGCATCGATCCGAGCGACGCCATCAGCCGGTCGGCGATGTCGCGCGCACCGGCCGCATCGTGCTTGTCGCGCTCGGGCAAGAGGCTTCCGAGCATCGAAACGCCGGTCCGCATGACATCCATCGGATGCGCCGATGCGGGGATCGCCTCGAGCACCGTCCGCAGCGGCGCAGGAATGCCGCGCAGCGCATGGAGCTTGCGGTGATAAGCGTCGAGCTCCGCGGGCGTCGGCAGCGTGCCGTGCACGAGCAGGTGGGCGATCTCCTCGAACTCGGCGCGGTCGGCCATGTCGAGGATGTCGTAGCCGCGGTAATGCAGGTCGTTGCCGCTGCGGCCGACCGTGCAGAGCGCCGTGTTGCCGGCGGTGACGCCGGACAGCGCGACGGATTTCTTGGGCTTGATCGCCGTCGCCGGCGCGTCGGTCGTGGTGGTCGTCATGAAATCGGTCAGGCGTCCTTGTTGCGCGCGAATAGGCGGTCGAGCTTGAGCTCGTAGTCGTGGTAGCCGAGATAGTCGTAGAGTTCGTCGCGCGTCTGCATCGTGTCGACGACACGCTTTTGCGTTCCGTCGCGGCGCAGCGTCTCGTACACGGACAGCGCCGCCTTGTTCATCGCTCGAAACGCCGAGAGCGGATAGAGCGCGATCGCGACGCCCGCGCCCGCCATCTCGTCCAGCGTGAAAAGCGGCGTCTTGCCGAACTCGGTCAGGTTCGCGAGGATCGGAACGCCGACGGCATCCGCGAAGCGGCGATACATCGCGAGCCCGGTGATCGCTTCGGGAAAGATCATGTCGGCGCCAGCCTCGACACATGCGCGTGCGCGCTCGATCGCGGCATCCAGTCCCTCGACGGCGAGCGCATCGGTGCGCGCCATCACGACGAAATCCGGATCGGTACGCGCATCGACGGCAGCCTTGATGCGGTCGACCATTTCCTGCTGCGAGACAAGCTCCTTGCCGGGACGGTGGCCGCAGCGCTTGGCGCCCACCTGATCCTCGATGTGCATGGCACCCGCGCCGAACTTGATCAGCGACTTCACGGTGCGCGCGATGTTGAACGCCGACGCACCGAACCCGGTGTCGGCGTCGACGAGCAGCGGCAGCGGGCACGCGTCGGTGATGCGGCGCACGTCGGTCAGCACGTCGTCGAGATTGCTGATGCCGAGGTCGGGCAGGCCGAGCGACGCGGCGGCGACACCGCCGCCCGACAGGTAGATCGCTCGATACCCGCTGCGCTGCGCGAGGATCGCGTGATACGCGCACACCGTGCCGGGTATTTGCAGCGGCCGCTCGGCCGCAAGCGCATCACGAAAACGGCGTCCGCCACTCGGATGCGACCCGGCCTCGCCTGGCTTCGCCCCGCTCGGATGGACGTTCCGGGGCGGCGCGTCGCCGCTCGTGGCCATCACTTGCCGAGCAGCGACGTGACGCCTGCGCGCTCTTCCTCGAGTTCCCTGAGCGTCGCGTTCATCTTCTCGCGCGAGAAATCGTCGATCGGCAACCCTTCGACGCGCGTGTACTCGCCGTCGCTCGTGATCACCGGCACGCCGTAGACGTAATCGGTCGGGATCTGGTAGCTGCCGTCCGACGGGACGCCCATCGTCACCCACTTGCCACTGCTGCCCAGCATCCAGTCGCGCACGTGATCGACGGCCGCGTTCGCCGCGGATGCCGCCGACGACAGCCCGCGCGCCGCGATGATCGCCGCGCCACGTTTTCCCACTGTCGGAATGAAAACGTCGCGGTTCCATGCGTCGTCGTGAATCAGTTGCTCGAGCGACTGCCCGTCGGCCATCGCGAAACGGTAGTCGGGGTACATCGTGGGCGAATGGTTGCCCCAGACGATCAGCTTCTCGATCGCGCCGACCGGCTTGCCGCTCTTTTGCGCGAGTTGCGTGAGCGCGCGGTTGTGATCGAGGCGCAGCATCGCGGTGAAATGGCGGCTCGGCAGCGACGGCGCCGACTTCATCGCGATGTACGCGTTCGTGTTCGCCGGGTTGCCGACGACCAGCACGCGCACGTCGCGCGACGCGGCGGCGTCGAGGGCCTTGCCCTGCTCGATGAAGATCTTGGCGTTTTCGAGCAGCAGGTCCTTGCGTTCCATGCCGGGGCCCCGGGGGCGTGCGCCGACGAGCATCGCGATGTCGGCGTCGCGAAACGCGACGTTCGGATCGGCGGTGCCCGTCATGCCGGCCAGGAGTGGAAAGGCGCAATCTTCCATCTCCATCATCACGCCCTTCAGCGCTGCCTGCGCCTTGTCGAGCGGCAATTCCAGCAATTGCAGGATGATCGGCTGGTCGGGGCCCAGCATGTCGCCCGAGGCGATGCGGGGAAGAAGGCTGTAGCCGATCTGGCCGGCGGCGCCGGTCACCGCGACGCGAACGGGTGCTTTCATGACGGACTCCTTGCGCGGGAATTGCTCGGGGACTTGAGTGGTTCCGGCTGCCGCAGTGCGGGCGGCAAGGGCGCCACCAGTCCGGATATTGCCACGGCGAGATGCGGGCAGGCGGGCGCGCTCGCGCGAGCACCGCAATGTCGTCTCAATGTTAGGCGCGACGAGCATCTGCTGTCAATGTCCTCTAACTGATATAAGATAGAAGAGTGAAGCCCGCCTGCGCGACGTTCCGACCCCTCTACGGCCAGGTGCGGTCGATGATCGAGCGCGCGCTCGAGGACGGCGAATGGGCACCCGGCGAAGCGATTCCGTCGGAGATCGAGCTCGCGGCGCGCTTCGACGTTTCGCAGGGAACCGTGCGCAAGGCGGTGCAATCGCTCGCCGCCGGGAATCTGCTCGTGCGGCGGCAGGGCAAGGGCACGTTCGTCGCGACGCACACCGAAGAGAAAGCATCCAATTTCCGCTTTCTGCGTATCCGCCGCAACGACGGCAGGGCCGAACACCCGAAGAGCCGGCTGATCGGCCTTCGCCGCGCACGCGCGAGCGCCGAGGCGGCGCGGCTGCTCGCGGTCAGGACGAGCGATCCGGTCTTCGTGCTGCGCCGGGTGCTCGACTATGGCGGCGTGCCGGCGGTCCTCGATGAGATCACGCTTCCCGCCGCGCTCTTTCGCGGCCTCACCCGCGAGCGCTGCGCCGCCTATTCCGGATCGATGTACGGGTTCTTCGAGACGGAGTTCGGCGTACGGATGCTGCGCGCCGACGAGCGCCTGCACGCGATCGCCGCCGACGCGGAAAGCGGGCGGCTCCTGCACGTTCCGGTCGGCACGCCGCTGCTCGCCGTCGATCGCGTCGCTTATACCTACGGCGAGCGCCCCGTCGAACTGCGCCGCGGACTGTGCACGACGCGCCGCGAGCATTACTGGAACGCGCTGACGTGACGGCGCCGCGGCGCTATAATTCGATGTCGTGCAAAAACAAATCGAATGCGTCGTCGCGACCCGCCATCCCGTGATTTCCGCGCTTTTTCGACGCGCACCGAGACTGATCGATGCCCGCCGCTGATCGTCCTGTCGACAAACCGCGTCCGGTCTACCTCAATCTCTTCGCGATCCGCCAGCCGCTGCCGGCGATCGTCTCGATCCTGCACCGCATAAGCGGCGCGCTTCTGTTCGTCGTCGGCATCCCGCTTTTGCTGTGGGCGGTGCAGCGCGGGCTCGCATCCCCCGAGAGCTACGCGGCCGCAGTCGCGCCGTTCACGACGCCCCTCGGCAAGGTCGTGCTGCTCGTGCTCGCGTGGTGCTACCTCTATCACCTGCTCGCCGGGCTGCGCCACCTGACGCTCGACCTGCATGTCGGCATCCGCCTCGCGCCGGCGCGAAGCTCCGCCGCGATCGTGCTGGTACTGTCGGTCCTGCTCGCGCTGATCGTCGCGGTGCGGCTGTGGTAGCGGGCACCGACAAGCTGCCGGTCGGCGCGCACTATGGCCTGCGCGACTGGCTGTCGCAGCGGGTGACGGCGATCGTCATCACGCTTTACACGGCGCTGATCCTCGGCATCGTGCTGTGGCACAGCGGCATCGATTACGCGACATGGAAGGCCGTGTTCTCGAACGGCGCGTTTCGCGTCGTCACGTTCCTCTTCATGGCAGCGCTCCTGTGGCACGCCTGGGTCGGCGTCCGCAACATCCTGATGGATTACGCAAAGCCGGCGGGCGTGCGTCTCACCCTCGAGATCGTCGTCGTCTGCGTGCTCGTCGCGTACGGCGGCTGGACGATCGCGGTGCTATGGGGACAGCCGTGAAGCGCGGGTTGCGCCGGTGGCGATGAAGCTTCCGACGCGCCGCTTCGACGCGCTGATCGTCGGCGCTGGCGGCGCCGGGATGCGTGCGTCGCTGCAGCTTTCGGCGGCCGGGCTGACGGTGGCCGTGCTGTCCAAGGTGTTCCCGACGCGCTCGCACACCGTCGCTGCGCAGGGCGGCATCGGCGCGTCGCTCGGCAACATGTCCGAGGACAGCTGGCTCTGGCACATGTACGACACGGTCAAGGGTTCCGACTGGCTCGGGGACCAGGACGCGATCGAGTACATGTGCAGGATGGCCCCGCAGGTCGTCTACGAGCTCGAGCACATGGGGATGCCGTTCGATCGCAACCCCGACGGGACGATCTACCAGCGCCCGTTCGGCGGCCATTCGATGAACTTCGGCGAGAAGTCGGTGCGCCGCGCGTGCGCAGCGGCCGACCGCACCGGCCACGCGATGCTGCACACGCTCTATCAGCAGAACGTCCGCGCGCGCACGCAATTCTTCGTCGAATGGATGGCGCTCGACCTCATCCGCGATGCCGACGGCGACGTGCTGGGCGTCACTGCGCTCGACATGGAGACGGGCGAGGTGACGGCGCTCGAGTCGAAGGCGACGATTCTCGCGACGGGCGGTGCCGGACGCATCTTCGCCGCATCGACGAACGCGTTCATCAACACCGGCGACGGTCTCGGCATGGCCGCGCGCGCCGGCGTGCCGCTCGAGGACATGGAGTTCTGGCAATTCCATCCGACCGGTGTCGCGGGCGCCGGCGTACTGATCACCGAAGGCGTGCGCGGCGAGGGCGGCATCCTGCTCAATTGCAACGGCGAGCGCTTCATGGAGCGCTACGCGCCGAACCTGAAGGACCTCGCCTCGCGCGACGTCGTCAGCCGCTCGATGGACCAGGAGATCAAGGAGGGTCGCGGCTGCGGTCCGAACAAGGATTACGTGCTGCTGAAGCTCGATCACCTGGGTCCCGACGTCATCATGAAGCGGCTGCCGTCGATCCGAGGAATCGCGATCAAGTTCGCGAATGCCGATCCGATCAAGGAGCCGATTCCCGTCGTGCCGACGATCCACTACATGATGGGCGGCGTGCCGACGAACATCCACGGCCAGGTCGTCGTGCCGAAAGGCGGCGATCCGAATACCGTCGTCGAAGGCCTATACGCGGTCGGCGAATGCGCGTGCGTCTCGGTGCACGGTGCCAACCGGCTCGGCACCAATTCGCTGCTCGACCTGCTGGTGTTCGGCCGCGCCGCCGGCGATTTCATCGTCGGGCGCAACCTGCCGGCGGTTCCCCACAAGGCGCTGCCGCCCGATGCGGGCGACCTGTCGCTCGCGCGGCTTGCGCGTCTCGACAACGCGGCGTCGGGCGAGCGGGTTGCGGAGGTCGGCAACGACCTGCGCAAGACGATGCAGTCGCACTGTGGCGTGTTTCGCAATGAGCAGCTGCTCGCCGAAGGCGTGTCGAAGGTGATGGAGCTCGGCGAGCGCGCGTCGCGCACGATGATCGACGACAAGAGTCGCACGTTCAACACCGCGCGCGTCGAGGCGCTCGAGCTCGACAACCTCGTCGAGGCCGCGAAGGCGACCGTCGTGTCCGCGCTGGCGCGGCACGAATCGCGCGGCGCGCAGGCGCGCAGCGACTACCCGAATCGCGACGACGTGCACTGGCTCAAGCACACGCTCTGGTATCGCGAGGGCAACCGCCTCGACTACAAACCGGTGCAGCTGACGCCACTGACCGTCGAATCGTTCCCGCCCAAGGCGCGCACCTACTGACGATCGCAGATGGACGCCATGCTTCGTTGCTGCTCGCTCGCGATCGTCACGTACGTTCGTGTACGTTCCGCTCGCTCGCTGCGCGGCGCCTCGCCTGACGCCCACCTGCTCGGTCAGACCGCTACTTCATGAAATTCCGCATCTACCGCTACGACCCCGAGAAGGACGCGAAGCCGCGGCTGCAGGAGTACGACGTCGCGCTCGATCCGCACGACCGGATGCTGCTCGATGCGCTGATCAGGCTCAAGACGATCGACGATTCGCTCGCATTTCGCCGCAGCTGTCGAGAAGGCGTGTGCGGATCCGACGCGATGAACATCAACGGCAAGAACGGGCTCGCGTGCATCACGAACCTGAAGAGCCTGAAGGAACCGGTCGAGCTGCGGCCGCTGCCAGGGCTGCCGGTGATTCGCGACCTGATCGTCGACATGAGCCAGTTCTTCAAGCAGTACCACTCGGTGAAGCCGTATCTCGTCAACGACACGCCGCCGCCCGAGCGCGAGCGGCTGCAGTCGCCGGCCGAGCGCGAGGAGCTGAACGGCCTCTACGAATGCATCCTGTGCGCGTGCTGCTCGACGGCGTGTCCATCCTTCTGGTGGAACCCCGACAAGTTCGTCGGTCCCGCCGGATTGCTGCAGGCCTATCGCTTCATGGCCGACAGCCGCGATCGCGATTTGAACCAGCGGCTCGACAATGTCGAGGATCCGTATCGGCTCTTTCGCTGCCACACGATCATGAACTGCGTCGACGTGTGCCCGAAGAACCTCAATCCGACGCTCGCGATCGAGAAGATCAAGGATTTGCTGGTCAAGAGGACGGTGTGATTGGCGGGCGGGGTAACCCGTGGCGGATAGCGATGAGGGATAAGGGATAGCGGATAGGGAGGTCTTCGTGATCGACGAGACGCGACTGAAACGAATCCGGTGGCGCTGCCGGCGCGGGATGCTCGAAAACGACCTGATCCTGTCACGCTTTCTCGATGCCTCCGCCGCTTCGCTGACCGAGGACGACGTTGCAAATCTCGACCGGCTTCTCCATATGGCAGACGATGAGTTGTGCGATCTGCTGTGCGGGCGGGTCGAGGTTGGTGATGCGCGGCTTGCCCGGTTCGTCACCCGGCTGCGTGCCGCATGACCGGGGTATGCCGTCGATAAGCGGCGCCAAAACGCGTTGCAAAGCGAGGAGGATGATGGGCGGCGTCAAGCCCCGCTCGTGAACCAGGAACCGAAGGACGTCCGATGACCGACACTGCCACGATCCAATTTTCCGATGGCTCGCCATCCGTCACGTTTCCGATCCTGACCGGGACGATGGGCCCGCAGGTCATCGACATCCGCACGCTCTACGCGAAGACCGGGAAGTTCACCTACGACCCGGGCTTCCTGTCGACCGCAGCGTGCAGTTCTGCGATCACCTATATCGACGGCGACAAGGGCGAGCTCCTCTACCGCGGCTATCCGATCGAGGAGCTCGCGGTGAAGACCGACTACCTGGGGACCTGCTACCTGCTGCTGTACGGCGAGCTGCCGAACGTCGAACAGAAGCGAAAGTTCGTCGAGCTCGTGACGCACCACACGATGGTGAACGAGCAGATGCAGTTCTTCCTGCGCGGCTTTCGCCGCGACGCGCATCCGATGGCGGTGCTGACGGGCCTGGTCGGCGCGATGAGCGCGTTCTATCCCGACTCGATCAATCTCGACGATGCGCACCAGCGCGACATCTCGGCGCATCGACTGATCGCGAAGATGCCGACGCTCGTTGCGATGGCCTACAAGTACTCGGTCGGGCAGCCTTACGTCTACCCCCGCAACGATCTGTCGTACGCGGGCAACTTCATGCGGATGATGTTCGCGACGCCGTGCGAGGATTACATCGTCAACGACGTCCTCGTCCGCGCGCTCGACCGCATCTTCATCCTGCATGCCGACCACGAACAGAACGCGTCGACGTCGACGGTGCGCCTGTGCGCGTCGTCCGGCACGAACCCGTTCGCCGCGATCGCCGCGGGGGTCGCATGCCTATGGGGCCCGGCGCACGGCGGCGCCAACGAGGCCGCGCTCAACATGCTCTACGACATCCAGGCGCAGGGCGGCGTCGCGAAGATCGGCGAGTTCATCGCGCAGGTGAAGGACAAGCAGTCGAGCGTGCGGCTGATGGGCTTCGGCCACCGCGTCTACAAGAACTACGATCCGCGCGCGAAGCTGATGCGCGAGACGTGCTACGAGGTGCTGAATGCGCTCGGCCTGCACGACGATCCGCTGTTCAAGCTCGCGATGGCACTGGAGAAGATCGCGCTCGAGGACGATTACTTCGTGCAGCGCAAGCTCTATCCGAACGTCGATTTCTACTCGGGAATCGTGCAGAAGGCGATCGGGATTCCGGTGCAGCTCTTCACGGCGATCTTCGCGCTCGCGCGCACGGTCGGCTGGATCGCGCAGCTGAACGAGATGGTGTCCGATCCCGAATACAAGATCGGCCGGCCGCGGCAGCTTTTCACGGGTTCGAGGCCGAGGACAGTCAAACCGCTCTCCGAACGATAAGACACGGTCGGGGCGGCTGCGCCGCCCCGTTCCGACCTGTTCGGGCGGCGTGGGCCGAACCAAACTTGTGACAGGTGAACTATGGGGTCCATGAGGGAATTCGAATCCACCAGCACGCTCTTCGGCAGCAATGCGCCGTTCATCGAGGAGCTGTACGAGTCGTATCTCGCCGACCCGGCGAACGTGTCGGCCGAGTGGCGCAGCTACTTCGACGAGATCAAGGGCGATGCGGCCGACGTGCCGCACGCATCGGTCGTCGAGTCGTTCCGCGAGCTCGCGCGCAATCGCCGCGTGCAGGGTGCGATGGTCGACGAGACGACGATGCACAAGCAGGTGCTCGTGCTGCGGCTCATCAGCAAGTACAGGACGCTCGGCATGTTCCACGCCGACCTCGATCCGCTGAAGCGTCACGAGCCCGCGTACATCCCCGACCTCGACCTTCGGACCTACGGCTTCACCGACACCGATCTCGATACGCCATTCGACGTCGGCTCCTTCAAGGCGGGGCCGGCGCGGATGCGCCTGCGCGACATCATCAAGGCGCTCGAAGAGACGTACACCGGCACGTTCGGCGCCGAATACATGTACATCTCCGATACGCCGACGAAGCGCTTCGTGCAGGAACGCCTCGAGCCGATCCGCTCGAAGGCCAACTTTTCGGCCGAGGAGCGACGCCACATCCTCGAGCGGCTGACCGCGGCCGAAACGCTCGAGCGTTATCTGCATACGAAGTACGTCGGGCAGAAGCGCTTTTCCGGCGAGGGCGGCGACTCGATGATTCCGATGCTCGACCTGCTGATTCAGCGCGCCGGCGCGGCGGGCGTCGGCGAGCTCGTGCTCGGCATGGCGCATCGCGGGCGGCTCAACGTGCTCGTCAACACGCTCGGCAAGATACCGAGCGACCTCTTTTCCGAATTCGAAGGCAAGGCGCCGCAGGATCTGCCGGCGGGCGACGTCAAGTACCACCAGGGTTTCTCGTCCGACATCTCGACGCCGGGCGGACCGGTGCACGTGACGCTCGCGTTCAATCCTTCGCACCTCGAGATCGTCGACCCGGTCGTCGAAGGCAGCGTCCGCGCGCGACAGCACCGCCGCAAGGACGCGCGCGGCGATCAGGTGCTGCCGGTGCTCCTGCACGGTGACGCGTCGATCGCGGGGCAGGGGGTCGTGCAGGAGTGTCTGAACATGGCGCAGACGCGCGGCTATTACACCGGCGGCACGATCCACATCGTCATCAACAACCAGATCGGCTTCACGACGTCCGATCCGCGCGACGTGCGCGGCACGCTCTATTGCACCGACGTCGCGAAGATGGTCGAGGCGCCGATCTTCCATGTGAACGGCGACGATCCGGAAGCGTGCCTGCTCGCGACCGAGATCGCGCTCGACTATCGGCAGAAATTCCACAAGGACGTGTTCATCGATCTCGTCTGCTTCCGCCGCCTCGGCCACAACGAGGCCGACGAGCCGATGATCACGCAGCCGCTGATGTACAAGAAGATCAACCAGCATCCGGGCACACGGAAGTTTTATGCCGATCGCCTGATCGCCGAAGGCGTCGTCACGGCAGAAGACGCCGAGCAGATGATTGCAACGTACCGCGCGGCCATGGACAAGGGCTATCACACGAACACGACGGTGCTCGCGAATTACAAGCCGCCGTTCATCGTCGACTGGTCGCCGTACAAGAACCGGCATTGGACCGACGCGGCCGACACGCGCGTGCCGATGGCGCACCTCGAGGAGCTCGGCGTCAAGGCGACGACGGTACCGCCCGATTTCAAGCTGCATCCGCGGGTCGAGAAGATCATGGCCGATCGGCGCGCGATGGTCGAAGGCAGGCAGCCGATCGACTGGGGCATGGCCGAGATCCTGGCGTATGCGACGCTGCTCGACCAGAACTACGGCGTGCGCATCTCCGGCGAGGACGTCGGTCGCGGCACGTTCTCGCAT
>Ga0134125_10005217_pt1 | contig 14774 bp, 15 predicted proteins | sample KB31751_FD_96464 | JGI IMG/M metagenome (GOLD analysis project Ga0134125, IMG submission 96464) | Terrestrial soil microbial communities with excess Nitrogen fertilizer from Kellogg Biological Station, Michigan, USA - KB3-175-1 | ecosystem: Environmental > Terrestrial > Soil > Unclassified ... | reverse complement strand
GTGACAATACTATCCGTGGTCGGTCCGGGGCCTATCTCCGCAGGATAATGCATACCGCTGCCCATAGTGATCGTATTCCCAAGTCATTTACTATCAATTGTTTACAAAAAGCATTGTATTCGGCGGGCCTGCCGAATACCGGATTTCATATCGAATATCTGTCCGGGTAGATTTAAGGCGAGTTAATTGTGGCAAATCGTCCTCGGAGACAGGGAAAAGCATCGGGGTTTATGCGAGGCAAGAGCCAGCGGAAAGCACCAGATGATCGGCAAAAGGCGGTCCGATGATTTGCATTCCAATAGGCAGACCATCGACCGGCAGCGGGATGGAGAGAGCAGGCAGACCGAGAACGTTGATTGAGCGGACGAGACGAGTGGTCGCGAGGCGAACGTCTTCCTCTCCCTTTTCGCCCCACGATACGACGGTTTGGCCAATTTCAGGCGCGACGATGGGGGCAGTGGGAGCAAGGAGGATGTCGACGTCCTTCCACAGCTTCGCCCATTCGAGCTGCCAGCGGCGGCGGAGGCGCTGGGCGTTGACGTAGTCGGTGGCGGAGAGCAGTCGGCCCTGGTCGATCAGGGCGATCACGTCCGGCCCGAATTCATCGCGGCGGTGCGCGAATGGCTCCATCAGGGCGGAGACTTCGGACATCAGGATGACGCGGGCGATGACATTCAGGGCCTCGGGATCCGGAACGTGTATGGGTTTGAGTTCGGCGCCGGTGGATTTCGCCCTGTCAAGAGCGGCGTGGAATGCTGAGGTGACTTCGGGGGACAGGCGTTCGTTGAAGAAGTTTTCCGGGATGCCGGCGCGTATGCCGCGAAGCGAGAACCCGTCTTGCCAGAAACCGCCAGCCGGCGTCTGGAGAGAGCTGTCATCGCGGGAATCATAGCCGGCGATGGCATCCATGACGAGGGCTGCGTCGCGGGGGGTGACGGCGAGCGGGCCCACGTGGTCAAGACTGTTGCCCAGCGCCATACAGCCGTAGCGGCTGACGATTCCATAGGTCGGCTTGTGGCCGGTGCAGCCGCAGTAGGCGGCGGGGATGCGAATGGAGCCGCCGGTGTCTGAGCCGAGCGCGAAGGCGACCATGCCGGCTGCGACAGCAGCGCCTGAGCCTCCGCTCGATCCCCCTGGAATGCGGGAAGGATCCTGGGGATTGCGAACGGCGCCGAAGTGTGGATTATTGTTCGTGATTCCGTAGGCAAGCTCATGGAGTCCGGTCTTGCCCATGAGGACCGCGCCGGCGGCCTGGAGCTTTTCGTAAACCGTGCAATCGGCCGCGGGGATGCGGTCCCTGAAGATTTTCGTGCCGCCAGTGGTGCGGATGCCTTTGGTATCGAAGAGGTCTTTGAGGGCGTAGGGGATACCCTGGAGCGGGCCGCGGTCTATGCCTTTCGCGAAATCTTCATCGGCGCGGCGAGCCTGTTCGAGCGCCGTTTCTTCGGTGATGGTGATGAAGGCGTTCAGGCGCGGCTGTTCGGCGTGGATGGTTTTGAGCGATTCGCGCGCCAGTTCGACGGCGGAAATTTCGCGGGCGCGGAGGCGGCAGGCGGCCTGTTCGATGGTCATTCGGCGGGCTCCTGCAGTCTGGAGAACGTGACGGCGGATTCGTCGGTGGGAGTGAGAGTGGCGGCGAGCGGACGGAAGGTTCGCTCCAGCGCGTCGAGCGAGGGGGCGATGCGCGCTACGGCGTCGGCCGGGATGTCAGGACAGCGGAGGGCGGCGAGAGTTTTCCAATCAGTCATCACGCAATACTATAAGCCAGAGTGAGTGACGCTCTCTTTGTGTATGGATCGCTGCGGAGCGAATTCGGGAATCGTTATGCGCTGGAACTGCGGGCGGAGGCTGAACTGGTGGGGCGCGCGACCGTAATGGGTTCGATTTTTCGAATCGGCCGGTATCCGGGTTACCGGGCGCAGCCCGCGGGGCTGGTGCATGGCGAGGTGTGGCGGCTGCGCGATCCGGAACGAACACTGGCGATGCTGGATGAATATGAAGGGAGCCACTATCGCCGGGTGTTGACGCCAACCAGTATTCCCGGTGTGGAGGCCTGGATCTACGCTTACCTGGACGATGTGGAAGCCGGGCGGCGAATCGAAGCGGGGGATTTTCTCGCCTCGTGAATTTCTCATCGCGGCTTCCGCGGGCCATGGAAACGAACGCGCTTACGCTTCTGCTCGAGGCGAAGCGGCGCGCTGGCGAGCCGGTGCTCGACCTGACCGAATCGAATCCAACGCGGGCGGGGATTGAATATCCGGTGGGATTTCTTTCAGCGCTGTCGAATCCTTTGGCGGCGGTTTATGAGCCCGAGCCGTTCGGCCTCCCGGCGGCGCGCGAATTGATCGCAGCGGAATATGACGCTGCCGGCGTTGAAAAAGTAGCGATGACGGCCAGCACGAGCGAAGCGTATTCGTGGCTGTTTAAGCTGCTCTGCGATCCAGGCGATGAGATTCTGATTCCGCGGCCGTCGTATCCGCTGTTCGATTATCTGGCGGCGCTGGAATCGATTTCGGTGCGGCATTATGGGCTCTTTTATGACCATGGCGCGTGGTGCATCGATTTCCACACGATCGAGCGGGCGTTGCATGCGCGGACGCGGGCTGTGGTGGTGGTGAATCCGAATAATCCGACGGGGCATTTCATTGCGAAGCATGAACTGCGGGAACTTCGCGCGCTGTGCGCGGACCGTGGCATTGCGATGATTTCGGATGAGGTGTTTCGCGATTACCCGATTGCGCCGCGCGCGGAGAGCGTGCTGACGCTGGGCGGATCGGACAGCGCGCTGACGTTCACGCTGCATGGGCTTTCGAAGTCTGTCGGGTTACCGCAGATGAAGCTGGCGTGGATGGTGGTGAGCGGGGAGCGCGCGGTGGTGGATGCCGCGATGGCGCGCCTGGAGATGATCGCGGATACGTATCTTTCGGCGGCGACGCCGGTGCAATGCGCGCTGCCTTCACTGCTGGCGCTGCGGCGGCCGATCCAGACGCAGATTGTGGCGCGGCTGAAAGAAAATCTGCAGTCTCTGCGGTCGTCGGGTTTGCGGGTGCTGGAGGTGGAAGCGGGCTGGTATGCGACTGTCACGAGCGGACGGGGCGACAATTTTGCCGAGCTGCTGCTGCGGACTCAGAACGTTCTTGTGCAGCCGGGTTATTTCTATGACTTCGAGGATTCGGGCAGTTTGGTGCTGAGCCTGTTGACGCGGCCTGAGATATTTCGGGAGGGCGTCAACCGGATACGATCTGAACTCGGATGAAGCCTTCGGCGGTGGTGGGGCGCGTCAGTCTGGCCGCCATGCGGTCGATTGCTTCCGGCGGAACGACTCGCGGGCGGCTGGTGTTGCGCGCCTTGCAGATTTCCGGAGAGACATCGAAGTAGAGAGCTTCGATCTCGCAGCGGTAATCGCGCGCAACTTTGATGTAGCGGCGGCGTTCTTTCACGGTCAGGTTGGTTGCATCGATATATGTTGCGGGGCGGCCCAGTTCCAGGCGTTGACGCAGCAGATAGCGAAGCGCGCGGAAGACGCGGCGGTGGATGGTCTGGTCAGCGGGATCGTCGGCGAGTTGCAGGCGGAGGGCGTCGCTCGAAATCGCATTCACACCGATGCGTTCGAAGTAAGTGGACTTCCCGGAGCCTGGCAGGCCGACGGCGAGCACGATCTTACACGGCGGCATAGTGCCCGGCGGCGAGCAGGCGGTCGGCAATGCGGCGGCGGATGGCGATGGAATCGACCGGCTCGTGCTTCGCGAACCGGCGCAGGACGGTCATCTTCGCGCGCAGCACGTCGCCCTCACCGCACGCGGCCAGTACGGGACGGGCGAAGCCTTCGATGCGCGTCATGCAATCGCGCAGCAGGACTGCCGCCATGTCATTTCCGGCCGATGTCTTTTCCGCGCGCAGAAGGGCGGATTCCATGGCGAGGGTTTCCATCACGACATCCGCTATGCCGGAGAGCACTTCCTGCTGCTCCTCCATGGCGGCGCCGAATTTTTCGAATGCGCTGCCGAGCAGGAGCAGAGCGATCTTCTTCGCGTTGCGCACGAGGCGATGCTCTTCGGGTGTGGAATCGGTGGTAAGCGATGGACCCGCGAGAATTTCATCCATCAGCGCTTTCGCGGCTTTCACCAGACCGAGGCGGCCCTGTTGCGCGCGTTTCAGCAACATGCCCGTCACCAGCAGTCGATTGATCTCGTTGGTGCCTTCGAAGATGCGATTGATGCGGGAATCGCGGTAGGCTTTCTCGACGGCGTAGTCCTGATGATAGCCGTAACCGCCGTGGATCTGAACGCCTTCGTCGACGACGTAATCGAGCATTTCCGATCCGTAGACCTTGACGATGGAGCACTCGGCGGCGAACTCTTCGACGGCCTTCATCATGCGCCGCGCGGCGTCGGGCTCGTTCCAGGAGAAACCTTCGAGATGTTCGGAGATCAGGCCTTCCACGCGAAACGCGACGGATTCCGCGGCATAGATGCGGATCGCCATCTCCGCGAGCTTGTGGCGGATGACACCGAAGCTGGCGATTTCGTGTCCGAACGCTTTGCGCTGTTTGGCGTAGGCGAGCGAAATCGCGAGAACGTTTTTCGCCGCACCCACGGCAAACGGGCCGAGCTTCAGCCGGCCGATGTTCAGGATGTTGAAGGCGATGATGTGCCCGCGGCCGGGTTCGCCGAGCAGGTTCTCGACGGGAACTTTGACGTTGTCGAAGAAGACGGCGGTGGTGGAGCTTCCTTTGATCCCCATCTTCTTTTCTTCAGCGCCGCTTGAAACGCCCGGGAAGGTGCGTTCCACCAGAAACGCGGAGAACTGCTCGCCGCCGATTTTCGCGAAGACAGTGAAGAAGTCGGCATAGCCGCCGTTCGTAATCCACATCTTCTGGCCATTGAGGATGTAGTGCTTGCCGTCCGGCGAGAGATCGGCGCGGGTTTTGATGGCCATGGCGTCAGAGCCGGTCTGCGGCTCCGTGAGACAGTAGGCGCCGACAAATTCGCAGGAAGACAGCTTGGAAAGATAGCGCTGCTTTTGTTCTTCGGTTCCGAACAACAGCAGCGGCAGAGTGCCGATTCCGGCGTGCGCACCGTGCCAGGCGGCGAAAGAGCCATCGCCCGCGATCTGTTCGGCAACGACCATTACGGAGGTCATGTCCATTTCCATGCCGCCGTACTTCTCGGGTGTCAGGACCGCTTCGAGACCGAGCGACGCGGCTTTGCGGAGCGTGGCGACCGCGAGTTTGAAATCGCCGTGGAGAACCGCTTCGGAGTTCGGGGCGACCTCACGATCGAAAAATTCGCGCGCGGTGCGTGCAATCGCCTTGTGCTCTTCGGTGAGATCGGCGGGTGTGAAGACACTGCTCGCCGGGTGCTCTTCAATCAGAAAGGATCCGCCTGATTTTGCCATAACCTCTCTAGAGTAATTCGAAAATGCCCGCGGCGCCCTGGCCACCGCCGACGCACATGGTAACCATGCCGTAACGAAGATCGCGGCGCTGCATTTCGCGAAGCAGCGTTGCGGTCAGTTTGGCGCCGGTGCAACCCAGCGGGTGGCCGAGCGCGAGCGCGCCGCCGTTGACGTTCACGATATCGGGATTGAGGCCCGCGGTCCTGATCACGGCCAGGGCCTGCGCGGCAAAAGCTTCGTTGAGCTCAATGAGGCCGATGTGGTCGAGCTTGAGCCGTGCCATGGCCAGCGCTTTCGGGATGGCGACGACGGGACCGATACCCATGATTTCGGGTGGCACGCCGGCCGTCGCAAAACTGACGAAGCGGGCAATGGGCTTGAGGCCAAGCTGCGCGGCTTTGGTATCCGACATGACGAGCGCCGCGGCTGCGCCATCGCTGGTTTGCGATGAGTTGCCGGCGGTCACCGCTCCATTGACCTGGAAGACGGGCTTGAGTTTGGCGAGCGCTTCGAGAGTGGTATCGGCGCGCGGGCCTTCGTCTTTATTGAAGATGGTCTCGGTGTGTTCGGGCTTGCCGTTTCCGTTCAGCACCGTGGACTCGACGCGCACAGGAACGATTTCGGCGTCGAATTTTCCTTCGGCCTGCGCGCGCAGGGCGTTTTGATGGCTCATGAGCGCGAAGGCATCGGCCTCCTCGCGGGTGATGTTGTAGCGTTCGCGCAGGCGCTCGGCGGTGAGGCCCATGTTGATGTAGACCTCGGGGCGATGCTCCGCGAACCAGGGATTGGGCGCGGGGTTGTTGCCGGCGAACGGAATGAGGCTCATGGATTCGCTGCCGCCGGCGATCAGGATGTGAGCGGCGCCCGCGCGGATCTGGTTCGCGGCGAGGGCGATCGACTGAAGGCCGGAGCTGCAGAAGCGATTGACGGTGATGCCGGGCACGGAATCCGGCAGGCCGGCGCGCAGGGCGGCGATGCGGGCCATGTTGGAGCCGGATTCGGCTTCCGGCATGGCGCAGCCGAGGATAACGTCTTCGATGTCATCGGGCGCGACCTGCGGATATTTTTCGAGGAGGGCATGGATGACAGTGGCGGCGAGGTCATCCGGCCGGGTGTTTCGCAGCGCGCCGCGTGGGGCTTTGCCGACCGCGGTGCGGAGGCAATCGACGATGACCGCTTCAGGCATGGAACGGATCTCCAGATTCAATGTCGCATATAGGGCGCGGCGAGAGGAGAGCTATTTGCCCGAGGGCGAGAACGAAGCAGGATAGCCCGCAGGAGAGCCCCTGATTATTGAGCTGAATGACGCCGGCGAAATTCTGGTTCACGCTGAACTGGTTCAGGCGGCCCCTCATACCCGTTTGCAAGCAGATCGTGACGGGGATTTGCTGGTGCTGGAGCCCGTTAACCTACGACGCTAATCTCGTGGCCATCATGAAGCGGCATCGAATTGCGCGCCTTCTTACACGCAACGTGGCAGATTTCGTCCGATATTCGGAGGACGTGGAGATCCTCGCGTTAATTCCGCGAGCGGTTCCAGGCGAAGAGCGCGATCCCCGCCGCGACTGAAACGTTGAGCGACGCAATCTTTCCAGCCATCGGAATTTTGACCAGCATGTCGCAGTTCCGCTTGACCAGATCGTGGAGGCCCTTGCCTTCTCCGCCCATGACGATCACGGAATGGCCGGCGAAGTCGACTTTGTCATAGGGAGTTTCGCCGCGCTCGTCGAGGCCATAGACAAAATAGCCCCGGTCTTTCAGTGCCCGGAGCGTCTGATTGATATTGGTTGCGCGGACCACGGGCAGGTGTTCGAGCGCACCGGCGGCCGCTTTGGCGACGGTTTCGGTCAATCCCGCGGCGCGGCGTTCCGCGACGACCACTGCTCCGGCGCCCGCTGCGTGAGCCGTGCGAATAATGGCTCCGAGATTGTGCGGGTCTTCGACGCCATCGAGCACGACGATGAGCGAAGACTGGGGCGCGACATCTTCAAGTTCGGCGTACTTCTTCTCTGAGCCGAGCGCGACGATGCCCTGATGCGATTTCGCAGCGGCGAGGCGGTCCAGTGACGCGCGGTCCTCGAAGCGCACCGGGGTGCCGAGACTTCGGGCGAGGTCGATGACTTCCTGCACACGCCCGCCGGCCAGACCTTTCGCAATGAGCACGCGCTCCAGGGGGCGCTTCGTGCGCAGAGCTTCAACGACGGGGTGAAATCCAATAAGAACGGCCAAGCCCGATTATCTAATGGCCGGGCTGCTCAGCGTGATTTCGTGCTCCACCTGCGTATTGAGACCGTTGTTGAAACGGTTCGTGAAATTGGCGAGCGCGATGACCAGCGTCAGTTCCACGATCTGTTCCTCATTGAAGTGCTCCTGCAGATGCTCGCGGGTATCGAAATCTTCGGCGCAGGCGCGGGTCATTTCGCGCGCATAATGCAGCGCGGCCTGCTCAGCGAGAGTGAAGTTCTGGTTGGTTTCGGATTCCAGATCGTCGATGGCGCGGTCAGAAAGACCGGCCTTCCGCCCTCCCTTCAGGTGCGCTTCGGTACAGTAATCGCACTCATTGACGAAGGAGATGGCAAGATAAACCATCTCTTTGGTTCTGCGATCAACAGATCCCGGCCCCATAATGGCGCCGTACAACCGGGAGAAACTGGTCATCACATCGGACTTGTGGGCCATCAGTCGATAGAAATTGCTCGGTCCTGTCTTGCCCTCCAGCTCGGCAAGGGCTGCGTTGTTGGCCGGATCCACGCCATGTACCATTTGAGCCATATGCCCAGATAGTACCGCTATTTCGGGACCGAAGGAAGCGTCCGCACGGAGTGTGGAAGACCGGCGTGAGATACGGCACGGCGTTGTCATGGCGCGTCGTCAACAGGTATGCTCGGGTCATGAAATCGCGGCGTCCCAACTCGATTGTGGTCTGCGGCGTCTGGAGAGCAGTTGCCACTTATTGATCCAGTAGAGCATTCACAGCAACGATATGGTGACGGGCGCCCGGACTGGTTCGATCAGGACGGGTTTGAGTTTGTCGCGAAAATGCCACCATCCATGCAGGTTGTGGGTCCGGGCTCCGCGCCGGTGGACATCGCCGCTTTGCGGAAAATGTGGCAGACGTTGCTGCACGATCGCTTTGGCATGACCTGGCATTATGAAGACCGGCCGGCGAACGTATTTGCGATGGTGGCGCACAAACCGAAGCTGAAGAAGTCGGATCCACGGGTGCGTTCGGAGTGCAAAATGCAGACCGTGAGCAGAGGCAGTCTGCCCGCTGACGCCTGGACCTGCCGGAATCTCACGATGGATCAGTTCGCAAGGAAATTGCAGCAGCAAATGGTGAATTTCGATCTGAGCCATCCGGTGGTGAATGCAACCAATCTGGAGGGGAACTGGGATTTTACGGTCACCTGGACCCTCCACGCCTGATGGCGAGCCCAGCGCCGGCGAATAATGGCGGCCAGGCGATGGCTCCCGATCCTGCGGGGACCATGGCATTCGGAGAAGCGCTGGATAAGGAGCTCGGATTGAAGCTGGAAGTGCAGAAGCGCGTGATTCCGGTGCTGGTGATCGATCACGTCAACCGCACGCCGACTGATAACTGATCCGCTCAGTGAACCACCGGGGCCAGATTGTACGGCGTGTAGCCTTCCCACTTCCAGGGCAGGTGGACATCGCCCATCACTTCATCGACCACCGCTTTGAAGATGCCCTCGGCGCGGACGCTGTTGGAGAGCAGGAGAATGCAGGCGCGGCGGGGCTCGATACAAAGCGCGTAGTTGGCCGTGCCGTCGTCATGCCCTTCCTTGAAGAAGGCATGGCCGAAAGGTGTTTCGAAAACACCCCAGCCGAGGCCATAGCCGAGATGAATGGGCTTGTATTCATCGGTCTTCGCGTCTGAAAAAGTGGGGAACTGGACGGCGCTGTCAATTGGGATCTGGAGGCGGATCATTTCCGCTTTCGAGGCGGAACTCAGCCCCTGGCCGTTGATGACGGCCGTCAGAAAATGAGTCCAGTCCGCAAGAGTGGTATCCATCGAGCCGGCCGCGCCGACGGTTCGGCGATGCGAATGCGGCACGATATTGCCATTTTCGAGATGGAAGTCCGCAACATTCGCGCCGAAGTCATCCCGCCATCTCATGGACGTGTGCTTCATGCCGAGACGATCGAAGATGCGGCGCTGCATCTCCTGCGCAACATCGATTCCGAGACCGTTTTCGAGTACGAATTGTGCGAGGTTCAGGCCTTCGCCGGAATACGCGAAGCGAGTGCCGGGATCGTAGTGGAACTTCAGTTTGCCGTCTGGCTCGAACTGCCGCAGGTTGGCGAAGCCGGAGGTGTGATCGAGAAGAATGCGGAACGTGAGCTTCCGCCATCGACCATCGGCGGCGAGATCGGCGTACTTCGGGTAGTTCGGCAGCGGCTGGCGAAGGTATTCGGCAATGGGCCGGTCGAGATCGATGCGCTTTTCGTCCACTAATTGCATCACCATATACGCGAACGTGGCCTTGGTGAGGGAGGCGCCGTACATGACAGTATCCGGCGTGAGCGGGAGCTTGTCCTTCGCATTGCGTACACCGTATGCGTGTACCCAGGAGTTGCGGCCGCGAATGATGGCGAGGCCCAGGCCGGGCACCGCATTCGCATGCATCAGAGCTTCGATGCGGTCGTTCAGGGTCGAAGCCGTGAGGCGGCGACCATCCAGCGCCGCCGGAGGCTGGGCGGATGCGGCGAATAGCGAGGCTGCGAGAAGCGCGGAGATAACAGCGGGTTTCATATTTCCTCACCAGATGACGTCTTTGGCGATGGCCCGCTTATCGTAGCCATCGAGCACGTGGACAACGCGGATTTTCTTCATCGTGACCGGCGATAGCTGGCCGATCGGGACATAAACGATGGTTCGTCCGAAGCGAGCCGCGATGGAGCGGAATGCCGAACGCGGCGGTTTCGCCGCGACGTAGACGACATACTTCTGGATGGAATAATCGAGCCCCGCGAGCAGCAGGCGTTCGGCTTTGGTTTCGGCGAAATCGTAGTCCGGGTCGGCCCAGACGTCATACATGCGGCGCGCGGGCAGGCTCATCAGAAAGCCGCCGTATTCGGCGCGGCCGATGCCGGGACCGATCATGTGATCGAACGGCGCGGTGGCATAAAACGCCATGTCGGATTCGTTCTGGTGTTCGCCGAGCCACGTCGTCAGATAGTTATAGCGGCCGGCGCGGTCTTCGTCAAAGATCACGACAACCGAACCGACTTCGCCGTGCACGCGCCGGATGTTGCGGACGAAGATTTTTCCTTCGTGCCAGTTGCGAATCGTCTCGCGGATATCGACGCCATCGAGCAGCGATGAGGTGAACGGCTCCACCGTAGTTCGCTCTTCGGAGAGAACGCCCTTCGCTTTCTTCTTGAGGAAACGGCCGAAGTTTTCGATGACCATGTCCTCCGGCGGATAGGAGCAGATGCTGGCGCTGTTGAGGTCGGGGGCCCATTCGCCGGGGAACTGTTCCTTCTTTCGCGGCTTGAGCCCGAGGCGGCCCATGCGGCGTTTGGTGCTGGGGAGCCGGCGGCGCAGACGGATGCGGCGGGTGTTCAGCCAGACTTCATCGCCTGAAATATTGACGGTCGGGATATCGCTCGCGGTCTGCTGCGGGCCGTAGCGCGAGGCGGTTTCCCAGACTTCCCACGCGTAGTTTTCGTCCACGATGGAGCGCGCACCGACCGTCAGGTCAAACAGCGACGCCGCAAGATCGCGATTCATCACCGCCAGGTTGCGGACGTATTTCGCCAGCAGCCGATTTTGCCACGCCTGGAATTTTTCGCCGGTATTGATTTCGTACGACTGGCCGGCTTCGCGAAACAGCGCAAATTGCACACGGCGGCGATCGATCTTTTCGCGCGCCCCCATCGACTCGCGAAACTGCTCATACCGCTCCTGGAGGAACGGATACTCCGAAGTAATTTCGCCGAGGCAATCCGGATGCGGATTCACGAGTTGCAGACCTTCGCGCCGGCGGTGCGCCGGCTCCGCTTGCGGAACTTCCATCGCGTCGAGAACCGGATCGAGCAGGTTCAGCGAAAGGACCACCAGAACGCGCGCACCGGGATCAGCCCCCTGCAGCTTCCACGCGATGGCCTGCGCGAACTGTTCGATCTCGGGCGTGCGCGGCGCGGGGTAGAGCCGATAAGCTTCGATGTACTGCCGGTATTCGATCGACTGGAGTGCGAATGAATCGGGATAAGCACCGGGGATGTGCGGCCGCTCGGCGGCGTCGGGATCGGCGAAGATCACGCCTGCGCCGATTTCCTCCGCGGTGCGGACGGCTTCCACGAATGGGTCGATCGGCTCAACCGGAACATAAACGGCGCGATCTTCGTCGGGCCGCCGCGGGTATGCGGGATCGGAAGCGAGAGAGGTGTCGTTATAAAAGACGACGGAAATCTGCGGCAGGCGGCGCACCGCGTCGAGATAAACGTCTTCGAGAGTTTGCGGCAGCTCGACGGCGACGATATCGGGCCGGTCCGTCAGAATGCGGCGGCGCACTTCGGCGGCGAATTCGAGACGGCCAGGAACGACGGGCAGATAACTGAACTGGCCGCGATCGAGAGAGCCGAAATCAGGAAGAGACGGGCCTGTGGGGTCTGGCATACCGCAGCGCTTCCTCACCCAGCGTTTCGAGCACGGCGGTTTCAAGCGCCCTGCGTTCGTGTTCGCGGCCCGTCGCCAGGCTGCCGAGCTTGGTGGCGAAACGCGCGATGTTGATGCCGTCACGAACGCTGTAGCGCTCATCGGCGGCGTGGGCTAACTGGAGAAATTCGGTCACGTATTCGAGAACGCGATCTTCGGCGAACGGCAGATTCTCTTTGAGAATGCGGAACTCTTCATCTTTTTCCGGGAAGTCGATCAGGAGCTGCGGCTGCAGGCGCGAGTGGATGTATTCGGGCAGCTCGAACGTGGAGGCGTCATCGTTCATTGTGGTGACGAAGCGGAAGCCGGGGTGCGCTTTAATCTTGATGCCGGCGACGATGCTTTCGACGTAACGGCGGTTATCGAGCAGAGGCGCGAGGCTGGCCCAGCTCTTTTCGCTCATGCGATTGCCTTCATCGAGGATGCAGACGCCACCCGTGAGCATCGCGCTCACCAGGGCTGAAGCCACGTAGCGCAGACGGCCTTCACCTTCAATGACAGGCGTGACGAGGAGATCTTCGGGCCGTGTATCGAGCGTGGCCTGCATGATGTAGACGTCGCGGCCGAGGCGTTTGGCCGCGGCGTACGCAAGCGTGGTTTTGCCGACGCCAGGCTTACCGATGAGGCGCGGATTCATCGGCATATCGGCATCGTTGAGGACCATCCACGCGGCGAGGAGCTGGCGCATCAGTTCTTCCTGGCCGACCCAGTTGACCGTGAGGTCATCAGGATGGCTGAGGTGCAATAGGACGCCTTCAATCTCGGCTGTCATGAAACTTTATTGTAGCGGCAGGCGTGGAAATGCCGTTATTGCAGGCGCATCAGGGGGTCGCCCACGACGACGTTCATCCAGCTCAGGCCGGGGATTCCCAGGTAAAAGCTTTCCGCCAGATTGCGGCCCTCGAAATACGCGGGCAGGACGTAATCCGGCCGCGGGCAGTAGGTGAGATAAGGCTCGTAAACCTGCCCGGAGGCGCCGGATGCCCCTTCGTGGAGGTAATCGCCGGTCATGGTTTGGGGAGCTCCGGCGAACCACGTGGATTGCGGGTCAGCCCACGAGCCGAGCTTCCACTGATCGGGAGGCGGGCTGAACGTGCGGGCGTCGGTGGAGACGAATTCGGTGGCGATGGCGCCGGGGAGCCACTGGAAGTGGAGGAAGCGGTCGTGACGGTCGGAATCGTTCGAGCCCCAGGAAGCGTAGGCGATGACGTTTTGGATGTTGCTGAGGATTTTCGCGGTGTCGTCGAGAATGACGCGGTCTTTCGGCAGGAGAAGGGCGGCGGCGCGAAGCCACTGGTTGCCGGTGGTGGCATTATTGGCGCGGAGGTCGATGACGAATTTGCCTGTGTTGCGTGCCTGAGGGGCGCGGTCGACGAGACGCTTCAGGTCGGCCATGTTGTAGCTGGCGAGGCGGGTCACGAGGTAGATGGGAAACTGCGGGTGCCGGAACGGGGCATCGCGATGACCGAAGAATGGATTAGCAACAGGCCCCACGGGCGCAATGGTGCTGCCATGCAGTTTCGCGTAGAGGAGGGTGAGTTCGGAATCGACGGAAGCATTGGTTTGCTGCAGTTCTTTGCCTTCGCCATTGATGCCCAGGGGGACTCCCTGGGTGGTGACGATGTAGAGGATGGACTCGGTCAGCTTGCGGCGGGTGAGGCAGCGGCCGATGGGAGCTTCGACGGCGGAATCATAGACCGCGCGGGAGATTTTTTCGTCGGGGCGCGTACCGATGGCACAGATGTTGGCGGAGGGGATGGAGCGCTTCCTGGCATAGTATTGGCCGATGGAAGTCGAGATGGGGGATTGCGTGTTGATAACCACCAGGACCTGGGCGGGACTCTGTGCCTGCACGGTGAGGGCGGTTGCGGAGACGGCAGCCAGCAGGAGTGGGAGGGCAGGGCGAATACCTATACTGTAGCGGCTTTGGTAAACTGGGTTCGCGGCGCTATCGTCTAACGGTTAGGACGGAGCCCTCTCAAGGCTTAAATACGGGTTCGATTCCCGTTAGCGCTACCAAGTTTTCATAGATTTACAGCGGTTCTGATCACATTTGATCACACATTTTAGGATTTCAGAGCGGCCGCCTTGCGCGGCCGTTTCGCTTTTGAGGGGCGACCGTTCCGTTGAAACTGCTCCCAGGCGTCAGCCGCGAGGTCGTCGCGGCCGGGCAACGCGTGGGCGTAAATGGTCGCGGTGACATGCGGGTTGACGTGCCCGAGTCGCTTGCTGACGTCGGTGAGGGGGACGCCGGCCGCGAGCAGATGCGAGCCGTGGGTATGGCGCAGCGTGTGGAGGCTCGTGCCCTTGGGCAGCTTCAGGCTGCGGAAGAGCAGCGAGACGGCGGCGGAGACCGTGTCCGGCTTCAGGGGCGAGCCGTCGGGGTTGCAGAAGATGAAATCGCCCTGGTAGCTCTCGCCGAAGTGGTCGCGCTGCGGCTGCTGCTTCTTGCGATGCGCATGAAGTTTTTTGAGCGCGGAAGGCGGCAGCGTCACGACGCGGAATTTCTTGTTCTTCGGCTCCCTCAGAAATACTTGCTGCCCGACCTGGCTCAGTGACCGCCCGATCATGAGGCGGTTTCCGTCGAGGTCGCTCCACTGCAGGCCGAGCAGCTCGCCGCGACGCGCGCCGCTCGCGGCGTCGAGCTCGAGGAAAATATCGAGTCCCCATGGCTTGTCGGCGGCGGCGATCACTT
>Ga0134125_10005216_pt1 | contig 14776 bp, 13 predicted proteins | sample KB31751_FD_96464 | JGI IMG/M metagenome (GOLD analysis project Ga0134125, IMG submission 96464) | Terrestrial soil microbial communities with excess Nitrogen fertilizer from Kellogg Biological Station, Michigan, USA - KB3-175-1 | ecosystem: Environmental > Terrestrial > Soil > Unclassified ... | reverse complement strand
GTTCCGCGCGTGAGGTCGGCTTCGGAGTCGAACCAGAGCTCGGCCTTGCGGTAGTAGCCGGGCTTGGAGCCGTCGAGATTGCGCGGGAACTTCATGAGCACCGCGCGCGAGAAGCCGATTTCCCTGGCGTGCTTGCCCACGAGCGGGATATGCGTGGCGGCATAGTATTTCTCGAATGCCGCCGGATCCTTGGGGTGGTTGTAGAGCACGACGACGCAGAACATAGAACCTCGGGGAATGGGGAAAAGGGAAAGGGGCGCTGGATCAGTGGCGTTAGGCGAAGGGAGCGTGCGTAGAGGCGTGGGTAAGGCGTGCGTAGGGCGTAGGCGGTTGGTGCTACTTCATCAGCGACGTGCTCAGGACTTCGGGATCCACCTTTCCTCCGTGGAACGTGCGGCCGGAGGTATCGCTGGTGAGCCAGACTTCGCCGGGGCTGAACAGCATTTTGTCGATCTTGTAGAAATCGCCGCCGTATCGTTTGAAGATGTCATAGAAGGGCGTGCCGTAGTCGTGCGACGCGGAGGCGGGGAGTTTGCTCGCGAGTTGCGAGAGCTCCTCATCATCGGCGCGCACGGTGAAATGGGCCTGGCCGCCGTAGAGCAGACAGTCGTTCGTCCGACCGATGGCGTGGAGATCGTCTTTCGCGACCGGGGGAAGCGGTGCGACGCCCAGGCCGCTCACGACGCGGCGGACGTCGAAGCCTAACGACTCCATCTTGTGGAGCGCGGTCTCGAGAATGCGCGCCACCACCTGGACCCCGCCGGCGAGGGACGCGGTGGGCGCGATCGCAATCGTGATCTTGCCCGGATCGAGCTTGGCGCGCGACGCGATGTAGTTCGCGACTTCGTCGGTCGGCGGCGTCCGTCCCTCGAGCACCAGCACGCCGCGCGTCGCCTGCTCGGCGTAGCCTAACTTCGTGAACAGCTCCGTCTCGACGCGGGCGTGCGCGCGCAGCGGACCGGAGGCCATCGCGAAGTACTTGCCGACCTGGACGGACCATCCGGCATACTGGGACGCCATGCAGGCGAGCGCGGGATGGTCGGTCCAGATGCGCACGCCGGGATAGGAATCCGCGCCAATTCGTAACCAAATAAGACTAATGTCGGCCAGGCCGCTCGTGCACAATTGCGCGAGCGCGACGCCGGCGCCGAGTCCGCCGGCGGCTTCGATACCGGCGTCGAGGAGACGGCTGCCCGATGGCAGCAGGCTGCTCGCGATGCGCAGCTGGCTGGCGCGCTCGACCATCCCGTCGGCGAGCTGCCACGCGCGCTCGTTGAGGTGCAAGGTGCTCATCGTCCGTCGCTCCGAGCCAGGATTTCGCCGCGGCCGAGCTCGGCCATGTCGCCGCTGTAGCGGCGGAACCGCGCGGATTGTGCGTCGGCTGGAATCGCGAGGCCGCGGTGCGACCGCAGATGCCCAACGGTGACTGCCACGTGCGGCGGACGGTACGTGCACGCATAGCGATACGTCGGCGGCACGGACACGCCGCCGAACACGACGATGCTGCCGCGTTTGTTGAAGCGGCCGGCGTCATCCCCTGCACTGCCCAACACGAGCACGTTGCCGGCGATCATGCCGAGTCCCGCGCGGGGGCCCGCGTTGCCGGCGACGACGACGGTGCCGCGGCGCATCGTCGCGCCGATCTCGGCGCCGGCGTTGCCGCGGACGATGATCTCGCCGCCGGCCATGCCGCGCGCGGCGGCGAGGCGGCCGGCGCCTAACCGATCGCCGGCGTTGCCGGTGATGTCGAGCAGCCCGCCCGTCATCTCGAGGCCCGCGCCGTACGCCGCGTCGCCCCCGACACGGAGCACGCCGCCGGCCATGCGCGTGCCCGCGTAGCGTCCGACGCTTCCCTCCACGTGGAGCTCGCCCGCGGTCATGCCGGCGCCCAGCGCGTCAACCAGTTCCAGATCGCCGGACACGCGGACGCGATCGGAGCGGCCGCCGCGGATCTGGAACACGTCGCCTAACGGAATGCGCTGCGGGCCGTCCCACGCCGGCAGCCGCGCAATGCCGGCTTCGTCGAGCGCGGCGAGCGCGTTGGGCGCGAGGCACTCGATCTCGAGGCGGCGCGTCACCGGCGCCCGCAGGACGAGCGTGATGACATCGCTCATGCGGCGGTTCCCTCTTCCATGATCTTCCGCAGATGGAAGTGATACGGCCCGAGCTTGCCGCCGTAGTTGCCCGCCGTGATGGTGTGGACGCCGGGCCGGCAGGCGGCGTCGATGCCCTTGCGCATGGCGGCGGCGATGGCCGGCGCGTCCAATCCATCGAGCACGATCTCGAGCACCGAGTTCACTCCGTTAGGCACAGACGACGCGGCGAGCGCGCGCAGCGCGGGGGCATAGGCGTCGTTCGTGGTCGCGATCATGCTCGTGTAGCGTTTGCCGCCCACCTTGCTGCCGCTCCGCACGATGCCGCCCGGGAACGGCAACACGACACCCGGCATACCGCGCATGGCATCGACCGCCGCCTGCGCCGCATCGAGCGCCGCCGCATCGCTCTCCGCGAGAATGAGAAAATTGCCGCCGCCCACTCCTTTCACTTTGCCGAACGACTCCTGCACGAGAAACTCCCCTTCCATGACCGGGATGCGCCAGTAGCGTTGTCCGCCGATCACTTTGCTGCTCTGATAGCCGTCGCCGAACACGCGCAGCGATTTGCCGACGGTCATTCGTTCGGCGGAATCGGGCAGACCATCGAAGCACGCCGTGGTGACGCACGTGAGCACCGTTTGCCCGATGCGCTCGACCATGCGCTTCGCGAGACTGTCCGAATCCATCGTGAACAACAGCACGCTGACGCCCGGACGTCCATCGGGGGTTTCCGACGGCGCGAGCTCGCGCTCGATGCCCGCCTCGACCTTGCACGCGATGACGGACGTCGCGAAGCCAGTCATCTCGCGCGCCGCCTCCGTTGCCCACCGCATGTCGCGCGCCGTGATGATCACACGCGCGCCGCGCATGCCGAATGCTTCGGCGAACGTGTCGTCGATGGCGACGCCGCGAATGTGCACGTCAGTGGCCCGCCGCCATGGAGACCGGCGCGTCGCGCGGCGGGGCCACCGGATAATTGGCGAGCGCGATGGTACCATAGCGCTCGAACCAGTGCGACACGTCGCGCATGACTGCGTTGTCGTACTGCGGGCGCACGTGCAGTCGGTGCGTGGCGGGCGCGCGGCGCAACTGTCCTTCTTCGACCACCAGGGTTCCACCCTTGATCACGTACCGCGGCGTGGAGAACATCGTGGCGAAGTTGGGGTCGCGCGCGTAGACGGTGATGTCGGCGTCGGCGCCCGGCCCCAGATGTCCTTTGTTCGTCAAGCCTAACTGACGCGCCGGACCGGCGCGCGTGATGATCGCGATCTCGCGCAGGGTGTATTCGCGCGACACGCCATCGGCGAGGGCCGTGCCGGCGAGCAGCTTCTGATTCACACCCTTGAGCCGCTCATCGCGGTACGCCTTGTCCATCAGCAGGCGAATCAGCTCCGGATAACTGGTGAAGACGCCGCCGTTCGGGTGATCGGTGGACAGCACGACGCGCCACGGGTCGTCCGAGAGGAGAAAGAGCTCGAGACCGACCACCCACTGCAACGATGCGACGGCAGCGGCATCTCGATATTCGTAGGGTACCACGCCGCATCCGGTTTCGAGCTCGATGTCGACGTTCACCCAGCGGCGTCCGCTGCTCGCGTGCAGGAGATACTCGACGGCGCCGTCGGCGGTCACTGTAGTGGCGTGGCCGAGCATCACCTGCCCAACGTCGCCGGTCACTTCCTTGTGCGCGTTGACGTACGCGATGAGCTCTTTCGCACCCGACGCCCACGGTTTTCCGGCGCCGCCCGCATACGCGTGAAATTGAAGGTGCGTGAAGTGCGCGCGACGGCCCGAGAGCGCGCGCATGCTGTCGAGCGTCGTGGCCACGTTGCCGGGGAGGCCGAGATTGTTGCAGTGGATGTGCACCGGGTGCGGGAGGCCGAGGGTGTTGGCGGCGTCGGCCAGGGTCTCCATGATGGCGCGCGGTGTGGCGCCCGGAATGCCGGCGGCATCATCGATGCTTTTCACCGCGCGGACGTTCCGCTTCCACAGCTCGACGCCGCCGGGGTTCACGAGTTTGATCGCATAGGCGCCGGTCGCGCCTAACAACCAGGCCGCGTAGTCGCGCGCGCGATCGCGCTCGCCGGCGGCGATCTGCTGCAGGAGATACGCATCGTTGCCCATGAGCACGAAAAATCCGGCGTCGATGATCGGCGTGTCGTCCAACTGGGCGTGAGTATCGCGCGCGCTCACGGGCGCGACGGCGGCATCGAACACGGTGGTGTAGCCCAATCCGGCATAGCGATAGCCGGTGGTGAACGTGGACGGCACCGTACCGCCGGTTCCCGAGCGCGCGATGCTGTCGAGCAGCGCGGGTGCCAGTGCGGGATCCGCGGTGCGTTCGTCGGACAGGACGCGGCGGGCCTGGTTGACGCTCGAGCCGGCGATGTGCGCGTGGATGTCGATGCCGCCCGGCATGACGACCATGCCGTGCGCGTCGAGGCGCGGCGCGTCGTTAGGCAGGTCGGCGACGATGCGGCCGTTCTCGATGCACACGTCGCGGACGTCGCCGTCCACGTCGTGGGCCGGATCGTACACGGCGCCGCCGGTGATGCGGAGGCGGTCGCTCACGAGCGGCGCGCGCGGAGGCGGGCGATCCGTTGGGCGAGATCGCGGATCACATCGGCGGCGACGGGCGGTCCGGGCAGCGGGGCGCGGAGCGGGAGCGGCACGTCGTCCATGCGAAAGGCGGTGCCGCCCTCGTGAATGCCGGCGACGCCGGTGTCGATGGCGATCTCGCACGCGGCGGCCGTGGCGCCGGGCCCGACGACGACGGCGCGCACGGCGTCGACGGCGAACGGCATGCCTAACGGACGACCGATCACGAGCACCGCATCCACGGCGCCGGCGGCGACGAGCGCCGCCGCGCCGTCGTCGGGGCGGTAGCGCGGATGGCCGCGCGAGAAATCGACGGTCATCGGATAGCCGGTCTGCCACGTGAGCACCGACTCGGCGCCCAAGCGATTGCCGCCGGCGCGCAGCGGCGTGACGCACGCGCGGGTGGCGGCGTTGAGCGCTTGTCCGAGCGCGGTGAGCGCCTCGGCCCGGTCAGGCTCGGGCGGCAGCGTCCCCGGTTCGGCGTCGTACACGATGGCGACGTAGCGCGCGGCGCCGAGCGTGCGGAGGAGATCGGCGAGGCCGGCGTCCAGGGGTTCGTCGCCTAACGAGCGGCCGGCGAGCGATGTCCGGAGCGCGGTGATGGCGGCCATCTCGCGATCGGCCGGAATCTCGATACGCACATCGGCGTCGCGCGGGCCGCGCGCGCCGCCCACGTCGACGGACACGATCGTGCGGCTGTGACGCCCGTCGGGCACGAAAAGGCCCGCGGGCTCGGGCGCGTAGCGCGACGCGTAGCGCGGATACCGGGCGGCGGGGTCGGTGCCCCAGAACACGATGCAGTCGGCGCGATTCCGGATCTCGCCTAACGTGGCGCTCACGCGGCCGCGTCGCTGGGCGGCGAGGATGCCCGAGGCGACGCTCGACGAGCTCACCCCGTCCACCGCCGCGCGCAGCGTGTCCGCGATCGACACGGCGGCGCGCTGCGTCTCGCATGAGATGTCCACGGACAGGAACACGAGCGCGCGCCGCGCACCGTCGAGCAGGGCGGCGGCCGCGTCGAGCGCGGCGTCCATGCCGGCCGCGGCTCCGCGGATCGTGACGTTCACGCTCACGCGTCCGTCGCCGAACCACGAAACGCCGAGCGGGCACGCGCCGCGGGCTTCGGCGATGCGCCCGTCGCGGACCGCCACGACGATGTCATCGCAGGAGCAGCCGCACCCAAGACAGGTGACATGCTCGACGAGCCCCGGCATCACGCTCATGCGCTTTTCCTCCCGCTGCCCCCAATTTCGTGATACAGCTTTCGAGCTCGCCGCACAAGCGCGGCGTGGCAAGCGGCTTCGGTGGCGCCGCGTGCGAAGATCGTACAGATGGGGCTGCCCCGCGCGATGCGTTCTCCTGGCTGCGGTACGTCGCGCACCGACTGGTCTTCCAGCCAGGCGCGCGTGTCGCCGACGACGACTGATCGCTTGGCGAATACGATCGCCTTCCCGATGACATCCACGGCCGTGTCGCTTCGGACAGCGGCCAGATCGAATCTCGTGTTGGCGCCCATAGAGCTCGCTGCGTGCGCCGCGAATACGGAAAATTCGAACGCGCGTTCGGCAAGCTCCATCGATGCCGTGTAGCGCGGATTCACCTCGGTCACGAACGGCGTGCCGCGCTGCGCGATGAAGTCGATTCCATTGACACCCACGAGTCCGAGGTCGCGCGCGAGCATGTCGGCGATGGTGCACGCGGTGTCGAACAACGCGCCGGCGTTGGCGAACGTTGCCGTGCGGGCTGGGGCGAGAATGCTGCCGCAGTATCTGAACCCGGATGCGCCGAACTCCGGTTCGCCGATGAGCTGTCGGCTGAAGGCGAACGGGACGGCGCCGCGTCCGTCGGCGGCGAAGACGAGGGAGCCGGGAATGCCGGCGATGCGCTGCTGGAGGTAGTGTGTCGCGCGGAGGGACGTGCCCCGGCGCCACGCGGCGATGCCGTGGCCGCCGCCGGATGCGAACGGCTTGGAGAGCCACGCGCGCGGCGGCGGATCGCTCTGGGGGCCCAGGTGAATGTGGGGGGCCGCGAATCCATGCCGGTGGAGGAGCTGCGATACGAGATCTGGCGCGCGTGCGTGCGCGAGGACGCGGGGTGGGTTGCCGAGGAGCTGGCGTCCGCGGGCGAGGATGCGCACGGCGTCGGGGTGGTTCTCGAAGCTGGCGACGTAGGCGGCGAGGCGCCCGGGCAGCGCGCGGGCGGCTCTGGCAATGCCTAACGGAGTGTACCGGGCGATGTCGGGACCGGCTTCGCGGAGCGCGAGGGCCGGGGTCGCGGCGTTGTCGAGGTCGGCGAACGCGTCGACGGACGCGGCGCGGTAGCCGGCCGCGACCGCGGACTCGACGAGCGCGCGCGTCGAGAATCCGGCGATGACGACGCTCCGCGCGTCAGGCGATGCCGAGCCGGCGGCGCGCGGCATCGGGGGAGATCACGAAGAGGTGGTCGAGCACGGTGCCGGAGGCTTCGCGCAGGCCTAACGCGTTGACGAGCGGTTCGTTCGGGCCGCCGGCGAGGCCGTCGGCCAGGAGCGCGGCGCCCTGCGCGGCTTCCTTGGCCGTGCGGGCGAATCCTTCGAGGCGGCAGACGGGCGCGATGGGACTGAGGCGCAGGCGGAGGTCGCGGCCGATGGCGTCGGAATGCGTTAGGCGGCCGGAGAGCAGGATCTCGTGCGGCCGCGGCACCACGGTCGAGAGCGCGGCGACGGCTTTGACGGCGCTCTCGAGCAGGGCGTCGCGGGCGACGTGCTCCCGGGGGGTGGCCGGCGCGGCGAGTCGATCGGCCAGCCGCTCGTCGCTGCCGACGATGGTGGCGGCGCCGCCGCCGAACAGCATGTCCTTGTCGATCGTGCCGGCGAGAAACGCGACTTCGCCGTCGAGCGCGCCGGCCGCGCGCGCGCCCATGGGGCCGGCGGTTCCGCCTAACCCATCGACGATGCGGCCCTCGTGCACGGCCAAGGCCGCCGAGAAGGCTCCGCCTAACTCGAGCAGGATGAACGACACATCGCCGTAGGCCGAGCGGCGGCGTCGCGCCTGGTCGTAGACGCCGAGCGCCGCGGCGCAGACCTTGTCGGCCGTGCCCATGTCGACGCGGTTCACCTTGCGGCTCGCCGGCACCGATGCGAGGTGGACGACGCCCGGCGTGAACAACACCGGCAGCTGCGCCTCGCGCATGGCGCGTGCGAGGGTGCGCAGGCCGCCGATGCCGCCGTGATCGTCGGTGGCGGCGAGGTAGGCGAGGCGCAGGTCGGTTTCGGTGGCGCGCTCGACGGGCGTCAGCGGCAGGCCGTACCCGGACGGGCCGGCGATGAGCGACGCGCCGGCGTCGCGCAGGAGCGCGATGAAAGCCGGGACATCGGCCAACGCCTGCGCGGTGGGAATGGACCGATCGAGGTACACCGCGCCGGCGTCGAGGCCGCACACGTCGATCGTGATCGTACCCGGATCGATGCCGAGCGTGCGGGGCATGGCGAGCGCGGCCTGAGCTCGGGCTGCCGGTTAGGCGGGTAGGCCCGCGGCGAGCTCGGCGATGGTTTCGGCGTCGAGGACGGCGTCGTTGCGCTCGAAGAGCCGCGCGATGCACGCCTTGTGCACCTTCATCTTGAATCCGCCCACGCCGATGGCGCCGAAGGTCGTGACGCCGTCGCGCGGCTTGGCATCGTCGTTCACGTCGATGCCCTCGATGCCTAACGGAGGGACGGCGTTGAGGTCGCACGCCACGGCCAGCCCGGCGCGGTGAGACCAGGCCGCCCTGGGGACGAGCAGCACGCCGGCCGGCCCGGCGTTGAGCAGGATCTCGGGAGCGGCCTTGTCGAGCACCTGCGCCGCCTCGGACGCGTTGCGCATGCACGCAAGCGCGACCGTGCCGCCGAACCGCGACCGGATCGCGGTGCACGCTTTTTCGCCTTCATCCTGCTTGCGCGATGTGATCGTGACGACGGCGCCGGCTTTGGCAAAAAGACCTGCCGCCCGCAATCCGACCGGACCCGTGCCGGCGGTGACGAGCACCTTCTTGCCGCGGACGTCGTTCACCGCGCGCGTGATTTTGACCACCGCGGCCACGGCGGTGGTATTCGATCCGTTGGAGTCGAGCATCATCGAGATCTTGAACGGTCCGAACACGGCCTTCTGCGCCGCGGCGAGCAGCGTCTCGCCGACCGACATGTCGCTGCCGCCCAAGAAGACCGCGGTGTTGCGCAGGTCCTTGGGCCCCCGCGTGAAAATGCAGCCGTAGATGAGATCGCGAACGTCGGCCTCGGTCACAGCGGCGCGTTGCATTACCGCATCCGCGCCGCCGTCGTGGGCGACGACTTCGTCGAACACGCTGGGGAGTCGATTCGAATCGAGCTGGAGGAGGAGTTTTTTCACGAAAGCCTCCCGTCTCAAGAACACGGGGCGCCGCGAAGCGCCCCGTGTAGTCGTATCCAAAGAACGTCGCGGCCGGCCGCGCGTTCACGAGTGTGAATGCGCGACCGGAGTTTGCAATTATCCTTCCGCGCCGCCGGCGAACGGGTGACGGGCCGTCTTCTCGCCCGCGATGACGTCGTCGATGCGCGGCTGACCCTTGAGCGCGCGCTCGAGCGCCTGTTTGGTCGCGCGATAGTTGAAGTCGAAGATCTTCTTGTCGTCCTTGGCGTCCCAATGGATGAACACGCCGACGAGGACGCAGTAGTCATCGACCTTGTCGCGCGGAATCACGCCGGACGAGACGGAGTCGACAATCGCGCGGGCGACGGCGGCCTGTGCCGGTCCGAACATCTGCACGGCCTGTTTCGCGCCTTTGATCGTGACCTTGTTGAACAGAATGGTGTCGGGCTTCGCCGCGAGATTTGGCGTGACGACCGCGAGGAGGCTGGTGAAGCCGTCCTTGTTATTCGACAGCGCGCTGACGAACGCTTGCCCCGCATGTCCCGATTTGGAGCCGATGATGAGGTCGATGTGCGCCACCTCGTTCCCGTCGCCGATCAGGGATTCACCGATATAGAATTCCGCTGCCATGGGACCCACCTCCGTACCAATGTGGATGTAGAACGCACACGCGACCGCGTGGAAGAAATTATAACGGAGCCACGCACGTCCCCTTCCCCTCTCACCGACGCCATGAGGCGCGTCGTAAGGCGCGCCTCACACGGGGTCTTGGGGATCGTGAACATGACTCCCACCCCGGGGCGTGTCAAGCACGAGAGCGTGCAACGGGAGGTGCGTCGGGGTTTCCCCGCTCCACTGCGCCGTGCAATTTTCGCGTATGCGCATTCCGATCGAGAGCTATCGTCTGTCCAACGGGCTCGTCGTCACGTTGTCCGAGGATCATACGGCGCCGATCGTCGCGGTGAACTTGTGGTACCGCGTGGGTTCGGCGAATGAGCGGGTGGGGCGGACGGGATTCGCGCACCTGTTCGAGCACATGTTGTTTCAGGGGTCGGAGCACGTCGCGGCCAACGAACATTTCGAGCTCATCCAGCGAGCGGGCGGCACGCTCAACGGCTCGACGTGGCTCGACCGGACGAACTACTACGAAACGGTTCCGTCCAACGAGCTCGGCCTGGCACTGTGGCTCGAGGCGGATCGCATGGGCGCGCTGCTCCCCGCGATGACGCAACAGAAGCTCGACACGCAGCGCGACGTGGTGAAGAACGAGCGGCGCTGGAGCATGGACAACCAGCCGTACGGCTCGTGGTCCGAGCGGCTGCCGGCGCTCACGTATCCGCCCAGTCATCCTTTCCATCACTCGCTCATCGGATCGATGGAAGATCTGTCGGCGGCGAGCCTCGAGGACATCGCCAACTTCTTCGCGACGTACTATCGGCCCGACAACGCCGTGCTGTCGATCGCCGGGGAGTTCGATCCGCGCGAGGCGCGTACGTTGGTCGAGCGATACATGGGCGTGATCCCGCGCGGGCCGGGCAGCATCCCGCCGTTGCCGGACATGCGTCTGGCGCCGACGTTCGGGGAATCCCGGCGCGAGGTGGTGCCCGACATGGTGATGGTGCCGCGACTGTTCCTCGCGTTTCGCGCGCCGGTGTTCGGCAGCGACGCGTACTACGCCGGGAGCGTGTTGGGCGCCATCCTTGGGTTAGGCAAGGCGAGCCGGTTGCAGCGCGAGCTGGTGCGCGAGCGGGAGATTGCCAGCGACGCCACCGCCTTCACGTTCGACTTGACGCAGGGCGCCGATCTGCTGGTGATCGACGCGACGGCGCGGCCGGAAGTGTCGAGCGACACGCTGGAAGAAGAAGTGGCGCGCGAGGTGGATCTGCTCGAGCAGCGGGGCGTGACGGCGGACGAGGTGGAGCGCGCGGTATCGCTGATCGAGACGGCGTTCGTCACGTCGCTGCAGTCGGCGGGGGAGCGCGCGGACAAGCTGTCGATGTTCGCGGCGCAGTTCGACGATCCGGCGCTGCTCAACGAGCAGACGGAGCGGTACAGCGCGGTGACGGTGGACCGCGTCAATGCCTTCGCGCGCGAGCGGTTAGGCCGAGACAATCGGGCCAGTCTGCTGTACGTGCCCAAGCCGGGCGACGACGGCCTGCCGCACGAAGCCGAAGCGGCGTCGGGAGCGGCGCGATGAATGACGATTTGCTTCCGTTAGGCGGGCGCGCCGTGCTGTCGCCGGTGCGCCCGCAGGCCACCGCGCCGGTCCCGTACCGGTTTCCGCGGTTCGAGATCGCGGCGCTGGACAATGGGCTGCGCGTGATCGTGGCTCCGGTCCGCAAGCTGCCGGTGGTGACGGCGCTGTTGTTGGTGGACGCCGGCGCCTCCACCGAGCCGGCGGGGCGCGATGGCGTGGCGAATTTGACGGCGCGCGGCCTGCTCGAGGGGACGGCGCGGCGGAGCGGCAACGAGCTCACCGAGCGCTTCGAGCGGTTAGGCGCGGGCGTGTTCGCCGGCGCCGACTGGGATTCGGCGGACGTCGGCGTGACCGTGCTGCGGTCGCACCTCGAGGCGGCGCTGGCCCTGGTGGGCGAGCTGGTGCTCGAGCCGTCGTTCCCCGAGCGCGACGTGGCGCGCCTGCGCGCGGAACGGCTGGCCGATCTGCTGCAGATGCGCACCGAGCCGCGCGGACTGGCGGACGAGATGTTCTCGCGCTTCGTGTACGACCCGATCTCGCGCTACGCACGGCCCGAGGAAGGCGCCTCGGACACGGTGGCGACGCTGACGCGCGACGACGTCGTCCGGTTCTACCTGAGCCGGTACCGCCCGCGCGGCTCGACGCTGGTGTTGGTGGGCGACCTGTCCGTGGATGAAGGCCTAACGCTGGCGCGCCGGACCCTGGGTCAATGGGACGGCACCGCCGAGCCGGTGGCGCCGCCGAACGAGGCGCCGGCGCGCACGACGCGGGCCGTGCACCTGGTGCGCAAGGAAGACGCGCCGCAGTCCGAGCTTCGCATCGGACACATCGGGCTCTCGCGCACGCACCCCGACTACTTCCCGGCGATGGTGATGAACGCCGTGTTAGGCGGACTCTTCTCCTCGCGCATCAACCTGAACCTGCGCGAAGTGCACGCCTACACCTACGGCGCGTTCTCGGGGTTCGCGTGGCGCCGTGGCGCGGGCCCGTTCGTGGCGTCGACGGCGGTCGAAAGCGACATCACCGCGGACGCGGCGCGCGAAGTGCTCATCGAAATCGACCGGATGCGCGACGCGCCGGTGACGGCCGCCGAGCTGTCGCTCGCCACGAGCTACCTGGGCGGCGTGTTCCCGATCAAGTACGAGACCACGGATGCGATCGCGCGCGCGCTGGCGGCGCTGGCGGCGTACGATCTCCCCATCGATTACTTCGACACCTACCGCGACGCCGTGCGCGCGGTGAGCATCGCCGACGTGCAGCGCGCCGCCCAACGCTACCTGCATCCCGATGCACTGCAGGTGGTGGTGGTCGGCGACGCGGCGGACGTCCGGGCGCCGCTCGCGGCCATGCAGTTTGGTCCGCTGCTCGAGTACGGCGCCGACGGCGCCGAAATCCCCACCGACTGACCCATGGCCGAACCCGGACGAGTGTCCACGACGCGGCGCTACAGCGGCCGCGTCATCAACGTCGACGTCGACACGGTGCGGATGCCCGACGGGTCGACGAGCGAGCTGGAGATGGTTAGGCATCCGGGCGCGAGCCTCATCGTCCCGTTCCTGACCGACCCCCAGGGCGCGGATCCGCAGATCCTGCTCATCCGCCAGTACCGCTATGCGGCCAACGGGTACGTGATCGAATGTCCCGCCGGGCGGTTGGAGGCAGGCGAGTCGCCGGAGGCGTGCGCGCGGCGCGAGCTCCTCGAGGAAGCCGGCTGCACGGCCGAGCGACTCGAGCACGTGTATACGTTCTACACGACGCCCGGCTTCACGGATGAGCGGATCCACGCGTTCATGGCGTCGGGATTGTCGCGCGGCGATGCCCGCCCCGAGCCGGACGAGTTCGTGGAATCGCTGCCGACGCCGCTCTCCAAGGCGCTCGAGATGATTCGCGACGGCAAGATCGTCGACGCCAAGACCGCGGTGTCGCTGCTCTACGTGGCCGGCTTCACGCTCGGCGCCTAACGGAACAACGTTCGGCGGTCACTTGGTCCAGATGAGCACCACCCCGCACGCGCCCCGCTGATATGCCGGCGGCGCCGTGGCGGCGTCGTACACCTCGATTCCCGCGACCTCGTCCGGCTGCACCATTTCGTTGACGCCGAGCGTCATGTCCGAGGAGACGCCGTCGATCCAGATGGACGGGGCGCAGGGACCGCCGAAACCGGCACCCTGCGTCGACAGCAGCTGGTAGTCCAACCCGGACACCGGTTGCACGCGGATCCCGGGCACGCGGAAGAAGAAGTCCGTTAGGACGAGCGGGTTGGCCTTGGCGATGTCGGCGGCGGTGTAGTAGTAGCCCGGTCCATGCTTCCGCCGCTCCTCGAACCCCCGGAGCTTCATGGGGGTGCTGGTATCGGCGTAGACGCGCACGCCGGCCAGGACCTGCACCCGCTTGTCCATCACGATGTGCAGCGTATCGGTGCGGCCGGGCGCCAAGTCCACCACTCGTCGGACGGGCTCGTAGCCGATGTACTGCGACTCGAACGTGCTGGTGCCCGACGGCAGCGCGGACAGATCGAACCGGCCGTCGGCATTGGTGATGGTGGTATTGGAGCCCCACAGCGTGACGTGCGCGCCCTCGAGGAGACGGCCGAGGGAGTCGCGAACGGTGCCCATGAGGTGCGCCGTTCCGCGGCGGATGGGCTCGCCTAACGGAGTGGCGGCGACCTGGGCGCCGGCCGTCGTCGCGGTGTCCGCTCCCAGGTCGAAGTCGCGGACGAGCACGCCGTGCAGCGGCACGTTCACCTCGATGAACCCGGTGGCGCGCGCGCCGAGCTCGGCGCGCGTCTCGAGCGGCGCATCGGTCGGGAGTCCGCAGATGGCGAACCAGCCGGTGGGCGCGGTCTTGGCCGGTATCTGGCGCCGGCCGCTGTGAATGCCCGCCTTGTCGATCACGACCTCGCGCCAGACGACGACCACGGTGGAGAGCCCGAGCGGCATTCCCGTGGCGGCGTCGCGAACGAAGCCGACCATCACGCCGGTCGAGTCGTTAGGCGAGGACGGGCCGCAGATCCTGGCCCGGATGGTCGCGGCGCCGGGCGTCGCCAGCGCGACATGGTCGACCGGCGCGGCGCCCACCTCGAGCGGGCGTTCGACCGAGGAGAAGCCGAGCTCCGACAGCGTTTCGTCGATGAAGCCGAGGACGTACGTCCCGGCCGGCACGCGGGCGATGCGATAGCGCCCAACGGAATCGCTCACCACCGTGAACGAGACCGCGGGATTCGTCTGCGACACCATCTGCACCACTGCCCCGCCGACCGGCTGGGCCGTGACGCTGTCGTAGACCTCGCCGGACACCGTGGTGCCGATGGTGTCGCGGCCGGCCGCCGGCTGCTGAGCCGGGAGGAGGCGCGGCAGGCCGATTACGCCTAACGTTGCGGCGATGCGCAGGACCGACGTCGGATGTGCGGGCATAACGGGGAACATACCCCACAACGCCGATGATGTCCCGGCCGCCGCGCCGCGCGGGTCCTAACGTTAGACGCGAACGCGGCGCGGCGGCCGGCGGCCCATCACTTGGTC
>Ga0134125_10005213_pt1 | contig 14782 bp, 12 predicted proteins | sample KB31751_FD_96464 | JGI IMG/M metagenome (GOLD analysis project Ga0134125, IMG submission 96464) | Terrestrial soil microbial communities with excess Nitrogen fertilizer from Kellogg Biological Station, Michigan, USA - KB3-175-1 | ecosystem: Environmental > Terrestrial > Soil > Unclassified ... | reverse complement strand
GGCGCGATCGCGCTGACCTTCGTCGAATGGGCGGGCGGAGAAGAGCAGCAGATCGTGGTCGATTGGCAGATCATTCGCGATCCGGCTTCGGCGAAGGCTTTCACCGAAACGCTGCTCGGGGCACCGCGCGCTTTTTTTGGCCGCACCTCGATCAGCGCCGCGCTCGATTTCGCGATGGAGCGGCTGAAGGCAAGCGGCGTCAAAGCCGAGCGTCAGATCATCGATGTCTCGGGCGACGGCACCAACAATGCGGGCCGGCCGCTCGAAGAAGCGCGGGACGCGGCGCTCGCCACCGGAGTCACCATCAACGGCCTCGCGATCATCAATGAGGGCGCGGCGATGTTCGGCGGCTTCTCGGGCCATACCCAGCCACCGGGCGGTCTGCCGAAGTGGTATCACGACAACGTTATAGGCGGGCCAGGCTCGTTCCTGCTGACCGTCGAGAATTTCGAAAGCTTCGGCGAGGCGATGACCAAGAAGCTTCTCAACGAGATCGCCGCGGCGCGGCCGCCTTTCGATCTCGCGCAGCGGGCGCCGTCGCGGTTTTAGCGCGTGCCTCGATCCGCCGCCGTGAGATGATCCTCGCGGCTGCGATAGAGCTTTTCGTCGGCATATCCCATCGCTTCCGGTCGCGCGCGGCCGAGCATCACCTGGAAATAGACCGGCTCGAGGCTGCTGTTGATATAGCCATGGACCACGCCGGCGGGGCAGGAGATGGCATCCCACGGTCCGAGCCGCGTGACGATGCGCTCGCCCGTCTTCTCGTCTTCGATGAAGACATCGAGCATGCCGCGCAGGACGAAGAAGACTTCCTCGACCTCATGCGTATGCGACGCGTTTCCCTGACCGGGCTCGACATACATGATGGAGAGGGTGAAGTTGCTCGGCGGGATCGCGTTCATATCGCCATGCTTGCCCGAGCCGCCGGCGCCGATGAAACGGTGCTGCGCGCGCTTATAGCCTTCGATTTTGGCGTCCTCGAACGCTGCCCAGTCGGGGATGCGATCCTGGAAGCGTGCGACATAGCGCTTGGCGATGTCGGTAATCGGCACATTCTCGAGCTCGGCGGAACGCGGATGCCGTGCGATGCTCATCGGGCGCCTCCCTCTGGCTTATGAGGGCGAGCTTAGGCGATCGGGACGCGTGAGAAAACCGGCCCGGCTTATTGTGGGGCCTTATTCGGGCATCTTGGCGCCGTCGGTCTTGGCGCCGGTCAGGGTCGCGCCGCCGAGATTGGCGTCCGTGAGATCGGCGCCGGTGAGATCGGCGTCGGTGAGATCGGCCTTGGTGAGATTGGCCATACGCAGATTGGCGCCGGCGAGGTTCGCGCCCTTGAAGGACGCGGCCGAGAGATTGGCCGGCCAGAAACGGCCGGAGAGGCTGCCATCGGGCTTGCGCAGTTCGACCGGGCCGAGTTGCGCGCCGCTGAGATCGGCGGTGGCGAGATCGGCCTTGGCGAGGTTGATGCCGCACATATTGGCTTCGACGAGCTCGGCGTTATTAAGATCGGCGCCGGACATGTTCGCCATCTCGAGCCGTGCCTTCTTGAAGACGGCGCTGCCGAATTTGCATTCGACGAGGCTGGCGCCGGAAAGATCGACGCCGGCGAAATTGATGCGGACGAAATTGCGCTTGCTGAGCTCGGCGCGCTTGCCTTTCGCGCCCTGCGTATCGGCCCAGCGCAGATGCTCGGCGATGATCTTCTGAATATCTTCGGCGAGCGTGGCGATCGAGAGAGTGATACGCGCATCGGCGAGGCTGGCGCGGGCAAAATCGACGCCGTCGATCTTCGCGCCGGTGAAGTCGCTGCCTTCGAGATTGGCGTTCTCGACCACGGCGCCGTCGAGGTTAGCGCCGGAGAGGTCGACCTTGATCATCGCGGCGTTGCTGAGATCGGCGTCCTTCAGGACCGCACCGCGCAGCACCGCGCCTTGAAGATTGGCGCGGGTAAGACGGGCGCCGGTGAGATCGGCATTGGAGAGGTCGACCGCGGTGAGATTGGCGCCGTCGAGCTTCGCGCCTTTGAGGCCGCTGGCGCCCGCCTCGGCCGATGTCAGATCGGTGATGCCTTTCTCGGAGCCGTGGAAATTCATCGTGCCGCCGCGCTGCGGGCCCATCAGCGTGCCCATGCGCAGATCGGCGGCGTCGAGCGTCGCGCGGCGCAGCTTCGCGTCGCGGAAATTGGCGCCGCGGAGATCGGCCTCGGTCAAATCGGCGTCGGTCAGATCGGCGCCGTGCAGATCGGCGGAAAAGAGATCGCATTGCCGAAGATCGGCGCCGGCAAGGCGCGCAAAGGAAAGGTCGCAGCCGGTGAGCTTGGCTGCACGCAAGACGATGCCTTGCAGATTGGCGCCCGACAGATCCTGGAAAGTGAGATCGGCGCGAATACCGCCGGTCTGCTTCTTCAGCCAGCGCTCATGCGCTTCGAAAATGCGCACGATCTCTTCCGGCGTTTTCGGCACGGGAGAACGATATTCTTCCACCATTAGATTGAAGGCGCCGCGCGGCATTGGGTGCAGAAGGTCGAGCCGTTGCTATTTCTGGCGCAAAGCCTAGCCGCCGCGCGGTTAAATGGGACTTAAGATTTACTGGTCTTAACCTCGATCGCTGAGCGGTAAACAGCTGATTTCACTGCCTTTCGTCGAATTCCCGACAGAAGGGGCCGTGGCGCGCTCAGGTTTTTGCGTCGGCGGGCGCCGGAATCCGCGCGGTCAGCGCCTTTTTCATCGCATCCGGCAGGCCGGTTTCGCCGATCCGGGTGCGGAGCGTGATCAGCTCGGCCGCAGCCGTGTCTTCGAGCTTGTCGATCGCGTCGCGCAGATAGGTGCCGATGCCTTGTTGCTGACGCCGGGCGACCAAGGTCTTCTCGGCGGCCAGCAGCTCTTCGATCCGCGCCATCGGCGTTGTTCCGGTGAGGCGGATGTCCTCGATGCCGCCGACGATGTCGAAGCGGCGCGAGCGACGGGCCAGCGCCACGACCATGGCCGGGCCGCCGGCGAAGAGGCCGCTGTCATCGGCGAGTTTGTCCATCAGCGTCTCGAATTGGCGGCGCTGCACCAACGTGGGTTCGCGCGACAGCGGCTTGTCGGTCGCGAGCTCGCGTTGCAGCCGCTCGTAGAGCACGCTGCGAGTCTCAGGCATCGCCGCTTTGCTCATGAGGTCGGCGAAGGCGGGAAAGCCTGCCGGCGCGCCGGCGAGAGTCGGCTCCTGATGTCCGGCGGCGAGATCGGCGAGCGCCGTCAGCGCCGCGCCGAGATGCGGCTGATTGCCGAGCGTATCTTTGATCATCGAGGCCGCGCCCATCACGCCGGCGCACAGCTCATCGATCAGCGGCAGCGTCGCCGGCGGCAGATCGGCGCCCGCCCAGACCATCGTGCGCTCGAATTTCGCGGCGAAGGCGTTCATATCCTCGAAGGCGCGCGCGATGGCGTAGCGCTGCCAGAAGCTATGCTCGGCCGGATCCTTGACGCGCTCGTTGATCGCTTCGATCAACCCCGGCAGGCCGTCATCGCCGAGCTTCGGCGCCGCGCGCGAGGCGAGGGCATCGCGCGCCTTGTTCGATGCCTCGCTGACGAATTTATCGATCGTGTCGGTGCAGGCGCGGCGATCGAGCTTGCGCTGCTCGGCCTGGAGCGCGGCCATGCGCTGGATCGCCGAAGGCAGCAGCGATTCCTGATTATCGAGCAGCTTGATCCAGCGATGATTGTGCAACAGCTCAGTCGGCGTGATTTGGTAGCGGTCGAGGTAGTTCCGCAGCAGCCGCGCCATCGCATTGCGGCTCGACGGCCCGTAGAAATCGGCCAGCGTCTCGCACCACGCATTCTCGTCGGGCGCGGCGGCGAGACGCAGCGCCGGTTGGCCTCGGCGCGCCTCGCGCACGCGCTCCATGACGTTCGTCTCGAAGGACTCGCCGCCGCCGCCAAAATGCGCGCGGATCACGCGGACGGCGCCGATGCTCTCATCGGCATAGAGTTCCTCGGCACGGGCCAGGGCATCGACTTCGGTGGCGACGTGGCAATCCATGACCCAGCGCCCATCACGCTGCGCCATCACCTCGTAACGCCGTCCTGGCCTTCCACTCATCCTTTGGCTTTCCTCCAGTCCCCCGAGGGCGGAAATGCTACGCGATTGCCGCCGATGCGGGAAGGCCGCATACTCCGCGCCGCATGAAATATCTCGCGATTATCGTCGCGGTCGGCGCGGCGATTCTCCTCTCGCAGTTCCTCTTCGATTTCTACGATTGGAACAAGACGCAAAGCTGCGCCTCGACTGGCGGTCGCAATTGCGGCGGCCGTCCGATCCAGCTCAGCCACTGAGTCCGATCAGCCGCCGAGACTGACTCCGATCAAGCGACCCAAGCCGAAGGTAACGGCAGCGGCGGCGAGACCGATGCAGATCTGGCGCGCACCCGAGAACAACATGCCGCGGCCGGTGAAAAGCGTCGTGCCGGCGCCGATTGCGAACATCGCGCAGGCGCTGACGACCACGCTGGTGACAATCACGGCGATGCCGGAGAGGAAGAAGAACGGCGCTACCGGGAAGATCGCGCCGATGGCGAAGAGCAGGAACGATGTTCCTGCCGCGGTCCAAGGCGAGCCGCCGAGATCATTGGGATCAATGCCGAGCTCCTCGCGCGCCAGCGTGTCGAGCGCGGTCTCGGGATCGGCGATGATGCGCGCGGCAAGCTCTTTCGCCTTGTCGGCGGGCAGGCCCTTCGCCTGATAGATCAGCTCAAGCTCTTCCTGCTCCTCTTCGGGAATTTCATCGAGTTCGGCTTTCTCGGTGGCGATTTGCTGCCCGTAAAGCTCGCGTGCGCTGGTGACCGAGAGCCATTCGCCCATCGCCATCGAGCAGGCGCCGGCGAGCAGTCCGGCAAGACCGGTGACGAGCACGGTTTTGCCGGAGAATTCGGCGCCGGCGACCCCCATGACGAGGCTGAGATTGGAGACGAGCCCGTCATTGGCGCCGAGCACCGCGGCGCGCAGCGCATTGCCACCGGTGCGGTGCCGGCCTTCGATCTGCGCCAGCGCGCTGCCGGTAAGGCCGCCGCGAATCGGCCGCGATGCCGCCTGGAGCACGCGCGAATGCGAGCGCTCGACCCCGGGGAGGCCGGCGGCGCGCGCTTCGGGCTGGTTGTCATACATGCCGCGATCCTCGCGCTCGATCGCGGCGACCATCGGCAACACCAGCGCCGCGCCGAATTGGCGCGCGAGCCAGGCGAGGATGCGCGTGCGCAAACTGGCACGGTAACGGCCGGCGCTTTCACCGACTTTCGCGAGTTGCTCGCGCCACAGCGCGGCGTGCTTTTCTTCGATTGCGGCGAGGCGGCGATAGACTTCGCGCATCTGCGGGGTCTCTTCGCTCTCGGCCAGCGCGCGATAGAGCGCGGCGCTGTCGAGCTCGTCTTGCAGATTGCTGCGGTAACGTTCGGCTTTGTCCTGATCGGGCATGGGGTCGATCCTAGCATCTCGCCGGATTATGATCAGCGCGAGAAGGAGACGCGCGCATGAGCAAGGATAAGATCGAGAAATCCGACGCCGAATGGCAGGCGCAGCTCACGCCCGAGCAGTTCCACATCGCGCGCAAGAAAGGCACCGAGCGCGCTTTCACCGGCACGTATTGGAACGAGCATCGCGCCGGGACCTATGCCTGCATCTGCTGCGGCCAGGAGCTGTTCGCCTCGGATACGAAATACGACAGCGGCTCGGGCTGGCCGAGCTTCTATCAGCCGATCGCCGAAGATCGCGTCGATACGGAGACCGATCGCAGCCTCTTCATGAAGCGCACCGAGGTGCTGTGCAGCCGCTGCGAGGTGCATCTCGGCCATGTCTTCCCTGACGGGCCGCGCCCGACCGGGCTGCGCTATTGCATCAACTCGGCGTCGCTGACGCTGAAGCCAAAAGACGACGAGAAGAAATAGCGGCGGCTAGCGCCGCTTTTCCAACGCCTCGACCTGTGCCCAGCCGGCTTCGGCGAGGCGCTTGGCGCGCGCGCCGCTCTCGAGCGCCCGCGCGCTCGCGGCGGTGCCTTCGCGCACGCGTCCCATGATGCCCTGCAGGATCGCGGCAAGGCGGAACATGTTGAAGGCGATGTAGAAGTCCCAATTCGGCAAAGTGCTGCGGCCGGTACGCTGGCAATAGAGCGCGCAGCCTTCCGCTTCGCTCGGTATGCCAAGCGCGGCGAGATCGAAGCCGAAGAGGCCGCGATAGGTGTCCGGCCCCAGGCGCCAGGGCATCATGTGATAGGCGAAATCCGAGAGCGGATTGCCGAGCGTCGACAACTCCCAGTCGAGTATCGCGATCACCCGCGGCTCGCGGGGGTGGAAAATCATATTGTCGATGCGAAAGTCGCCATGGATGAGCGTCGTCTCTTCGCTGGTCGGCGCGTGCAAGAGCAGCCATTCGATCAGCCGGTCCATCGCCGGGATCGTCTCGGTCTCGGACGCGCGATATTGCTTCGTCCAGCGGTCGATCTGGCGCAGCACGTAATTGCCCGGCCGGCCGTAATCCGACAGGCCGACTGCCGCGTAGTCCACTTTATGGAGCCGCGCAATCGCCTCATTCATTGCCGCGAAAATGCCGTGGCGCTCACCTTTCGGCAGCGCTGGTAGGGTTGGATCCCAGAAGACCCAGCCTTCGACATAATCAATAAGGTAGAAAGCCGTTCCAGTGACGCTGTCGTCCATGCAGAGCGCGTGCATCTTGGGCACGGGCACGTCGGTCGCGGCCAGCGCCGACATGATGCGGAATTCACGATCCACGGCATGAGCCGAGGGGAGGAGCTTGCCAGGCGGTTTGCGCCGCAAGACATAGCGGTGATTGGCCGCGATGACGCGATAGGTCGGGTTGGATTGGCCGCCCTTGAATTGCTCGATCGCGATGGGGCCGCGAAATCCTCCGATATTCGCACGCATCCAGGCTTCGAGCGCGGTCGGATCGAAGCGGTGCTGCTCGCGCACGGGCATCGTGCCGACGAACTCTTCAGGGCGGAACTGCTCGGTTTCGTTCATCTTCGCCTCGCGACAAGCGTAGCTGACACGACAAAAAAGCCACAGTGGTCGAGAGAACGAGCCCCGATCACGTAAACTCCTTAACAATGCCACGTTTTTGGGCAATGCTTTTCTTAGAAGTATTGGCCGCTATCAACGTGATACTCGCCGTTAGGCGCATCCGTTTCGGCCGTATCGGCCGGAATCCAGGAATTCCTTGCCACGCAAGGGCTTTTCGCTCGGCTGCAATCCGCCCTTTTGCCGTGTCTGAGAATGTGGCTCACGGGCCCGTGTGGCGGAGCCCGAACGTCGACTCGGCGCAAATCGCCGGAAAACACCTATCTATAATTACGTATAGCCGACGAAAACCTGGATCGACGACGCTTCCTCGACCGTTATGGTTAATGCCTCGTCAATCATTCGGCGCAACGATTAGTGCAGGTCTGTTGGGGAAACGAGGCGACTTGGCTCCGAACTTGCACCTTTGAGAGTGGAGGTGGGGACATGATGACAGCACAAGACGGTCTCTTCGGTCTCTTCGCGAAGCAGTACGATTCGCAAAAAGAGGCCGAGATGTCCCTCGAGGACTATCTCAAGGCATGCGCGCGCGAGCCGATGGCTTATGCGAGCGCCGCCGAGCGCATGATCGCGGCGATCGGCGAGCCGGAAATGGTCGACACCAGCACCGATTCCCGCCTCGGCCGCATTTTCATGAACCGGACGATCCGGATTTATCCGGCTTTCGCCGATTTCTACGGCATGGAAGAGACGATCGAACGCATCGTCGGCTACTTCCGCCACGCGGCGCAGGGTCTCGAAGAGCGCAAGCAGGTACTCTATCTGCTGGGGCCTGTCGGCGGCGGTAAGTCCTCGCTCGCCGAGCGCCTCAAGGCATTGATGGAAAAGATGCCGATCTATGTCTTGAAGGCGGGCAAGGAAATGAGCCCGATCTTCGAGAGCCCGCTCGGCTTGTTCGACCCGCTCACCATGGGCGACATGCTCGAGAAGCAATACAAGATTCCGAAGCGCCGCCTGACCGGGCTCGTCAGCCCCTGGGCGCTGAAGCGGATGGATGAATTCGGCGGCGACATCTCGAAATTCAATGTGGTGCGCGTGCATCCGTCACGCCTGCGCCAGGTTTGCGTTGCGAAGACCGAGCCGGGTGACGAGAACAACCAGGACATCTCCTCGCTGGTCGGCAAGGTCGATATCCGTAAGCTCGAATTTTTCTCGCAGAACGACGCCGATGCCTATTCCTTCTCGGGCGGCCTCAACCGCACGACGCAGGGCATCATGGAATTCGTCGAAATGTTCAAGGCGCCGATCAAGATGTTGCATCCGTTGCTGACCGCAACGCAGGAAGGCAACTATATCGGCTCCGAGAATATCGGCGCGATCCCATTCCAGGGCATCATCCTCGCCCATTCGAACGAGGCCGAGTGGCAAACCTTCAAGAGCAACCGCAATAACGAAGCCTTCATCGACCGCATCTGCGTGATCAAGGTGCCGTATTGCCTGCGTTCCTCGGAAGAGCGGCAGATTTACGAGAAGCTGCTGCAGAGCAGCGAGCTCGCCAACAATCCCTGCGCGCCCGGAACCCTCGACATGCTGGCGCGGTTCTGCGTGCTCTCGCGGCTGAAGCCGCATGAGAATTCGAATCTCTATTCGAAGATGCGCTCCTATGACGGCGAGAGCCTCAAAGACACCGATCCGCGCGCTCGCACGGTGCAGGAATATCGCGATGCGGCCGGTGTCGACGAAGGCATGACCGGCCTTTCGACGCGTTTCGCGTTCAAGGTGCTGTCCAGCACCTTCAACTACGACACGCATGAGATCTCGGCCGACCCGGTGCATCTCATGTACATCCTCGAGCAGTCGATCCGCCGCGAGCAGTTCGGCGAGGATCCGGAGAAGAAGCTCCTCGCCTTCATCAAGGCCGAGCTTGCGCCGCGCTATGCCGAGTTCATCGGCAACGAAATCCAAAAGGCCTATCTCGAATCCTATGGCGATTACGGCCAGAACCTTTTCGACCGCTACGTCGCCTATGCCGATGCCTGGATCGAAGATCAGGACTACAAGGATCCGGATACCGGCCAGCTCATGGATCGCGAGCTCTTGAATCAGGAGCTCTCGAAGATCGAGAAACCGGCGGGCATCGCCAATCCCAAGGACTTCCGCAACGAAGTCGTGAAATTCGCGCTGCGCGCCCGCGCCGCCAACAAGGGCAAGAATCCGGCCTGGACGTCCTATGAGAAGCTGCGCGAAGTGATCGAGAAGCGTATGTTCAGCCAGGTCGAGGATCTCCTGCCGGTCATCAGCTTCGGCACGAAGAAAGATAGCGAGACCGAGAAGAAGCATAATGACTTCCTCGAACGCATGACCTCGCGCGGCTACACACCGCGCCAGGTGCGGCGTCTGGTCGAGTGGTACATGCGTGTGAACAAGGCCGGCTAATCGCCGCAGGAGTAAGCGCGCGATGAATATCATTGATCGCCGGCCCAACCCGAAGGGCAAAAGCCTCGCCAATCGCCAACGCTTTATCGAGCGCGCGAAAGGCGAGGTGAAGGACGCGATCGCCGAAGCCCTGAAGCGCCGCAAGATCGGCGACGCCGAGGGCGGCGAGAAAGTCTCGATTCCGACCCGCGGTATCCAAGAGCCCGTGTTCCGCTCCGCCTCGCGCGGCGGCAAGCGCGAATACGTGCTGCCCGGTAATAAGAAATTCGTCGCCGGCGACAAGATCGAGCGGCCGCAGCAAGGCGGCGGCGGACGCGGCCAGGCGAGCCCCGAGGACAATGGCGAGCAGGACGCTTTCGAGTTCATGCTCTCGAAAGACGAGTTCCTCGATCTGCTGTTCGAGGATCTCGAGCTGCCCAATCTCATCAAGACCAAGCTCAAATCGATGGAGACGACGCAGCTTCAGCGCGCCGGCTACTCCATCGAAGGCACGCCGGCGAGCCTCAATATCCGGCGCACGATGCGCAACAGCTTGGCGCGGCGTATCTCGCTGAACCGTCCGAGTCCCGCCGATATCGAGGCGATGGAGCGGCAGGCGCAAGCGGCCGAGGAGGCCGATGACGCCGAAGGCGCAGCGCAAGCACGTGCCGATCTCGAAGCGGCGAAGCTGCGCGCGCGGCGCTTCGCCTATATCGACCCGGTCGATGTCCGCTACAACCGCTTCGAGCGCGTTCCGAAGCCGAACGCGCAGGCGGTGATGTTCTGCCTGATGGATGTGTCGGGCTCGATGACCGAGGCGATGAAGGATCTCGCCAAGCGCTTCTTCCTCCTGCTGCACGTCTTCTTGACGCGGCGCTACAAAACGGTCGATCTCGTCTTCATCCGCCACACCTCGAACGCGCAGGAGGTCGACGAAGATACGTTCTTCCACAGCCGCGAGACCGGTGGCACGATCGTCTCAACCGCGCTCGACGAAATGATGAGAGTGGTGCGCGAGCGCTACAACCCCGAGAACTGGAACATCTACGCGGCGCAGGCCTCCGACGGGGACAACTATTCCGAGGACAGCGACCGCTGCAGCCAATTGCTGGGCGGCGATATTCTGCCGGTGACCCAATATTTCGCCTATATCGAGGTCGGTGCCGAGGCGACGCTGCGCCACGGCTTCCCGTCGCCGCCGACCGATCTGTGGCGCACCTATGCCGCGATCGCGCCCGTTCATGAGAATTTCGCGATGCGCAAGGTCGCCGATCCATCGCAAATCTATCCGGTGTTCCACGATCTCTTCGCCAAGGACCGCGAGCATGCCTGAGACGTTGCTCAACTCGGTCGCCGGCGACAACAAGCTGCTCTTCACCGGGCCGGAATGGGATTTCGAGAAGCTGCGCCGCGTCTATGATGCGATCGAGGAGATCGCGGTCGGCGAGATGGGGCTTGACGTCTATCCGAACCAGATCGAGGTGATCACCTCCGAGCAGATGCTCGATGCTTATGCCTCGATCGGCCTGCCGCTGATGTACCGGCATTGGAGCTTCGGCAAGCATTTCGCGCGCGAGGAGACGCTCTACCGCAAAGGCTATCAGGGCCTTGCCTATGAGATCGTCATCAATTCCAGCCCCTGCATCTCCTACATCATGGAAGAGAATTCCATGGCGATGCAGACACTGGTCGTCGCGCATGCCGCCTTCGGTCACAACCATTTCTTCAAGAACAATTTCCTCTTCCGGCAATGGACGGATGCGAGCGGCATCCTCGATTATCTGACTTTCGCGCGCGATTACGTGGCGCATGCCGAGGAGACTTACGGCACCGACGAGGTCGAGCGGACGATCGATGCCGCGCATTCCCTGATGAACCATGGCGTCCACCGCTATGCGCGGCGGCCGAAGCTCAATCTCGAGGAAGAGAAGAAGCGCGAGGAAGAGCGCCGGCGCTTCGCCGAAGAGAATTACGACGACATCTGGCGCACAGCACAGCTCGCGCAGGAGACCGCGTCGGCGGATGCCAAGCTGGCCGAGAAAGAGCTCGCGGCGATCCGCCAGAAGCTCGGCCTGCCGGAAGAAAATCTCCTCTATTTCCTCGAAAAGCGGGCGCCGCGGCTGAAGCCGTGGCAGCGCGAGCTGGTGCGCATCGCGCGTCACGTCTCGCAATATTTCTATCCGCAGAAGCAGACCAAGATGATGAACGAAGGTTGCGCGACCTTCTGTCATTACGAGATCGTGCACCGCCTCCATGAGAAGGGCCTGATCAGCGACGGCACGCTCTTGGAGATCATGCATTCGCATACCAGCGTCGTGACCCAGCCGGAATTCGACGATCAGCGCTATGGCGGTATCAATCCCTATGCGCTTGGCTTCGCCATGATGCGCGATATCAAGCGCATCTGCCTCGATCCCTCCGCCGAGGATCGCGAATGGTTCCCGGATTTCGCGGGGAACGGCGATCCCTACGGCACGCTGCGCCATGCCTGGGCGAATTACCGCGACGAGAGCTTCGTGCTGCAATATCTGAGCCCGCGACTGATGCGCGAGTTCCGCATGTTCAAGCTGGTCGATGATTCCGACCAGGATGCGATGGTGGTCGATGCGATCCATGAGGATCGCGGCTATCGCGAAATCCGCCGCGCGCTGGCGCGGCAATACGATCTCGCGCGGCATGAGCCCGACATCCAGGTCCGCGATGTCGATCTCGCCGGCGATCGCTGCCTCGTCCTCAGCCACGCGGTGCATGACGGCGTTCTGCTGGACGAGAATTCAGCGCGGGCTGTGCTCGAGCAGCTATCGACGCTGTGGCATTACGGCATCCGCCTTGAAGAGATCGACGCCACTAGCGATAAGATCTTGAAGACCCACGAAGTCTCGGCGCGGCATTAAAAAAGCCGCGCGACCTCGAACAAACGATCAGTGAAGGCTGAACGATGCCTGGGCGTGCCGGTATTTCGCCGGTCCGATCAGCGAGGCTTGTGCGACCTTCACCGAATGCAGCTTGCCCTCGATGTTCTTTTCCCAGAAGGCGAGGAAGCGCTGCAGCTCCGGATAGCGCGGCGCCATATCGAATTGCTGCCAGATGAAGCTCTGAACCAGATGCGGATGGTCGGGCAGGTGATAGAGGATCTCGGCGGTGGTCAGCCGGTATCCTTCAAGCTGCTTGCGAATGATCTCTTGAGAAAACATGCGCGATACCTCGTGGCGTCTCTCTCGAGCTAGACAACGGAGGCCGTCACCATGGTTTCCCGATGGGCGTTAATAATCAAGAAAAAACCAAGAAATATCAGTATTTTAGCAGCCTATCAGCGAGAGTGCTGCCAGCCCCGTCAGCGCGCGCGGACACTCGAGAGGAAGCGCTCGGCTTCGCTGCGCAGCGTGTCGGCCTCTTCGGCGAGACCTGCGGCCGAGCTCAGCACCATGTTCGCGGCCTGACCGGTTTCGTCGGCAGCGCGGTTGAGCCCCATGATATTCGCCGAGACGCCGCGCGTGCCCTTGGCCGCTTCGAGCACGTTGCGCGCGATCTCAAGCGTGGTCGCTTCTTGCTTCTCGATCGCGGCGGCGATCGCGGCGGAAATCGAATTGCTCTTGGCGACCGTGGTGCTGATCTCGCCGATCGCATTCACTGCTTCGCGCGTCGCGTCCTGGATCGCGCGCACTTGCGCGGCGATGTCGTCGGTCGCTTTCGCCGTCTGATTGGCGAGCGATTTGACTTCGGATGCGACCACCGCGAAGCCGCGACCGGCTTCACCCGCGCGCGCCGCCTCGATCGTGGCGTTGAGCGCGAGGAGATTGGTCTGGCTGGCGATATTGGAGATGAGCTTCACCACTTCGCCGATGCGATGCGCCGCTTCGGCAAGACCGCGCACGGTGTTGCTGGTGCGCTCGGCTTCGGCGACAGCGTCATGCGCGACGCGCGCCGATTCAGCGACTTGGCGCCCGATCTCCGAGGTCGAGACGGAAAGCTCCTCGGCGGCGCCCGCGACGGTCTGCACATTGGTCGAGGCGCGCTCGGCGGCTTCGGCCACGGCATCGGATTGGCGTAGCGCGGCTTCGGCGGTCGAGACCATCGCCGCGGCGGTCGTCTGCATCGCGCCGGCCGCGCCCGAAACGGTATCGACAACGCCTTTGACGCTTGCCTCGAAGCTTTGCGCCAGCGCGAGCAGCTCGGCGCGGCGCTGTTCGGTCATGGCTTGGCGCTCTTGCGCGGCTTGCGTCTCGCGTTCGCGGCCGAGCCGCGCGCGATCGCGAAACACGATCAATGCTCCCGCCATCTCTCCGATCTCGTCATTACCCAATTCCGGAACAACGACATCGAGATTGCCGCGCGCGAGATCGCTCATGCTGCGGGTCAGCGCGTCGAGCCGGCGAACAAGGTGGCTGCCGACGAAGAGCGCGGGGCCGACGGCGATCAGGCTGAGCGTCGCGATAACGGCGAGCAGCGCCTCGCCGCGCAGCACGGCTATGAGGCAGGTGACGAGGCCCAGCAAGGCCATCGCGCCGAAAGCGCCGAGCAGCTTGACGCGGATTCCGGTACCAGCGCGGCCCGAGAACGGCTCGCTTTGGCTGATCGCCACCATGATTCTTCCTTTGCGGCGGCCATTCGGGCCGCGTGGTTGGCGATTATCGCGATGCCGAAGTTAGGGCATCCTTAAAAATTAGCGTTAACGAAATACTGCGATGGGTCAAAATCAGTCATCCGGAAGCAGGGGCGGTCACGGGATGCAGGCGATTTGCGCTTGCCGCCGCGTTTGTTAGCCTCGCCTTCATGCTTGGCTTTCTGCGCAGTCTCGTCGTTACTTTTCGCTTCGGCGCCGGGGCAGTGCTCGGCTTTTGCGTCTTCCTGCTCATGCCGGCGACGCTACCGGCGTCCATGCGCGGCGCGATCGGCTGGGACACCGGCGTGGTCCTATTCTTCGCGCTGACCGCCTTCGTCCTTGGCGCGGGCAATTCCTCCGTGTTGCGCCAACGCGCCAGTCTCAGCGACACGCATCTCTGGATCATCCTCGGAGTTGTCGTTATTGCCGCGGCGGCGAGCCTCACCGTGCTCGCTTTCGTGCTGCAAAAGCCCGAAGGCGCGCCGACGAGCTCGCTCGTCGGCCGCGTCTCGGTGGCGGCCGGAACGCTCATGCTGTCCTGGAGCCTGGTCCATACGATGTTCGCGATTCGCTATGCGCATTATTTCTACGGCGATCCGGATGCCGACGGCACGCTGCGCGGTGGCCTCGCTTTCCCGGGCAAAGGACATCCCGATTTCTGGGACTTTATGTATTACGCCTTCGTGGTCGGCATGACCTGCCAGGTCTCCGATGTACAGGTGCTCTCGAAGCCGATGCGCCGCCTGACTTTAGCGCAT
>Ga0134125_10005212_pt1 | contig 14783 bp, 10 predicted proteins | sample KB31751_FD_96464 | JGI IMG/M metagenome (GOLD analysis project Ga0134125, IMG submission 96464) | Terrestrial soil microbial communities with excess Nitrogen fertilizer from Kellogg Biological Station, Michigan, USA - KB3-175-1 | ecosystem: Environmental > Terrestrial > Soil > Unclassified ... | reverse complement strand
TTTCGACGCGGTGGCAGACGCGCCAACCCATGAGCGCGCCGAATTGTTGCAGCGATTGTGCGCGGACGATGTGGAAATCCGCCGTGAAGTCGAAGCACTGCTCGCAGCGGATGCGCGCGCCGAAACGTTCGAGCGCGGTGTGGATTCGGCGCGCATCGAATCCGCCGCCAGTTGGACCGACGCGGACGACAACGCTGCGCATGTCGAAGCACGCATCGGGCCGTGGCGACTGGTGCGCGAACTCGGCCGCGGCGGCATGGGTGTGGTGTGGCTGGCAGAGCGCGCCGATGGCGCGTTCGAGCAGCGCGCGGCGCTAAAATTGATCAAGCGCGGCATGGATACCGATACTGTGCAGGCGCGCTTCCTGCGCGAGCGCCGGATTCTGGCGCGGCTGGAGCATTCGCATATCGCGCACCTGCTCGATGGCGGCATCGCCGTGGACGGGCGTCCGTACTTCGCGATGGAATTCGTCGACGGCCAGCCGCTGCTGCGCTACTGCGCGGATGCGCGCAAGAATCTGGCCGAGCGCATCGGTTTGTTCCAGCAAATCTGCGCAGCGGTGCAGTTCGCCCACGGTCAGCTCGTCGTGCATCGCGACATCAAACCGTCGAACATCCTCATTGCCGCCGACGGTTCGGCCAAGCTGCTGGATTTCGGCATCGCCAAATTGCTCGACGATTCGGGCGACGGACACACCGCCACGGTCGACGCGTTGCATCGCCCGTTTACGCCGGCGTACGGCGCGCCGGAGCAGTTGCGCGGCGAAGCGGCGACCACCGCCACCGACATCTATGCGCTAGGTTGTGTGTTGTACGAGTTGCTGACCGGCAAACGTCCATTGGCATTGGACGATGCAACGACGCCCGCGGAAATCCTGCGCGTGCAGGACACCACCGATCCGGCTGCGCCAAGTCGCGTCGTGGATGCGGATTCGCCGGTACCGCCGCGACTGCTGCGCGGCGATCTGGACACCATTGTGCTCAAAACGTTGCAACGCGAACCGCAGCGGCGTTATGCCACCGCCGCTGCGCTCGCCGACGATTTGCAGCGGCTTGTTTCCGGTCGGCCGATCGCTGCGCGGCGCGATCACGCCGCATATCGTCTGCGCAAGTTCGTCGGTCGCCATCGCCTGGGTGTCGCCGCTGCCGCGACCGGTTTGCTGCTGCTCGTCGCCGCGCTCGGTTTGGCTGTATGGCAGGCGCAGGCCAAGGCGCGCGAGGCACAGACGTCACAACAGGTCACGCAATTTTTGATCGGGCTGTTCAGCGGCGCCGATCCCACGCATGCACGTGGTGCAACGCTCACCGCGCAGGATTTGCTCGATCAGAGTACGCAGCGCTTGCGCGCGAACGGCAACATCGATTCCGCCGTGCGCGCGCGCTTGCTGCAAACCGTGGCGATCACTTACACCGATTTGGGACTGTACGATCGCGCGCTGCCACTCGCGCAACAGGCGCTGGCCTTGCGCCGCGAGCAATCCGCTCCGGCAGAGCTCGCGGAAAGCGAATTGCAGGTGGGCCGCATCCTGCGTCTGAAATCCGATTACGCCGGCGCGGAGCCGCTGCTGCGCGAAGTCTTGCGACTGCGCGAAGCAAATCTGGTGTCCGATGATCCGGCGGTCAGCGAAAGCCACGATGAACTGGGGTTGCTGCTCGGCGCGCAAGGCCGTTTCGCCGATGCGGATGCGCAGTTTCATGCCGCGCGCGACTCTGCTGAACGGCACTACGGTGCCGGCGCCATCGAAACCGCACGTTATCTCGACGACTACGCGGCCAATCTCGACGACTTGGGCAAACGGCAGGATGCTCTAACGTTGTACCAGCAGGCGCTGGCGATCCGCGAAAAAAATCTCGGACCGAACGATGCCGACGTTGCGACATCCTTGCTCAATCTCGGTACGCACCTGGACGAATCCGGCAGGTACGACGAGGCGCGGCCTTTGCTCGATCGCGCGCTGGCAATTCGCCGGAAAATCTTCGGCGCCACGCATCCGCTGGTCGGCTTCGCGCAAATCGGTTTGGCGAGCGTGTATGCGGACGAGGATCGGCTCGACGATGCCGAACGGCTCACGCAGGATGCGTTGTCGATTCTTCGCGCCGCGCTGCCGCCGGATCACCCGAAGATCAGCGAGGCCCTGAATATGCTGGTCACGATCCATGTGGCGCACCGCGATTTTGCCGGCGCAGTGCCGCTGGCGCTGGAAGTATTGGCGCGCTTCACGAAGACGCTCGGCGAAGGTCATCCGAATACACTGACCGCGAAGAACAATCTGGCCTATGCCTTGGCGCGCGCGGGTCGCGCCGCCGAAGCCGAGACGCTGCAACGCGACGTGCTGGCGCGCCAGCGTGCCGATAATGGACAAGGCTCTGATGCGATCGACAACGAGAATCTTGCCACGACGCTGATTGGGGAGGGCAAGTTTGCCGAAGCGGCGACTTACGGGCGACGCGCCGTGGAAATCCAGAAGCAACGCGAAGGCGAGGTCTCCGGCAATACCGCGGTCGCGCTGCGGGGATTGGCGATTGCCGAAGAACGCAATGGCGCGCGGGTCGATGCCGAACGCGACTTTCGCGCGGCACTGGCAATCGGCGAAAAGCTGCATGCCTCACAAAATATCGACATGTTCCAGTGGCGTCTGCCGCTTGCCGATTTTCTCGTCGGCGCGAATCGCTGCGCCGAGGCCACACCGCTACTCAATGCGGTAATTGCTGAATTGAAGCCACGCATGCCCTTGCGCGATCCCTTGCCACTGGATCAAGCGCATCTGCTGCTCGGCCATTGCCGGGGCGGTGCGGATGGCACCGCGATGCAAGCCGCCGCGCGCCAAGCTTTGCGCGCGATTCCAGCCGTTGAAATCGACATGTATCCGACGGCGCAAAAATTGTTGTCGGTATTGCCGCGCTAATCGAAACCGCTGGCGAAAACCACATCGCGTGCCTGTTGTTGAAAGGCGCCGATGTCGGTGGCGCCGTTCACTGTGCGGGGGAATCCGCTGCCGCGCTGATCGGTGCCAAGGCTGGAATTGTTGTTGCCGTTGCCGAATGCCGGACTGCCGTCGCGGAACGCAAGCGTTTGCGTCGGACCGCCGTTGTTGGCCAAAGGCAGCAGTAGCGGATCGTCCGCCAGCGTGTCGCCGGGCAGGGATGCGTTCACCGGTGCGTTCATCACGATATTGTTCGCACCGGCGATCGTCGGCGGCACCGAGCGCACTTTGGTATAGACGTCCGCTTCGGTTCCGTTTGAAGTGTTGTTGGCGACAATGGAACTTTCGAAGTCGGCGGTGTAATTGCTTTTGCCGCCGGCCTGCTGATAATTGAGCCAGATTGCGGCGCCATTCGCGGCGCGATTGAATGCGACGGTGGTGTTGCGAAGCGTCAGATTTTGGCCGGCGAAAATCGCACTGACTGAATACGCCGTGCCGGTCGCGGAATTGCCCGAGATCGTACTGTTCTCGATGGTGAGCGGCCCTCTGTCGTAAATCGCGCTGGTGGATGCGGCGCTGTTGCCTGACAGGGTGGAATTCCGGATCGTGGATAGGGGCGCAGGAGTCGATTGCAGGCCTATGCACAAGCCGCCGCCGGAACCACCCGCGGCGTTGTCCCGAATCGTGCTGTAGTTGACGTCTAGATAACCGTTGGCGGCGGAGAAGAACCCCCCGATGTTCGCGCCGCCGCAACGCGCATAGGACCCGTTGGTTGGCGACACGTATGCGGTCACCGAATTGTTGCGCAAGGTGCTGTTGTTCATGATCAGGCCAGTACCTGCGTAGATGCCACCACCGACGCCGAAAGAATTGTTAGAGCCGAGGTCGCTTGAGACACTGCAATACTTGACCTGGGAATTTTCCAGATCGACCACACCAGGCGAATACACGCAACCGCCCGCCACCTCGTTCGCCGTCGTGTATTTGCCGGTTGGCACCACGATGGCATCCGCGTCGGTTGCTGTGCCGAGTCCCAGGCTCAGACGCTGCAGAGTCAGCTTGCCCGTGCCGGTGTGGTGGAAGATCCGATGATTGCTGCCGATCAGGACGAAGCGGTTGCTGTTGTTGCCGTTGTATTTCACCGTGAGATCGTTTTGCGGCACCGCGATCTCGCCGCTGCCCAGCGTGATCGCACTGCATTGCATCGTGACCGGATTCAACACGACCGTATCGCCGCTTGCGGCATTGGCGATGGTGGCGCGCAGACTGCCAGAACCCGTATCGTTGCAGTTCTGCACATTGTCGTAGGCCGCAAAGCATTCAGGTGCGAATGCGGTCAGTGCGAATGCAGCGGCGATGCAGGTGGCGAGATGGCGGCGTGATAGCTGATTGGTGCGAATCGTGGACATGGCGGCCTCCGGTGAGGTCACAGTGAAGGGTTGTCGAAACCGTTCTTGAAAATCCCGTCGAACGCGGCCAGACGCGTGATGGCCATATCCGTACCCAGCGTGTCGCCGACCACCACCAGCTTGCCATTTGCGAACACGGCGGATCGGCCGTTGTTGGTAGTGAGAAACGAACCGATTCCACTCGGCCTGATGTTGAAATACACACCTTCGGTGCCACGGCCGTATAAGCTGGTGTCCAAAGTGAAATTGGAATAGCCGGGGAAATCCAGACGCGCGATGCCGAACATCAGTCCCGCTGCACCGCCGGGGCCGCTCGCGTAGCTTTGGTTGCCCGAGCCGATCGCCAACAGTTGCGGATATTTCGTGTCGTAGTCGTCGAGAATCAACTTGGTGATGGTGTCTGCACCGCCGCCGCTGCCAAAGACGAATTGGTACGTGTCGTACGTGTAGTTGTTGTTCGTCAGGAGCGTGCCATTGGGATCCAGCCAGGCCAGCGCGGCCTGCCCATTCGCCTGTCCGCCGAGTGCGATGTAGCCGGTTCGGGTGAGCGCCACCGCGTCGGCGTAATCGCCGTTGTCGCCGAAATCGACCGTCGTCTCGCCACCGGATCCGAAGGTCTGGTCGACGTCGTACAGATTGCCGAGAATGCGAATCGCGGCGAAATCGTAGTTGCCGTTCGGCCCACGATGGTAGCCGGCGACGACGTAGCGGCCCTGGCTGTCGATAGCCAAATCCAGGGCGTGATCGTCCTGGTTGTTGCCGGAGCCGAATTCGTACTGGAACAACGGTTGCACCGTCCTGCCGTCGGCACTGAGCTGCACGAACAGGAACTGGTTGTTGTTGGTACTTTGCTGATGATAGAAACCGGCGATGTCGATCGTGCCGTTGCTCTCAAGAATCACGCGCGCAACATTCGTGCTATCGCCGCTGGTCGGTTGCAGTAGGACAGCGGCGTTGCTGCCAAAATTACCGTAGTCCGGCAAGCCATTCGCCGTGAATTGGGCCACAATCGCAACGCCATCCGGCTGATTGCCGACGGCGACGATGCGATCGTCCGCGCGCACCGCAACTCCGGTGAACGAGCACCCCCCGTAACCGGCAAACCCCGGCGAAAAACTGTTGGTGCCGCCGAAACTGGTGTCCAGACTGCCGTTTGGATTGAGCCGGGCTAACGTGCAGACGCTGTCGGCGTAACCCGCGACGATGATCTTGCCATTCGATTGCACGGCGACATCGGTGGCGGTGAGGTTGGACCCCGCCGCGTTGGCCTCGGCCGCATTGAGAATCACCTTTCCGCCCGACCCGAAAGCGGCGTCCAGTGCGCCGGAATCCGACGGCGACTCGGCCCAGGCGCACGCGCAGGTGAACGCCAGCGCAAGGCATGTCGTGATTCGATGGAGTGAACGCATAACCCACCTTTTCGGTACGCCACGGGTGGTGGCGTAGGGGGTTACGTCATTCGGCGCGCTTTACTGACACGCAGTGCGAACGCAAAAACCCCGCCGTTGCGGCGGGGTGTGGAATTGCTGCGGGAAAACGTCGGGTTACTTGTCCAGCGCCGCCTCAACCGGCTGGCCACTTTGTTCGTACACCACGCCGGCCTTCATCACGAAGTCGACTTTCTGCATCAGCTTGATGTCGTCGAGCGGATTGCCCGGCACGGCGACGACATCGGCGTATTTGCCCGGTTCGATGCTGCCGAAGTCCTTGTCGTGCTTGAGCAGTTGCACGGCGTGCAGGGTGGCGGCCTGGATCGTGAACATCGGCGGCATGCCGGCCTCGACCATGTATTCGAATTCCTTCGCGTTCTCGCCGTGCGGATACACGCCGGCGTCGGTGCCGAACGCGATTTTCACTCCAGCCTTGTACGCCTTGCCGGCGGTTTTCATGATGATGGGGCCGACTTCCATCGCTTTGCGCGCGACCTGCGGCGGGTACCAGCCTTCCTTCGCCTTCTCCATCACGAACTGCCCGGCGATGATGGTCGGCACGTACCAGGTGCCGTGTTCCTTCATCAGTTTCATGTCCTCGTCGTTCATGAAGGTGCCGTGTTCGATCGAATCCACGCCGCCGATCACCGCGCGGCGGATCGCCTCGGCGCCGTGCGCGTGCGCGGCGACGGTGAATCCGTAATCGTGCGCAGCGGCGACCACTGCCTGGATTTCAGGAATGGTCATCTGCGGATTTTCCGAACTGCCGCTTTCATCCAGTACGCCGCCCGAAGGCATGATCTTGATCAGGTCGGCACCGTCCTTGTAATGCTGACGCACCGCCTTCCACGCATCCTCGGGAGAATTGATGATGCCGTCCTTCGGTGTCGGATCGCCCTGCAAATCCCAGCGGAAACCATTGGTTGGATCGGCGTGACCGCCCGTGGTGCCTATAAATTGACCGGCGCTGAAAATGCGTGGGCCGGGAACCATGCCGGCATTGACCGCGTTGCGCAGGGCGATGGATTCGTTGTGCTCATCGCCGAGGTTGCGCACCGTGGTGAACCCGGCCAACAGTGTGCGGCGCGCATACACGGTACTGCGGATCGCGTAGTCGGCGGGATTCAGCCGGAATTTGTCGCTGTAGGTCGACTTGCTGAACTGATTGGTCAGATGCGTGTGCGAGTCGATCAGGCCGGGCATGCAGGTGCCAGGCACCACGATGGTGTTCGCACCGGCACGCTGCTGGGTGCCGTCGAGAACTTCCTTGATGCGATCGCCTTCGATGACGATGGTGCTGGCGCCGAGCAGTTTGCCGTGTTCGACATCGATCAGATGCGTGCACTGCAAAACGGTGATGGACGGATTCGAGGTCGCGGCAAAAACAGGAACTGCAAACATTGCCGCGACGGCGGCGGCGATCAGTGTGATGCGCATGATGACTCTCCCTGGGGCAACCGCCGCAGCATACGCGCAACTTCGGACTGCGCCTATGCCGGAAGACATGCGGGCAATCAGGCGCCGCTGACCAGTCCGTGGCGTACCGCGTAGAGCGCGATCTGGGTGCGATCCTCGAGCCGCAGCTTGGCCAGAATCTGGCTGACGTAGCCTTTCACCGTGCCTTCGGTCAAATTCAGGCGCTTGCCGATCTGCTTGTTCGAGAGGCCTTCGGCGATCAGCTTGAGCACGTCGGTTTCGCGTGCGGTGAGTGCGTCGCGCGCCGCTTGCGGCTTGCGCAACAGTTCCATCAATTGGCGCTGCGCGGCGGGCGCCAGAAACGTTTCGCCGGCGGCGACGCTGCGGATTGCGGCGACGAGATCGTGTTGCAGCGCGTCCTTGAGCAGATAGCCGATGGCGCCGGCGTCGAGCGTGGCGCGGATCAGCGCATCCTCGCCAAAACTGGTGAACACCAGTATGCGGATGCCCGGCACGCGTTCGCGCAAAGCAGTGATGGTTTGCGGTGCAGACAGTCCCGGCATCTTCAGATCGACCAGAGCCACGTCCGGCGCGAGCGCCGCGGCCGAAACCAGAGCTTCGCTGCCGCTGCCGAATTCGCCGACGACGCGCAAATCTTGGTGCGTTTCCAGCACGGCGCGCACGCCTTCGCGCACCACGGCGTGATCGTCGATCAGGATGATGCGGATCGGCGATGCGTCCGTGCTGCTGGAATTCGCGGTGGCGGGGGCGTTGGTCATAATGGCGAGCGGGAGTGTGCGCCGCGGTCAGGGACGCAGGCACTGACCAAAGTCAGGGTTGCGCGTCGCGCGCGGATGCATCCCGGTCAGCACGCGGCAGGCGCGCTTCGATCAAGGTTCCGCGCGGGCTGTTGGAGCCGATGCGGAAACTGCCGTGTAGCGCCTCGATCCGGGTGCGCATGCTGCCCAGGCCCATGCCGGGACGAAAATCCGTTCCCAGTCCGCGGCCATCGTCGGACACGCGCAGCACGGCATGGTCGCCGGTGACTGCGGCTTCCACGCGCAGGCGGCGCGCACCGGCGTGGCGCAAGCAATTCGAGACTGCTTCCTGGCACACGCGGTACAGCGCCTGTTCGTGATCGTCGCGCTGCGCTTCCCAGGTCGCAAAACTCGATGCCGTTGCGATGTGCTCAGGCACCTGCGCGGCGAGCAGCCGGGTCAGTGCACCGGGCAATCCCAGCGTGCGCAGGTGCTCGACGCTGAGCAGCACACGGCTCTTGCGCGAGATCGCCGGTGCCGTTTCGGCGGATTCGGCGGGGGTGAGTTGCTGCAGCAGCATGCGCATCTCGGCGAATGCCGTCTGCGCCAGTTGCTGCAGACGCGCGGCGCGCGCCTCACCCTCGGCCGGATCGCGCTTCCAGGTCGTGGCGATGGTCTGGCTGAGCAGGTTGATCGAGGCGAGTATCTGGGTAACGTTGTCGTGCAGTTCGCGCGCCAGGCGTTGGCGTTCGGCGAGTACGGCGGCGCTTCCGGCCTGGGCATGCAGGGTCGCATTCTCGATGGCGGCAGCGGCGGCGTGGGCAAGCACTTGTGTCATTTCCTGGTCGGTGGGTTTGAACCGGCGCGGTGGTTCCAGGCTCAGAGCCATGTAGCCGAGCAGGCGCCCGTGCCAGACCAACGGCACGCCCAGGGCCTGATGCTCGCGCAAGCCATCGACGACCGGTCGCGGCAAATCGCCATAGCGACCCAGATACGGGCGCATCGTCGCGATGATGTGGCCGGCCATGCCTTCGCCGCGGGCGAAGTGCGTGGCGAACGTGGCGGGCATCGAGTGCCGCGTGACGGCGGCGGTGATCATGTCCGTGGCCGCATCGTAGATTCCGATGGTTCCGGTATCGGCGTGCGCGCCGGCGCAGGCGGCGTCCAGAATCCGGTTCAGCCGTTCCGGCAATGGGCGCTCATCGGCAAGGCCGGCGAAAACGTGCGCCAGCGAAGTGAGCGCGTTGGATGGTGAAGCTTCCGACATCGGTCTAGCCTAACCCAATGTCGCCGGGGTTGGCGCGGATGCTGCGCTGCGGTAGATTGCACGGATTCCGAATAAAAGCCGGCACGACCGGCGCGATCAAGGCCCCGATGGACGCAACCTACGAATTCAAGGCGGTGGAAGCTGCCGCGCAAAAGTTCTGGAACGACAACAAATCGTTCGTGGCGAAGGAAGACGCCGGCAAGCCCAAGTTCTATTGCCTGTCGATGCTCCCATACCCATCGGGAGCGCTGCATATGGGCCATGTGCGCAACTACACCATCGGCGATGTGATCAGCCGCTATCAGCGCATGCTCGGCAAGAATGTCTTGCAGCCGATGGGTTGGGATGCATTCGGCCTGCCCGCCGAGAACGCGGCAATCAAGAACAACACCGCGCCGGCGAAGTGGACGTATGCCAACATCGAACACATGCGCGAGCAGTTGCGCGCGATGGGCTACGCCATCGACTGGTCGCGCGAGTTCGCGACATGCAAGCCGGATTACTACGTCCACGAACAGCGCATGTTCGTGCACCTGTTCAAGAAGGGACTCGCGTATCGCAAGAATTCCGTCGTGAACTGGGATCCGGTCGATCAAACCGTGCTTGCCAACGAGCAGGTGATCGACGGCCGCGGCTGGCGCACCGGCGCGGTGGTTGAGAAGCGCGAGATTCCGCAATGGTTCCTCAAGATTACCGATTACGCCGACGAGTTGCTGGCCGGGCTCGACAAGCTGCCCGGCTGGCCGGACGCGGTCAAGACCATGCAGCGCAACTGGATCGGACGCAGCGAGGGTTTGGAAATTGATTTCGCCATCGAGGGTGAATCGAATTCGGTGCGCGTGTTCACCACGCGTCCGGATACCTTGATGGGCGCCACGTTTCTGTGTCTTGCGGCCGAGCATCCGTTGGCGCTCAAAGCCGCTTCCACAAATCCACAAATACAGAAATTCATTGACGAATGCCGCCACGGCGGCGTCGCCGAGGCCGATCTGGAAACGCAGGAAAAGAAGGGCATCGAAACCGGATTCCATGCGATTCATCCGATCACCGGCGAGAAGTTGCCGGTGTGGATCGCGAACTTCGTGCTGATGGGCTACGGCACCGGCGCGCTGATGGCAGTGCCCGGGCACGACGAGCGCGATTGGGAGTTCGCTACCAGGTACGACCTGTTCATCAAGATGGTGATCGTCAGCGATCCGGTGCGCGATGCGATCCGCGAACTCGGCCGCGACGCGGCGAACAACACCGATGCCATGACCGCCGCGTTGGGCGAGGGCAGACCGATCGACGTGGTCGAAGCGCCGGCGGCGCTGTCGATGGTCGAGGAATTCCAGCGCGGCATCATCGAGGACGGCGCCTACGCCGATTACGGCACGCTGGTGAACTCCGGCGAATTCGACGGACTGGACTATCGCGGCGCGTTCGACGCGATCGCAGCGCACCTTGTCAAAGCCGGCAAGGCCGAGCGCAAGGTCAATTTCCGCCTGCGCGACTGGGGCGTTTCGCGGCAGCGCTACTGGGGCTGCCCGATTCCGATTATCTATTGTCCGAAATGCGACGCCGTGCCGGTGCCGGAAGATCAATTGCCGGTGCTGCTGCCGGAAAGCGTGCAGTTCATGGGCGTGCAATCGCCGATCAAGGCCGATCCGGAATGGCGCAAGTGCAAGTGCCCGCAATGCGGCGGCCCGGCCGAGCGCGAGACCGATACCTTCGACACGTTCATGGAATCGAGCTGGTACTACGCGCGCTACACCAGTCCCGGTGCCGCCGACATGGTCGATGCGCGCGCGAACTACTGGCTGCCGGTCGATCAGTACATCGGCGGCATCGAACACGCGATCCTGCACCTTCTGTACTTTCGGTTCTTCCACAAATTGCTGCGCGACGAGGGCCTCGTGCATTCCGACGAGCCGGCCACCAACCTGCTGTGCCAGGGCATGGTGATCGCCGAGACGTTTTATCGCGAGGCGGCGAACGGCAACCGCGAATGGTTCAATCCCGCTGATGTGGACATCGAACGCGACGAACGCGCGCGCGTGGTCGGTGCGAAGTTGCGTTTCGATGGGCAGCCGGTTTCCATCGGCGGCATCGAGAAGATGTCCAAGTCCAAGAACAACGGCGTCGATCCGCGCACGATGGTGGACAAATACGGCGCCGACACGGTGCGCCTGTTTTCGATGTTTGCCGCGCCGCCGGAAAAATCGCTGGAGTGGAACGAGGCGGGCGTGGAAGGCATGGCGCGTTTCCTGCGCCGGCTGTGGCGCGATGCGCAGGCGCATATCGCGCAGCCGGATCATGCGCAAGTCGATTCCGCTGCGTTGAACGCCGCGCAGAAAAATCTGCGCCGCCAGATTCACGAAACCATCGCCAAGGTCAGCGACGACTATGGTCGCCGCCTGTCGTTCAACACCGCGATTGCCGCCGCGATGGAATTGCTCAACGCCATCGGCAAGTTCGATGACATGAGCGACCAGGGACGCGCCGTGCGCCACGAGGCCTTCGAGACCCTGGTGCTGGTGCTCAATCCGATCACCCCGCACATCTGTCATGCTTTGTGGCAGGCGTTGGGACGCCGCGAAAACCTGATCGACGTGCCGTGGCCGAAAGCCGATCCGTCCGCGTTGACGAAGGCCGCCGTCACGCTCGCCGTGCAGGTCAACGGCAAATTGCGCGGTACCATTGAAGTCGCCGTCGATGTCCCGCGCGACGTGGTGGAAAATGCCGCGTTGGCGCATGCTGATGTGGCCAAGTTCGTCGGCGGCGCGACACCGAAGAAAATCGTCATCGTGCCCGGAAAAATTGTCAACATCGTCATATGAACGGATCAGCGCGCATGAAGATATTTCGTTTCCTTGTTCTCGTCGCACTTGCCCTGATGCTTGTCGCCTGCGGCTTCCAGATGCGCGGCGAAGCGCAATTGCCGGCTGCGCTCAAGCGCGTGCACGTGGCCGCATCCGATCCGTTCAGTCCGCTGGCACGCGATGTCGAGGCCGCGCTCAAGCGTTCTGGCGCCACCGTCGAAGACGCGGCGGGCGAAGGCATCGCCGAAATCACGTTGGCGGCCGTGTCGCTCGCGCCGGTGGTGCGCTCGGTCGGCGCGAATGCGACGGTTAACGAGTTCTCGATGGTCTATCACGTCGAGTTGAGCATCCAGGGGTCCGACGGAAAACCATTGCTTTCGCCGCAGGTCATCGAGCATTCGCGCGATTACACCTTCGACCAGACCCAGGCCATCGGCAACAATGCCGAGCAGGACGAAGTCAAGAAAGGCATGGAGCGCGACATGGTCGATGCGATCATGCGCAAGATCGACGCCGTCGCGCGCGAGCATTGAGCGCGGCATGTCCGCAACGCTCGCGCAGTTGCAAAAACACCTAGCCGGTTCCGAACTGAAGCCGGTCTACCTGATCGCGGGCGAAGAACACCTGCTCGTGATCGAGGCCGCCGACGCGCTACGCGCACGCGCGCGTGAGCTCGGATACGCCGAACGCGACATCCTCGATGTCGATCAATACTTCGACTGGGACGCGCTTGCCCGCGCCGGCGCGTCGATGTCGCTGTTTGCGTCGCGCCGCGTGATCGACCTGCGCCTGCCGACTGGCAAGGCCGGCAAGGAAGGCAGTGCGGCGATCGCGGAATACTGCGCGAATCCGCCGCCTGACACCATTCTGCTGATCACCGCGCTGGCCTGGTCAAAGAAGGAAAACGAAGGCGCGGCCTGGGTCGGCGCCGTCGACAAGGCGGGTCTGTATGTACCGGTGTGGCCGATGCGGCTGGATGAATTCTCCACCTGGCTCGCGCAGCGCATGTCCAGCCGAGGTCTGAATCCTGACCGCGCCGCGATCGCGGCGCTGGCCGAGCGCGTCGAGGGCAATTCGCTCGCCGCCGCGCAGGAAATCGACAAACTCGCGCTGCTGCACGGCGCCGCGCCGCTGGATGCGCAAACGCTGGAAGACCTCGTTGCCGACAGCGCGCGCTATGACGTGTTCAAGCTCATCGACGCCGCGCTCGGTGGCGACGCGACGCGCGCACTGCGCATCCTCGCCGGACTGCGCGGCGAAGGCGATGCGGTGCCGGCGCTGATGGGCATGATTCTTTACCAGTTGCAGATTCTCGCGCGGCTCGCCGCTGCGCCGAATCTCGCCAACGCCTTTCGCAGTGAACACATGTGGGACGCGCGCGAGAAATTCTTTCGCAAGATCCTTGGACGCGCCGGTTCCGGGCACTGGGAAGATTGTCTCGTGCAGGCCGCGCGCGTGGATCGCCTGAGCAAGGGCCGCGGCATCGGCGACGCGTGGATCGAACTGGAGCGCTTGCTCGCGATGATTGCGATGCCGCGTGCGGAATGGCTGGCGACAGGATGATGGCGTGAGCGAATTTTCTGTGATCGCGTTGCCTACAGCGGCTTTTTGAAGTAGACCACGCTCGGCAACTTCTCGAAATGCGCATCGCAGGTGAGCAGGTCGGCGCCGAGTTCGAGTGCGGTCGCATACACGATGGCATCGGCGGTGGCGAGTTTGTATTGACGATGCAATTCCGCCGCGCGCAGCGCGATGCTTGTGTCCAGCGGCGCCACGACGCATTTTTGCGTATAGGCGATCACCTGGTCGGCGCGATCCTCGCCGAGTTCGCGCACCAGCCACTTCGACAATTCCAGTTGCACCAGCGTCGGCACGACGCACTTCACCTTGTCCGGGAATTTCCTGCCGAGCCTCTTGCCGAGCGCGCTGCCGATGAGCCATTCGATCCAGACGGACGTGTCGACGACGCGCATCAATGCCGATCTGCGCGATCGCGGTAGCCGGCGGCCTTGCTACCCTTGGCGATGCCCGCCAGGTGCTTGAATTCCGGCACCGGCATGACCAGCACGCCGCTGCCTTTGGGGATGAACACGAATTCCTGTCCCGCTTCCCATTGCTGTTCTTCGCGCACGGCTTTGGGAATGGAAATCTGGTATTTGCTGGACAGGGTGGCGGTTGCGGTCATTGTCGTACCCGAATCATGACGATCAAGTAATGGTAAGAATATAGGCGCAAGACCTCTCGGATGCAAGCGTCGTCTTCAATCCCGCCTGACTGGAGCCGTTGCAGCGCACGGTTTGTCGCGGCAAGCGCTACTATGCGCAGTATCGGCTGGATGCGCACGCACCGGAATGCACACGATGGTGAACGATTTCCTGCAACGCCTGCAACAACGCAAACTGGTGCAATGGGCGCTGGCGTATGTCGCCGCGTCGTTTGCGTTGATTCAGGTGCTGGATGTCGTCGCCCAGCGTTTCGGTTGGCCGGATTCGCTCGAACGCCTATTGATCCTCGCGCTGGCGATCGGATTTTTCGTCACGTTAATAATTGCCTGGTATCACGGCGAACGCGGCGCGCAGAAAGTCAGCAGTACCGAGATCGTGATTCTTGTGCTGTTGCTGGCGATCGGCGGCGGCTTGTTGTGGCGTTATGCGCGAGTGGCTTCGGTTGCTCCCGCAACCACGTCGGCGAATGTTTCCGCGACACCGATCACCGCCAAATCCATCGCCGTGCTGCCGTTCGTCAACATGTCCGGCGACAAGGACAACGAATATTTCTC
>Ga0134125_10005211_pt1 | contig 14783 bp, 15 predicted proteins | sample KB31751_FD_96464 | JGI IMG/M metagenome (GOLD analysis project Ga0134125, IMG submission 96464) | Terrestrial soil microbial communities with excess Nitrogen fertilizer from Kellogg Biological Station, Michigan, USA - KB3-175-1 | ecosystem: Environmental > Terrestrial > Soil > Unclassified ... | reverse complement strand
CATTCGTGGTCGGGCAACCTGATCACCGCCGCGTCGTGGCGCGACATCTGGCTCAACGAGGGCGTCACCACCTACGTGCAGGGGCGCATCACCGAGGCGCTGTATGGCAAGCCGCTGGCCGATGAGGAAGCGCTGCTGTCGGCGCGCGCGCTGCAGAAAGGCATCGGCGAGATGCCCGCCAACTCGCAGAAGCTGGCGCCCGACCCGCGCGGCGTGGGCGCGGACGATTCGCTGTCCGACGTGGCCTACGACAAGGGCTCGTGGTTCCTGCGCACGCTGGAGCAGCGCTTCGGCCGCGCCGATTTCGACGCCTACCTCAAGGGTTATTTCGACCACTTCGCGTTCCAGAGCATCACCACCGAGCAGATGCTCGACTACATGAAACCGAACCTGATCGAGAAATACCCCGGCAAGATGCGCTGGGACGAAGTGCAGGCCTGGGTCTACGGCACCGGCATTCCGAAGGATGCGCCGCTGCCCGATTCACCTCGCTTCAATGCGATCGACAAACAGCGCAACGAATTCCTGGCCGGCACGCTGGCCGCCGCCAAACTCGACGCCAAGGGTTGGAACACGCAGGAGTGGATGTACTTCCTCGACCGCCTGCCCGATGCGCCGCCGCTGGCGAAAATGCAGCAGCTCGACGCCGCCTGGCACCTCACCGGCACGCCGAACGCCGAGATCGGCATGCGCTGGTACAGCCACGCCATCGCCGCCGGCGACAAGGCCGCATGGCCCGCCGCCGCCGAGCACATGATCCGCATCGGCCGGCTCTACCTCACCACGCCGCTGTACAAGGCCTTCGCGAAAACGCCTGAAGGCCTGGCCTATGCGGAGCAGGTCTACGCGAAAGCCAAAGCCGGCTACCACCCGCTGACGCAGCAGGCGGTGGAGTCGATCATTGCCAAGGCGAAAAAGGCGCAGCACTGAGGCGCCCCGCCCGTCAGGCCCATCGCAGCATCTCCTTCCCTGCGCCGCAGGGGAGGGAGCGGCTTCTCTCCTCATTCAAGAAAAACCACCATGCCCCAAGCCACCACCGACACCCCGCTATGGAAACGCATGCTGCTGCGACGGCTGAAATTCCTGGCGTGGCTGGGCGGCTTGCTGGTGATCGTGCTGGGCGGCAGCTACCTGTTCGCGCCGCAGTGGCTGATGCAGGCCAACCTCAAGCGCGAGGCGATGGCGGCTCACCTGGAAACGCATGCGGTGCAGGCCGGCGATACCCGCTGGGCATATTACGAAGGCGGCGAAGGCCCCACCATCGTGCTGCTGCACGGCTTTGCCGCGGACAAGACCGAGTGGCTGGAAGTGGCGAAGGAACTCACGCCGCACTTTCACCTGATCATCCCCGACCTGCCCGGTTGGGGCGATTCCTCTCGGGTGGCGGGAGCCGGCTACACCATCGAGGCGCAGGCGGCGCGGCTGGATGCGTTCGTGCAGGCGCTGCAGCTGGGCCGGTTCATGCTGGCCGGCCATGCGATGGGCGGCGCGATCGCGGGCGTCTACGCCAGCGATCATCCCGACGACGTCGCCGGCCTGGCGCTGCTGGACAGCTTCGGCCTGAAGAACGCAGGCAACGCTTTCTCGCGCGATGTCGCGGCGGGCAAGAACCCTTTCGTGTTCGATGACCGCGCCGGGCTGCAGCGCGCCATGGCGCGGGCATTCACGCAACCGCCCGAACTGGCCGGCCGCTTCGCCGACGTGCTGGTGGCGCGCAACCAGCGCGACCGTGCCTTCATCGACAGCAGCTTCGACACGCTGCGCCAGCCCTCGCAATACCTGTCCCTGCAGCCGCGCCTGGGCCGCCTGACCATGCCCGTGCTGGGCCTGTGGTGCCACGACGACAAGATCATGGACATCTCCGCGCTGGACAGCCTGCGCAACGGCCTGGTGTCCGCCGCCGCCATCAGCACCAGCGTCATCAACGGCTGCAACCACATGCCGATGCTGGAGAAGCCCGAGGAAACCGCCAAAGTCCTGACCAGCTTCGCGCTATCGCATTGAAGCACTCGCCGTGGGCTTCGATGCGTACGCCGGCCAGTCCGTGATGCGTTGCCGCGGGCAACATGGGAGAATGCCGTCTGGTCTTCGGGCCGACGGCCTCGGGCAAGTGCCCCTCTGCAAGATCATGGAACCATGCGACCGATGATGCGAAATCTCATGCGCAAAGGCGTGGACGCAATCGTGCGGATGTCCTCCACCCGCACCAACTACTGGGGCGAACTCGCCGTGGACGTGGTGCTGGGCGCCACCCTGATGATCGAAGGCGCGCGCCGTCACCCCGGCGCCCTGGTTGGAACGCTGGCCATCGCACTGGGCCTGTTCGCCTTCAGCTTCGTGGAATACTTCTTCCATCGCTGGATGTTCCACACGCGCATCCCGCTGTTCGCGCAGGGCCACAACCTGCACCACGAACGTCCGCTGGGCTACGACTCGCTGCCGTTCTTCCTGCCCGCGGCCATCCTGCTGGCGCTGACCGCCGTGTTCGTGGCCCTGATGCCCACCGGCTTCGCCCTGCTGCTCGCCAGCGCCATCACCTTCGGCTACATCATCTACGGCCTGGCCCACTTCATCATTCACCACGCCCGCTTCAAGCAGCCCCTGCTCCGCCGCTGGGCCGCCGCCCACCACGTCCACCACTACCACCCCGACAGCAATTTCGGCGTTACCACACCGCTGTGGGATGTGTTGCTGGGCACGCGGTATGTGCGGCAGGCGCGGGTGGGTTGATTCCGCTGCTCGCTTCTTCAAGCAGATTTTTCGGCGAATCGATAAAGCGCTTGCCTGGTCGACCACAATCAGCTTGCCAACGAGCCCATCGCTTTTGAACCTCGATGACCGGCGGCTGCCGAGCCAGAGCAGACGCTGGAGTCAGTGCGCTCACCGAGGCTGACTGCGATGCTTTCGCCGCCGGATTCAAGAAGGGCTGCGACACTGTTGGCGCACACGATCCATCCAGCGGTAGGAATGCTGCGCCACCGCCACCCACTGATCTCATTCAGGACATCCAAGCTTTGAAGGGCTGGGCCGCGTCTCTGCGAGACAGGCAGAAAGGATTGCTTGAACCATCGGTAAGGTTGTTGGTGTTCGCGGCCTCGCGACAGACCGCTCATGGCTGAGATCGGGCGTTCGATCCCTCCGCATTGGCGGCCTTGGAAGGCTTAATTGCACCTGTCCGCGGCTGATCGAAGCGGGCGACCCACGGCCCGTGGTCCGCACCGGGATCGCGCTGCCTCGTGCCAGCGCATGTCGTTGTGCATGTAGCTTGCGACAGCCGGTCGCCTACCGCCGAGGCTCGAGCAAAGAGCGCAATATCGGCCGGGCACGCAACGCCTGTGCGCGCCATCCTGATGCGGCCAAAACGAATAACCAAGATGACCGGCCTAGATCACTACCAAGCGCGGATGCAAAAGGTGCTCGACCATATCGAGAGCCATCTCGATGACGACTTGAACCTCGAAACTCTGAGCGAAATCGCTTCGTTCTCGAGGTACCACTTCCATCGGCAGTTCGGAGCCTTCTTCGATGTCTCCCTTCATCGGTACGTCCAGTTGGCGCGTCTGCAACGCGCATCAAAGCAGTTGGCGCATGTGCGAGGGCTGAGCGTCACGCAGATCGCCTTGGACGCCGGATACGAGACGCCGGACGCGTTCGCCCGTGCGTTCCGGCAGAGGTTTAAGCAATCACCATCGACTTTCCGGAAGTCTCCCGATTGGGAGCCATGGCTCCTGGCTTTCCGGCCCTTCCATGCCGCCAGGAGCAAGATCATGAGCACCGCCTACACGCACGACCAAGTGACCATCCGCAAGGTCGCACCCACCCCCGTCGCGGTTTTCGAACATCGCGGCGACCGCCGCACCATCGATGCGACGATCCAGCGATTCATCGCCTGGCGCAAGGCCGCTGGGCTGTCTCCCAAAACGAGCCCGACGTTTAGTATCTGGTATTCGGAGCGGGACCCTGTGAACCCCGCCGACTACAGCATGGATCTTTGCGTCGGAATCAAAGCCGGCTACGCGATCGAACCGAACGAAGACGGAGTGAAAGCTGGCGAGATCCCCGGCGGACGATGCGCCGTGCTGCGAGTGACTGGGGACACTCACAACCTGGAGCCAGCCGCCCTGTTTCTATATCGGGACTGGCTGCCGGCAAGCGGTGAGGAGATGCGTGACTTCCCCATCTACTGCCAACGCCTGTTCCTTAACCAGCCCGAATTGGGTACGGCAGCTGAGTTGTTCCTGCCTTTGCGTTAGCCACGCGCAAAAAATCGCGCACAGGGTGCGCTCCCCGCAAACATCCGAAGCGTCGCGGCTGAAGCCGCTCCTGCAGGGGGCGGCGGCTGTCGAGATGCATGTGGCCGCCGCTTGCAAGTCGTCCGGGCTCGGCATACAGTGAACCACATGGTTCAGTATCAAGCTCGCCTCGACGCAACGTTTGCCGCGCTCTCCGATGTCACCCGACGTGGCGTGCTGGAGCAGCTCGGGGGGTCGGATGCCTCGATCTCCGACCTTGCCCAAAGGTTCCACATGAGCCTCACGGGCATGAAGAAGCACGTCAGCGTGCTGGAGCAGGCGGGGCTGGTGACCACGGAGAAGGTCGGGCGCGTCCGGACCTGCAAGCTCGGACGGCGCCGGCTCGAAGAAGAGGCCGCCTGGATCAAGCGGCACCACCAGCTCTGGAGCGCGCGCTTCGACGCGCTGGACAAAGTTGTCGAACACCTGAAACGCAAGGAGAAGGCAGATGGCCCAGGCAAAAGAAGGTAATCCCGCCGCGGCGAACCGCACCGCCGTGGAACGCAAGTCCGACCACGAACTTCTCGTGACACGAACATTCGATGCGCCGGCGCGCATCGTGTTCGAGGCGTGGAGCAAACCCGAACTGTTCCAGCAGTGGTGGATTCCGAAGTCGGCGGAGCTCACGCTGCTCTCGTGCGACATGGATGTGCGCACCGGCGGCACGTATCGCCTCGTGTTCAGCCATCCGGCTTCCGATCAACCGATGGCGTTCTTCGGCACGTACCAGGAAGTGATCCCGCAAAAACGCATCGTATGGACGAACGAGGAAAGCGATGAGGGTGCCGTGACCACGGTGACGTTCGAGGAGGATGCCGGCAAGACGCGGGTTACCCTGCACGAGATCTACCCCACAACAGCGGCCCTCGACGAAGCCCTCGCGGGCTCGGCGGAAGGCCTGCCCGAACAGTTCGCGCAGCTGGATGCGTTGCTCGCCACCGGCTGGTGACCGTGCGGCGGCTGGTGGATGGGAGGGAGCCTCCCTCGGCGCTGATCGTTGCTAAAGCCGCGGCGACAGCGCCTGCACGAAGTAGTCGGTTACGCGATGCACGCGCGCCGATATGAAGCGGCGTTGCGGCCAGACGACGCTGACGTCCCGGGCGCCCATCACGAAGTCGTTGAGTATCGTGACGACGTCGGGATGCGCCAGTTCCTCGGCAAGCGACGCTCTCGTGAACATGCCGATGCCCACGCCGGCCAGCACGCCCGTGCGTATCGCGTCGACGCTGTTGGATGAAAAATTGCCGCGCACGGGTACGTTGAACGGCCCTTCCGGGCCGGTGAACGGCCAATGGGTCGACTCCACCATGCCTTCGTATACAAGGCAGTTGTGGTCGACCAGGTCGGCAGGCGTCTTTGGCGTGCCCTTCAACTCGAAATAGCGGCGTGACCCCACGCATACGAGACTGGTGCTGCCTATGCGTCGCACCACGGCGTCGGGTTCGTTGACGGTGCCCACCCGGATCGTCAGGTCGATGCGGTCTTCCACCATGTCGCGCGCCGCATCCGAAAGGAGCAACTCCACTTTCAGTCCGGGATGGCGCGACAACAGCCCGGATATCAGCGGAAGAACGTGGAGCCGGCCGAAGGTCGAGGGCGCGGCGATCCGCATGCGCCCGGAGATATCGAGGGTGCTGCTGGTCAGCTCGTTGTCGGCGGCACCGATCTCGTCGAGCAGCGGCTTGGTGCGGTCGAAATAACGCTGGCCCTGATCGGTCAGGGTCACGCTGCGCGTACTTCGATTGAACAGCACCACGCCCAGGCGCTTTTCCAGCGCACCGATGGCCTTGCTGATGGCGGACTGGGAGCTGCCGGTTCGCCGCGCGGCGGCGGAAAAGCCGCCCGACTCCACCACGGCAATAAAGGCGCTCAGTTCTTGAAACCTGTCCATCGCGAGCCCTCAGGCCGTACAGCCAATTGATTCCAATTCGGAATTGAGCTTATGGGATATCGCCTGATTATCATTCCTTCCGGCGGTAATTACGATCTCTCCGCACTGAAGCAACAGCGCTTCACCTTCCATCATTACCGGAGAGACATCATGCGTTACGCCATCATCGGCGCGGGTCAGATCGGACAGGCCCTTGCCCACGCTTTCGCCCGCAAGAACATCGACGTTGCCGTGGCGAGCACACGCCCGCCCGAAGCGATCGCCCCGCTCGCGAAATCGATTGGCCCCACGATCGCGCCCCGTTCGCTGAAGGACGCGCTGGAAGCCGACATCGTCTTTCTGGCGGTTCCCTTCTGGTCGCATCGGGATGTCGCGAAAGCGGTGGGGAGCTGGAGCGGCAAGATCGTCGTCGACGTGACCAACGCGTACGGCGTGCCCCTGGAGCAGCTCGACGGCCAGCCCTCTTCCGCCGTCATCGCCCGGGCCCTGCCGGGGGCGCGGCTGGTCAAGGGCTTCAACCACCTGCCGGCCGGCGTGCTGGCCGAAGACCCCTCGATCAAGGGCGGAAGGCGGGTGGTCTTTCTGTCCAGCGACGACGACGCCGCGATCGCCCCGGTGGCCGCCCTGGCGGAACAACTGGGTTACGCGCCGGTGGATCTGGGACGGCTCGACGAAGGTGGCGCACTGGTCCAGGCGCGGGGCAACCGCTGGACCCAGCTTATTTTCCAGGACCTCATCAAGTTCGATTGAACGCCCTCAACCGAGCGGCGTTGCATCCCGTCGCGCCGCACTTCCGGCGCACTCGCAAACTAAGGAATACATCATGAAAATCGACTTCGCGGGCCGCAAGGCCGTGGTTACCGGCTCCACCGCGGGCATCGGCCGCGCCATTGCCGAGGGGCTGGCTCGTGCCGGGGCTTCGGTGGTCATCAATGGCCGCACTGAGGAACGGGTCGCCACGGCGCTGCGGGAGCTGCGCGCGAAATTTCCCGATACGGAATTTGTCGGCGTCACCGCCGACCTGGCGACGCCGGAAGGCTCGGCGGTGCTGGTGGCGCAGGTGCCCGACACCGACATCCTGGTCAACAACGTGGGCACGGCGCGCCTCAACAACTTCTTCGACCAGAGCGACGACGAATGGCTCGACCTGTTCCAGCTCAACGTCATGAGCGGCGTGCGCGCCGCCCGCCATTACGTGCCGAAAATGGTGGCGCGTGGGCGGGGGCGCGTGGTGTTCATCAGCAGCGAATCGGGGCTCAACATCCCCAAGGAGATGATCGACTACGGCGTCACCAAGGCCGCGATGCTCGGCGTTTCGAGGGGCTTGGCCGAACTGGTGGCCGGAACAGGCGTCACCGTGAATGCGGTCCTTCCGGGTCCTACCGACTCCGAAATCCTGTCCAACTGGATGAAAGCGACGGCGCAGGAACAAGGCATCACGCAAGCCGAGGCCGAGCAGCAGTTCCTGAAGACGGCGCGCCCGACGTCGCTCATCAATCGGTTCGCAACGACGGAAGAAGTCGCCAACATGGTTGTCTATGTCTGCTCGTATCAGGCCTCCGCGACGACCGGTGCGGCCTTGCGCGTCGACGGCGGCGTGGTTCGTTCCATCGCCTGAAGCCGGATTCGTACGGCGCGGGTGCAGTCGGCCGCCAACACCTTGGCCGGTCGACTCACTCCGCGGGGATCAGTCGGCCACGTCGCCGATCAGACGGTCGAGCTCGGCCTTCAACACCGCGCCCTGCTGGCGCAGCCAGGCGCGCTGTTCGCGCCAATCCGGGAACAGGTTCTCCACCTGGGCCCAGAACCGCGGCGAATGGTTGCGTACCTTCAGGTGGCACAGCTCGTGCGCCAGCACGTAGCGCAGTGCGGCGGGCGGCGCCAACGCCAATGCCAGGTCCAGGTTGATGCGGTCGCGGGTGTCCAGGCTGCCCCACAGGCTTTTCATGGGGCGGATGCGCAGCGAGGTGGGCGCCAGGCCCAGTTGCGGCACGTAGCCGGCCATCCAGCGCGATACGTCGCGGCGGATCTGCGCTTCCAGGTGCGAGGCCAGCAGGCCGCGCGCGATCGGCAGCGCGCGGGTGTGCGGGCGCGGGATCACCAGGGTCAGCCCTTCGGCATGCGATTCGATCTTGGGGTAGCTGCCTTCGGCCCAGTCCAGCTCGACCAGCTCGCCGCGCAGCGGGAACGTGCAGGGATAGCCCAGCCGCAGCGGCGGCAGCGGCTTCACCATCAGGTTCAGCTCATCGAGCTTCAGCTCCAGCCATTCGGCGTGGCTGCGCAGAAAGGCACTGACCTGGGCCGGATGGGTACCGTGCGGATAGGTGACGCGGGCGCCCTTGGGCGTGACCGTGAGGCGCAGCCGGCGCGCGCGCGGATGCGCAGTCTTCAGCACGCGGATGATGCGTCCGCCCGCTGTCGACAGTTCCAGCCAATCGCCTTCGAGATGCTGCGCCATGACCTGCCCGTTGTGCCTGCTCGCCTTGCCGGTGATGGACTGATGGGCGCGGCCGTCCGCCAAGCTTCCACTTGTCGCGAGCCGGCCGCAAGCATGGCGCGCTACCGGCCCGGCCAGGGCGTGACGCGGGTTCAGCTATCGGCGGGGCGCGGCAGGCCGAACCACTCCTCCAGCTTGCCCAGCAGGCGCTCCAGCTCCAGCGTCAGCAGGGCGAAACTGGCGTCCATCTCGGCGTGGGCGTCCTGCTGGCTGTCGCCCAGCTCGTCCATCACCACGTCCAGGAATTTCAGCTTGCGGATGACCAGATCCTCGCCCAGCACGAAGCTGATGCGGTCGTCGAAGGTCAGCCCCAGCATGAATACCTGCTTGCCGTTGCGCAGGTGCTCCTTCACTTCCTCGGCGTCCAGCTCCTGCCGCCGGCAGCGGGCGATGGCGCCGGTGGCGGTGGCCGGGTCGCGCAGTTCGCACTCGTCGCCCAGCGCCAGGCCGGCCGGCAGGTTGCCGGTGGAGAGCCAGTCGGTCATCAGCACGCGCGGGCCTTCTTCCGGCGCCAGCGGCACGGCGGGGAAACTGCCCAGCGCCTCGCGGATCTGGGTCAGCGCGTTCTCGGCCGATTTGCGGCTGGAGGTATCCAGCACCAGCCAGCCGTTTTTCTTGTCCACATAGGCGGCCATGCGCGAGTTGCGCACGAAGGCACGCGGCAGCAGTTCGGTGAGCAGATCCTCCTTGATCCGCTTGCGCTCGCGGCCGCCGACCTTGCGGCCTTCTTCCTCGGCGATCTTCTGCACCTTGCGCTGCAGCTCGTCGTTGATCACCGCGGCCGGCAGCAACTTGTCCTCGCCACCCACGGTAACCAGGGTGGATTGCTTGACGCTGTGCGTGAGCGGCTCGCCCTCGCCGCGGCCCACCGGCGGCACGAAGCCGCGGGTGAACATCTCCAGCGGGCCGCAGGGGCGCAGGCGATGCTCAGCCAGTGCGTCGTCGAGGCGGTCGAGGTCAGTGGCAACGGCGGGGGAAAAACGGAACAGCGTGAGATTGCGGAAAAACATTCAATGTCCGGATCGGTGCGGTGATGTGGGAGCGACTTCAGCCGCGATGCCTTTGCTCCGGAGTTCCAAAGCAAGAGCATCGCGGCTGAAGCCGCTCCCACAGGGATGTCGCGGGATTTTCAGCTGACGGCAGCGATCGCCGCCACCACGGCGTCCAGGTTCGCCTTGTTCAGCGCGGCCACGCAGATGCGGCCGCTGGTCAGCGCGTAGATGGCGAAATCCTCGCGCAGGCGCTCGACCTGGGCCTTGCTCAACCCCGAGTACGAGAACATGCCTGCCTGCCGGTTGATGAAGTCGAACTGCGGCAGGCCCGCCGCCGCCAGGCCATCGACCAGGCCGGCACGCATTTCGTGGATGCGCGTGCGCATGCCGCCCAGTTCCTCTTCCCACGACGCGCGCAGCGCGGGGTCGCCCAGCACGCCGGCCACCAGGTACGCGCCGTGGGCGGAGGGGCTGGAGTAGATCGAGCGGATGGTGGTCTTGATGCGCGACAGCACCCGCGCGGCTTCGTCGCGGTCGCGGCCGACCATGCTGATCGCGCCCACCCGCTCGCCATACAGCGAGAACGACTTGGAGTACGAGTTGGCCACCACGAACGCCTCGATACCGGACGCGGCCAGCAGCCGGATCGCGGTCGCGTCGGCGTCCAGGCCCTTGTCGAAACCCTGGTAGGCGGCGTCGACGAAAGGCAGCAGCTGGCGCTCCTTCATCAGCTCGATCGCCTGCTGCCACTGCGCGGCATCCAGGTCCACGCCGGTGGGGTTGTGGCAGCACGCGTGCAGCAGTACCACGGTGCCCGGCTCCAGCTTGCCCAGGTCCTCCAGCATGCCGGCGAAATCCAGTCCGTGGGTGTCCTTGTCGTAATAGCGGTATTCCAGCAGCTCGAACCCGGCGGTGCGGAACACCACGTGGTGGTTGCCCCAGCTGGGGTTGCTGATGGCGATCTTGGCGCCGGCGCCGGCCGTCTGCTTCAGCAGGTCGGCAGCCACGCGCAAGGCGGCGCTGCCGCCGATGGTCTGCGCCGTGGCCACGCGGCCTTCGGCCAGCAGCGGCGAATCGGCGCCGAACAGCAATTGCTGGGTCAGCTCGTTGTAGGCCTTCAACCCGTTGATGGGTAGGTATCCGCGAGGATTTTCCGCCTTGGCCAGCGTCTGCTCCACGTCGCGCACCGCTTTCATCAGCGGAATCTTGCCCTGCTCGTCGCAATAGATACCCACGCCAAGATTGATCTTGCCAGGGCGCGGATCGGCCACGAAGGCCTCGGTCAAGCCCAGGATCGGATCGCCTGGAGCCATTTCAACGGATGCAAAGAAAGACACGAGCAGCCCTCTGGTGGATGGTGGAATGATCAAAACCCGTAGTTTTTCGCCGACATCCGCTCGCTGCGACGCCCGGCGGTGCATGCCGGCGGCCTGGCGAAATGCGAAACGTCGACCTCGAACAACCGGGTGGCGAACCTCCGGCGGGCGATGGCGGCCAGCGCGGAAAGCCGCCGCGGCGGCGCAACCTCCGACACCCGCCCGGCCATCGCGCACTTTACTGCTTTGCACCATGACTTGTCCCGTGACCCGCGCGCCGCGGCTGGTCAGATGCTGACCACTCCCCGGCCGCGGCGTTACACTTGCCCACTTCCCCTTGTCAGCGGCCCCGCCATGCAGGTTCAGGATCACGCCGAAATCGCCCATCTGCTCGCCGAGCTGCGGATGGAGCATCGCGATCTCGACGCCGCGATCGACCAGCTGGCCACCACGCTGGGCCGCGACGAACTGCAGCTGACCCGGCTGAAGAAACGCAAGCTGCTGCTGAAGGATCACATCTCCCGCCTGGAGAGCAAGCTGATCCCCGACCTGGACGCCTGACCGCACCATCCGCCCTGGACGCACACCGCCGGAACCTTCGATGACACCTCTCGCGCCAATCCGTCTGCAGGACGACTACGTCGTGCTGGAGCCGTTGAGTCTGGATCATGTCCCCGCCCTTGAGGCCGCCGCCGCCGATGGCGAATTGTGGAATCTGCGGGTCACCAGCGTGCCGGCGCCGGGCCAGGCGCAAGGCTACGTGGAGAAGGCACTGCGCGGCCTGGCCGACGGTCACATGCTGCCGTTTGCCATCCGCGAAAGGCGCAGCGGAGACATCGTGGGTAGCACCCGCTACTACGAAATCGACGCTGCGCTGCCGCGCCTCGCCATCGGCTACACCTGGTACGCGAAACGCTGGCAAAAAAGCCACCTCAATACGGCCTGCAAAAGGCTGCTGCTGGAGCACGCTTTCGAGGTAATGGATTGCGTGGCAGTCGCCTTCCACACCGACGAGTTGAACGAGGACTCGCAGCGCGCGATCGAACGCCTCGGCGCCCAACGCGAAGGCGTCCTGCGTGCGCACAAGCGTCGCACCGACGGAAGCCTGCGCCATACGGTGTGCTTCAGCATCGTGGCGGAGGAATGGCCGAACGTGGCGAATTGGCTCGGCATGCGCCTGGACCGGCTGTGCCCGAACGCGTAGAAGCGCCTACAGCAACCGGTTCACCAGCCTGTCCAGCCGCGTGCGGTTCAGTCGTCGCAACAGTTTGCGCACCCCCGCGGGATACCGGCGCGGGCTTTCCAGTGCGTGGTAATCCGCCAGCCGCGTGGCGTGCTTTTTCAGCGCGGCCCATTCGGCCTGGTGCCGCGCATGCAACAGCCGCTGCGGGTCGCGCAGCAGCAGGCCGTTTTCCAGATCCAGCGCCCAGGCGCGCGGGTTGAAGTTGTTGCCGGTGAGCACGGCCACGTCGTCGTCCACGAACAGGCCCTTCAGGTGGTAGCTGTTGTCGCCGTGACGCCACAGGTGGATGTTGAGCTGGCCGCTGTCGATCTGTCGCCGGTGCGCACGGGCAAACCGGCGCAGGTTGTTTTCGTACAGGTAGGGCAGCAGGCCGATGGTCTTGAACGGCTGCTCGGGCGGGATGTAGAAATCGTTGGCAGTCTTGTCGCCCACCATCAGGTGGATTTCGCAGCCGCGGCGCAGCAGTTGTCCCAGCACCGCACGTACCGGGCGCGGCAGGTTGAAGTACGGCGTCAGCAGGATCACCCGCTCGCGCGCACCGCGCAGCGCAGCCAGCAAGGCGTCGTTGAGCGCGTTGTCGACGCGGCCAAAACCCAGCAGCGGCGTCACCGCCACCTCGCCATCGCGCAAGCTGTCGGCAGGCACCGCGTAGGCGGCCTGATGCAGCGACTGGCGCAGCTCGCGGATGGCCGGCTGCAACGCCTTCGTGGTCGGCGCTTCGCCGCTGTTCAACCGGCATACGGCGGGGCTGGCGGCAAGCTGCCGCTGGACGAAACCGGCCATCGCGTCGGCCAGTTTCGCGTCGCGGAACAGGTGGTAGCGGTCCAGCCGGTAGCGCTCGTGGCGGGCGAGGTAGACATCGTTGAGGCTGGCGCCGCTGTACAGCACGTTGTCGTCGATGACGAAGCCCTTGAGATGCAGCACGCCGAACAGTTCGCGGTTCTGCACCGGCACGCCGTAGATGGCCACGCCGGGTCCCAGGCGCTCCGCATAGCGACGATACATGCCCGCGTTGCCCTCGCTTTTCTGCTTGCCGATCAGGCCGCGGCGGGCGCGGTGCCAGTCGACGAACACGGAGATTTCCAATGCCGGATGGCGCGCTTTCGCCGCGTACAACGCATCGAGAACTTCGCGGCCGCCATCATCGTCCTGCAGGTACAACGTCACCAGCACGATGCGGCAAGTGGCCTGCGCGATGTGCTGCAGCAGCGTGCGGCGAAAAGCGGCCGCATCGTCCAGCACCGCGATGGCGTCGGCCGGCACGGCGAAAAAAGGCAGCGCATCGAGCGGGTCGGCGCGCTTGCGGCGAAACGGCAACATGCGTCGCGCAATCCGGCCGGGCGCTTTCATCAAGGTGGTTTTCGAAGGCATGCGTGTGATCATGCCGCCCATCATCGCAAACCCGCGTGTACGCGCGGGCACGAAAAAAGGCGCCCGGGGGCCCCTCTACGTGGCGGGACCGCCAGCTCAGTTGCCCTTGACCGGGAACGTCTGTGCGTTGCCGGGCGCGGGGGTGGCCGCGGGCGTCGTGGCCGAACGCACCGGGTTGATCGTTCGCGTGCCGCACTGGTACACGCCCCACGGCTGCGAACCGTCTGCCGGTTCGGCCAGCGGCTTGATCGTGTCGGCATGCATCTTGGCGGCTTCGTTGCGGGCCATCACCTCCAGCTCCTCACGCACGGTCATGCCGTTGCGGTTGACCGGGCCGATGTGGTCCATCACGGAGACGGTGACCTTGCCCAGTTCGTGGCAGGCCGACACGTCGCCATTCCAGGCCGTGCGCACGTTCTTGGCCGCTTCGTCCATCGTGATGCCCCACGTGCACGCGCCGAACGCCAGCACGGGGACGAGCAACAACAGGTTCTTGCGCATGGAAAACTCCGGGTTTGAAGTGTGCGGAAAGATCGCGCCGCGACCGCGCGGCAGGACATCATCGTAGCGCGACGGCGGTGCCGCGTGCCGGCAACCGCCGGCTGCGGCGCGCGCCCTCGCGCAAACGCTGCGCGCCCGCTTACTTGGGCGACACCGGTTTGCCGTCGGTATCCAGCACCTGGATGTCGCCCAGTTTCAGCGCACGTATCGGCGCCTCGATCTTTTTCAGGTCGCCCACGATCACCCAGGTCAGCTGCTCGGGGTGGATGATTTCCTGCGCGGCGGCCTGAACCGACGCATCGGTTTGCGCCTCGATGCGCGACTTCAGCGTACGCACGTAATCATCCGGGCGGTCATACAACACGATGCCCTGCAGCGCGCCCATCACCGCCGAGGTGGTCTGGTAGCCGCCCGGCATGCTGCGCACGTCGCCGACCTTGATCTTGTCGATCTCCTGGTCGGTGAGCGGTTGCGGGCCGGTCACCGCGCGGGCCTCTTTCAGCATTTCGGCGATGGACGGCGCGGTCTTGTCGGTCTGCACCGGCGCGTACAGCAGGAACGGACGCTGACCCAGGGCGTTTTGCAGAATGCTGAAGGCGCCGTAGGCCCAGTGCTTGTCCTCGCGCAGGTTCATGTTGAGGCGCGAGGTGAAGGTGCCGCCGAACGCGCCGTTCATGGTG
>Ga0134125_10005210_pt1 | contig 14784 bp, 4 predicted proteins | sample KB31751_FD_96464 | JGI IMG/M metagenome (GOLD analysis project Ga0134125, IMG submission 96464) | Terrestrial soil microbial communities with excess Nitrogen fertilizer from Kellogg Biological Station, Michigan, USA - KB3-175-1 | ecosystem: Environmental > Terrestrial > Soil > Unclassified ... | reverse complement strand
GTTCATCTTGAGCATTGCTTTTACATCTGTGCAATCTGCGAAATCTGCGGTCACTCAAGCCGGCCGCTCCACCTACTACTGCCCAAAGTGTCAACGAAGATGAGAATTGGGTCAGACCAAAAACTTTAGCCACAGATTACGCAGATTCCACAGATGTTTTGTGTGATGAGAATAGAAAGGTTTATGGCAAGAGGTCACTTGTAATACCACTGAATGTGCGAAGAATCCCTAAACACAGCGCTGTGAAACAGTTCATCTCACGCCTTGCTTTTACATCTGTGCAATCTGCGTAATCTGCGGCTAAAACTCTTAAAGGTTTTCAAGTATGAAATCCATCATCATCTTGCGCATGTGCTTGACCAAGACGGGATCGGTCACGCCGTGCCGAGACTTTGGATAAACCATCAGCTGAAAATCCTTCCCTGCCTTCTGTAATTCGTACGCAAACTGAATTGTGTTGGACATGTGCACGTTGTCATCAATCGCGCCGTGTATCAGCAGCAGCTTTCCATGAAGATCCTTCGCAGCAAACACCGGTGAGCTCTTCTTGTAACCCTCAGGATTATTCTGCGGCGTCAGCATCACTCGCTCAGTGTAAATGGAATCGTAGTTGCGCCAATCCGAAACTGTGCCGCCCGCAATGCCCATCTTGAAAGTCTTGCTATGAGTCAACGCGTAGCTCGTCATGTAGCCGCCATAACTCCAGCCCCACAGTCCGATGCGCGAGCCGTCAACATAACTTTGTTTTTTCAGCCAATCGTATCCATCTTCAAGATCGCGCAGCTCGAGCTCACCCAGATTCTTGTAGATGAGCCAGGTTGGTTCGACTCCTCGGCCGCTGGCGCTGCGGTTGTCGCAGATCCAAATGATGTAGCCTTTCTGTGACAACATCTGATGCCACATGTACGCCGGACCTCCCCACGCATTTCTTACGGAAGGAGAATGCGGCCCACTGTACGTGAAAGACATCACCGGGTATTTCTTTTTTGGATCAAAGTCGGGCGGCTTGATGATCATTGCATCCATCGAAAAGCCGTCCCGAGTTTTGACTTGCAGGAATTCCGTAGTGCCAAGCTTGTAGTCTTTCAAGGCCGTCGCTTTGTTTTCGTCAATCACGCGAACAAGTTTTCCATCCGAGCTGTAGAGGCGAGCTTGAGTCGGCGTATTCACATCGCTCCAGACATCGACGAAATGTCCAAAGGTCGGACTGAAGTTTGCCCGGTGCGAGCCTTCGGTAGTTGTAAGCTGAGTCAGACCAGTGCCATCGAGCTTTATGCGATAAAGCTGAGGCGCGATGTTGCTGTGTTCGCTCGCCGAAAAGTAAACGAGACCATTTGCTTCGTCGACACCTTCGAACGAACGCACTTCCCAATTACCAGTCGTCAACTGGCGAATCAACTTGCCATCAGCGCCGTAGTGATAGAGATGTCGCCAACCGCTCCGCTCGCTTTGCCAAATGAACGAGCCGTCCTTCAGCCACGTTGGATGTCCAATCACTCCGACCCACGCTCGACTCGTATCGTGGATGAGGTTGTTGGACTTTCCATCTCTAGGATCCGCGATATTGAGATCGAGAAAGGTCTGCTCGCGGTTTTGAGCCTGGAAGACAATCTTCTTGCCGTCGCCTGACCACGCAACTCTCGAGATCAGAAAATCATTGGGCTGGTACTTGTAGGTGTCAATCCATCGCGCCGCTCCACCAACAACATTGACTACACCGAGTGAAGCTATGGGATTTGCGTCTCCGGCTTTTGGGTAGGGAGTGTTCTCGACCTTCTGATCGTAAGGGATATGATCGACGACGGTGTATTCCGGAACATCTCGCTCCTCGAGATGCAGAAATGCGATCATCGTCGAATCGGGGCTCCACCAATAGCCTTCGAAGTTGCCGCGCCCGTAAAGCTCTTCCTGATAAACCCAATCAAGCCGGCCATTCAAAGTCTTAGCGCTACCGTCGCGAGTAAGCGCGCGCTCGCGTCGCTGCATGCTTAAGTCTTCGACATAGACATTGTTCTCGCGGACAAAGCTGACCATGCGGCCATCGGGACTGAAGTCTTCGCCAATTTCTTCTTCCGGATTGCTCGTGAGTCGAATGGCGCGATCGCTTCCGAGCTCGTAGTAGAAGATATCGTTCGCCCAGTTGATCAATACCGCGGTCTCACTGGGATTGAGCTTGTACGACCCGCGATTCGAGAGCTGTTTGGCATCCTGATCGGTAATGCCCGGAAGAGCTTTGAAGGCAGCCTGCATCCTGGCGGCATCGAAGAATGCGACTGCCTCGCCAGTGACTGCGTCGACTTTCTGAATGCGAGGCAGGTTGCTTGAAGGCTCGTTAGTCTGAAGATAGTGACGCCCGTCTTTCATCCAACGAATTGTTGGCACGCTACCGCCAAAGTTGACTCTCTTCACCGGGTCGAAGATGTCATCGATTGTAAGGAGCTTGGTTTGTGCGTGGACGCTGGAGAAAAAGCAAAAGAGAAAAGCGAACGATAGCAGTCGTCGAAAGTTCAAAGGAATGGTCCTCTCTGATTCTCACCCAGTTTCACTCAGGGTGGTAAGCATTCTTGTTTGAGATTATTAACCGCCAAGCTCGACTCGGATCTGTTCAAGTCAGATCAGCTCAAGTCAGATCACTTGAGCTTAGCCTTTTCAGGTCCGTATCATTGGCAATAATATACTTGGCGAACCAACCCAATGAACGCCGAAGGTGTTCGCGAATTCCAGCCTGGGGCAACGCCCCAGGAATAACGCAAGTGTTTGCTTCGCTAACGCTGAAAGCGTTCGCGAGTAGTGCAGCGTTGCGTCACGAATCTTCCCAAAGCTCAACTCGCGAACGCTTACAGCGTTCCCTATCAGCTTGGTTCCTTTTTCCTGGGGCGCTGCCCCAGGCTGGAATTTGCCACGCCTTTGGCGTTTGACTACTGACGTTGATTGGTCAAGTATATTAATGCCGTATCATCCGCGTTCATCCGACACCGCTCGACCTCAAGCTCACGCAGCCCTCGGCGACATGCGATTAATGATCGGCCTTATCACCGCGAGCACAACCGCGGCCAGCAGCGTTATCAACGCAAACGCGCCAAACGCTTTCGTAAGAACTGCCGCATCGTTTCCTGCAAATAGGCGCGTAGTCAGCCCTGCAATGTAACTGCCGATTGAGATCGACAAAAACCAAACTCCCAACATCAAGCCTACCATTCGCGTTGGTGATAATTTCGTAACTGTACTGAGACCGACCGGGCTCAAGCAGAGCTCCCCGATCGTTTGCAGGAAATACACAGCCACGAGCCACATCGGACTCACGAGGCCGCCGCCGGTCAGCGTTGACGCAATCGTAATCACCACAAAAGCCATTCCGGCAAAAAACAAACCAACCGTGAATTTGCCGGGGCTAGTTGGTTGTCGACTGCCCAACTTTAGCCATAAAGCCGCCATCACTGGGGCAAAGAAAATGACGAAGAGGGCCGGCACTGATTGAAACCAGCTCGACGGATACGGCCAACCTAAAATGGTCTTTTGTGTCAGGCGATCGGCGAATAACGTGAGACTTGATCCTGCCTGTTCATAGGTCATCCAAAAAACGATCGAGAATACGAACAAAATAAAGATCACCAATACGCGTTTGAGCTCATCTCCCTCCAGCAACCTGCATATTCCGATCAAATAACCGGCAAAGAATCCGACGACACATGGGAATAACGCGGAAATTGCTGCATCACCTAAATAGAGACCAAGCGCCCCGCCAATGATCGCGCCAACCATCCCCAACCCCAGAGTCACAAAATCAAAGTTGCTTTCCCCGCCTTCTACCGCAATGGTCGGCTTATCAGGCTTAACGCCAACGTGCCTCAACCGGCCTCCACCGAAAAGATATTGCAATACACCAAGGGTCATGCCCACACCCGCGGCGCCAAATCCAAAATGCCATGCGGCGTTTGGATTGAAACCCAGCGATGAAATGAAACCCTTGAACCAAAGTCCCTGGGCCAGAAACCCCACGACCAGCGGCGAAAGAAAGGCGCCCAAATTGATACCCATGTAAAAGATGGAAAATCCCGCGTCGCGTCGTTGATCGCCCTCCGCGTAGAGTTGGCCCACCATCGCGCTGATGTTGGGTTTAAGGAGCCCGGTGCCGCAGGCGATCAATATGAGACCAGCATAGAAGTTGGGAATGGTGTTAATCGCCATCGAGTAATGGCCACAGGCGATGATAATGCCGCCAATCAGGACCGCTCGGCGAGCACCGAAGAATTTGTCAGCCAACCATCCGCCAATCAAGGGGAGGTACCAAACCGAGGATACATAAGTGGCATATATGAGACCGCCATACTTCTCGTCAAAGCCGAGGCCACCCTCGGCTCCCAGTTTCGTCATATAAAGAAGAAGGATTGCACGCATCCCGTAGTAGCTGAACCTTTCCCACATTTCGGTGAAGAACAAAGTGGAAAGTCCCCTCGGGTGTCCGAAAAAACCTTTGTCCGGGTTGGTTGTAGCGCTACCAGTGCCGTCAAGTGCTGTACTCATATAAGGTCAGATCCTCTTGGTTGACGAAGAAACATCATTGAGGCTTGAAAAGCCAGACAGTTTTCCAGAGCCGGACTGGAGACTGCGGTCAAATTGTTCCTTTTCGGTTAGAAGGGAGAAGTTCGTCGAAGAACGCGAGCATTCAGCCAAAATAGCGAGGATCTGTCAAGGGATGGGTAGTAATCAGTAATCAGGCGGCTCGTCCGCAGATGCCACGGGCTTGCCCCGTGGTATTCACGTTAGCTGCTACAAAAGACTGTCGCCCTTATTGAGGATGCCACGGGCTTGCCCCGTGGTATTCACGCTCGCAGCTACAAAAGACTGTCGCCCTTATTGAGGATGCCACGGGCTTGCCCCGTGGTATTCACGTTAGCTGCTACAAAAAGACTGTCGCCCTTATTGATGATGCCACGGGCTTGCCCCGTGGTATTCACGTTAGCTGCTACAAAAGACTGTCGCCCTTATTGATGATGCCACGGGCTTGCCCCGTGGTATTCACGCTCGTTGCTAACGCGGTCAGCGTGAAAGACCACGGGACAAGCCCGTGGCATCTCGACAGTTTGCACGCGAGCTTTGTTTTTAGCGGCCAGCATGACGCTCCACCGGGCGAGCCAGTGGTATCACTCAAACTCAAATCATTACCGAGCCTCGCCTTGACAGCTTCGTTTGCGGAAGCGTATAAACCCAAATGACAAACGTGGTGAGTTAAGGCGACTTGCGGCCACGTAAAATAATCGGCTAAACAGCTCGGGCAATATCCTAAAGAACCCGAACCAAACTTCTGATCTCCTGAAGTCCCGCGCTGTTTGGCGCGGGATATTTTTTTGGTCTAGTACTTAGTGCTTTGTACTTTGCAGCACTCTGGTGGAAACGCTTCGAGTTTCACCCCGCGAACAAAGTACAAAGAACTAAGGACCAAGAACAATTTTTATGAAGAACTTCAGAGAATTACTTGACGGTGATGGCATCCACGTTGTTGATGGCGCGATGGGTACGATGCTGTACGCCAAGGGCGTCTACATCAACCGTTGTTACGATGAGCTCAATCTGAGCAATCCCGACCTGGTCCGCGAAATTCACGGCGAATACGTGCGCGCTGGCGCTGAGATCCTTGAGACCAACACGTTCGGCGCTACTTGCCACAATCTCACTCAATATGGATTGGAAAGCAACCTTCGCGAAATAAACATCGCCGCTGCTCGAGTTGCGAACGAGGCCGCCGGAGACAAGGCATACGTAGCCGGCGCCATCGGACCCCTGGGACTTCGAATCGAGCCCTACGGACCAACTTCCTACGACGAGGCCAAGGATCTTTTTAAGGCACAGGCCGAAGCCTTGCTTGAAGGCGGAGTCGATCTTTTTTGCATCGAGACTTTTTCCGACCTCTCGCAAATTCGCCAGGCGATTCGTGCCGTTCGCGAGCTCAGCGATTTACCAATCATCGCTCAGATGACGATCATGACCGATGGCAATACTTCATTCGGTACGACTCCCGAGATCTTCACCTCCCGGCTCGACGAATGGGGCGCTGACGTTATCGGATTGAATTGCGGAGTTGGCCCGGCAATTATTCTGAACGCGCTCGAGAAGATGCGCGGGCTTACCAAAAAGAAATTGTCTGCCCAACCGAATGCCGGACTGCCGCGGGACGTTCAGGGCCGCCAGTTCTACATGTGCTCGCCCGAGTACATGTCAAAGTTCGCCAAGCGATTCATTCAATCGGGAGCTCGATTCATCGGCGGCTGCTGCGGCACTACGCCGGCGCATATCAAGTTGATCTCTGATGCAGTTCGCGCAGCTTCACCGCGAGCTCAGCGTGTTGTCATGAACACTGGCGCTGCGGCGCAGGTGGAGGAAATAACGCCCGCCGACATCAAAGTTGTGCCACCTGCCGAGCGTTCGCAGTGGTCGCGAAAGATTGTGAACGGCGAGTTTGTCACGTCAGTCGAGGTGTTGCCGCCGAAAGGTGTCGATGCCCACAAAACCCTTGATTCAATTCGTCTGCTAAAGACGGCCGGCGTTGATGGGGTGAATATCCCCGACGGAGCTCGAGCACAATCGCGCATGAGCGCGCTGGCTACCGCTGTGCTGGTCGAACAACAAATCGGCATCGAGTCCGTGCTGCACTACTGCTGTCGAGATCGAAACCTGCTCGGCATGATGTCGGATTTGTTGGGAGCCGCCGCGCTCGGAATCAGGAATCTACTTTTGATCACCGGCGATCCTCCGAAGATGGGGCCTTACCCGGACGCGACGGCGGTGTTCGACATCGACGCCATCGGTCTAACAAACATGGTGAACAAGCTGAATCACGGTTTGGATATCGGGAACAACCCCATTGGCGAGCCGACTGCCTTTTGCATTGGAGTGGGCGTGAACCCCGGTGCAATCAATCCCGAAGAGGAGTTGCGACGTTTTGAGTACAAAGTTGAAGCTGGAGCTCAATACGCAATCACGCAGCCAGTTTTCGATACAGATCAACTGCGCGACTTCATCAAGAGCATCGAGCACGTACAAATCCCGATCATCGCGGGTATCTGGCCGCTCGTCTCGTATCGCAATGCTGAATTCCTTCATAACGAAGTGCCGGGCGTTCGCGTGACGCAATCGATTATGGATCGAATGCGCGCAGCTTCAGCGATCAGCAAGGAAGCCGGACGCGATGAAGGATTGAAGATTGCGCGCGAGTCCTTAATGGAAGTGCGCGACATCATCCAGGGCGTGCAAGTCTCTGCCCCGTTCGGAAACGTGAAGTACGCACTCGAAGTCTTCGAAGTGCTGGAAGAATTCGGCAAGAGTTCAGCGCAACCCGCAGTTAGTTCCAGTCAGGTCTCATAAAGTCTTTATCCACGGATTACACCGATTCCGCTGATGAAAGCGATGTGGAGCGCGCCTTCGCCACCCTTTTGCCAAATCAGCTGGAAAACCGTCGGCGCAATCTGCGGATAGAGTTTGTATTAAGCTTTAGCCAGGACACTCTGCAGTGCTTCCGCTAAATGAGGATGCGAGAAGTCGTAGCCAGCTTTTGTTAACTCAACGGGATTGACGCGCGTGCTCGACAGCAACAATGCGTCAGCCATCTCACCGAACGCGAGGCGCACTGCAAACGCGGGAATCGGGAATATAGTCGGACGAGACAGAGCTTTGCCAAGGCTCTTTGTAAATTCCGAATTCGTCACCGGATTGGGTGCAACGAAGTTCACCGGACCGCTCATTTCGTCTGTCTCAATCACAAACCTGAGCCCGCTGACTACATCGTCGAGAGCAATCCAGCTCATCCATTGCTTGCCATCACCAACGCGTCCGCCAACTCCCATCCGAAACGGTGGCAGCATTTTTGCCAGCGCCCCACCATCGGTACTGAGAATTATTCCGAAGCGAGCTTTAACGGTTCTAATTCCTTTGTTTGAGGCTGGCTCCGTCGCTTGCTCCCATTCGACGCAAACGCTCGAGAGGAAGTCATCGCCCGGCGAGCTTGCTTCCGTCAATACTTCATCACCCCGGCTTCCGTAGTAGCCGATCGCGGAAGCACAAACAAAAACTTGCGGCGGACGATTAAGCTTCACGAGCGCTCTACTCAGCATCGCGGTTCCATTAACACGGCTGTCACGGATACGTTTCTTTTTATCATCGCTCCAGCGGCCTTCGGCAATGCTCTCGCCAGCCAGGTGAACCACAACATCCATTCCCTCAATGTCTGAGACCTTGAGGTCCGCATGATTTGGGTGCCACTCAATCTCCAAATCTGATTTCGGCGCTCCACGAACGAGGCTGTAGACTTCAACACCGTCTTTGCGCACTGAATCAATAAAGGCTGAGCCAACCAGCCCATGCGAGCCACTGACAAGAATCTTCATAATTCACCAGATTAGTTGCTGTTGGAGCTGCGCCAAGATATCAAGGAGGAACTCTTTTCTCAAAGGCGAAGGGGTTTTCGGTAGATTTCGGTAGTGATGCCGTTTGTGTTCAGGCCACGGGCTCGTCCCGTGGTACTTGACGCTGGCCGCTAGTCCAAGAGCCGGAAGCAGATTTTTTGGAGGCCACGGAGTTGTCGTGGTACTTGACGCTGCCTGCTAGTCAAAAAGTCGGAAGCAGATTTGTTGGAGGCCACGGGCTTGTCCCGTGGTACTTGACGCCGGCTGCTAGTCAAAAGCCAGAAACAGATTTTTTGGATGCCACCGGCTTGCCCGGTGGAGGTTCACGTTTTTTCGCCCTTGAAGATTCTCCGTGACATCTTCTTGTTTATCGATCGCAGAGTGGTAGCTGCCAGCGTTACTCACCACGGGGCAAGCCCGTGGCATCTTTTTCTTTTATGGACTGCAGATGGTAGCTGCCAGCGTGAGTCACCACGGGACAAGCCCGTGGCATCTTTTTCTTTTATCGATCGCAGAGTGGTAGCTGCCTGCGTTACTCACCACGGGACAAGCCCGATGGCATAAATGTTACGGCGACAAGAATGTGCGCCTCACAAAGTCCTCTGACGGTCATCTGACGGTCATCTGCGGTCATCTGGCGGTCATCTTGCCGGCGAGCCCTAAATTTGTTTGCCTACAAAATCCAAACGTGTACAATGCGCGGGCCGGAAAAAGTAAGGAAAAGTGAGGACCTCAAACCTCCTCCCGTACCTTCAAGTATTTGAAGTGTGCTCCGTATTGTTCTCGGTTGGCATTCGCGAAGTTGCAGCCTGGTTCTCTTCCCAGAAATTGACTGAACTCGAGGCTATAACACACCGCTAGTCAAAGTTGAAGATCGAATAAAGTCCAAGCCAGTTCGGGTTTTGTGAAGATTTCGAACCGCGTGCCTCCAATTACCCACATCCGCAGGGCCAATTCCCTTTTCAGCGCCAGGACCCTTACTGTGTTGCTGCTGGCCGCGCTGGCGGTCTCGATCGCGAGTCTTTGGCCTCAGACTACGAATACTCAGTCAGTCTTACGCCGCATAACTACAACGCCGGAAACCGCAATCAATCTGAATCCGTCAATCAGCGGTAACGGACAACGCATAGCCTTTGAGTCGAGCGAAGACCTGTCAAACTCGGGTGGTGCTAGCAGCTTTCACGCGTTTCAAGTCGACCTGAACACCAATCCAACTCAGTTTGTTCGCATGGCTCTAAGCCGCGCGGTCGCGCCGGGAATGTCGCAGGACGGAACGCGCGTCGCCTTTGCCTCAACGAGCGATCCATTGGGACGCAACGCTGACGGCAACTCTGAGATTTTCCTTTACGACAACGGTACGCTGCGCCAGATCACGGAAACGACGCCGGCGAGCGACAACACTCGTATTCAGGATGGTAACTTCCAGCCTTCCCTGACGGACGACGGCCGCTTCATTGCCTTCTCTTCGAACCGCAATCTCATCAATCAGAACGGCGACAATAATCTCGAAGCATTTGTTTACGACGTAACTTCGCAATCCTTCACTCAAATCACCAACTCGCTCAGTGGCATCGGCGCAAGCAGCGTAAAGATCAGCGGCGGCGGGACACACGTCGCCTATGTTCGTGACACAGGTACTACTGCCGCTCCCCAGAAAAGCCTTGTCCTGTTCACTCGGCAGAGCGGAGCGCTGCAGACTATCACGACCAACGTCAACACTGTGGCGCTGACTTATGGACGAGCCATTAGCGATGATGGCACCAGGGTCGTTTATGCGCAGCAGACGGCAACCAACACAACTCAAGTCTTCTTCTTCGACTCACGAGCGGGATTTGCGCGACAGTTAACGACTCTCGCTGCTCGAGCTACCGACGTCCCTTTACACCCAACGCTAAGCGGCGATGGCAAGCGCGTCTTGTTTGCAACGCGCCGAAATCCCGTTGCAGCTAACAGCGATGGCGGAGTTGAGCTGTTTCTCTTCGATGTGCCGACTGGAGTCTTGACACAAGTTACCTCGGCCCCCAGCACTGCGACAGCCGAGGTTGTCTCGTCGACAAACGATGACGGTAGCGTCGCAGTTTTCAGCTTTCCGCGCGTCCTGTCGGGTGCAGTTTCGGATAGCGCTTTTGCGAATGACTCGGAGATTTACACGACAGCTCTCGCACCTAGAGCCAGCTCCGGCACTTTGACGATCCTGAACGCAGCTTCGATGAGCAACGACCCATCGTCGCCAAAGGCCGTCGCGCCTGACAGCCTCGTCACTGCTCAAGGTGGATCGCTCGCGTTAACTGCCGAACAACCGCAGCCACTCGCAGATGGAAGCTTCCCACTTTCAGTCGGAGGCACGACAGTAACCGTCAACGGACGGCAGGCTCAGATTCTTTACGTCTCACCCGGACAAGTAGTGTTTTTGAATCCGAAAGAAACCGCGATCGGTCCGGCCACGGTCACCATCACCAACGCAGAAGGATTTCCATCAACAGGAACCATCATGGTTCTTTCCACAGCGCCCGGCGTCTTCACTTACAACGGCACCGGCGCTGGTGAAGCCGTGATCCTGAACGCGGACACGCTCGTGGCTGGACCATTTGATCCGACCAACGGCCATTTGCGGCTAATTATCTTCGCCACCGGTGTGCGGCGCGGAGCAAACGTAACCGCGTCAATTTCAGGTCAAGCCGTGACTGTCGAATCGGTCTTGAGATCCGCAGAGTTGCCGGGACTCGACGAGGTTCACGTTTTCGTGCCGGCCAATTTCCGCGGAGCGGGAATAGTCGATGCGGTCGTCCAGGCTGATACTCAAGCCAGCAATGCGGGCTCGCTCACGCTAACAGGCAGTTCATTGCGAGATGTGCTTATTAATGAGGTGCTGGCGGATCCACCGGATGGAATCGCCGGTGATGCCAACCACGATGGTACACGCGACTCCGGCGACGATGAATTCGTTGAGCTGGTCAACACGACTACGAGAGACATTGATATTAGCGGCTATGACCTGCTTACTCGTGGTACAGGGAACAGCATAGTCAGGCACACGTTCGCGGCAGGTTCGATTTTGAGTGCGGGAACAGCAGCCGTAGTTTTCGGCGGCGGCAATCCGAATCCGACCGATCCAGTCTTTGGCGGAGCGCTGGTCGTCAAAGCTTCAGCTAATACGCTGTCGCTCACGAATACGGGCGGAGTCGTTACGCTCAGAGATCTTTCCGATGTCGAAGTCTCGACGTTCACATATGGCGGCTCAACCGGCCTCGCCGGTGATCGAAACACTTCGTTGACGCGATCCCCTGACGTAACTGGACCGTTTACTCTGCACCAAACGGCGGCGAACAGCGGCGGTAGACTCTTCAGCCCCGGAACGCGACTCGAAGGTTCGTCTTTCCCGCCCCTTCCGGGAATCGTTCAAATTCAGGTATCGCCGCCGTCAGCGACTATTCCGAACGGTTCACAGCAGCAATTCTCGGCGCGCGCGTTTAATCAAGGCGGCCAGGAAGTTGGCGATGTCATCTTCAAGTGGCGCTCGAGCGACACTAGTGTAGCGACCGTGAATCAGTCCGGACTTGCGACTGGCATGGGCGCCGGCATCGCGCAAATCTTTGCGTCAGCCCGTGGCGTGGAGTCAGGACCAGCAACACTAACTGTGACTGCTGCAACGCCGTCGCCGTCTCCATCGCCCGGAGCTTCGCCTTCGCCATCACCGAGCGCTTCGCCGACCCCAACCGTAAGTCCTACTCCTTCGGTACCGATTGTCATCAGCGAGTTTCGCACTCGCGGCCCCAATGGCGGTAACGATGAGTTCATAGAACTCTACAACAACAGCGACTCTGCAATTGACGTGAGTGGTTGGAAGATTCGCGGTTCGAATAATGCGGGCGCGGTCTCGACGCGCTTGACTATTAATAATGGGACGAGCATTCCAGCGCGCCGTCACTTCCTCGCTACGAATAGCAGTGCGAGCGGCTACAGCGGCAGCGTGTTTGGCGATCAAACTTACACGAGCGGCATCACGAATGACGGCGGCATAGCGGTGACTCTGCCTGATGATTCCATCGTCGATCAGGTGGGCATGAGTGCTGGATCGGCATTTAAGGAAGGCACAAATCTCGCGCCGCTGCCGAGTGATGCGAATCAGAGTTACGAGCGCAAGCCGGGCGGCAACAGCGGCAGCACGCAGGATACTGGTGATAATTTCAACGACTTCCAGTTGATCACCAGCGATCCGCAGAATCTGAATAGCCCTCCCACACCTGGAGGCTCGCCTACGCCGACTCCAACTGTGTCGCCGTCACCGTCGATATCGCCAAGTCCAAGTCCGTCGCCGAGTCCGTCACCGAGTCCATCACCGTCGCCGTCGCCAAGCCCATCGCCGACACCAGCGCTGCCTATAGTCATCAGCGAATTCCGCACTCGTGGTCCGGGTGGCGCCAGCGATGAGTTTGTCGAGCTCTATAACAACAGCGACAGCGTCGTCGATATCGGTGGCTTGAAGATTCGCGGGTCAAGTAGCACCGGGGCGACGATTACCAACAAACTAACCATTAACACCGGCACCATGATTCCGGCGCGCGGACACTTCCTGGCTACGAACTCGGGTAGCTACAGCGGCAGTGTCGTTGGCGATCAGACTTACACGAGCGGTATTGCTGACGACGGTGGCATCGCCGTTACCTTTGGCGACAACTCCATCATCGACCAGGTGGGCATGAGCTCAGGCTCGGGCTTCATCGAAGGCATGAACCTCGCTCCGTTGCCGAGCGACGCTAACCAAAGTTATGAACGCAAGCCGGGCGGCAGCAGCGGCAGCACGCAGGACACTGGTAACAACTTCAACGACTTTGCGTTGTTGACGCCGAGCGACCCGCAGAACTTGGGCAGTCCGCCAACTCCTGGTGGTTCGCCTACACCGACGCCTACAGTCTCGCCGAGTCCGAGTCCAAGCCCATCACCGAGTGCGTCACCTTCGCCGTCACCTTCACCCTCGCCAACTCCGACGCCGGCGGTGAACGTGATCATCAATGAAGTCGACAGCGATCAGTCCAGCAATGACACGGCTGAGTTTGTCGAGTTATTCGATGGCGGCGCGGGGAACACACACCTGGATGGTTTGGTAGTCGTGTTCTTCAACGGCAGCAATGATCTCTCGTATGCTGCCTTCGATCTCGATGGCTTCACTACCAACGGCAGCGGCTACTTCACCATCGGCAACAGCGGCGTGCCCGGCGTCGACATTACTTTCGCCAATGGCAATCTGCAGAACGGCCCCGATGCAGTAGCTTTGTATCGCGCCAATGCGGCGGACTTCCCGACCAACACTGCAGTCACAACCACGAATCTTCAGGATGCGCTTGTGTATGACACTGGTCAGGCTGATGATGCCGGACTATTGGTTCTGCTCAATGCAGGTCAGCCGCAAGTTAATGAAGATGAACTGGGTGAAAGCACCACGGTCTCGATGCAGCGTTGTCCGGATGGCACTGGCGGCGCTCGCAATACTGTCAGCTACGCTCTACGCACGCCGACGGCTGATGCGCTGAATACTTGTGCTACTCCGAGCCCATCACCGAGTCCCAGCCCGTCGCCATCGCCAAGTCCATCGCCGAGCCCATCACCTTCGCCGAGCCCGAGTCCATCGCCATCACCATCAGTGTCGCCAACGCCGGCGCCGCCCATTGTCATCAGCGAGTTCCGCACTCGTGGTCCTAACGGCGCTAACGATGAATTCATCGAGCTTTACAACAATAGCAATGCGGCCATCGACGTGAGCGGCTGGAAGATTCGTGGCTCCAACAATGCAGCCTCCGTCACTACTCGAGTGACTATCAACAATGGCACTTCGATACCGGCCCGCGGTCACTTCCTGGCGACCAACAGCAGTGCCAGTGGCTACAGCGGCAGCGTCATCGGCGATCAGACTTACACCAGCGGCATTACCAACGATGGCGGCATCGCTATCACTTTACCGGATGATGCAATTGTCGATCAGGTGGGCTTGAGCACCGGCTCAGCTTTCATCGAAGGGACGAATCTGGCGCCCCTACCGAGCGATGCCAATCAAAGTTATGAGCGCAAACCGGGCGGCAGCAGCGGCAGTACTCAGGACACCGGGAACAACTTCAACGACTTTGCGCTGCTGACACCGAGCGACCCGCAGAACTTGAGCAGTCCGCCAACTCCTGGTGGTTCGCCTACCCCGACGCCGACAGTCTCGCCGAGCCCCTCTCCGTCACCGAGTCCGAGTCCGAGTCCGTCGCCATCACCAAGCCCGTCGCCTAGTCCGTCACCAACACCGACACCGGCGCTGAACGTGATCATCAATGAAGTCGACAGCGATCAGACCGGCAGCGACTTGGCAGAGTTTGTCGAGTTGTTCGATGGCGGCGCCGGGAAT
>Ga0134125_10005209_pt1 | contig 14786 bp, 9 predicted proteins | sample KB31751_FD_96464 | JGI IMG/M metagenome (GOLD analysis project Ga0134125, IMG submission 96464) | Terrestrial soil microbial communities with excess Nitrogen fertilizer from Kellogg Biological Station, Michigan, USA - KB3-175-1 | ecosystem: Environmental > Terrestrial > Soil > Unclassified ... | reverse complement strand
CGCAGCCGCCAGTCGTCGCCGTGCTCCGCGACGATCGCGCGGCTCAGACTGGCGTGGTAGACCGACTGTCCCTTCCGGTAGACCTTCGCGGTGTAGTGCGCGGTCACGCAGGCGAGCATGAGCGGCAACACGACATTGTAGTCGAGAGTCATCTCGAAGATCATCAGGATCGAGGTGAGCGGCGCCTGAGTGGTCGCGGCGAGGAATCCGCCCATTCCTATCAGCGCGTACGCTGCGGGCACGGACGCGGTGTGCGGCATCAGACCGTGCAGCACACCACCGACGAGTCCACCGACGGCGGCGCCGATGAAGAGCGAAGGCGTCAAGACACCACCGACGCCTCCCGAGCCCACGGTCGCCGACGTCGCGACGACCTTCGCGACAAGGATCAGCAGCAGCCCCAGCCCGAGGATCTGGCCCTGAAGGATATGGCTGACGACACTGTAGCCATTGCCCCACACCTGCGGGACGAAGATCGAAATGGCGCCGACGATTATTCCGCCCAGCCCCAACTGCCAGTAGAGCGGCAGCTTCAGGCGAACGAACTGCGATTTGGCGAAATCGAGCCCCGCGAGGAAAGGAGGCGCGAGATGCCCCAGCAGTACCCCCAGCACCACGTAGAAGATCAGCTCGATGTTTGAGGATGACCACGCCACATGCGGGACGTCGAAGACCGGCCCGTATCCAAGGAAGCGATGGATGGTCGCGTTGGAGACCACGGAGGAGACGACGAGAGGACCGAAGCTCTCCATGGCGGTCGAGCCGAGCACGATTTCCGAAACGAACAACGCGCCCGAGATGGGCGCGTTGTAGGCCGCCGCGATACCGGCTGCCGCGCCGCACGCAACCATCAGACGCAGGCGGGGGATCGGTGCGCGCGCGAAGAGGCCGAGCCGCGATCCGAGCATCGCGGAGAGCTGCACCATCGAGCCCTCCCGTCCGATCGAGCCGCCCGAGGAGATGGTGAGGAGCGATCCGAAGCTGCGCAATATGGATGCGCGAAAGCCGATCTTGCCGTCACCGACGATGACCGCCTCCATGTAGTCGACGGCCTTTGAAGAGACGAACGTGCGACCGACGAAATGCAGCACGGCCCCGGCCAGGACGCCGCCCACCACGGGCACGAGGGCGCGATGCCACCAGACGAGGCTCGAGGCCGCATCGACCAGGCCCGAGCCCGGGCCGATGTAGGTGAAGCCGGTGAAGAGACGGGTAAAGAGCCGGATGGACTCGCGGAAGATCACGCTCGCGAGTGCACCGAAGAATCCGACCAGCGTGGCCCAGAACACGATGCCCGCGAGGTCTTCATGCCCGAACAGGATCAAGCGCAGCCGCGTCAGCAGCGACAGCGGTACGCGCGCGAACTCTCGCGCCTGTAGGTGCATCTTCCGCTTTTGCCCGGTCTCGTTCCCGAGCGGGCGATTATGCATTCTTGCGGCCCCTCACTGAGCGGGGGCTGAACAAGATAGTGACGAAAGTAGACAAATTCCGATCGATTTCCTAGCCTTCGGGCTCGCGCTTTGCGCGCATCCCTCGTCCACCGATTGCCGGAGAGCACCCGTGACCTTCACCCTCCCCTCGCTTCCGTTTGCGCCTGGCGCACTCGCCGCCCGCGGCATGTGCCAGGAGACCCTCGAGTTCCACCATGGCAAGCACCATCAGGCATACGTCACCGCGCTCAACGGCCTGGTGGACAAGAACGATGCGCTCAAGGGCAAGACGCTCGAGGAGCTGATCAAGCTCGCCCATGGCCGTGAGGACCTGACTCCGGTCTTCAACAATGCGGGCCAGCATTGGAATCACAGCTTTTTCTGGAATTGCCTCTCGCCGAGCGGCGGCGGCATCCCGGGCGATCTCGAGAAGAAGCTCGTCAGTGACTTCGGCAGCGTCGAGAAGTTCAGGGAAACCTTCAAGACCGCGGCGGTCGGCCAGTTCGGCTCGGGCTGGGCCTGGCTGGTCCTCGGCAAGGACGGTCGCCTGAAAGTCTCGAAGACGGCGAATGCCGGTCTGCCGCTCGCGAGCGGCGAGGGCAAGGCCTTGCTCGTGCTCGATGTCTGGGAGCACGCGTACTACATCGACTTCCGCAACCGCCGACCGGACTTCACCGAGAACTTCCTCACCAAGCTCGCCAACTACGAGTTCGCGGCCCAGCAGCTGAAGTCCGGCTAGTTCATCCGCACGGCGAACCAAAGGACGCGGCGAAGGTCCGATGTGTGATGCCGCGAGCGGCCGATCGTGGGTTAGTCCCGGCCGCAAGCGGCATCGAGAGCGGGGAGCCAGCCTGCTATTACGCGGGCAGGCTCCCTTTTCCTTTTGTCCCGAGAAAACCAAATGCGCGCACCTCTGATCTCGGCACTCGCCATCTGCCTGGCAGCATGGGCATCTCAGTCGCACGCGGCTGCGGCCGGCTCGCTCGGCACGCAGGTCGCCCGGGAGACGCTGGCGAACGGGCTGCGGGTCGTAGTGGTGCGGGATCCACTGGCGCCGGTAGTGGCCACCTCGGTCAATTACCTGGTGGGCGGTGATGAGACCCCCAAGGGATTCCCGGGGACGGCGCATGCGCTCGAGCACATGATGTTTCGCGGCAGTCCGGGACTCACGGCGGACCAGCTCGCCGATATCGGCAGCGTCATGGGAGGCAACTTCAATGCCAACACGCGCGAAAGCGTGACGCAATACCTGTTCACGGTTCCTGCGGAAGATCTGGACGTCGCCTTGCACGTCGAAGCGACTCGGATGCGCGGCTTGAACGACTCCGCAGGCGAATGGAAGCGCGAGCGCGGCGCGATCGAGCAGGAGGTGGCGCAGGATCTCTCCGACCCTGAATACATCCTCTACGAGAAGATGCGCGCACACATGTTTGCGGGCACTCCCTATGCCCACGATGCGCTCGGCACGCGCCCCTCATTCGATGGCACCACGGCCGGTATGCTGCAGCAGTTCCACGACCGCTGGTATGCACCGAACAATGCCATCCTGGTGATCGCCGGGGACGTGGATCCGAAGAGCACCCTGCTCGAGGTGAAGGAGCTCTTTGGCAACATCCGGCCGAAGAAGCTGCCGGCGCGCCCCGAGGTACGGCTCGGACCGCCGCATGCCGCCTCTTTCAGCCTGAGCACCGATCAGCCGAACGGCCTCGCCATGCTCGCGATCCGGACACCCGGGCTCGACAGCCCCGATTTCGCTGCGCTCGAGGTGCTCTCGGACGTCCTCGACAGTCGACGCTTCGCGCTCTTCGGTCTGGTGCCAAAGGGCAAAGCACTGGAGGCGGACTTTGCGCTCGATCCACTCCCCAAGGCCGGGATCGCCTATGCGGCCGTTTCGTTCGCCGCCGGCGAGAACCCGAAGACGCTCACGGGTGACATCCGCTCGATCCTCGCCGAGGTCGTCAAGAACGGCGTTCCCGCTGAGCTCGTTGCGGCGGCCAAGCTGCAGGAGCGTCGCGCCGCGGAGTTCCAGAAGAACTCGATTGCAGGCTTCGCCTCCGACTGGTCCGATGCGCTCGCGCTCTACGAAGTCGCCTCGCCCGACGAGGAGCTGGCTCGGATCGACAAGGTCACCGTGCAGGACGTCGATCGGGTGGCGAGGAAATACCTCGACCTCGACCACGCGCTCACGGCGGTGATGTTGCCCCGCGGATCGGGCAAGCCCGTCCCCTCGCGCGGCGGCTTCGGCGGTCAGGAGTCGATCTCTCTTGGTGCCGCGAAGCCGACTGAGCTGCCGGCCTGGGCAGCCGTCGCGCTGCGCCGCCTCTCGGTACCCCCATCGACCCTTCATCCGGTCGTCACCCGCCTGCCCAATGGGCTGACACTGATCGTGCAAGCCGAGGATGTCAGCAACACCGTGAGCGTCTACGGACACATCCGCAACGAGCCTGGCCTCGAGGAGCCGCACGGTGAGGAGGGCGTGAGCGATCTGCTGGATCGCATGTTCATGTTCGGCAGCAATGGGCTGCACCGTCTGCAGTTTCAGCAGGCACTGGATGCCATCGGTGCGAGCGAGCAGGCCGGCTCGGATTTCAGCCTCCAGGTGCTGCCGGAGAATCTCGATCGCGGAGTGCAGCTGCTCGCCGGGAACGAGCTCGACCCCTATCTGCCCGACAATGCCCTTGCGGTCTTCCGCGGCCAGCTCGCAGAAAGCGTAGCGGCACGCAACGAGAGCCCCGGATTCCTGACCCGCCACTCTTTGCGCCAGGCGCTGTTCCCGAGCGCAGACCCGAGCCTGCGCATCGCGACCCCGGCCACCATCCGCGCGCTCACGTCCCATCAGGTGCAGGCTTACTACCACGACGCCTTTCGGCCCGACCTCACGACCATTGTCGTGATCGGGAAGGTGACTCCCCGGCAGGCGCTCGCGGTCATCGAGAAATACTTCGGATCATGGAAGGCGACAGGCCCGAAGCCGCCGACAGAGCTGCCGCAGGTGCCGCCGAATCGGCCGAATGTCGTGGCCGTGCCTGACGCCAGTCGCGTACAGGACATCGTGGTCCTCGCGCAGACCCTGCCGCTCTCGCGCAGCAATCCCGACTACTACCCGTTGGAGCTCGGCAATGCCGTGCTCGGCGGCAGCTTCTACTCCACACGCCTGAGCATTGCGCTGCGCAAGCAGAGCGGGCTCGTCTATTCGGTCGACTCGACACTCGAGGCAGGCAGAACCCGCGGCGCCTACCTCGTCGAGTACGCGTGCGATCCGCCCAACGTCGCCAAAGCTGCCGCCATGGTCCGGCGCGAGATCGCCGACATGCAGCACTCCCCTGTCGGCGAGGAAGAGCTACTGCGTGTGAAGGAGCTCATGGTGCGGCAGATTCCGCTCGGCGAGTCGAGCGTCGATGCGATTGCCGGCGGCATGATCAGTCGGGTCGATCTCGGCCTGCCGCTCGATGAGCCGACGATCGCCGCTCAGCGCTACGTGGCCATTGGTCCGGCTGAGATCGAGGCGGCCTTCCGCAAATGGATGCGGCCCGATGATCTGGTGAGAGTCAGTGAGGGGCCCGCCCCGCATTAGATGCAGCGGACCCCGCGCCATTGAGCGCAGCCACGGCCACCGGCAAAGTCACTGCGACTTTGAAAGCTGCCGCCCGCCGCGGTGCTGCCGTGCAGTCGAAATGCTGCTGGTCGAGTTTCACGGGCAGCGATGCCAGCAGGGTCTGACTGATCTGCTGCATGAGCTCGCAGTCGGCAGGGTGCAGCGTCTTCGGCTCTCCGGGCGAGAGTCGTACGGTGCGCTCGATGGCCTTGGCGGTTGCGTTTTTTGCAGCCGGCCCCTGCAGGAAGAACGGCAGCTGGAAATGCACCTGCACGTCCGGCGACTTCATGTCGCCGCTCGGTGTCGGACTGCAGTGATAGGGGAGGACGTTGATGCTGTAGGACCACGCTCCCAACTGCAGCAGGATGCCGTGGAACTCGTACCAGAGCTCATCGCAGGTGTAGGTTCGCGGCAGATTCTGCAGATTGACGATCATGTCGTACGTCCGCCAGAGAGCGGGCTGTGCAGCAGCCGTACTGCCGTGCGACCCACCCCTTGCTGGTGCCGTTGCCGCTGCAGGCCGAGCCTCGGTCATCCCGTGCGCCACGGCACTGGTGCCCGCCGCCCCCGGCCCTAGGAGCGCCAGCGCACACACGGCCGCAGCCACCCCGCCGAGATGCCTCATATGCCCCTCCGCCAGAAAAGCCTTCTAGCTCATCGAGCTTGACCCGCGATCAGGCCCTTGGGTTCCGGCGCCAGCCGCCCGATTTCGCCACAATTGCGCCATGCCGCCATCCGGATCGCAGCCGAAACTCTCTCTCAGGCTCGAAGGCGGACATTACCATGCTCACGAATCTCAGGGTCTGGCTGAACCATTTCGAGTATCACGCGGAGCAGCCGCGCGGCGCTGCCGGCGGCGCGGCGAGCGCTCTCAGACCCGAGGAGCGCCGGCTCATCGCCCGCTCCCTCGCCACATTCCAACTCGGCGAGCAATCGGAGGGCGGCGGCCTCCTGCGGGCGGCCTGCCGCTTTGCGGCTACCCACGGCGATGAGCTCCTGCCGCGGATCACGGAGCTCTTCATTCGTGAGGAGCAGCGCCATGCGCGCCTGCTGCGCGAGTTCATGGAGGAGCACGGCATCCCGGCGAGGCGCCGGCACTGGACCGATGGCATATTCCGCCGTGTACGCCGGCTCGCCGGGTTCGAGCTCTACCTCCACGTCCTCATCACGGCCGAGTTGATCGGCAACGTCTACTACCGCGCGCTCGAGGCCGCGACCGGCTGTCAGCGTCTGCGAGTCCTGTGCCGCGCGCTGCTCGCCGACGAGCTCGCGCATATCGGCTATGAGTCAGAGCTCATCCTCGAGCTGCGGGCGCAGAAGCCGCCCGCCCTGCGGGCACTGCTGCGGCTGACCCATCGCGCCTTCTACTGCGGCGCCGCCTGCGCCGTATGGCTCTCTCATCGGAAGGTGTTAGGCCATGCGGGCTACACCGCAACGGGCTTCCTGCGCGCATGCCGGTCGCAATACGCCTTTCACCTCGATCCGCCGCCCGCCTGTGTCGCAGCCGCTGCGCACTCTGCGCGGCGGCGCTGACTCAATGCCTACGCTCTGCAATGCGTTGAGCCAGGTCCAGACGGCGCTTCCAGGGGTCCGGCTCGGACACCGGTCCGCGATCGGTGAAGATCATGAGCCTGTCGGTGCGCGCGTCATACGCGGGCCAGACCGGCTCTGCTCGCGGATCCGGGCGACCCCACCGGGCAAACGCGACCCAGTACGCGTGCATGACGTGAGCCATGGCTTCGTCGGCTCGAGAGATCGTCTTCCCATAGCGCGCAGACACGGTATCGAAGACGAACGGGATTTCGGAAGCATGCGGCGCACCGGACTGCGTCCTGCGAAGAGCGCTCGCCACGTAGTCAAAGCGATATTCATACACGCGTTGGCCGCGCGCCGACAGTTGCCGTGCGATCGCGCGGGCCGGCTCGACCATCCATTGATCGCCGCCCACCGGGGATGACACTTCGTCCAAGGTTCGCCGACCATTGGGGTCGTACGCGGCGCGCGCCGCTGCGGCATCCGGACCGAAGCCTGCCCAGAGGGCCTGCAGAGAGGATGGAGTCGGCGGGCCGATCTCGTCCGTGTTTGCGCCGATCAGGACCGGAATGCGGGCACCGCCGCCGGCTGCATAGACCTGCGTAGGTGCGCCGGCATAGAGCCTGCCATCGATGATGGGACCGCCCACGTAAGTGGGATCGTCGGCCCGCGTCGCCAGGTTGAGGCCGTCCACCAGCTTCGCCGCCGGCAGTGCGCGCAGGTCGGCCAGTGCGGCGGCGCCTCTCCCTGCGACCCCCAGATGCGCAGCCAGCTTCAGGCCCATCGCCTCGGCGGATCCTCCCGATCCGGACAGACGCCGCGCCGGATAGATGTTGGGACGGCCTGCGCCCGACTCGACGATGGCCTTCTGGAAGAGCCCGCGTGCGAGCGGTGTAGTGAGCAGCGCATTCACCGACATGCCCCCGGCGGACTCACCGAAGAGCGTCACGTTCTGCGGGTCGCCGCCAAACGCCGCCACGTTGCGCTGCACCCATCTGAGGGCAGCGATCTGATCCATGAAGGTGTAGTTGCCGAGGAGTCCTCCGTCCGCGTGGCGCTCGATCTCCGGAAATGCGAAGAATCCGAAGTTGCCCAGTCGATAGTTGAAGCTCACGAGAACGATGCCGTCGCGAGCGAACGCCGTACCGTCATACACCGCGGGTGAAGTGCCACCATCGACGAACCCGCCGCCATAGATCCACACCATGACCGGAAGGCGGGTGGCCGTCTTCAGTGGCCGCCACACGTTGAGGTACAGACAATCCTCCTTCGAAATCGTGCGCAGCGGCGCGGCATCCCCTGGCGTCGGCAGCTGCATGCAATCCGGCGCGAAATGCTGAGCTCTGCGAACGCCGCTCCAGGCCTTGACCGGCTGCGGCGGCGCCCACCTGCCGTTCCCGACGGGCGGCGCCGCGTACGGAATGCCTTTGAACGCGATGACCCCGTGCTCGACGGCACCTCGGACGATTCCACCGTCCACACGTGTCTCGAGAGAGGTCGCTCGGCAGGCCTGTGCCACGACGATCAAGGTCGCACCGGCGAGGCCTACGAGAAGCGCTCTGGACATCATGAGGTGACCCTGGACAAGTTTGCGCGATCCGCTATTGCGGCTGGTTGCAGGCCTGCTCGGGACGCCCGCCGCGCAGGACCCGCACCACTTCCTCACTCGCCTTGCGGCGCAGCTCGCGCAGTGAGGCATCGGATGAAAATGCTATGTGCGGTGTCAGGATCACGTCGGGGCGCATCAGTCCGGCCGGGACCGTAGGCTCACTTTCCAACACATCGAGCGCCGCACCGGAGAGTCTGCCGCTTTCGAGCCCTTCGATGAGGGCCTGCGTATCGAGCACCGCGCCGCGGCTTACGTTGATCAGAACGGCGCCCGGCTTCATGAGCGCCAGGCGCTCTCGGTCGAGCAGGTGCCGGGTTGCCGGAGTCAGCGGGAGATGAACGATGACCGCATCCGAGCGGCTCAAAAGAGCCTCGAGCGTCGTCATCTCGATACCGGAGATGGGGCTCTCGGATCGCCGGGCGTGTCCCAGGAGGCGCACCCCGAAGCCGCGCAGTTTTTCGGCCGTGCGCCGTCCGGTGCGCCCGAGGCCGATGATGCCGCAGGTCAGCTCGCGAACGCGCCGCAGGCGCGCGCTGGCCGGGTCCCAGCGCCCCGCCTTCACCTCGTGATCGAAGTACGGCAGGCCGCGCGCCCAGGCAAGCAGCATCCCGACGGCGTGATCCGACACTTCCTCGATGCAATAATCCGGCACGTTGGTGACCCAGACGCCGCGGCGCGTCGCCTCATCGACGGCGATGTTATCGAGGCCGACGCCGAGTCGGGTGACGATGCGCAGCCGGTCACTGGCCGCGATCGCGGCGGCGCTCACCGGCGCCCAGTTGGTCAGGATGGCAGCAGGCCGGTGCTCGGCGGCAAGCGCTGCGATCACCTGTGCCGTTGCAGGCTTGGCCGGCCCGGTCACGAGGCGCAAGCCCGCCTCTTCGAGGATGCCCGACTCGATGGCGACATCGGGCCAGGCATAGTCGGTGATGAGGACGACCGGGCGATCGGTCATGCGGCCGGGTGCTGATGCGGCATCGGCCAATTATAGTCGAGCGCCGCCCCGCCCCGCCCCTACCTGCCCGCGCGGCGCATCGCGGCGCGACCGAGCACCACGCCGAACTCCTTGTCGCCCTCGCCGCGAGCCAGCGCCTCGAGCATGGAGTCACGGATGAGGCTGCCCACCGGCATCGGTGTGGTAACGGCCTCGGCTGCTGCGAGTGCGAGCCGTACGTCCTTCAGGCCTAGGCGCGCCTTGAAGCCCGCAGGCTCCGCCCGGCCATCGGCGATCAGACGCCCATAGCCCTGATAGACCGGCCCGGGGAAAAGACTCTGGCCGATGAGCTCGAAGAGATCGCGCGGCTCGACGCCGTAGGCCGCGGCGAGTGCGGCGGCCTCGCCCATCGACTCGATCGCAGCGGCCAGCATGAAGTTGACGGCGAGCTTCACCACATTCGCCCGTGAGGGCTGCTCACCGAAGCGGCAGACCTTCTGCCCGAGGGTCTCGAGGAGCGGCCCGACGGCATCTAAGACCTGGCGTGGGCCAGCCGCGAGCACGGTGACTTTGCCGGCGGCGGCGATATCCGGACGCCCGAGCACGGGCGCAGCAACATAACCGATTCCGCGCTCACGGTGGCGCTCGGCAAGCTCATCGCCCAGCGCCGCCGAGATGGTGGCCATATTGACGTGATTGTGGACGGTATCGGGAGTGGCGCGGGCGAGGATGCCACTGTCAACCAACACGGTGCGCGTAACCTGATCGTCGCTCAGCATCGAGATCACGACATCACCACGGAACGCTTCTTCCGCAGTGGAGGCTATCTTTGCGCCGCGCTCCGCGAGTCGACGCGCGGGCTCGGGCGAGCGGTTCCAGGCCGTCACGGCATGTCCCGCCTCGAGGAGGCGGCCGGCCATGGCGCTACCCATGTTACCGAGCCCGATGAAGCCGATTCTCATGAGCGCTCCTCATCACTTGCGTGGGAATCAACGGAGGATAGGACGCCCGGTCCGGGTATCCAAGCGCCAACGTGAGCGCAGTACGCGGAAAAAGGCAGGCCTGCTCCGGCAATGTACGCCGGAGAGACTCACCATCAGTTCGTCAATTCAGCATTCCCTGACGGCCGGCCGGCAGGATCATTCCGACCATGGACTCCTCGTCCGCCTTCCAGGCGTCGAGGCGGACGCGCTGCAGGAAATCATCCAGCGCCATCCACTGCCAGCCTTCCCAGACTCCCTGTTCCACCCGCAACAGAATCATTTGACGATTCATACGAGCCTCCTACAACCCGACCGTGGTCAAAAGGCAGGCGGGCGGTTTGTCCCGCCGGCAGGAGTCCCAACGTGACGGGGGTTGATAATGGCACGTTGGGCGGGGGAAATGGTTTACGGTTGATGGGCCGTGCGAGCAGGTAGCGGTCGCCCAGCCACGCAATGGCCCTGGCCCTCGCTGCGCTGTAATCCACAACGGCTGGCGGGTTCCGTCCGACCTTACCTGTCTGCTGCATGGCGTAGCGCTCCTCATCATGTATGGACGCTTGGCCTCCTGCCTCAGTTCCTATAGTCGGGCTTGGCGGTTCGAACTCAAGCTCTGCGCCCTCCCTCTAAAGAGGGGGGTGAGGCGCCCCCTGGCGGGAGTGTTCCCGTTAAAAAACAATGACTTACTTAAAAAGCAGAGTGCTCAGGTCCGCTTGCGTCTCGGGGAGCCCCCGGACAGATGCACTGCCGGGCTTGGAACCGGAAGTAATGCCCCGACGACTGCCGCTCCCGGGGGGGGCACGCGCAAAGTGGCGTCTGACATGACACCAGCCTGACAGGGTTGTGAGACCTCACTCAACGCGAAAAGGCTGCGCGTTTGTGCAGATATCGCGGCTTGTCCGCGCCGGCGATCCACGCACGGCGTGAGCTGATGCTCGACCCGGTCGCACCCTTGTCGTTTTCTCCGGCAGCCCCACATTGCAGGTTCTCCAAGGCTCGCCACACGGGGCGGCCAGGAGGTCCCCCAGGAGGTCTCGATGAATACGCAACTCACACGCGGTGTTTCGCGGGTCGTGCGCGGCATGCCGACGTCCGACGGCGGCGGCGTCAAGCTGACGCGCGTGATCGGCCAGCCACGGCTGCCGGATCTCGACCCGTTCCTGATGCTGGACGAGTTCGGCACTGACAACCCCGGCGACTACATCGCGGGCTTTCCCGATCACCCCCATCGGGGCTTCGAGACGGTCACCTATATGCTCGATGGCAAGATGCGCCATCGGGACAACCACGGTCACGAGGGCGTTCTCGTTCCGGGCAGCGTCCAGTGGATGACAGCGGGACGCGGCATCGTGCACTCGGAGATGCCCGAGCAGCAGGAAGGGCGCATGCGCGGCTTTCAGCTCTGGATCAACCTGCCTGCGCGAGACAAGATGACCCCGCCCAGGTACCAGGAATTCGGACCGGAGACGATTCCGTGGACGACCCTCGAGGGCGGAGCGCGGGTCAAGGTGATCGCCGGCAGCGTGGCGGGCGTCACCGGTCCCATCGCCCAGCCCGCGACCGATCCGACCTACCTCGATATGGAGTTGGGGCCGGGTGCGAAGATCTCTCAGCCGTTGGCTCGCGGCCACGCGGCATTCCTCTATGTCTTTGAGGGCGCGGTGCGGGTCGGAGCCGGGGAATCGGCGGCCACCGTGGGCACTCACGAGCTGGCGGTATTGACCGAGGGAGACTCCGTTGAGCTCGAAGGGCGGGATCCTCCGCGCGACGGCGCGCTCAACCGTGCCATCCTGGTTGCGGGCCGCCCATTGCGGGAGCCGGTCGCCAAGCACGGACCGTTCGTGATGAGCACCCGCGAGGAGCTGATCCAGGCGTTCCAGGACTACCAGAGCGGGGACTTCTAGTTTGCTGGCGCTGGATCCGGGCATCCTGCCCGGTCCGGCGCGACTACGCAGCCGTCAGGCGGTCAGTCGGTCGCTGCAGTGGACAGCGCCGGGTCACTGAGATTGTCGCGCGCTTTCTCGTGATCCGCCGCCAGCAGGAGGTAGATGGCCGGCACAATGAAGAGGGTAAAGACCGTGCCAATGGAGAGGCCGGCGAAAATCACCCAGCCCATCGCCTTGCGGCCCGCTGCCCCGGCTCCGGTTGCGATGACGAGTGGCAGCACCCCGAGCACCATCGCCGCGGTAGTCATGAGGATCGGCCGCAACCGCACCGCCGCGGCCTCCAGGATCGCCACGCGCTTCGGCTTCCCGGCCCGCTGCTCATCGTTGGCGAACTGCACCATCAGAATACCGTGCTTGCTGATGAGGCCGAGGAGAGTCACGAGCCCCACCTGCGAATAGATGTTGATCGTGGTCGCACCAATGTTGATGACGAGCAGAGCGCCGAAGAGTGCCGTGGGCACCGATACCAGGATCACGACCGGATCGCGGAAGCTCTCGAAGAGAGCCGCGAGCGACAGATAGACGATGATGAGCGCGAACCCAAAGGTATAGAGGAAGGTGTTGGAACCCTCCATGTACTGGCGCGAGGGGCCCGAGTAGTCGACCGTGTAGCCGGTCGGCGCCACTTCCTGCAGCGTCTTCCTGAGGAAGGCTAGCGCCGCTCCCTGCGAAGAAGCCACCCCCGCGATGGTCGCGGAGTTGAGCTGCTGGAAGTGGTTGATCGACTCCGGAACGGTCTGACGCTCGAGGTGCGCGATGGTACCGAGCTTCACCAGGGTGCCGTTGGTGGTGCGCAGATGCAGATCGAGCGTCTGGTGGGGATTCAGCCGGTACTTCTGCAGCACCTGCGGGATGACCTTGTACGAACGTCCGGCGATCGTGAAGTAGTTGACGTAACCGCCGCCCATGGCTGCGCCCAGCACCGAGGCGACCTCCTGTTGGGTGAGGCCGAGGTCGGCCACCATGTCATGATCGACCACGATGCTTTGTTGCGGCCGGTCGATCTTCAGATCCGAATCCGCGAAATAGAAGAGGCCGGTGTTGGCCCTGGCGCGATTCAACACCTCCTGCGATACCCGATAGAGGTTCTCGATGGGCTCGCTCGTCGAGATCACGAACTGCAGGGGCAGTCCTTGGGCGCCGGGCAGAGGAGGGAATTGAAACGGTATGATCTCCGCGCCGGCAACACCGGCCCACTTCTTTCCCAGGGCTTGCTGCAGCTCACTGGCAGACCGACTGCGCTCGCTCCAGGGCTTGAACAGGATCCCTCCCAGGCCCTGCGATACGGACGGCACGCCGACGATCTGGAACGCCCCCTGGTATTCCGGCAGCGCCTTGCCAACTTGCAAAGCCTGTTCGGAATACGTCTGCATCTGCGTGTAGGTCGCATCCGGCGGCCCGATGAGCTGATAGGCGACGAATCCCTGGTCTTCCGACGGCGCAAGCTCGGATCCGGAGGTCATGAAAAGGAGCGGCAGCAGGATCAGGATCAGGGCCAGGAGCACGATGAGCACGGGCCAGGTCTCGAGCCAGCTCGAGAGCGTGCGCTGATAGGCCGACCGCAAGCGCGAGAACCATCGGTCCACCAGGACGGCGAATCGATTTTCCTCCTGTTCAGGACGAAAGATCCGCGAGCACATCATGGGTGAGAGAGTGAGCGCGATTACCGCGGAGACCGTAATGGCCCCGACGAGGGTGAAAGCGAACTGGGTGAAGAGAGCGCCCGTCAGGCCGCTCTGGAACGCGATAGGCGCATACGCCGCCACCAGCACGACGGTCATGGCGACGATCGGGCCGCCGAGCTCGCGGGCGCCTGCGATGGCCGCTGCGAACGGAGCGACGCCCTCTTTCATGTGCCTGTCTATGTTCTCGACGACGATGATCGCATCGTCGACCACGAGCCCGATTGCAAGCACCAGCGCGAGCAGGGTCAGCAGGTTGATCGAGTAGCCGAGCGCAAGCATCACCATGAAGGCGCCGACCAGGGATAGCGGCATCGCGATCGCGGGCACGGCTGCTGCCCTGGGACTACCCAGGAAAAGGAAGATGACCGCGGTGACTATGAGCAGCGCCTCGACGAGCGTCTTGATGACGTCACTGATGGACGCGCTGATGAAGGTGGTCGCATCGAAGGCGACTGACTGTTTGATGCCGCGTGGAAGCTGCCCAGCGATCTCCGGCAGGACCGCTTTGACGTCACGGGCCACATCGAGGACGTTGGCGGTCGGGGAGGTCTTGATGCCGACGAAAACCCCCGACAGGCCGCTGTACGAGACACCGAAGTCATAGTTCTCGGCCCCGAGAACGACGGTGGCCACATCCTCGAGCCGAACGATGGCGCCGTTGGCCTGACGGATGACCAGCCGCTTGAATTCATCCAGCGAGTGCGGGTCCGTCGAGGCGGTCAGGTTGACACTGACCATATCGCCCTTGGTCTGCCCCGCGGCCGAGAGGTAGTTATTGGCCGCAAGTGCCGTGAAGACGTCGCCCGCGGTGACACCGTGCGCCGCCATTCGTTCCGGATCGAGCCAGGCGCGCAGCGCGAACGTCCGCCCGCCCAGGATCTCGGCAATCTGCACGCCGGGGATGGAATTCAGCTTCGGCTGCACGACTCGCAGCAGGTAGTCAGTCACGTCGTTGGACGCCAGTACCTTGCTCGAATAGTTGAGGTACATGGCGTCTATGGTCTGGTTGGCCTGCAGCGAGATGACCGGCAGCTGCGATTGGGGCGGCAGCTGGTTGCGCACGGCGTTGACCTG